>OOCX01001729.1_pt1 | contig 12835 bp, 8 predicted proteins | sample 1671231 | NCBI WGS metagenome assembly OOCX01 (sample SAMN06348135, study PRJEB24527) | human gut metagenome | biome: human gut; feature: ankylosing spondylitis patient; material: feces | host: Homo sapiens | place: China | collected 2015-10 | reverse complement strand
TGACAATGCGGCTCAACTGGGAAGCGGAAACGCCTATCTTCTCCGCAAGTTCCTTCTGTTTAGGTTTGGATATATTGTTTTGAGTTGCCACGATATACAATATTTAGATTGGACGTGATTAATTAAAAATGAGGATGGCCACAGAAGTCAGCAACGATGCCAGCGAAATCCAGAACGAGGTGGAACGCACGTTGTTGCCGTTGACGGTAGATTGACGGGCTTTCACTTCATTGGGTTCCACATACACCACGTCATTCTGTTGCAGATAATAGGCGGGTGAAGAATAGATGTGTTCGCCGGAAGTGAGGTTCAGTCCGTACACCCGTTGCACATCCCCTTCTTGCCGTAACACCATCACCTTGGAACGGTTTCCGTAGATGGTCAGGTCGCCTGCCATGCTGAGTGCATCGAGTATGGTCAGCCTGTCCCGGTCAATGCTGAAACGTCCCGGACTGTTCACCTCGCCCAACACGGATATGCAGAGATTGGCAAATTCCACGGTCACGACAGGGTCTTTCACCAAATTCTCCTTTATCAATTCGTTCTTGATACATTCGGCGATTTCTTCCCGCTTCATTCCGGCCACGTGTATCTTGCCAAGTACAGGAAAATCTATCTTACCGTTGGCATCTACGGTATAAGCGGATACTCCTTGATTGCTTGAAGCCGTCACGCCATTTGTCCTTAAAGACTGACCCAATTGCCTGGACACATAAGGCAGGTTGAACAAGTCCGTCAACTGGGGGTCACGGCTGTTGACGATAATGGAAATCTTATCCTCCGGTCGGACTGTAATGGCTTTCACTTCAGGCAACTTGATTTCTGTTTCCCCGGGTCTCAAATCCTGGAAATAAACTACTTCCTTGGAAGAACCGCACGAGCCCAGTGTCACTGTACTTGCGACAATGAGCAAGATGTAAAATACTTTATTTATACTCATATTCCTGATTTTTCTTTGTTTAAGACCTTCTATAGCCTGTGTCTTGAAATACTATGGTGTTTTGGTAGTGCCATTCATTGAATGATTTGCCGTCAACTGGCTTTCCTGTCTTGTATATCCTTTCTACAAATGTTCTTTTCATACACTCCATGTCACCTACGGCAAATGGCATTTCCCTGTCCTCTACACTTGTCACAACAATAGGGAGGGGCACACGAAACACTTTCATCGCATTAATAACCGATTTCGTATAGATGTGACAAAGGTGAAAAGCAGAACGTTCGAATGCCACCCAATAATTATCAACACGGTACAGATGAATATGCTCTCTATTGGAACGCTCACTGAAAAGTATGTCTGACAGATGATTCTCCATCAACTTGCCAAGCTCTATGCCGAACCTGTTCATTGAAATTGTGATTAAATCAATTTATAATAGCATTAATTTTCGGTCGCAAGGGGGATTGATTTTTCCTGTTTGTTAGGGAAAAATTTACAATCGGTTCATATCCTCATGGAATAAGCTGAATATACTCCGCTTCTACTTCTATGGAGGCAGCCAACAAGGTGGGCAGTTCCACCAGCAGCCTTTTTGTCTTCGAACCACGTGTGGTCACCAATGTGCCCGTATATCCGTCCAACTGCCCGCCGATGATGCGGATTTTCCGGTTTCTCATCTCCGGTGTCACCTCGTCAGGGGAATAGAACTTAGGATTATCACTGGCTTCTACCGCCTTGATGAAACGTTCCATATCTGCGACAGGGACGATGATAGGAGTGTGCTGTACACCGAGCTTGTAACGGTATTGAAGCTTGGGGGTACTCTCCACAATGGCATCAAGATGCTCCCTCGTGTCTTTCACGAAAAGCAAGTCCTGCATGAAAGGCACTTCCTGATCCACCCGCTTGCCACCAACTACGACCAAACGATGCACCATAGGAGTGAAACACTGCACCTTCAAGTTCTCGAACATCTTGTAGGCGGGCAATTTGGCATGTCTGCGTTTGAGGTCACGCATGGCATACCAGTGCAGTTTATCCTCTATAGGTAGTATTTCGTCCATGATAATAAATGGATAGCCTTACGCCTTAGTTGGTGAAGGGATACATTTCCGACTCCTCCAAGTGTTTATTATATATTGAAACACATGTAGTTACAACGGTATTATCCAAAAGTTCGGGGAAATTCCCCAGCATTATATATGCTATCATTATCTTATTTCGGCATGACCTCAATCGTACTTTGGTAGACTCGAAATCATGTACATTATCGGTACATCTCTCCGTAAGAGATGTATCATGTTTAGCAATTGGAGATAATTAGGTGATATCCAATGAAGTATAAAATGTAATAATTACAATTTGTCAAACAACTGTTCGACAAATCCTTTTTAAGGACGTATTGGAAACTATTCATTTCTTAACTTTTTTGGTATTTATCACCGTTTTCCCAACAATTGTGTGTAACTTTGCATGCGAAATACATCTCTTACGGAGAGATACACCGATTTGTCGAACAAATCCACTTTCTACCGCCAAGCCTTTTTCCCAACGGTTTTCTTGTCGATTCGCATTTTATTCCCCCCCTAATCCGCTTATATACAAAGGATAGCTGTACCTTTAATGAGGCTACCACTACAGAATGTACATCGCGCTCTCAGGCCTTGAATCGGTACATCTCTCTTTAAGAGATGTATCCAACCTGCTATTTATTTGAAAATAAACAGTTTGTTAATTCATACACTTTTATTTGTCAAACAATTCTTCTTCTTTTGTCGAACAAATCCTGTGGGAAGGTTCGCCCAAAACGTAATTTTCAGGATTCATCCTGTGTGGATTGCAGTATTTTTTGTAATTTTGCGGCGTGCGAAACATCTCTTAAAGAGAGATTTACCACTTTGTCCAACAAAAATCCCCCTGAACGGGAAAGGTTCAAGGGGAATCTCTCAACTTACAAAATGTGTTTGGGGGTACCCAATCATTCTTATCTGCCAATAGACCGGATGACCTTGCTGTTGGCTTTGTCCACCACCGAAGAATCCAGTAGGGCCAAATAGATGCGGGTCGTATCTTCCGAATCATGCCCTAACGCCTCGCTGATGACAGGCACGGGCACATTCTGACTCTTGGCGATGCTGGCCCACCCATGCCTTGCGACATAAAACGTGAGCTTGATGGGACATTCAACCATCCGGCCAATCTTTTGCAACCGCTTGTTCATCACATGCGAGGCATTCAGGTATTGCCGTCTTTCCTTTTCTCCCGGCACCTTGATGATGGGAAGAAGGTAAGGAGAATCCGGATTTGTGTATTTCCGGACAATTTCCTGCATGGGCTGCTCCCATTTGATGCAAAGCTGTTGGTCGGTCTTGTGCCGCCGATAGACAAGCACGCCGTTTTGCAAATCTTTCTTTTTCAAGAAAGCCAAGTCCACGAAAGACATGCCGCGAAGATAAAAGCAGAGCAGGAACAGGTTCCGGGCGAAAGCCAAGGCCGGATATAATTCCAAATCCAGATTCTTGATCCGTCCGATGATTTCTGAGGATACGCCCCTTTTGACCGTCTTCTCAACTCCCGTATGGACATGGCGGAACGGACTGCGGTTTTCCACCAATCCTTCCTCCGATGCCCTATTATATAAGGTACGCAGATTGCGCAAGTAAAAAGATACCGTATTCGGGCATTTCCCGTTCTGCTTCAGGTAAGCCTCGTATTCCATCATCATGACGGAATCCATCGCATCCAAAGGTACATCTCCCGCTTCGCACCGGAAACGGATGAAACTGTTGAGTGAACTGGCATAGACTTCGGATGTCCGCTCTTTCCCCATGCGTTTGGTCTGGTCGATGACTTTCCGGGCATAGACAAAGAAACAGTCGTCATGTCCTTCCGGACTGTGATAGGCAAGGACTATCTGCTCGGAAGAAAGTTTCCCTGACTGTTCCAGCTTCCGGATAATGCCGTTCAACCGTTTCTGGTCTTCCTCCATACGGAAACGCAAGGCTTCCAGATAGCGTTCCCGGTCCGGATTGCCTTTCACGCTGCGGATTTTGCCCGCTTCCTTGTCCCATTCATAAAGGTGCAATTTATACCCCGTACTAATCAGGCGGGTCTGCCGCCCGTGTATCACTTGATAACATAACGTGCCCTCTTTGCCTGCGACCGAAGAGGACCTGAACTTGATTTTTATTGTTGCCATAATAATCGTTTTTTTTGCTGATAAAATATAAGTGAGCCGGGGACATACGGTTGTCCTCCCGTATGCCCCTTAACTGTTTTTATCCAAGCGCCTCAAATCCTCACTTTCTTTACCTGCGGTAAAGGTGCCTCCGTTTGCATTTCCGGACGGATATGCCAAGTGTGCCTGTCTGATGGCGGAGTCGGGACGATTTCATGAGATACCCCGGCATGGAGACTTTCTTTCTGGGATTCTTTTCCCTTTCCGTCTTCTTCCAGTACTGGCTCTTGTTTAGGAGCCAGTTCCAACTGTATCTTGCGGTCAAGAGCGGAAAGTTCGGATTTCAGTTGTTTCAGTTCCTCCTCCTTCTTCCACGTCTTGCCCGCTATCTCCTGCAACTGCGGTATCTCACGCTCCAGCACCTCGTTCTTTTCCTCGTACTGCTTGATAATCGCCGGGATACGCTCCAACGCATTGAGGAAGTTCAAGGCGGCGGCATGGGTGTCCGCCATCGCCAAATGCCCGTTGTTGTAGGTGTACTTGTAGTTACCCTCGACATGGAAACGGTTGTCGATGAACTCCAACCCCTCGCTGAGCGTCCGCTCGCTCACCACCTTGATGGGGAAGCCGTACAATTCACCGATACGCTGGGGTACTCCGCCTGTCGTGGCGTTCTTGGCTATATCCTGCAACCGCTTTCCGATGGCCTTTTCATCGGTGGTGTCCAGCCCGTCAATCTTTATCAGGTTGAGCCGGTTTCCGTCCTTGTCGATCTGTGCGGCAGCGGTGAACTTCTCCCAATCCTCCGTCATGGCGGCGATAATGGCTTGGTTGTTGCGCAGAGCGGTTGTCTTGCTTTCCAGCTTCAGTTCAGAATCGCGCTTGCCCCTGTTGAACGACTTGCGCTCACCCTCCAGCGAGGCGATTTTCTTTTCGAGCTTCGCCTTGTCCAGCAAGTCCGTGTTGCCCGACAGTATCGCCATGTATTCTGAGAAGTTCATGCCCGACTTCTCGTCCATCGCCCCCTCGTCGATGGTTCGTGCGCCCATCGCGCCGGACTTCAACTGCGATATGAACGTCTGCTTGCAGTGCAACAAGTTGAACTTGTACGAGTCCAGCGACTTCTCCACGGCATAGATGATGACGTCCACCTTGTTGTCCGCGTACAGCTTGGCAATCTCGTTGCCTTTCCTGACCGCCCGTCCGTCACGCTGGGCGAGGTCGGACGGCCGCCACGGCGTGTCGAGGTGATGGATGGCGACCGCCCTGCGCTGGGCATTCACACCCGTGCCGAGCATACTCGTCGATCCGAACAGCACACGCACCTGCCCCTCGTTCATCGCCTCGATGACCGCCTTCCTTGCCTTCTCGGTCTTGCACTCCTGAATGAAGCGGATTTCATGGGCGGGTATGCCGTAGTCCTCCACCAGCTTGCGCTTGATTTCGGTATAGACGCTCCATCCGCCGCCCGGCTGGAATGTACCGAGGTCGCTGAACACGAACTGCGTACCCCTCTGCGCATCGTATTTATGATAGTATTCCGCTATCATCTTGGCGCAATGGCTCGCCTTGTTGTCGGGGTGGTCTTCGTAATTCGGGTCAATCATGCGCATGTCCAATGCCATCTTCCGGGCATAGTCCGTGGCGATGAGCATCTTCGCCTTTTCCTCTGTTTCCGACAGCGGCGGCCTGCCTAAGATAGTCGCATCGCCGGACTTGGCGAACTGCATCAGCTTTCCGATAAACACCTCTTGGTCGGGCGTGGGCGGAATGTGGTGCAGTATCTCGTTCTTCTTCGGACGTTCCACGCCAATGTCCTCCGCCGTGCGGTAGTCGGTTATCTCGTTGTAGAACGCCGCCAGTTCGGGTACTTTAATAAAGTAGCGGAAACGTTCCTTCTGCACGATGCTGTTCGTTACGTTGAACTCAAAGTCGGTCGTCTTCTTAGCGAATATCGCCGCCCATGCGTCGAAACAGCGGATGTCCTGCTTCTCCAACGCCTTCGGGCGCAGGTACTTGAACAGCAGATATAACTCCGTGAGGCTATTGGATATGGTCGTGCCGGAGAGGAACGTGGCTCCCAAATCCCTGCCCGTCCGTTCCTGTATGGTGCGGATGGCGAACAGCAGGTTCAGCGCCTTCTGGCTCCCCTCGGAGTTGCCCAGCCCCGCCACTCGGTCGTGGCGCGTGTTGAACGTCAGGTTCTTGAATTGGTGGCTCTCATCGACAAAGAGGTGGTCGATGCCCATCTGCTTGAAGTCCGCCACGTCGTCCGCCCTCGTCTTGATGGCGTGTTCCACCTTTTCCAATTTGGCTTGCAGGTTGAACTTGCGTTTCTCCAAGCCCCGCAGCATGGCGCGTGACACGTCCTTGCCCTGACTACGCAATACCTCAAGGTTTTCCTCCACCGTGTCCAGTTCCGCCTGCAAGATGCGCTGCTGCAACTCCGGCGACTGCGGGATCTTTCCGAACTGGTCGTGCGACATGATGACGCAATCCCAATCGTTGTTCTTGATGTCGTTGAAGAAGCGCACCCGGTTGGCGGCGGAAAAGTCCTTCTCCGAGGCGTAGAGGATGCGGGCGTTGGGGTAAGCCTTGCGGTAGGTCTCGGCAATCTCCCTCACGTTGGCTTTCAACCCGATAATCATCGGCTTGTGCGCCAAGCCCAGACGCTTCATCTCGTAGGAGGCGACGCACATTATCAGCGTCTTGCCGCCGCCAACTTCCTGGTCGCCTATGCCGCCGCCGTTCTGTTTCACCATCCATACGCAATCCTTCTGCGAGGGGTACAAGTCCTTTATGCCCAAGCCTTTCAGGTCCAAGCCCGGGAACTTCTGGTGCGAGCCGTCGTACTTCGGGCGCACGAAGCAGTTGAACTTGCCGTTGTACATATCTGTCAGGCGTTTCTTGAACTCCGGCGACTGTTCTTCCAGCCATTCGGTGAAGCCGTTTCGGATTTCGTCAATCTTCGCGTTGGCGAGCTGGATGCCCTCGCTGTCGCGCACCTTGATGTCGTTCCCGTTTTCGTCCTTGCCGATGCTTTTCATCATGTCCGGGCAGGTGTTGTGCAGCGCGTGTTTCAGCAGGTTCATGCCGTCGTAGTTGCGGTAATAGCCCTTTACCAGAAACTCGTCTGTGATTTTCATCGTCTTGCAGGCACAGTTCACGGAATACTCGTCAAGGCTTTCCGAGTAGGTTATCCGCACGTCCGTGTCGAACAGGCGGCTCATGTAGGCGGCATACACGCCCGTGGGTATCCAACGCTCCCCGAAGTTGAAGTCCAAGTCCTCGAAGGGGATTTGTTCGGGCACATTCTCGCGCAAAGCCGCCAATGACTCCTGCGCCTGCGGCAGCATTGCGTGTCCCTCGTGTTCCCTAATCCAGCCCTCCACGTCGGCGACTTTCTGCACCACGTTCCCGGCGATGAAGCGGTCGGCAATCTCGTAGCCCTCCGCCAACGGGTTGTAGAACACCCGCCCTTTCAGGGCTTCCAGCATCTCCGCTTGCGGCAGGTCGCAGAGGGATTCCATGTAGGGCAGGTTCACGCCGCCGTACAGGTTGAGCGAGGCGGACAGGGCTTCTTCGGGCGATTCCACTTCGACCAATGTTTCCTGCGAAAAGGAAACGGGACGGTCGAAGATGTCCGCCTTGACAAACTGCCCGTCCTCGCCGCGCTCCAACGAGAGCATGTTGCGCCCCGAAGCGTCCATCAGGATGAACTTTGCGTTGTGCTTGGCGTTCAGGTTGCCGTAGCGCATGACGAACTCATCGTAGTAGGTGTTCAGGTTGCGGCGCAGCAGGGCGTTTTCCTCGTGGTTCTCCGCTTCGTGGACGTAGAGCCGCTCGTAGGTGTTACGCAGGTCGATGTACAACTGTGCCTTCTGCGCCTGCATCCCCTCCATGTCGAGCGGCTGGAAAGTCGCCCCGTACCTGGTGACATCCCTCAGCACCCCGATTTGGAAGCGGACGCCGCCTGTGTGTTCCCATACCAGAGAGCCGTCTTTCAAGTGCGGCTCCATGATGCCCTTGAACGGGCGTGGCATCATCGCTTCCTCTTTCCGGCGTTGCCGTTCTTCGGGTGTCAAGGCGGCTTCTTCCTCGCGCATTTCCCTTTCCACACGCTCGATTTGCGCTTTCCCTTCCGCCTCAAAACCGTTCTCAACGGGATAAAATGGGCGCACGGACGATGGTTGCTCCATTTCCGTAGCCTGTCTTTCTTCTTTTTTCGCCTCCGCCGCCCTTTCCGCCTGTTTGGCTGCATTGGCATCCATCTTCTCCCGACCGAGGCGGCGCAGTTCCGCCCGGCGTTCCGGCGTGAGCGACATCATCATTTCATAGAAGCCGTTGATGGGCGGGTTGGTCTCCCAGTCCAGACTGCGGTAGATGGCATCCTCCGGGTCATCGTCCTCTGTGGTTTCGGAAGCGTCTTTCACATCGGGTGAAGTGGCAGAAACGGTTTCCTGTCGGGACGCTTGCGGCACATCCATCCTGTTGCGGATAATTTCCTCCATTTCCTGCGCTTCTTCCGGAGTCAAGGACGTGATGTCGGAAGCCGCTTCTGTGGATTTGGCTTTCACTTTTCCGCTTTCTTTTTTCGCCGCTTCCTCCTTTCCGCTCTTCGGGAGGGAGAACAATGTTGGCTGTACGGCTTTCTTCCCTTTGGACTTACCGCTTTTCTTCCGTTCCGGTTTCAGCCCCCGTTCCGCCAACCGCCGCTCTTCCTGCGTGTAGCCGAACAGGTCGTACAAGTCCATAACCGGGGCTTCGGGGCGTTTGCTTTCCACCTCCTGAGCCACGGCTTGCACCGGTTCCGCTTTCAACTGTACCGACTTTTCTTCTTTTTTCGCCTCCGTCTGCATAGGTTGTACGACAATCGTCTGCCGAGTCTCCTGCCTTTTTTCCTTGATGCCATTATAGCGTTCCAAGTCCAGCCGTGCCGACAAGTCCGCCGACAGCATTTGGTACAAATCCGTTGCGATGCCCTCCACACCACCGCTGTGCGTATAAACCATAGCGGGCTTACCGTAAGGGTCGGTGTCCCTTTTCGCGTCGGTATGGATGATGCGTTCCGGGTGGTCGAGGAAATACCCGTTGGAAACAATGTTCGTGTGGTTGCTCTTTACCACATCGCCCAACCTCTTGTCTTCCTCGGAAAGTTCCTCCTTGCCTTCATTCTTTTGCAGGATTATCAGGTCACACCCCACCTCCGTGTTGGCATCTTCCGTGAACAGGTTGTTCGGCAGGCGGATGGCGGACACCAAGTCCGCTTTCCTTGTCATCATGTAGCGTGTGCCGCCGTTGCTTTCCGTATTCAATACCCCCTGCGAGGTGATGAACGCCACGATGCCGCCGTCACGCACCGCGTCCAGCCCTTTCAGGAAGAAATAGGTATGCACCTTCCTTGCCGCTATCTTCTTGAACACCGAGCCGTTGGCATATTCCGGGTCGAACACCGCGATGTCCCCGAAAGGGATGTTGGATATGGCAAGGTCAAAACGGTTCAGGAACGGCTTTTCTATCTTCTCGAAGCCCTCCGTGCGTATCTTCTGCTGCGGGTACAGGTGTCCCAGCATCTTGCCCGTCAGCAGGTCTTTCTCGAAAGAGAGGATTTCGACTTCGCCGTCGGCGGTCTCCCGGAACGACGAAGGGAAAATCCCGGCCCCGGCGCTGGGGTCGAGCAACCGCCGGGGAACGACGCCAGCATCCCGGAGCGTCTCGGCGAGCGCACGCACGATGGCCGGCGGAGTGTAGAATGCCGTCAGCGTAGAATTGCGCATGCTCTGCACGAGGTCTTTATACCGCTGTTCGCTGCCGGCATAATGGCGCAGCAGTTCGTGCAGTTCCCTCACCTGCGGGAAGAGTTCCCGGTCTGTCTTTCATTGCGTGAGGTCGTCGTCCGCAGCGGCCGGCTGCAAGACGCATTTCAACGCTCCGAAGCCGCTGTACGCAGCCAGGGCGTCTCGCTGCTGTGGGGACAGTACTGCCGGTGATGCGAAAGCGATACGCAGGGCGGCGATATTCGCCTCCAGATGTTTTCTTTTATTGTATGCCATGCAGTTCGATGTGGGTTTGGATGAGTCCGGTGAGTTCCAATAGAAGATTTTTATAGGACGGGCTGCTCTCGAAGTCGTCGGTCAGGTCGTACATCTCGAACACCTCTTCGCAGACGGGAAGCAGTTTCAGACAGAAAGCGGTGCGCTGCCGGGCTGCGACCTCCGGGAACCATTCCGATACGACCTCGAAGATCGCATCGTATTTCGAAAAACGCAGGTCTTGGTACAGAACGGCGTTCGAGAGTTCCAGAGCCTCGTAGACGCTGTTGCCGTTGCGAACGGCACGTTCATAGGTCTGGGCCGCATGGTCGCTCCGCTCGGCGATGAAGTGTTTGTCGGGGAGCAGTTCAGGATGGCTTTCGCGCAAATAAGCGGTAAGAGTTGCCGCGAAGTACGGCAACTCTTTCTCTTCTACGTGTCGTTTCATAATGGCTAACCGATTTTCATGCCTTTGGGTTGTGCGCCGGGAAGCGACGGAAGACGCCGGCGGACGCGCTGGCGCGGACGCGGGTTCTCCTCGCCCAGACGCGAACGGTAATTGCGGGCGTTGTTGCCGAACAGGGGCCGGCCCGTGTCGCTGTAACGAAGGTCGGTGCTGATCGTCTTGCCGCCGACTTTCATGCCGGGGATGAAGACGACCTCGTGGTTGGCCAGCTTCGCCTGGATGTCTGTACTTACCTTGACTCCGAAAACCGTATCGTGGATGCGCAGATGCGGATTATTGTCGTTGCGGAACACCACGTCTCCGCGGTTGGCGTCCACGCGGGCATGGCCCGAGATGACCCGGCCGTCCTTGAGGTGGATGTCTTCGACGAAGATCTCCTTGCCGGAGCGCAGCGCCTCGATGTCGTCGCCGATCTCTTTGCCGTAGATTCGAGTGGGGAGCGTCAGCGCATCGACCGGAAGCGTCGTCAGGCGGTTCGTCGCCTCATGGACGCTGACATAACACTCGCACTCGCGGCCCGAGGTAAAATCTTTCATTTTCTTGGTGGAACCCAGATGTCCGTCGGTTTCGAGGCGCTCGATTTCCTTGTCCGTGAAGAGCTCCTTATACGGCGATATTTTGTACTGCGGCTCGTCCAGACGTGTGAAGATACGGAGTTGGACATTGCCCGCATCGTCGCGGATCGGCGAAATCGTGCCGAGGCCCAGATCGACCCAGCGGCCGTCCACCTTGTGTTTTAGCGGTACCAGTTTGTTGGGGATACGTCCCTTGAGGATGTCACCCATGCTTTGATTCTCCAGCAGGATTTCTTTGTTCAGGCCCAACGCCTGAATCTGATCCCACGGAAGTTCCCGTTCCTCGAACTTATAGCGGTCGGCGAACTTGGCGATACGCCCCTCGTTGTTGAGTTCGTAGTCGGAGACCTCTTTGGCCAGGGAGCCGTCCTGATCTTTGCCTTCACGGACTTGGATGATGGAGTCGAGGGCTCGGTCGAGTTTTTCGATTCCGATCCGAAAGAAACTTCAGCCCAGGTCGGACGGGCGTCCGTATTGGTTGCGAAGATTTTCGAAAAAGGTTCCTAAAACCGTTCGGCTGTCGAACGAAAGGGCTCTGCGCCGATCGCCCGGAGCCGTGCTCACGGTGTTGAACTCTCCCGTCTGCTCGTTCATCTCGCTGACCAGACGCAGATCGTTCGTCTTTTTGTCGAGGACGGCCAGCACGTCCTTCGATAGCTTTTCCTGTTCTCTTGCCATAATGCAGATAATTAAATGAATAAATCGAATGAATGGTGAAAATCCGCCGGCAAGATAAAGCCTTTTTCAGTTCATAACACCAAACGCGCCCCTTCTGGCGGGAAGAGGCACGGGTTGGCAGGGAAAGTCTTGAGCGTAAAATAAACTTTCAGCGGATTAGCAGGATAGCGCAACGAGAGGTGTAAAGTGTTGGCTTGTAATTAATAGCGCGTTAATTTGCGTTATGCGGAAATTGGTTCGATACGGTTTTACAGCCTATCGCCGACAAAGAATCGTTACCAGATCATTACGCGGAATTTACTTCGCTATTGAAGCGTAACACATTCTTTTTCTGTGTTTTGCACAATTTTACATCTTGACAAACGGCCCGACAGGTATTAACTTTGTAACCAAAAATCGGGTTTATTATGCGAAGCACGTTTCGGGTCTTATTTTACGTGAAGAAAGGCAGCGCCCGCCCCAACGGCGATCTGCCTTTGATGTGCCGTCTTACAGTAGATGGCGAGGTCAAACAATTCAGTTGCAAAATGGACGTTCCTCCGCGTTTATGGGATGTCAAGAACGGCCGGGCGACGGGCAAGAGCGTCGAGGCCATGCAAATCAATCTTGCCGTCGATAAAATCCGCGTCGAGGTGAACCGCCGCTATCAGGAGTTGATGCAGTCGGACGGCTATGTCACGGCCGCCAAACTGCGGGATGCCTACCTCGGTATCGGAGTAAAGCAGGAAACGCTGTTGAAACTCTTCGAACAGCACAATGTCGAATACCGGAAAAAGGTGGGTTTCAACCGTGAGGTCGCCACATGGAAAAAGTACTGCTGCGTGTGTAAGCGCGTGCGGGAGTTCCTCGCCCATACCTACCACCGGGAGGACATCCCGCTGAAAGAACTGAACCTTACCTTTATCAACGATTTCGAGTATTTTCTGCGCACGGAGAAGAAATGCCGCACCAATACCGTGTGGGGCT
>OOCX01001728.1_pt1 | contig 12836 bp, 7 predicted proteins | sample 1671231 | NCBI WGS metagenome assembly OOCX01 (sample SAMN06348135, study PRJEB24527) | human gut metagenome | biome: human gut; feature: ankylosing spondylitis patient; material: feces | host: Homo sapiens | place: China | collected 2015-10 | reverse complement strand
TTGGCAGATCCCGAGCAGTCGGTTTCTTTACACTGTATTGACAAAAATAACGGAAGCTGTGCAGATGCTGTTATCATTATGAAAAAAGGAGGTCAAATTGCTCCTACTTTTTATTTAGACGATTTTTATCCCTGGTTTTGTCAAGGCATTTCCATTGAGCGCATTGCCAGGCGGATTCTTGAACTCAACCAACAGCATCAGCCGGATGCTTCGTTTGCACTGACTGATGAAGTTCATGATTATCAAAAAATGCGCACGCATGTCTGCTATAAACTCATCAATTGCGAAATGAACCGTTCTCTCTTAAACAAAATTCCCCATATCCCTTATCTCGATTTGGCAATTGTCTTTTACTGTAAAGTTACCGCCCCAAATCTTCAAAACGGAAGCTTTCTAATCCACAATTCCAACCTTACCGCATGGAATGTTTCCACAGATGATTTAATTCGTGACGCCAGACTCAATACCTGCCGCAAGCTTCCTTTTTGTTTTAAAGAAATGGATGCTCTGATTCGCGAGCTCTCTAATGATGAATCACTTCTTCCCTCCGAATTTTCCCCAAACTCCATGTATATTTTAACCAATCAGGAAACGTATTTTGGCGCAGCTGCTCTTCTCTATCCTCACGTACTTTCTCATATTTCAGCACTTCTTGGCTGTAATTTCTTTGTTCTGCCAAGCAGCGTACATGAATGTATTCTCGTTCCTGACTTTGGAGTTTATTCCAAACCGGAGTTAGAGGAAATGGTTGTCGAAGTCAATTCCACACAGGTTGCAAAAGAAGAAGTGCTTTCCAATCATGTCTATTACTATGACTTAAAAAAACAGGAACTCTCTCTTTAAAGAAAAAAACAGCCGGAAGTAATCTTCCGGCTGAGTGCTTTCAATCATTATACTCTGGATAAATACTCTCCAGTTCTTGTATCGATTTTGATTCTGTCTCCCTGATCTACGAACAGAGGTACATAAACAGTAGCGCCTGTTTCTACGATTGCAGGTTTTGTAGCGCCCTGTGCTGTATCACCAGATGCTGCTGAACGGTACGCTCTGGCCGCATTTGCAGGATGCCCAGAAAACGGCCTGCGCGTGGCTGGAACGCACGATGACCACTCTGTTAGACAAGTACCCCGCGCCGGACAAAGAGCGCGCACAACTTCTCTGGGTGGCGAACATGAACGAGCTGAAAGCGCAGGCGGAAGAAGTGGTGGTGAGGGAAGTCGTGTATGCAGAATGATTTCTGATAGCATCCGAACGGTATCAAAAGCCGACATTTTAGATTTTATTCTTGATTTTTGCGGAATGTTTGCAAATTTCAAAATCAAAATTTGACTTTCCGTCCAGAATAGAGTACACTAGATTCAGAAAATCATCTGGGAGGAATCGCGATGCTGCTTCAATTTTCAGTCACCAACCACCGCTCCATCAAGGACACGGCTATTATCAGCTTGAAAGCATCTACGGATAAAAGTCTGTCTGATTGCCTGATTTCGCCGGACGAGAAGAAACAGCTTGTACCTGTGCTGGCACTGTACGGCGCAAATGCAGCCGGGAAGAGCAATGTTCTCCATGCTCTCCTGCTCATGCGGGAAATGGTCTGTGGCCGATATGCCAAGCTGCTGAAGGGCGAGTTCCTTCCGCAGGAGCCGTTTGCTTTCACTGACCAGCCTACACAGCCGACCAGCTTTGAAGCCATCTATTTTTATGGCGGCATCAAGTATGCCTATGGGTTCTCGTTTGACAAGTCCAAAGTCCTGACCGAATATCTCTATCACTGGCCGAATGGCCGAGAAGCCTTGATTTTTTCCAGAGAGGGAAATGGCTACCAATTTCGTGAAAACATCCAAGAACAGCTTACGCTTTCTGGACGAACTGCTGAAAATCGCCTTTATCTGTCCAGCTCGAACGAGTGGAACTGCCCCCAGACTGAAAAGGCATATCTGTGGTTCTTTGAAAAGCTGACCGGCTTTATGGGAACCGAAATGCAGCTGGATGCCACCTTGTCTGCCATTCGGCAGGGCGGTTCTGAAAAGAGCCGTATCCTGCATGAAATGCTGTATGCAGACCTCGGTATCAAGGACATCCGCATTACAGGCTCCAAGGAAGAGCCTATCATTTCCGCACTGCACACTCTCGATGCCGAAGATGGCACTTCTAAGGGTTTCTGGCTCCCGTTGGGTCAGGAATCCGTTGGAACACAGCGTTTCTTCTCTCGCATCGGTATGTGGCTTGCGGCACTAGAAACAGGCTCTGTTTTGGTAGTAGACGAGATCGAATCCAGTATGCACCCGCTGCTGACAAGGCATCTGATCGAGATGGTGCAGGATGCCGCTATCAATACAAACCATGCACAACTCATCTTCACCACGCACGATACCGGACTTCTCGACCTGACGTTGCTGCGACGCGATCAGATTTGGTTTGCAGAAAAGGATGAAAAGACCATGCAGACCGATATTTACGCCCTGACCGAGTTTTCTCCCCGGAAAGGTGAGAACATCTCCAAGGGCTATCTGCAAGGACGATATGCAAAAAACAGTTCAAGTCGAATTTAGAATATCAAAATCTTTTTAACACTTTTTCAGTATTCAACCATCAAATTTCACTTTTGGGGTTTGGATTTCATTTTTTTGAGCGTTCATTTCACTTATTGAGCGAAAAATTTAATGTTTCTATCGAAATTTCATATTTGATTTGACTTTTCTACTTCAAATTTCAAAAAACAATTTGATGTTTTGATTTTTGCTATTGACCATAGTTTACCTTGTCTATCCATCCAAACATGGTATAATGGGGCAAAGGAGCGTGATACCATGAGCCCAATCGAAGTCCCTGCAAAAATCCAGTTGGTCGAAAAACGTGAAACACGCACAAGCCGTGGAATGCTCTCAAAGGGCTGGTATCGCGTGGATGACCAGCTTGTTATGGTCAAAGGCAACTCCATCACAGAGGCCGGAACGGCTGGATATGAGCCATATTCTGAGGTGATGGCATCGCTGATTGCGCAGGTTCTGGGTCTGCCTCATGTGGAATACGCCCTGATGCCTGCCAAACTCTTTCCCGACATTCAGACCTATTCCTGCGATGTGGTCAGCGTCTGCCCCAAGTTCACAACGGACGATGAACAGCTGTATCATTTTGCAGACTTGGCTGATGCCCATTTCCTTGCCAGCGGTCGAGCCGCTTCACCGGAGGCACTGTTTCAGTATGCGGTAGAATTGTATGGCAAGAAGTGGCTCTATCAAATGCTGGCGTTCGACGCCTTTATTGGCAACGAAGACCGCCACGAAAACAATTTTGATGTGATCGTCCGGGATGGAAAAAATTATACTCCGCCTATTTACGACAATGGCGGTAGTCTGCTTGCGTGGGCAACGGATGAAGAATTGACCGACACGAAGCTCCGTTATCAGTTCGACAAAGCCAAACCGTTCCGCAGCCATCACGCCCAGCAGATCAAGCTGATCGATGAGCCTGTGCTGCCTGTGGGTGATCTGGATGCGCTGTATCAGGAAATCATTCAATCTATTTCGCCTATTCTTGCATTGTTGAGCGAAAAAAGAGCATCTGCGATCCGCCAATACCTGAAATACCGTCTGCACTACCTGAAAGTCGCTATGGGGTGATAAAATGGCCTATCTGAAATTGATGATGGATGAAAAAGAAATCGCACACCTAAGCGAAGATGGGCAGTCTCTTTGCGCAAATGAGGGTGTGCCACGGTATGACCTCCCACTGAACCTTTTCATCGGTGACAAACGTGAAGTTCCATTGGTCGATGTGGTGGTTTGGGCAAAGAAACGAATCTTTCCGAAAAATCGGATGGACTGCAAAGAGATTTTGAAATTGATGGGGCTGCCCGACTACAACGCTTGGGAAATCGTCAAGCGCACCAACGCCTGCCTGATGGAAGACCCCTATTGGCTGCGATTCAGCGAGGATGAAACCTTTGAGGACACCACGCGCGGACGAGCCAGAAGAATCATGAACGAAAATCAGAAAAACAGCTGATAGTAATTGGTATCAGTTGACAAGTATAGCAAAACCCACAGGTTGGATATGAGTACCAGCCTGTGGGCTTATTATTGGGATTCAGTCTATAATATAAATTTCAATAAGGAATCATACATTGTTAAAAATCAATGTGTTTAGCAAACTATTGTATTCCTCACTGGAAAAGTCTGATCCAGAAAAGACTTTCAAACAAACAGGTTCTATACATTTAGATTCATCTAAATCTAACAGAGCCATTTTTTCGTTGATAGCCATTCGGTAGAAATCCAATTGCTCTATACCATAATCTGAATCTTCAGGACCGGCCAACAACTTTCGGCACATTGAGTAATCCCATAGATACTCGCCAATCTCGCTTATTATAGACTTTGCAAGATTATCTTCTGCTTTTTCAACTATATATTTTTGCGAAAAGCATCCTAACATTTGCGGTGTTACCTCTACAGGATATATAGATGTCCGATTTTCTTGTACTTCTGCCGATGGAGATTCCAAAGCATTTTTCACATAGGCAAAAAACTGTTTTGGAATGCGATAGGCAACATTTTCTATTTCTCCCTGATTTGTCTTAAAAAGCACCTCTAAATAATCAAATTTGGAATTCAAAATTTGCATTCCGCTAATCAGCAAAGCATTCCAAGCATCTTCGGAACTTTTATCAAATCCACCAATTATGATAGGATAGTAATTTAATATTCCGGCATAATAATTGTTCTCTGGAAAAATCACAGAATAAAATTCAGTCAAGTCAGAAAGCCCTTCTTGAATTTTTTGCCTTTCTTTAGTGCATCTTGCCTTATACCAACCATCTATTGTGTACTTGTTAAAACCTTTGTTCATCGGGTTGTCATAATAATAGTAACATCCCATCATAAGGCGGCTAACATTCACTTTTTCTAACTCACACAATTGTAAATGCTTCGTTTTTAACGGAGTGTCGAATACTATTTCATCAAAGAATTGCTGAACATCTGATAGCGCGCGCTGTGCAGCCAAAATATTAAACATTGCAAGCTTCGCATTTTTTGGGTCTCTTTTTAAGAGTCCGGGAAATTGTCCTGTGAAGTTTGTTATAGACCAAAAATATTTTCTTTTTATACCTTGAAATTTTCTTACACAGGGAACATCTTCTTCAAATGGATTTTCTTCTCCGGGATATTTTCTTTCATTATTTATGAGCTTCTGATATTCACTATAAATACAAATGCTCTTTCTGATTGCACTTTCTTTTAGTTTTGGACTTTCCGCTTTGGTTAAACACTCACAGTAATCGTTCGCCATTGTACAAATATGGCTTCTAAGATTAAACCAGTATTCTATCCAGTCTGTCACCATTTCAAATTCGTAATTGCTAAGAATTGTTTTATTCCATAAAGATGTTAAATGCTGATGGAACATTATCACTACGTTCTCAATTGGCATTTCTTTATGTGCATCATCCGGAACAAAATAATTTTTCAGCATCTCGATTTCTGGTTTTAATGCATCTGTACAATATTTTTTGAATATCGGGAGCATCCGACAAAGTTGCTTGATTCTTGAAACGCTTTCTTCATTCGCATTTCCAATTTCACTTAAAGAGAGTATATACTCAACATGGATAGCATCTGAAGTTTCATCAACGTAGACACTATGTGATTTCGTCATGTGCTTATAGTACGTCAAAATTTCATCCATATTTTGAGAAATATATGCTCTATATGCCGTTTGGTTGCTACAGAACGAGAGATACATGAGTCTCGCCATACATTCCAAAGACATCCTATCAGACTTTTTCCATACCTCATTTAGTGGTATTTCTGCCACCAAGCCAAGTTCAGAAGTTATGTCATAAATCCATTCTGCAATTTGGGAATAGGATTCAAGATCTGTAACTTGTTCAAAAGAAACAGTCTTGGCCCTTTGGTAAAGCGTGCTGCAAAATCCAAAGATAAACATTTGCGGCAAATCACAGTCAGGTATTTTATCTCGAAGTCTTTGTAAATATTTTCCGTTGAGACTATCTGGATGTATTTTTTGCAGATTATCAAGCGTTTGCACTGAAACGCCAAATTTATCAAATGTCTTAAATGGACATTTTTCCATTGCGATAAGTTCTAGTCCAAAATGAGCATTTGCATCATCAAAAAAATCTTTGTTATCCCGATAATACTGTAAAACATCCCCCGAAAAAAGACCTTTTACTGCCCGAAGGCATCCGGACAGATCGTTTTCGTCCCACAAAAAATCTAGGACCTCTTTGAAAAAAGCACTCTTATTTAACGAAAATTCGGGAATATGAGAAAATAGTACTGCATAATCCTTCTTTTCGACCATTTTAATTACAGAAATTGCCGTGTTTTCGAGGGGAACAAATTCATGTAACTGATTTACAATATGCCACGAACGGATTGGATGCAGTCCTTCTACATAATTATCATCTGTGTTGAGATGAATTAAAAATTCCGACTCTAGATTTTTTAACAGTTCGCCAAAATCTGCTCCTGCATAATCTTTTTGACTGCAAAAGAGATTTCGGACAGTAAGCTTTACCCCACAAACATCAGCAAAGCATACTTTACGCAAAATGTCACATTTTAGCTGTCCAAATGAAGACTGCCCAAGTGCTTTCATCTGAGCTGTAATTCGTTCAGAAAGCATCTCACCATGAGTCAGCAAATAAACATACTCTATTAAAAGTTTCCGTTCGGCAATTCGATTCCACTCTCGTTTCCAATTTGTTATGCTGGGGTGCAGATTTCCTGTTTCTTTTAATTTTTGGAAAATATTTTTTGCTTCTTGTTCTTCTAATGTCGGGACTATAATATTTATTGAGCGGATATTGCTCAAATCACCACTATAATTGTACCAATCAATTTCCCTTGTCGTAAGAAGAACCTTATAATTAGTTGGTAATTCAGCTTGCAAAAGCTGCACAAGTCCATTCCACTTTTGTACTCTGCCATCCAAGTTGTCAATCAAAATCAGAAGCTTCTCTCCAAGACGTAACCGAGAGTTAAAATATTGAACGGTATTGCCTAGCTGTTCATTGTTATCGCATACAGTCACTTGATAGACAGTATATTCATTCTGAAGTAAATATGCCGATCTTAATGCGAGTGTTGTCTTTCCCTGCCCGCTGGAGGCTTTTATTACAGTCACTATATTTTCTTGTATAGACGTTATAATTTTCCCCTCTAGCATTGGACGTTCTACCGGAAGAGTTGCTTTTTTTCCTTCATAGAAATCATTCTCATGTTCTGCTGCATTTTTTGAAAAACTAAGTTTTCTAATCCAGCTATGCGCTGGATTTTGAGCCCCTTTGCTAATGTCCATCTTAACTGCTTCAACGCAAGAAACCAATTCTTTTCTTGTTATTAAATCGCGATTCTCCATTTTTTTAAGGCAAAGGATTTTTATGCTATTCACATATAATTTGAGATTATCTGTACTGATATCGTGGTATTGAATTAGTGCCTTTTCTATTTCATCTTCAAAAATTTCTTTTTTTAAGTTTTCAAACGACAGCCTAGACAAAAATCTTCAAAATTATATTGGCTCCAATCCCATGATGTTTGGCTCTCTTTAATTTTTTCAATCACTTCTTTCCAATATTTAAGAGAAGCTTCATCTAATTTTCCCTCAAGAATTTTCTTCAAATTTCCATTTGCAACTGGGAAATCATAGACCATCTTAAAATATCTGTCTTTATCAAGAAGATATGCCTCAAGAAAATTTTGCAGAACATCAGCCAAAAAGCTTGCGTTTTGCCGATTGACGGAGTACTTGAGCTGAATATGTGTAATTTGGCCGCCGTCTTGTTTTTCAATTCGGTCAACATCTTCGATGCCTTCAAGTTGAAAGATTGTATTCTCATTCTGGTTCGTCAGCATCAAATAACAAGCATACAAAAACTGGTAGGTATATCCTCTAAGCGCAATTTGACCACCATCTCTTGATTCTTGAAGGCTCTGAATACTTTTCTTCGGAGAAATCGGCTTTTTCTTCTTACCTTTACCCATAATTTTACCTCTCAGCCACAGCCTCGGTTCTGTTTACAGTTCCCTCAGCAGCGTCAAAAACTCATCAAAGCGATATGCTCCCTCCATGTTCAAATCTTTATTCTGGAACACCATATAATAGCGGTATGCCTGCTTGCCAGCGGCATCCTGCCATGCACGACCCAGACGAATTTTTTCTCTGGACTCTGCATTTTCCAGCTGGTCGCCTTTGGTTTCAATCAGCAAAATCTTTCCGCTGGTCGTGCGGACGATAAAATCCGGGTAATGGTTGCGGAAGCCGTTCAAACAGAACGAGAACTTGTTACGCTCCGGGTTGCGATGCCACCAGCGGATATTGTCCATGTTGGTCATTGCCAGAGCCATTTTGTATTCCAGACCATCCATCTTGCCCTCAGTCTGGTACAGGCTCTTGCTCATTGAAGAAGTGCTATCCGGGAGGGTGATATACTCCGTCAACTGAAAGCGGGGTTCACATACGATTTTCTCCGTTTCCAGCCACTTGTAGAAGTTTTCCCGTGCAGTTTCCTCTTGAAGCTGCATGATGTATGCACGAATTTTTGCTGCAAAGTTAACAGGCATCCGTTCCAGCGCGTCCAGCTCTTCGCGGTTCATATTATCCACGATACCATCGACATAACGCCGCAGTTCATTATCATCCACCGCGTTCATCTTGCAAAGGCTCTTGTGGATAATATCCTTGCAAATACGCAGTTTATCCTCGCCCGGAAGCAGTGGAAACTGCCTGTTCATGTACTGCTGATAATCATCTTTCAGCTTGGAGATACGCGGTGTCGTGGTATCGCGGTCTTCCAAATCGACCTGCGCCAAATCGTCGTCCAGATGGCCGAAGTCGATTGCGCTGGGTTTTCCCTTCAACGTAAAGTTGCTGAGCAGGTTTTCCTTTGAGAGTTCTTCGCTGTCGTACAGCGAGAAAAGCGATGGCTGTACTTTTAGGCAGAATTTCGGAAGTTTGAGGGTGTGAACATCCTCCAAAAACTCCGGGTTTACATGAGAGGTATCCACTTTATCCTGCACCTCCAGCGGCAAATCGCTTAACGGGTCATTCTGGTGCTGCTGCATAGCAACATCAAAATCGTTCTGTTCCTTTTCAGAGCGGTCAAAAATATTCTGCACCGAGGGAGAAACACTTGCCTTTGCCAAGGTGCTGCCCAACAGTGTCGGGTCGAAATCAAAAAACTCTTCCTCTTCCGCCGATGCCGCGGGCATTGCTTCGTTTGTCGGCTGTGCCGGGAAGATGGTCTGCTCCACTTTGGGCAGCGGCTCGACCGGGGCAGCTTCTTCCTGCACACGGTAATCGTGGTCCGTGAAGCCTGCGTTATTCAAGCCCTTGACGATGCCGTCCAGCGTACGCTTGAAGTCCGCAGACGAGGTCAGAACATACGAAGTATTCAGGATCGGAGAAGAATGTTTCCGGGTATAGGGCAGGCGCAGAATACGCCCCACGATTTGCTCCACATCCACCTGACTGGTGCGGTTCGCCAGCGAAGCAAGGATATACGCAAAGGGGCAGTCCCAACCCTCTTTCAAGGCATTGACTGTAATGATAAAGCGAATCGAACACTTTTCCGACAGCAAATCCACATTTTTTAACTCGTTGATCTCTGCCGTCTTGATGGCAATTTGCTCTGCTGGAATGTTGGCTGCAATCAGGCGTTGGCGCAGTTTTTCAAAGGTCGTTGCATTTTCTGTGCTCTTGGGTTGCGCCTGAAACAGCACGATGGGGCGAATGTAGCTGCCGCCCTTTTCGTAGGCATCTTTTGCGTGAATTTCCAGTGTCCGCTGCATCTCGATGGCATCATGCAGCACATCCTGCTGGCTGTTGCGATTCATCACGATGACAGGCAACTTGACCATGTTCTCGCGTTTCAAGTGAATCGCATCCACAATGGAGATGATGTTGCTTTCCCTAGTGGGCGTTGCCGTCAGATCCAGCACAAAGCAGGGATTGAAGTTTTGCAGCATCTGCTTGCTCGGGTTACTGCGCGCATGGTGGCTTTCGTCCACAATAACCAGTGGATGCAGCTGATTAATGACCTGCATCAAGGCGGTCGGATCGGTATCTTCCAGCGGCATATCAGGTTCGCCCAGTGCATTTGCCAGCGCAACAAGGCTGCTGTTCTCCTGCTTGGCCTTGAGCCGCTCCTTCTTGCCACGGAACGAATCGTAAGACAGCACCATGATGGAAAGCTGCTCGTTGACCGCAGAGATATTGAAGTGCTGCCCCATCAAAAGCTGTTCTTTGGTATACACTTCTACACGGCTGCCAAAGGCAACATCAATTTTCTGGCGGTAAGGATGTGCAGGGTCACGCAATGCAGCCAAGGTTTGGGTCAGGATAGCATCTGACGGAACCAGCCAAACCACTGCACGGCGTTTTACCACACCCAGTGCGGAGAAAATCGGCTCGATGGCATTTGCAGCCAAAAATGTTTTGCCGCCGCCCGTAGGAACTTTCAGGCAGACATTCGGCACACCGGGCAGAAGATTCTGATACTTGGGCATTCCGCCAAATCCGACTTTTACATCTTTCTCCTGCCAGAGCCGAGTATAGGCCGTTTCGATGTTCTTTGTCTGCATCAGGATTTCCAGATAGCGTTCCAAATCCCGAATGACGGCTTTCTGATAATTTTTCAATTCCATAAGAGCCGTCCTCCTTACACCCGCGCAATGTCGCGCGGAATTTTCTTAAACGTAATACCAAACCGCAGCAAATCACTCTCACTCAATGCACAGCGGTCAGCATAAATCAGATAGTTTTCCGCTTTTTCCGGAATGGTAGACAAAAAAGCATAGTCCAACACGCACATCTGGTCTGGCTCATAGTAGAAATAGTAAGCGGTGTGGTTGTTCTCACCGAGAAAATATGGGCTTTCGTTCTGTTGATTCACCGCAGGTTTCTTCGTTTCCGTATACCAGATGTAGTCACGGATTTTGTCTGTGCCGATGCTTTCATTCAGGTTGCCATCCGGCAGAAGCAACCGCTCGCCCAGTTCGTAGTAACTGAAATTGCCACCAGTGCCTTCTACGGCGTTCTTGTCTTTGCCATAGCCGTTGATCACACGCTTCACACGTTCGGCAGTCGTAGTATCGGCGTAGTCGCCCATCTCCACCAGAATAAACTTGCGGTGTCCTCCATCCGCTTTGTTCATATTCAGCACCGCATGGGCAGTTGTGCCAGAGCCGGCAAAGGAGTCGAGGATGATGGAGTCCTCATCGGCGGCAATGTGCAAAATCCGTTCAATCAGACGAGATGGTTTAGGGGTGTCAAAATTTGAATGTCCATTAAAAATTGCAGCTAGTTCTACCGCAGCCTCACCAGTGTGTCCCACATCAATATGCTGCCATAAATTTGTAGCAACCCGTCCAGCACTATTATCCAAATACTGCTTTCGACGTATGCCGCCTTTACCATTTGCCGTAAAATACAACAGCGGCCATGCCTTCTCCTTTTTTTTACCTTGCTCATACCGCACTTTGGCTTCTTTCTGAGCTTCTTCAAAAGATTTTTTCAGCATGATTGCACTGATTTCTTGTTGTACATTTTTATCTGTGCCGCAGATTTCACATCGTCTTTCGTAATCGTCGATTGAGCGCAACTCATATTCCGTCCACTCATTCATGCACTCCAACATTTGAGACTGACCAAAACTCCAGCAGCGACCACGGGGAGGATACATCAATTCTCCGGTTATGGGATGCTGAATTGCATAAACCATCCCTTGATGCGTTGCTGCGCCGGGTGCACTAATCGTGACAGATGACCACTCTCGTTCATCTCCATCTTGGCTCCCATAAGATTCATTCATGTCAGCTGTTCGTTTAAGACGACGAGGAATCCATTGAGGATTCTTTGAATAAACCAAAATGTACTCCACTTCGGCAGGGATGCCCTTTGAATCATTTCGTTTAGAGTAGGTGCGCTGCCAAGAGATGTTTGCAACAAAGCAGCTTGTGCCAAAGATTTCATCACAGATGGATTTCAAGTTGTAAAGCTCGTTGTCGTCAATGCTAATAAAAATCGCACCATCATCCGCCAGCAACTTCTGCAGCAGCATCAGCCGAGGATACATCATGCAGAGCCACTTGTCATGGCGTGTCAAATCCTCGCCTTCTTTACCAACGACTTCGCCCAGCCACTTTTGAATATGCGGATCATTGACATTATCATTGTAGCACCACTTCTCATTGCCAGTGTTGTAAGGAGGATCGATGTAGATACACTTCACCCGGCCCTCATACTGCGGCAGCAGAGCTTTCAGGGCTTCCAGATTATCGCCGTGGATAATCATGTTATCACTGCCGTTGTCCTCGGTGTGCTTGCCCATTTCGTCAAAGCTATACTGACGCTCCAACACACGGAACGGCACTTCCTGATGATGATTGACAACTTTGCTTTTTCCGATCCATTCCAAAGTAGGCATGGTGTTTTCTCCGTTTCTCTGTGAAAGTTCTTTCACGTTTAATAATAGCAAGTTGGGCGGCAAAGCGCAACGGTTCCGGCAAAGAAATACAAGTTTGATGAACAACAAAAGCGTTTTGCAAAAACGCGCAGCCTGCATCCATCGGATGCAGTTCAAGGGTTTGGGTGTCCCCAACAAGTATTTTTGCAATGCAAAAATAGCAGATGTATATACGTCTGCATTGCTTGCCACTGCTATGAACGCCTTTTGAATTGCAAAATGCTTGTTCCGTTGCTATACTGGGCTTATCAAAATTTTTCGGGAGGACGTCGCAGTGACCGCACAGACAATGCAAATCGGGAACAGACCTTGCCGCATTTACGGCGAAGCCCATGCAGAATAC
>OOCX01001727.1_pt1 | contig 12842 bp, 9 predicted proteins | sample 1671231 | NCBI WGS metagenome assembly OOCX01 (sample SAMN06348135, study PRJEB24527) | human gut metagenome | biome: human gut; feature: ankylosing spondylitis patient; material: feces | host: Homo sapiens | place: China | collected 2015-10 | reverse complement strand
CCTCCACGTTCCGCTATGAGCTGATCGACGCCATGGCGGAGTCGCAGGACTACATCATCCTTCTGATGAAAAAACGCTATGCGCAGCCTCTGGACAAGCGTACTCTTATCGGCGGGACGGTGGAGGAATTCAAACGATTTCTTGAGGAGAAGACCGGAAAGACGTTCCGGCGTGTGAAATGAACCAATTTTCTATAACGCCCTTTCGCGGGCTGCATCTGATTCTGCTTTTGCTTACGGCAGCGGCGCGCTGCCCATATTCTTGCTGCTGCGCGGAAAACCGGAGGCACGGCGCTCCCGGTTTCTGATCGGTGTGTGCTTTTTTAATCTCGCGCTGTTTGCCGGCTACAAACTCTCGCTGTCCATGGACGCAGCGTAGCTGGGCGTATTCTTGTTTTGCGGGACATTCGTCGTTAAGCAACAATGAAAAAACCGCTGGCCTATTGACAAAAACAAATTCTCTTCCTATAATGATAGTGCTACTATCGATTGTATGACTATCGTTGTGGAGGTGCAGAATGTCAAAACCGGATAAAACCCTCGATCCGAAAATCCTGGACGCTGCAAAAAAGGAGTTTCTGGAGAAGGGCTATGAAAAGGCATCGACCAATGCTATCTGCAAGAGCGCAGGGGTAACATGGGGTGCTCTACAGAAGCGGTATTCCGGGAAGGACGCGCTTTTCTGTGCGTTGGTCGCACCTGTTGCAGAGGAATTCAAAGCGACCCTGATTGGAAGCAACGAGGATTTTCACGCCCAGACGAAAGAACGGCAGGAAGCCACGGCCCTTCATGAGGGCCGGGACGGAAATCCGTTCGTGGACTACATCTATGCGCATTTCGATGTGTTCCGGCTTCTCCTGTGCTGTGCGGGCGGCTCGTCCTATGAACACTATATGGATGATCTGGTGGACAACATCTTCGGCGATGACGATGAGGACGAAGATGAGGACGAGGATGACGACGGCGCATTTGAAACCAGCTATGAAGTCACCTGCCCCAACTGCGGTACCGTCAACATTGTGGATGAAGACACCCTGATGGACAGCGATAAGATCGTCTGCGCAGAGTGCGGCGCAGCTTTCGATGTGGAAGTTCTGCCCGACGATGCCGAGATGCCCGCCGATGCAGAAGCCGAAAGTACCGATGTGACCATCGAGTAAGCGGTTAAGGCAATACCGCATAATTCTAAGTGCCGATACGGCGAGCGAGGTGCGGCAGCTGCTAAGCCAAAAGCGCAGATAATACTGGATGCTGCAAAGGTGAGCGCCGCCAGTGGCGGAAACAGCGAACCGAAGCAGGGGCAGCGGTCGCAGAGTGCGAGGGGCTTTTGCCCCCGAAGCACGATGCGGGTACCGCAACCCGACATTATCGAGCATTTTGGCAACGCAGATGCCGTGCCGCCGCCGAAGCGGTGCTTAAGCCGCAAGGCGGGAATTGTGCGGTGTTGCCTTAAGTGCACAAAATAGAATAACAGATAGAAAATCACCCCTGTGGCCGGATTATTCTGGCCGCAGGGGTGATTTTTTGATTATTGGGGAAGAAAGTAATTTGCAGCGAGGTTGCAAACGCTGCCATAAACCTGTAGACGATGTGTAGGGGACGATGCTTGACCGTTCCGAAACCGTAAGACAATATATCATTATAAAATTTGTGATGCTCAATGATGTAAAAGCTCCGGCGTGGTCAGGTAGCAACGCCCTGCGGCACAGGGATGAAGTACAACAAAAACAGCCCGGTCCAAACGGACCGGGCATTGTGGGTTCCTGTTTATTTTTTCTCGTTCTTCAGCTGGTTGCGCAGCATGATATCACCAAAGGTCAGGGCGTTGAACAAACCGCCGGCCTTGTTGGCCTGGCGCACAATGCGCGCCGGCAGAGGCTTGCTTTCATCGGTGGAAAGCAATACAATGTGAACCTTATCGGCCACGTCGGCATTGCCTTCCTTTTTGGTGGTCAGTACCTGCAGGTACACAACATAGGGGTCATGCATAGAACCATAGTAAATATCGTTGCCGCAGCGCACCAGCGGGCGGCCCTTATAGGTCAGACTGGGGGTAAAAGCCATCTCTTACAACCTTCTTTCGCTGTTGTTGTATCCGAAAAGCCGAAAATATAGCCTGTTTCTACAAACACAGCCGGATTTTGCGTTAAAAGTCTTTGGAATCCACAAAGGATTCCGGCGGCTTTTGCCTTAAATCCGTCTTGCGTTTGCGAAATATGCGTCATTTTCTTTGTTTTCAGTTACACCTTAATCAATAAAAAATATTATACCATACAAGATAGGGGATTACAAATCTAATTTTTCGCGTTCGATCTTTTCTTCGTTCAAGGCAACGCGCTGGGTCAAAATGCGCACCTTGCTGTCCAGCTGACTGAGCCGGATGGACATAAAAAACTGTTTGGCCAGCAGCAAAAAGATGATGACGATATAAACAAAATTGATGGGGCTCTGGAACCCAAGCAGATACGCCGCCCAGTAGGCAATGCCGGGAAAGATGGCCAAAATCAGCAGAATGCCGCTGAACAGAAGCCAGAAAATGGTATCTTCGATCTGCACCTTAGCCAAACGCACGCGGCGCAGAATATAGGTTGCGGTGATCAGGCTGCCAAACACAAGGCATACACGGATAATTGGCTGATCAAACATGGCTTACAGGCTCCTTTCCGGGTAAGGCGTTTCGGTGTCCCGCTTGCGGAACCACTGAATCAGCAAAATGGAGATGGACATTTTGACCATATATTCAATGCTGCGCCAAAAGGTCAGGTAGCTTTGACCGGCCTCGCGCTCGCCCATCGTAACTTGTACTTCGCGTACCACAGCACCGTTTTTGATCAGGTAACTGATGGTATCCGGCTCCGGGCCATAGTTCAAATTTTGGGCAAATTCTTCCACCATGGCGCGGTTGAACAGCCGCATGCCGCTGGTGGGGTCGCAGATTGCACGGCCGGTGGTCAGCCGGATGGACCAGCTGATGATGTAGCTGCCCAGCATGCGCAGGCTTTTGGGCTTTTTCACCGTCAAAAAGCGGCTGCCAATCACGATGTCGGCCCCGCTTTCCAGCTCTTCCAGCATGGCGGCGATATATTCCGGTCGGTGCTGGCCGTCAGCATCCAGCTGCATGGCGCAGTCATACCCGTTTTCGGCGGCATAGCGCAGCCCGGTCTGGAATGCACCTGCCAGCCCCAGGTTGACCGGCAGATCGATCAAGCGGAACCCATGTTCCCGGCAGATGGCCGCGGTTTTATCACGGCTGCCATCGTTGACTACAACATAGTCATACTGCGGGTAGTTCTTGACAATGCCGTTGACGACCTTGACAATATTGGCTTCCTCATTATATGCAGGAATAACAATCAGCAATTTTGACATAACAAATGTTCCTTATCCACTTGCCCGGCAAACACCGGGCAGATGTCAGCTTTGGTTTATGATCCCCATCATTTTATCAAATACGGCATCCCATGTAAAGTGCGCGTACACATTGCGGTACGCCGCCTCGGCACAGGCATGGGCGCGGGCGGGATCATCCAGCAGGGTCTGCAGCCCGGCGCGGATGGTTTCCACCGTGGCGTCCTGTGGCTGGCCGGGCAGCACAATGCCGTGGGTATCGTCCGGCAGCAGCTCCTCGGTTCCAGCGGTACGGGTGCACACGATAGGGCAGCGGCAGGCCGCGGCTTCCAGCAAGGTGGTGGGAAAGCCCTCGGCATACCGGGTGGGCAGACAGTATACATCTGCCTGCCGCAGCAGCTGAACCACCGCATCATGCGGCAGGGCACCGGGGGTAACGGCCCCAAGGTCCGCCAGTTCCTGCTGCTGCGGACCGCTGCCAGCCGCCACCAGAACAACGCCCGGCAGCTGGGCCACGGCCTGGGCTAATAATCCGGCGCCCTTTTCGGGAATCAGGCGGCCCACAAACAGCACGATCTTACGGTCGCCAAGGTTCAGCTTGGCGCGCCAGTCTGGCGCGTGGGCGGCTTCCTGTTCCAAAGCAGCGGGGTCAATGGCGTTGGGCATGGTTCCTGCAGCCGTAATGCCAAAGGTGTGCAGCCAGCGGCAGACAGCGGCGGAAACGCCATAGAACGGCGCGCCGGTGCCGCGCACCAGGCGGCAGGCAACCTGCTCATACAGCCGCCCGCAGGCCCCCAGCAGGCCGTTGCCCATCGGCATGTATCCGGTGGAATGGTCAATAACCAGCATGGGGATACCGCGGCGCTTGGCCGCGCGGGCAGCCCAGACGCTTTGGGTGTACATGCGGGTCTGCACCACGCAGAAATCGAGCTTTTGCGCCCAGATTTGCGCGGTCAGCGCGTGGAAGCGCGCCCCCGGCTTGATGATAGGAAAGCGCCCGTTCATGACAGGCCAGACGGGCAGGCGGTAAATTTCAATGCCATCCCCGTCAATTTCGTGCTCCGGCAGGTTGGGCAGAGCACTGGTAACCACAATGGCGCGGTGCCCGGCGGCAACAGTGCAGCGGGCAAGGTTCCAGGTGTAGCGCTCCACACCACCCACCGTGGGCAGGTACTGCGCAGAAAAATAACAAATCGTCATCGGGCAATCACCGCAAGCATGGCGTTCAGCAATACCCCGGCGTTGACTACGCACAGGCAGCAGACCAGGGTACGGGCGGACTGTTTGCCGCTGGCAACCTGGACCCGGCGGGGCAGGCAGGTAAGCAGGAACAACGGCAGCACGGGCAGAAGATACCGCCCCTGGAAGCCGTAAACGGTCTGGTAATAGGTCGGGGTCCACACAAGGCAGCCGGCAAAGGCCAACGCGGCGCACAGCAGCGCGGCCAGCGCACACCACACCCGGTAGCGCCCCTGGGGCAGCCCCGGCACGGGAACATCCTGCGCCGGAACGGCGGCATACCACAGCAGCAGGTAGAGCGCCAACACCCAGAACCAGGCCAGGTCCAGCGAGCTGTAGCTTAAGCTGCCGCCCACAAGGCCGCGCACCCAGTTGTCGGCATCCTGCACCACGCTGCGTACCAGCAGCATAGCCACGGCGGGCAGATTGTGCAGAATGTAACCGGGGGTAAAGGTGGTCTGGTCTTCCTCGCTGGGGGTGCTCTGGCTGTCCCGCACGGTACGGACAGCTTCGATCTCTTTGATCAGCACATTGCGGTCCAGCGGGTAGCGGTCATCCTCCACGCCGGGGTAGATCTGGCAGGCGGAAAGCAGCTCTGCACATTCATCACTGCTGAACATGGACTTGAAAAAGTCTCGACGGTCAGCAGTGGCCAGCCGTTCCCGGCACATTTCGGCATCGGTGGTCATCAGGTCGCGGTCCAGGTAAACCAGGGAAGCCGCACTCATGAATTCATCATCGGTCAGGCTGGAATGCTCCACTTCCTCCGGGCTGAAGAAAAAGCTCTGGCCCAGAACGGCGGCGGTCACATCGCCCTCCTGCAAGGCCTGCACCCAGAACTCCAGCTCCTTCTGCGGGATCTCGGTCACGCCCTCCACGCAGTAATACAGGCGGCGCACAAAGTTGGAAGCCGTGTTTTCGCGGTACTCGGCAGGCATGTTGGCAAACCGGTTGGAGGTTTTGCCGTCACCCGCGGCAGGGGCGGCATGCAGGGTACGATTGTCAGCTGCCTCTGTTGCTGTATAAGAAACCGCGGCAGCCGGGGTAGAACCCTGTGCGGAGGTGGTTTCCGTCTGGGTAGCCTGATTTTCAAACCCGGCAGAACCGGCCACCGAGGTGACCAGCACAGCGCGGTTGATGCTGAGCGCCAGCAGCACGCATCCGGCCAGATAAGCGGCTTTTTTGGTTGCGGCGCTCTGACCAAAGCGGCTGTTGGGAATCAGCAGGAACAACGCTGCCAGCGGCAGGTAAACCAGTTTGGCCGGTGCCAGCAGGATGCCGAACACCGCCAGCGGCAGCCACAGCCGCACCGGCAGCACCGTGCCGTCCTTACAGCCAAAAATCGCCTGCATACACAGCGCAGTAAAGGCAAACGCCAGCCCCAGCAGCAGGGAATCCCGGCTGAAAGAAGCCGCCAGATGCAGCGTCATGGGCAGCAGGGCCGCCGCAGCGAATACCCGCCTGCCAAACGGCGCGGCTTTAACGGCCAGCGCCGCTAACAAAGCGAACATAATTAAATTTGCTGTGCGCCCCAGCATCAGCGCCGGAACAAAGCCAAGGTGAAAAACATATGCCAGGAACACCGCTGCCGCGCTGAACAGGTACAGCGTGGGATTGCGGTCGGTCTGCAGTTCTTCCAGCGCAGTGTGGCTGTCAAAACTGTCAGGGGTGGTGGTGAACAGATTTTCGCTCAGTTCCTGCCAGCTGAACACGGTGGTCTTTTCGTTTTGCAGCAGGGGGTCAAAGTCGTGCTCGCGGCGGTAGGTCATATCCAGCGGCACATTGCCCATCCGCCATTCATCCGGCGAGAGCATGTTGGCCCATTTGCAGGCTAAAGTAAAGGACTGGTTGATGTGGTATTTTTCGTCCGGTGCGGCATAGGGCGGCAGCACAAAGCTGTACAGCATGCCAAAGCAGAGCACCAGCACAAACACCAGCCGGTGCAGCGGCATGCGGCCCCGCATGGCAAAATAAATGCCAAGGAACACCACAACGCTGGCCAGCAGCCCGACCAGCAAAAAGAACCGGGTCAAAAATCCGCCAATCTGTTTGTAAGTCACCAGCAGCGCCAGCGTGCCGTCCACGGCTTTGCCGTTTACGGTAAAGGTATCGTTCCACAGCACAGCGCCGTTGCTGCAGCCCACGGTCAACCGGCCGGAACCGGTATACTCCGGTTTCAGGGTCACGCGGTAGCGGCGGCCTGCGCTGCCGGTCACGGGGGTATCCAGCCCCATGCCGGTGTACTGCCCGGCCACAATGTTCGCCATATCGCCGGTGGAGCGGGCCAGCACCTCGCCGGTGTCGGCATCGGCAAGTTCCAGGTGCAGCTCACCGGTGGGTTGGCCGTTGCTGGTGCCAAACACAAAGGCCATGGCCAGCAGGTCATTGTCGGTATCAAAGGTCTGGGCAGCGCCGTTGGCTTCGTCCAGCTCGGCGCTGTACTGGCTGTAATCATCGCTGATGCGCTCCGACAGGCTCTTGTCGTTGTTGGGGCGCACCGCGGCCAACCAAACCAGCACCACGGCCAGCAGGCAGGCAGCAGCGGCGCACAAGGCGGTGCCCAGCGGGCTTTTCAGAAAATCCTTTATTTTGCTCATACGGGCTCCTCCCGGTTTTGGTGGTTCAGCGTTCAGGGGGTGTCCAAAACAAACACCGGAATATTTAACGTTTCAGCCGCACCCATCAAATCTTTGCGCCAAAGGCTTTTTTAACGGCGGCAGGCAGGCGGCCGTCCCGCAGCAGGATCTCTTCCACCGTGCCGCGCACAGCGCCCTCGCCGCCTTTTTGGCGGCAGATGAAATCCGCCCGCCCCAACACAGGGCCGGCAGCATCGGCCGGGCAGGCCACAAAGCCGCACAGAGCCATGGCGGTCAAATCGTTCAGGTCATCGCCGCAATAGGCAACATCCTGCTTGGTCAGGCTGTGCTCAGCCATAAACCTGCTCAAAAAGGCGGCTTTGTCGTGTACGTTCTGGAACAGATAGTCAATGTGCAGGTCCTGGGCACGGTGGCGCACGGCTTCACATTCGCGCCCGGTGCAGATCATAACCTGCATCCCTGCCGCGCGGGCCAGCACGATCCCGGCCCCATCCTTGATGGCAAACTTTTTCAGCTCGTTGCCGGTGGAATCATAGTACACGCCGCCGTCTGTCATGGTGCCGTCTACATCCAGAACCAAAAGTCGAATCATGGGCAAACCTCGTTATTTTGCGTATTCGCTTGGGGTGATAAAGGTCACATCCAGCCCGCAGGCTTTGATGGCACCTGCCATGGCGGTGTTGAACGCAGCTCCGCGCCCGGTGTGAGCGTGCAGCAGGCTGTCGGCATAGGCGGGGGTACCGGGCTTGTAGCCATCGGCCCCGGCCAGCAGCACGGCCTTGGCACCGCACAGCCGCAGCAGCCGCAGCAGCATCAGTACACTGTTGCTGCCAAGGGATGCATTCTGCACATCCGGGGCAGCCAGTCGGTCATAATTGACCGCCAGCGCCCCCTGCGGCAGCGGCCGCAGGTTGGAGGTGAGCACAACAGGGCAGGGCAGGGCAGCAAGGTCCAGCTTTTCAAACCGCTTGCTGTTGGTAAAAAATGCGTAATCCGGCTGGCAGAATTCCGGGCAGAAATTGGCCGAAACAATGCAGTCCGCCTTGGCGGCGGCCACAGCATTGCGCCCGGTTTCCTCCGCCAGGCTGGCACCGGGGGCCAGCACCAGCACGGTCTTGCCGCCAAACGCGGTGCGCAGGGTATCCAGCGCGGCGGTGTCGTCAATGGCGCGGTTCTGGTATTCGCGGTACAGGCGGTCGGCATAGTCTTTATCGTATGCGGTGGCCTTGCTGCGGTCAAAACCGGCCAGAATATGGTTGATGTCCCGGTTGGTCAAATCGCCTTTGTCCAGATAATGCTCGGCGTAATCGCGGTGCAGGTTGTACCGTGCGCTCAGGAAGTAAGCCGGGGTGTAACCCCAGGCTGTCTCGCCTTTCAGCGGGGCGATATGGTCCTGGATGGCGTCCATCATCTCGTCAATGTCATAATGGCAGCCAAGGGTCTCGTTCATATAGTCGGCAATCAGCTCAATGGGCAGGTTGCCGGGAATGCGCCCCATGCCCATCAGGCTGCCGTCCACAGTGGTATCGCGGCCCAGGTGCTTGTCCAGAAATTCCTGCGCCAGGCAGAAAGAGAGCGCCATGTTCTCATGCAGGTGCAGCCCCACGCGGATATCCGGGGCCAGGTTGTGATCCACCAGGCTGACGATGCGCTCTAAGTCACGCCGCCGCATGCTGCCGAAGGTATCCACAATGGAGAACTGGTACGGGTGAATCTCGTTTACCTGGTCTAAAATCCACAGCAAGTCTTTGTCGGCATAGCCCATAATGTTGATGGGGTTGATGGACAGCTTGTACCCGCGGGCCTTGACTTCGCGGGCAAAATCCATGCCTTCGCGGATATCGTAATCGTGGGCGGTAATGCGCAGCATCTCAATGCCGTGGCCCTCATAAGGGGACAGCTTGGCAATATCATAATTGGAGCGCATGGCCATGCCGCTGTACATGGTGCTGCCGGTGTGGGCAGGCAGCAGTCTGTTCAGCTCTTCAATGGTGTTGCAGACGGTCACATCGGGGTTGTAGCCATCCACATTGCGCAGAAAGCCCACTTCCACAATGTCAGTCCCGGCACGGGTCAGCGAGGCGATGATATCTTTGGCTGCAGCAAAGCCCCAGTTCCAGCTGTTCACATAGCCGCCGTCACGCAGGGTGCAGTCCAACAGTTTAATATCGGGCATTTATTCTTTTCCTTTCAGGATTTCGCTCACAAGGGCAAGGTCCTTGGGGGTGTCAACGCTCACCGTCTTGTATGGGCTGACGATGGCATGTACCTTGTGGCCGTTTTCCACAAAGCGCATCATATCGTTCTCTTCGGCTTTTTCCAGAATGGACTTCGGTGTTTCGTGGTAGAACGCCAGCGCCCGGCGGGAGTACAGCTGAATGCCGGTCACCTTCTCGTATTCAAAATCCAGCGTGCCTTTGGGGTAGGGAATGGGGCTGCGGGAGATCATCAAAATTTCCCGTGCGGCGTTGGTCACAACCTTCTGGTTGGAAAAATCGATCACATCCGCGGGGTGCTCCATCCGGTTGGTCAGCACGGCAACATAATACGGGTCCTCCGGCAGGGTATCCGGCAGAATCAAATCAAACGCCTTTACGTTGATCAGCGGCTCGTCACCCATGATCTGCAGATACAGGTCGGCTTCTACCTTGGTGGAAACCTCCCAGATGCGCCCGGTGGGGGTGTCATGGTCGGGGCTGGTCATGCAGTATTCCATGCCGTAGGTGCGGCAGGCTTCGGCAATGCGCTCATCGTCGGTGGCGATAAACACATCATCGAGCTTTTTGCACTTTTTGGCTTCCTGGTACACCCACCAGATCATGGGCTTGCCCAAAATATCCGCCAGCGGCTTGCCCGGCATCCGCGTGCTGGCATAACGGGCGGGAATAACGCCGATAAGTTTCATAGTAAGCAACCTCCTAAAAGAAGCATTGGCTCCCCTTTGAGGGGAGCTGTCCGCGCAGCGGACTGAGGGGTGGTTCCCTAAGAAAGAGTTATAGGGCAATACCGCATAATTCTAAGTGCCGATACGGCGAGCGAGGTGCGGCAGATGCCAAGCCAAAAGCGCAGATAATACTGGATGTCTTATCGAGCATTTTGGCAACGCAGATGCCGTGCCGCAGCTGCCGGAGCGGTGCTTAAGCCGCAAGGCGGGAATTGTGCGGTGTTGCCATAGATTGTTATGAAAATCTATTTGGATATCCGCATCAGAATCGTACGCTCAATTTCGGCTGCAACACCCTCCAAATTGAGAAGAACGTCCCGGTTGGAAAACCGCAGAACAAAAATACCAAACGCCTGCAAATAAGCAGTTCGGGCAGCATCTTGCTGCTGCCCCTGCGGTTCGTAATGTTGCGAACCGTCAATTTCAACTGCCAACTGAGCAGAAGCACAATAAAAATCAAGGATATAGGGCCCAACGCTCTTTTGGCGTGTGAATTTGTAGGGGCAGGGACGCAGATATTCATACCATAATTTGCGCTCCGCATCGGTCATATTTTTGCGCAGAGAACGAACATAGGCAAGATTGTTGGAATTATGCGGCAGGCGCATAGAATGGTACGTCCCCTTCCGGCTTATAATTTAGGCGGCAGTAAGGGAGCCACCCCTCCGACCTCGCTTGCGCTCGGCCACCTCCCCTCAAAGGGGAGGCATTACCCCTGCACCAACTTTTCTGCCTCTTCCAGCCCCACAAACACCTTTTCTTCCGCGGCGGTAAAGCCGCGCAGGACCCAGCTTTGCACGGTGACGGCGCGCTGGAATTTGAAGGGCAGGCAGAAATTGAGAACCTCGCTTGGCATGGTGCGGGGCAGGATAACAGCAGTAGGGAACAGCTTGGAATAATCCGTGGTATCCCGCGGGTGGGTTTTGATAAACAGCGGTTCTGTGCAGTATTTCTTGGCAACAGCCGCAAACATGGCGTCCTGGGTGGGCTGATCCATCAGGCCGTCCAGCACAAAGCTGCGGGGCAAAAGCAGGCAGGCACCCTGCACATGCTCCGGCAGGGGAACGGCCAAAAACACCCGGCGGATGATGGCTTTTTCTTCCTCCATCAGGCTTTCCAGTAGCTGCGCTTTGGATACCGTTACCAGCTTGTCTACGCCAAAAATGCTGCACCGCGCGGCGTCTTCGCTTTCCACCGTGCGGCAGCAGGGGCTGTCGCCCCAGTAGCGGTAGGGGCCGCGGGGGTTGGTGCGCTGCTCGTCCAGCAGGTGCTGGTCAGGGTCCAACGTGCCGCCAAAGGTATCTTCGCACAGGGTATAAACCCGGCGCTCCCGCTGCAGGTAGCGCCCTAAAGCGCTCCAGTCATTGCTGATGTACACATGCCCCTTGGGCAGCGTAAAATACGGCTTGCGGAACGGGTGGCGCAGGCGGTAAAAGTCGCTTTCGCTGTTCTGTGCGTCCAGCTTTTCCTCGTCCACGATCAAAACAGCGTCCCACAGATCCGGCGCGGCGTCCAGCAATTTAGCGCGCAGGGTTTCGGCTTCCGGCACACAGGTGCTCAGCACAAGGGTGGACTTGCCGGGGCGGCTGCGCAGCGCACGCACCAGCGCGATTAACACATGATACAGCGTGTGGCAGATGAAAATATCACCCATCGTATCCATTCTCCAACACTTTGACCGGCGGGAAGTGGATGCGGCCCCAGCCCGGTGCCCATTCCGGCATGGTCAAATCGCCGGAGGTTACCTCAAACGCAAACTCGGTCACTGGCTTGTCCAGGCAGACAGCCTGGGTCAGCACGCCGTCAAACACATCCACATAGAAGAAATACTGGCCTTCGCCCAGCAGGCTGGGGTCAAACTCAAACTCGGTGGTATACAGCTTGCCGGGCACGGCGGCGCCCAGGTTGACCGGGTGGGTAATGCCCACGGGGGTCGAATCCCGGAAATGCAGGTTCAGCTTTAAGTGTACCCCGGCAAACGGCTCCGAAACACGCCAGGTAATGCGCACCCGAATTTTTTCGGTGTCCGCAAACACACTGGATTCCTTGCCCACAAAGTCCAGCGTTTCCAGCCGCATCCGCTTGCCTGCGCTGGCGTTCATGCGGGAAACATCCATCAGGTCATAGTGGACAACGTTTACATCGGTGGTTTCCATGTAAACCGCAATGGCCTGCTCTACATCGCCGTCAAAAATCACGCGGCCCTGGTCCAGCACCACGCAGCGGGTACACAGCTGGCGGATGGTGCTCATGTTGTGGCTGACATACAAAACCGTGCGGCCTTCCTGCCCGGCAACATCGCTCATTTTGCCAAGGCATTTCTGCTGGAACTTCATATCACCCACGGCCAGAACTTCATCCATTACCATGATCTCGCTGTCCAGATGGGCAGCTACGGCAAAGGCCAGCTTGACAAACATACCGCTGGAATAGCGCTTGACGGGGGTATCAATAAAATCTCCGCACTCCGAAAATTCAATGATCTGGTCAATTTTGGAATCGACCTCGGCGCGGGTCATGCCAAGGATGGCACCGTTCATGTAAATGTTTTCGCGGCCGGTCATTTCGTTGTTGAAGCCGGTGCCGACTTCCAGCATAGAGGCCACGCGGCCGCGAATTTTGATCTCGCCCTCGGTGGGGGCGGTGATGCGGGATAGCAGCTTGAGCAGCGTGGATTTGCCCGCGCCGTTGCGGCCAATGATGCCCAGTGCCTCA
>OOCX01001719.1_pt1 | contig 12886 bp, 12 predicted proteins | sample 1671231 | NCBI WGS metagenome assembly OOCX01 (sample SAMN06348135, study PRJEB24527) | human gut metagenome | biome: human gut; feature: ankylosing spondylitis patient; material: feces | host: Homo sapiens | place: China | collected 2015-10 | reverse complement strand
TAAAGCATAAAATACAGACGTAGTGAAAAAATATGGTCGATTCAATACATTTTACGGTCGATTCATGACAATACGTCCATTTGGAAAGAAATTCGTTGTACATTAGAAACAGGTAATCATGTACAACAAATTTTTTACGTTAAAAGCAAAGGAGAAAAAAGAATGAAAAAGTTGAACAAATGGATAGCAGGATTGCTGTGTATGATGCTTGTCATAACCATGGTTGCAGGACTGGGTGTGACGGAAGTGAAGGCAGATGATGCGGTAACAACAGTAAGTTCGTGGAATGAGTTAAAAAATGCAATAAGTAAAGGTGGTAATATTCAATTAGATAAGAATATTACAGCTGGAACAGGTGATTATAGGTTTAATGTAGACAAGAACGTGACCATTGATCTGAATGGATATACGATTGACCGTAACTTAAATGAACAACAAGACAATGTATTTAGTGTGATAGCAGGTGGAACTTTAATCATAAAAGATACGAGTGAAGGACAAAATGGAAAAATTACTGGTGGATGGGCAAATGAAGACTATGCTGGAGGCATTAATGTCAGAGAAGGAACGTTAATATTAGAATCCGGCAATATTGTTGGAAATCGTAGCAATAAAACTTTTACAAAACGCGGTGGTGGAGTTGCAGTTTTTTATAATGGAACTTTCATCATGAGAGGAGGTAAGATTTCAGGAAATGAGGCAGGATACGGCGCGGGAGTGGTTGTTCTTGATAATTGCAATTTTGAAATGACTGGTGGAGAAATCACAGATAATATTTGTGATTTTGGTGAATATCAAGATCAGGAAGGAGCAGGTGTCTTTGCATACCAGGGAGCGGATGTAACAATCGGAGGAAGTGCAAATATTTACGGAAATAAAAATTCAAAAGATGAAAATAGTAACTTATATATTTATCGTTACAAAAGTAGTGAAAAAATTAATCTGAGCACGACTGTTCCACTGACAACGGGTGCTAAAATAGGTGTAGGTTATTATCAGCCATATGGAAAAAACGAGATACCACTTGCAGATTCAGGAAAACAATTCAAAGATGCATTTTTCACTGACGATGATAAAAACTATGAAATTACAACAAAAGATGGAGTAGATGGTATTTTTTATTCTCCAAAAAATTCTTCGGGAGGCAGTTCCACACCATCCACGCCAACATCTTACAATCTAAGGGTAGGCGGAGTTGAGGTTACCAGTGCTAATACTTCCGGCACAGGCTGGAGTTATGATAATCAGACAAATACACTGACCTTAGATGGATTTAATTATGAAGGTAATGGAAGCGGAATCGAAACCTCAAAAGACTTGAATATAATAATTAAAAATGAAAATAGGATAAAAAATATAAGCAGTTCTTACAGTGATAGTACAAATGGATGGAGTTGCGGAATATATGCTTTTGGAAATTTAACCATAACAGGAGATGGGACACTTGATGTAACAGGTGGAACAGCAGATACCAGTCATGGTATTAGTGTGCTAGGAAAACTGGAAATTGATAGTCAGGGTACAATTATTGCCAAAGCACAGGCAACAATCGGTACAAGTGGCATATTTGCATATGATGGTATTGTTATTAAAAATGGTAATATTACAGCATATGCTGCAGAAGCAGCTTACAGTAGCCGTGGTATTGAATGTGATGGCGATATAACGATTAGTGGAGGAACTGTGGTAGCTAAGGCAGAAAAAGGAGAGACTTTCAGCTACGGATTAGAAAGTGATAAAAAAATAACAATATCTCCAAATGCAGTTGTCACAGCATCTGGAGTTACCGCAGCATTAAATAAAAAACCAGAAGGATATACTGGTGAGATTGGTACAACTTTCGTAAGTAATAATACCAATCCAAATCCAACACCGACACCAGAACCAACACCGACACCAAGTGAACCGTCAACAACGCAGGGTGAATCTACAACAACATCAACACCGGCTTCGACATCAACGGTAAGCACACAGGGCAGTCAGCAGGTTATACCAACCATCATTGAAGGTGCAGGCAGCAGCTATACGCAGGGAAGTGGAAATACAATTTATTTCCGTTCCAGCGATGCATTTGCAAACTTCCAGAAAGTTATGGTAGATAACGCAGAACTCAGTGCAGACTGCTATACGGCAACAGAAGGAAGTATCATTATCACTTTGAAACCGGAGTATTTAAGCACATTGGCAGCCGGATCACACAGTATTAGTATTGTTTCTGCAAATGGAGTTGCAACAGCAAACTTTGAAGTTCAGACAGCAGATACAACAGCAGTTTCACCGAAAACCGGAGATAACGGTCAGGCAGCTTTGTGGATCACACTTCTCCTTCTTTCCTGTGGAGCATTGACCGCAGTTGGAATCAGAAAAAAAGTAAGATAAGCAAAAAATAAAAGCGAAATGAACGACAACATGAGCTATAAGAAAAACCTAGTACTCATCTGTCAATCAGCATGGTGAACTCAAAGATATTATCACTCTCTTTTTCTGTCAGGTACAGAGCATCGAGATTAGTTAAACCGATTAATTTTTTGATTTTTTCATTAACGCTTTGATTCTGAGAAATATTGATATTGGTTCCATCACCTTTGTCAACAGCCCTGAAGTCACGCATAAAATTTACAAGATCATAGGAACTGAGCTTGTTTTTGAAACATTTGATTTCCAGGATTCTTAAAAGAAACAAGCTAAGGCAGCAGATTAAAAAATGCCCTGCAAGGATATTAAATTTTCCAGTAAAATCAAGGTTTTTTAGGTATCTGCGCGATTTGAGATGTATGAGGAAATTTGAAAACATCGGAACTGTATGAAACCGATTGACATGAAAAAAAGTGTATTGTATAATCAGAATCGCTCATCGGAGGGCAACTTGTTCGTTTAGAAACAATAGCTGGATAAGATGGCAGATTGAAATATCTGCTTTTCTTATCCGGCTTTTTTTGTGTGACAGGAAATTACTGCCACAACCTATCATTTTCAGGAGGAATATATGGAAACAAACACATCATTTACAGAAGGAAAAATCTTAAAACCTTTGATCTTATTTGCATTTCCTGTCTTGCTGGCGTTATTTCTGCAGGCGATGTATGGCGCGGTAGACCTGCTCATAGTGGGAAAATTTGCTTCATCCGCAGATGTATCCGCGGTTTCGACAGGTTCTCAGATCATGACTACATTAACAAATCTGATCAGCAGTTTCGCAATGGGAACCACAATTTTGCTGGGACAGCAGATCGGAAGCGGAAAAAAAGAGGAAGGCGGACGAACCGTAGGAACAGCAATTGTCATGTTTGCGGCGATCGCAGTGGTCATGTCGATCATTATGGTTGTTTTTGCGCCTTCAATCAGTCAGATCATGAACGCGCCTGAGGAAGCATTTCAAAAGACCGTTGATTACATCAGAATTTGCGGCGGAGGTATGTTAGTCATTGTTGCCTACAATCTGATCGGCTGCATTTTCCGTGGACTGGGCGATTCTAAGACACCGCTTATCACAGTCGCGATTGCATGTGTTTTTAACATTGCGGGAGATCTGATCCTATGTGCAGGCTTTCACATGGGAACACAGGGCGCTGCGATTGCAACAGTGTTTGCGCAGATTGTGAGCGTGGTAGTTTCGTTTTTCCTGATCTGTAAAAAAGAGCTGCCTTTTACCGTAAAAAATAAAAATATTCGGATTCATAAAGTATATTTGAAGAAAATGGTTGGTTTTGGGGCGCCGATTGCATTGCAGGATCTGCTTGTGAGCATTTCATTTTTGATCATTCTGGCAATCGTAAATTCTATGGGAGTCATTGCCTCGGCAGGTGTCGGTGTCGCAGAAAAAGTGTGTGCATTTATCATGCTCATATCGTCTGCTTTCATGCAGTCCATGTCGGCATTTGTGGCACAAAACTATGGCGCAGGTCAGATTACAAGAGCCAGAAAAGCCTTGCATTACGGCATTGCCGTTTCTTTTTCCATTGGCGTGGTAATGTTTTTGATCACGTTTTTCCATGGAGATGCGCTGGCAGGAATTTTCTCCTCGGATGGGGAAGTGGTTTTTGCAGCGGCAGATTATCTCAAGGCATATGCGATCGACTGCCTGTTTACAGCTATTTTCTTCTGCTATACCGGATTTTACAATGGTATCGGTAAGACACGATTTGTCATGATCCAGGGAATCCTTGGCGCATTTTGCGTCAGAGTTCCGGTGTCTTATATTATGAGCATCCAGCCGGAAACATCGCTGTTTCATATCGGGCTGGCAACGCCGATGTCGTCAGCCTTGCAGTTGATTCTCTGCGTTGGATTCATGCTCTTTTTGAGAAAAAAGGGGATGTTAGACGATAAAAAAATTTAATCGTCTCTATTTTCTTTCCCATTGAAAATTCTGGATTGTTTTATGGTACAATGCGTTTAAACATTTGAACAAAGAAAGGAATTATATATGGATATCTTAGAGTTAATGAAGGAAAGACACAGGACATGAGGTTAAATAATGCAGTCGAAAGAGATAGAGCAGCTTGCTTCTGAGTTTGAAAAATGCCAGAGAATACTCATTGCGCTTGGCGATGAAAACAGGCTTCACATGATTCCGGAAAAGATGAATAAAACCGCATAAAGATGTGAAAAGACAGGGATTGATGACCATGATTTTGTATTGGTGATTGATTCCTGTTTTGTAATATTATGATAGGGCGAGTTTAAATTATTTCTTGACAATAGCGTTATAGAACCATATAATTATCAATGGTAATTAACAAAGGCAATTATATAGCACAATGTAAAAAAGGAACCGATAGTATGAACGAAGAAAAAATAAAGAGAATGTTGGATGCCTGCTATCTTGCAAAAAGGACGAGGGAACTGCTCCCGGAACTGCCGGAAGGAGTCACACCAGCGTATATACAGTACATGGATGTGATCCACAAGTTACAGGAGAAGAAAGAGAGAGTAAAAGTATCGGATATCAGTGACACATTAAAGCTGCCAAGACCGGGGGTGACAAGAACGGTCAAGGAAATGGAAAAAAAGGGCTATCTCACGAAATATGCGTCTGAGGAGGACGGTCGGATCACATATGTTTTCATTACAGAAAAAGGTGAGGAGTTATCGGATAAGTACGATAAAAATTATTACAGCCGGCTTTTGAAATATATGGATCATATTTCCGAAGAAGAAGCGGATTGTATGATTTCGACCATAGAAAAATTTTATAAAGTCATGAGCGAAAGGAGAGTTGACATTGAATAGTTCAAAATCAGATTTTACACAGGGAAGTATTTTAGGAAAGCTGCTGCCATTTATGCTGCCAATCTTAGGCGCATTAGTATTGCAGGCGGCTTACGGTGCAGTTGACCTTCTGGTCGTTGGAAGGTTTGGAACAACATCGGGGCTTTCAGCCGTATCAACAGGAAGCCAGGTGTTAAACTTAGTCACTTTTGTTATTACGCAGTTTGCAATGGGTATCACTGTTTTGATCGCACGGTATATCGGGGAGAAAAAACCGCAGTATATTGGAGCTTTGATCGGTGGAGCAACAATTATTTTTGCAATTGTTTCTGCGGTACTTTTTGTAGTTATGATCGGGTTTGCACAGCCGATTGCAGTGCTGATGCAGGCACCACAGGAGGCTGTGGAACTGACATCGTCTTATGTGCGTATCTGCGGTGGCGGAATTTTTTTCATTGTGGCGTACAATCTGCTCGCAGCTATTTTCAGAGGCTTAGGTGACAGCAAATCTCCATTATTATTCGTTGCAGTTGCATGTGTGGTAAATATCGCAGGAGACCTGATTTTAGTGGCAGGACTGCATTTAGACGCAGCCGGAGCTGCAATCGCAACTGTAACAGCACAGGCGGTCAGCGTCGTTTTTGCATTATTTTTACTGGTAAAAAGAGAACTTCCATTTAAAATCACCAGACAGGATTTTAAGATCAACACACATTGTATAAGAGCATTAAAAGTCGGTCTGCCGCTTGCTATGCAGGAGTTCTTGACACAGATCTCATTCCTTGCACTCTGCGCATTTGTCAACCGGCTTGGACTCGCAGCTTCCTCCGGATATGGTGTTGCCTGCAAGGTCGTTAACTTCGCAATGCTGATTCCAAGTTCTCTGATGCAGTCCATGGCATCCTTTGTATCGCAGAACGTGGGTGCCGGAAACGAAAAAAGAGCGAAAAAAGCAATGTTTACCGGCATGGGCGTTGGAATTGTGATCGGCTGCATTGTATTTGCATTTGTTATGTTTAAGGGAGATCTTCTGACCGGAATCTTCACAACAGACGCAGCCGTTGTGCAGAATGGTTATGATTATCTGAAAGGGTTTGCGTTGGAAACGATCGTGACAGCCGTTCTATTCAGTATGGTCGGTTATTTCAACGGACATGATAAAACGGTCTGGGTTATGGTTCAGGGACTCGTCCAGACGCTTCTTGTGCGTCTGCCGCTGGCATATTATATGAGTATCCAGCCAGATGCGAGCCTCACCAAGATCGGTTTTGCGGCTCCGGAAGCAACGATATTCGGAATTGTGCTGAATGTGATCTTCTATCTGTGGATGAACCGGAAACGGAATAATTTATAAGCAAAAGCCCTGAAGTTGCAGCTTCAGGGCTTTTTGCGATGTAGCGTTATCATCATAACATATAATGCGTATGTTAATACTTTTTATGGTATACTTCAGATATAAATTTAGGAAAGAAAAGAGGAACCAATAAATGAAAATTGTGATTATTAACGGAAGTGCAAGAAAAGGCAATACATTAACTGCAATTAATGCATTTATAAAAGGTGCATCTGGAAAAAATGAGATCGAAGTGATTCAGCCGGACAAGTTAGATATCAGCCCATGCAAAGGATGTGGCGTCTGTCAATGTAATAAAGGCTGCGTAGATCAGGATGATACCAATCCTACAATTGACAAAATTGTGGCAGCAGACATGATCCTTTTTACAACACCAGTGTATTGGTGGGGAATGTCCGCACAGTTAAAGCTGGTTATAGACAAATGTTATTGCAGAGGATTACAGATAAAAGGGAAAAAGGTTGGTGTTATTGTCGTAGGCGGATCACCGGTAGACAGTATACAATATGAACTGATTCAGAAACAGTTTGACTGCATGGCTCACTACCTGTCATGGGATATGCTTTTCCAGAAATCCTATTATGCAACTGCAAAAGATGAATTATCAAAAAATGCGGGTGCAATGGAAGACCTGGAAAAATTAGGCGCAGAGCTGGCATAGGGAAAAACCAGTCTATCATGAGATTTCAAAAGGAGAGCAGGAAAAATGACAGAAAAAGAGAAAATGACGGCAGGAAAAATTTACGATCCTTCCGATGAAGAACTTGTAAAATTAAGAACAAAAGCCCATAGATTAAGTAAAGAATATAATGAACTTCTTGAAACAGACGAGAAACGTTCCGAGATTCTGAAAGAAATGGGAATCATAGGTGATTCGTTTTACTTGCAGGGACCAGTACAGTTTGATTATGGCTGTCTGACATCTATCGGTGCAAATTCGTATGCGAACTTTAACTTTACGTGTGTGGATTGCTGTCCGGTTACAATTGGTGCAAATGTATTTATGGGACCAAATGAGTCACTTCTTACCCCGATGCATCCGCTCCGCTGGCAGGATCGCAACCAATATCAGAAACAGAATGGAACACTTACCGATAAGGAATACGCCAGACCGATTACCATTGGCGATAACTGCTGGATCGCAGGAAATGTTACAATCTGTGGTGGTGTTACGATCGGCGAGGGCTGTGTGATCGGTGCTGGAAGCGTCGTTACCAGAGATATTCCGGCAAATTCACTTGCAGTTGGTGTTCCATGTCGCGTGATCCGCGAGATTACGGAAGAAGATGCGCTGGAAAATCACCCGGAGTTGTTCTAAAAAAAATCAGCTATAATCAAAACCTATAACAAACCCAAGGAATCTTCTATAACAAAAACAATTGACAAAATAATATCAGATGATTATAATTCCCCATATAAAGTAATTCCTACATAACATATCAAATAAGTAGGAAATAAGAAAGGGGAAAATCATATGAAGACAAATACAATCGTAATGAACAAAAACCAGATGTGTTGCTGTTGTATGTGCTGTATGGATGAATACGGTTTTATTTTCATATGATTTATACACCTGAGTGTTTTGGAGAAAAGAAGAAGCAGGCAGTTGTGATAACCATATGACAACGACCTGCTTCTTTCTTTATGTGTATACTCTTTGGAATTAACGTATGAAAGTGTATAACAGAAAGGTATAAAAATGTTAGAGATCAAAAACCTTTCCAAAAGTTTTCATGAGAATAAAGTATTAGACCATATTAATTTAAAAATTGAAAAAGGCGATGTTGTCGGAATTATCAGCCCTTCCGGTACAGGAAAATCAACCTTATTAAGATGCATCAACCAGTTGGAGATCCCGGAGGAGGGGGAGGCAGTTTTTGGTGGAAAAACGGTCGATCTTTCCAAAAAACACAAAGACAGCCTGGAATTCCGTAAGATTACGGGCATGGTGTTCCAGAGATTTTATCTGTTTGATAAAAAGACAGCGTTGGAAAATGTTAGGGAAGGTCTTATGGTTGTTCAGAAAAAGAGCAAAGCAATTGCTTTAAAAGAATTAGAGCGTGTTGGAATGGCATCATGGGAAAATCATTATCCAAAACATTTGTCCGGAGGACAGCAGCAGCGTGTCGCAATTGCCAGAGCACTTGCCCTAAAGCCGGAATTACTCCTGCTCCACGAGCCGACTTCAGCCTTAGACCCGGAGCTTATTATGGTGGCGACACCGGAAATATTTTTGCTGTCTTAGATGGAGAATTAGAAGGAGATCCGGTTATTTTTTGCGCACATATGGATGTTGTAGAACCTTGGAGCGGCAAAAAATCTGTTTTGGAAAAAGACGGAACAATACATTCTGCAGGGGATACTGTGCTTGGTGCAGATGACATCAGTGGTATTCTGGAAATCCTCTATTGTGTACAACTTGTTCTTGACAGTGGAAAACCTCATAAAAAAATTGAAATTCTGTTTACAATTGGTGAGGAATTATATGTCAAAGGTTCGGATGTTTTTGACTATTCGAAAGTAACCGCAAAACAGGCGTATGTGCTTGATCTGTCTGAAGAGACGACGTTTAATATCGGAACGATTCAGGGTGGAACAGCGACAAACATTGTGCCGGACTGCTGTGTGCTGACCGCCTATGAGACACCACTTGAGAGCAAGTCAGTGACCGATTTTCAAAAAGCCTGTGAAATCTTAGGATTTTCCGGTGGACTTACAGGTACGTTCGGTGGAAGTGATAACAACAGTTTTGCAAAAAACGGAATCGAAGGGCTTGTTTTATCGAATGGAATGTATAATGCACATTCGACACGTGAATACACAACCGTCGACGATCTTTATAAAGGAGCAGAGCTGATCGGACAGCTTATTTTATTATAAAAAGAAATTTTGGTCGTATTCTGTTGAAGATTGTTGTTTTCGCATATAGCCATCTCGTGTAAGTTATGGTAAAATAGCCACAGAGAGCGTCAAGGAGGACGCAATAGTGGGAGGTAGCTCTTATGGATAAGAACAGCGAAAAAAATGTCAGGTTCCGCATAAATATTACATTGTTAATTGCGGTAGTTTTACTGGTTGCAGATTTATATGCAATGATTAATATGCCTCAGAAATTTATTATTCTGGCGATCATTACAGCATTGTTTCTGGTTGCAATCTATTTTTTGGTAGATTCCATTTCAATTTATCTGATGGCAGAAAAGAATCGCAAAGAAGAACAGTATGATAGTATTTTTAAATCAGAAAAAGCGTCTTATCTTTTATTGAGGAAAACATTTGATGATCTGTATGAACTCATTGAAAAAGGAAACCAGTCCCGGAAAGCAAATGTGGAGGATATTATCCACGCACAGAAAGCAGTAGCAAAGGTTTCCATTGGAAGAAGTAAAGAGAATGCAGATGCACTGATGAATTCCAATGACCACATCATGGAAAAGATTTCGATGTTAGAGGCTGTTTTATCAGACAATGTTTCGCATCCGGCACCGGAAACTAATAAAAATGACAGCGCATATGCACAGAATATTTTAGACAATCAGAATAAAATATTACAGCAGCTGGAAGTTTTGCAGAATACATTGAATACGATCGGAGCTGATGCAAAGATAGCAGCAGAGTCTGCAAAACAGAACTTTTTTACCGAGGAATGTATCTTGGCAGAAGAGAATAAAATTGAAAAAGAAGAACCTTCTCTGATGGAGGAGACACCAATCGAAGAAGAACCATCCGTGATGGAGGAGACACCGATTGAAGAAGAACCGTCTGCAATGGAGGAGACACCGATCGAAGAGGAACCATCCGTGATGGAGGAGACACCGATCGAGGAAGTTCCATCTGATATGGAGGAACCATCAATTGGTAAAGAAGAAGTTTCTTCTCCGGAGGAAGATTTATCCAAGTATGATGATATAATGGTAGATACTTTGACGGATTCGGATGATAATGTTCCGGTCGAGAAGATTCCATTGGAAGATGAAACTGTTGTAGATGATGAGCCGGCAATGCCTGATCTGTCAGATCCGAATAAGGTTATGACACCGGATGAGATCGCAGCATTGATTGCAAACTTATAATAGAAGAAAGACTTCGGTGTAAAGTAAAAAATAATATTTAAGAGAATAAAAAATCTGTCATACAAATGCAATTTTTGTATGGCAGATTTTTTGTGTAACAGGAAAAACGTTCCCGATCATTATTCGGCAGTGATTTTTACGATTTCTTTGATAACCGAAACAGCGGTATCCATACCTTCTACACTGATATGTTCAAACGGTCCGTGGAAACCATAGCCGCCGGTTCCGAGGTTCGGACAAGGAAGTCCCATAAAACTTAATCTGGCGCCGTCTGTACCACCGCGGACTGGGCGGGAGACTGGTTCCAGACCAACGTTTTTGATTGCTTTTTTTGCAATTGCAACGACATATTCATTCTTTTCAATGACTTCCAGCATATTACTATAGGAATGCTGAATGTTCAATTTTACAGTGTCTGCGTGATATTTTCCATTCATTTTTTGCTCAATGCCACGCAGGGTATCAAGACGTTTTTCAAAAGTGGCTTTGTCATGGTCGCGCACGATATAATTCACTTTGGCGTGGGCGATGTCTCCGCTAAAATCAGTCAGATGATAAAAGCCCTCTCTGCCTTCGGTATGGGCAGGAGTCTCATTTTCAGGAAGAAGAGATGCAATCTCACAGCCGACAAGGGCAGCGTTGATCATAATATCTTTTGCCTCTCCAGGGTGGACATTGACGCCTTTGATCTCAAAAGAAGCACTTGCCGCATTGAAGTTTTCATAGGCAACTTCGCCCTCGTAGTCGCCGTCGACGGTGTAGGCAAATTTGGCTTTAAAATAGTCAAGGTCAAATAAATCAGCACCGCTTCCGACTTCTTCGTCCGGTGTGAAGCCGATCCAGATGTCGCCGTGAGGTATTTTTTCTGTGATGATCTGTTCCACTGCCGTCATGATCTCGGAAACCCCGGCTTTATCGTCAGCGCCGAGCAGGGTTGTTCCATCTGTAGTGATCAGTGTGCGGCCTTTTAATGTTTTAAGTGTAGGGAAATCGGATACTTTCAGATAAGTGCCGCTTCCTTTTAAAAGAACATCATTGCCGTCATAATCCGGAATGATCTGTGGTTTGACATCTTTTCCGGAAAAATCAGGAGCAGTGTCCATATGGGAAATAAAACCGACAGCAGGCTTGTCAGCATATCCTTTCGTTGCCGGCAGCAGTCCGTAAACATAGCAGTGATCGGTTAAAGTGACTTTCTCTAAACCGAGATCGCGTAATTCCTGTTCTAACACTTTTCCTAACTCAAACTGTCTTTCCGAAGATGGAATCTGTCGGCATTCCTCGTCAGAAGTTGTCCAGTAAGAGACATATTTTAATAATCGTTCTTCAACACGCATGTGAAACCTCCTTATAAAATGGTGCCGTATTTATTTTGATATAAAATCAAGCCGGGCACACATTAGTTATAAAATACCATAAAATAGTGAAATAGGAAATATTAGAAAAGGATTTCTTGACAATTGTGTATACATCAGTTACATTCAATATTGCAGATAGCAAAATCTTTTTTTCAAATAAGTGTTATAGTACGAGTTATTTCTGCCAGATCGGCATGAAATCCTAAAAAATTGTTAGATACAGATATTGAGGGCTTTCCGGAAACTTCGCAAAGAAAGAGAGGAAGGTTTGGGCGAGAAAGATACAACAGAAAAAATACTTGCAGATTATAATGATGTATTTGCAGACATCATAAATGGTCTGGTATTTAAAGGAGAACAGAAGGTAACACCAGAGTCCTTAGAAAATATAAGTACAAGATCTGTGTATAAAGGCAGGAAAAATAAACTGCATGAACAGGAAAGGGATATCGTCAAACTCTGGAAAGAGCGTGATATTGAATTTGCCATATATGGCATGGAAAATCAAACTTTACCGGAGAAATATATGCCGCTTCGTATATTAGGTTATGATGGTGCCTCTTATCGTAGTCAATTGCAGAAGAAAAGAAAAAGACCAGTTGCAGTATTGACAATTGTTTTATATTTTGGTACAGATAAGATGTGGGATAAACCAACGCATTTAAAGGATGTGATATACATTCCGGAGGGTTTGGGAGAGTATGTTAATGACTATAAAATCACAGTTTTTAATATTGCATGGTTGACGGAAGAAGAGATTGCAAGATTTAAAAGCGATTTTAAAATTGTAGCAAATTTCTTTGTACACAAGAGAAAGAATAAAGATTATGTATCAGATGACAAAACAGAAATTAAACATGTGGATGAAGTATTAAAATTATTATCTGCTA
>OOCX01001714.1_pt1 | contig 12906 bp, 9 predicted proteins | sample 1671231 | NCBI WGS metagenome assembly OOCX01 (sample SAMN06348135, study PRJEB24527) | human gut metagenome | biome: human gut; feature: ankylosing spondylitis patient; material: feces | host: Homo sapiens | place: China | collected 2015-10 | reverse complement strand
GCAAGGATGCCGAGGGCAAGGACGGCACCGTGGAGTTCAAGAACGTCAACAGCGGTGACCTGGGCCTTGAGACCGAGGAAGAGAAGAAGGCCGCCGAGGATGCCACCGCCGAGAACAAGGACCTGTTCGACGCCATGAAGACTGCTCTGGACGGCAAGGTGAAGGAAGTCAAGGTCTCCACCCGCCTGAAGGATCACCCGGTGTGCCTGAGCGCCGACGGCCCGCTGTCCATCGAGATGGAAAAGGTGCTGTCCAAGCAGCCTGGCAGCGAGGGCGTGAAGAGCGACAAGGTGCTGGAGCTGAACGCCAACCACCCCGTGTTCGCCGTGCTCAAGGCTGCCCAGGAGGCCGGTGACACCGACAAGATCAACAAGTACAGCGCCCTGCTGTACGCACAGGCCCAGCTCATCGAGGGCCTGCCTGTGGACGACCCCACTGCTTACGCTGAGGCCGTGTGCAGCCTGATGAAGTGATCTCTCCCCGCGGGGGCAGACTTACTCCCCTGCCGCCCGCATGGATTCCCCCTTAACAAAACGACCGCGTTCCGCTATAATAGAGTGGAACACGGTCTTTTATTTTTATTGCGGAAAGGAACTCTGTTTCATGGAGCCGAGAAAACATTATTTTGCAAAGATCCCCACCATCGCCATCTTTATCGTGATGGCGATGTCCGGGCCGTTGGGGGTGCTGTTGTTCATCCTGAAGGGCATCGACAATAAGATGCTGAAGGAAGAGCAGGAAGCCGCCCGCGCCCGGGGCGACTACCGCGCCGACCTTGGGCCGGAGCCCGACCGGAAGAGTGAGCCTGTTTACGGCCACGATGTGCCTACCGAGGCGCAGAAAAGCGCCAAGCAATGGCACAAGAATATTGCCACCCTCTGCACCATCATGGGTGCGGTCTTTCTGCTTGCCGGCGTGACGAATGCGGTGGACGTCCTGGAGATCTGGCGGTTTTACCCGGGCTTCAGCGGCCTGTTCTCGAATATCGCCATGGTCATTGGCGGCGGTGCACTGCTGACCGGCCTGCGGATGAAGAGCACCCGCAAGCTGGAGCGGCTGCTGGATAAGGTGGTAGGCGAGCGGGATAATATCTCTTTGCCGGAGCTGTTTGCCGCCGCCGGGGTGGATGCCACCCGGGGACGTCTTGCTGTGAAAAGCGCCATCGAGCACGGATACTTCGGCGCAGACGCCTACATTGACAACCGCACCGACACGCTGGTGGTGCGGGGCGCAGCACCGCAGCCGAAAAAGCCAGCACCCGCTCCGGCACCCAAGCCCCAGCCCGCCGCAGAGGACGAGTACGCTGCACTGCTGCGCCAGCTGCGGGAAGTGAACGATGCCATTCCTGACCCGGTGATGAGCCAGAAGATCTCCCGGCTGGAGGAGGTCAGCGGGCGTATCTTTGCGCTGGCACAGAAGGACCCGGACAAAAAGGCGCAGCTGCAAAAGTTTATGAACTACTATCTGCCTACCGCCCTCAAGCTGCTGAACACCTACGCCTGCCTTTCCCGGCAGGCGGTGGAGGGCACGAACATTACCGAAGCCAAGCAGAGCATCGAGCGCAGCATGGACCTGCTGGTGACCGCCTTTGAAAACCAGCTGGACAAGCTGTTCCAGTCCGATGCGCTGGACGTGACCACCGACATCGCCGCGCTGGAAGGCATGCTGAACATGGACGGCCTGACCGACAGCGCGTTCGGCAAATAATTCCATCCACAAAAACGAGGGAAAGCCCGCGGGCCTTCCCTCGTTTTGTTCTGTTCAGGTTTCTGCCAGCGCGGCCAGCACCGCTTTCTGCAGGTCGGTGACCGAGATGGTGCACAGGGCTTTCAGGTCGGCGTCGGAGCCGTCGGTGGGCTGGGCGGCGATCTCCGCCATGGTCTTGCCCTTCAGGGTGCTGCAATAGCCCTCGGCGTGCTCGTACCACTCCTTGTGCAGGGCACTGGCCTCCCGCAGGCCGTACTTGTCGCCCTGCTCGTTCTTGGTGTACACCGGCTCTTCCGGCCCGGAGACCGTGCCGTCCGCGCTGACGGTCAGCTGCGGCTGGGTCATGTCCCCGATGGCGCTGGTCACCCGGCCATTGCTGTCCACAGTCAGAGCCGCCAGCGTGATGTCTGCCCGGACGTGGGCGTCCTGGTCATCCGTGGCGGCAAGGTCCTGGGGCAGGTCTGCCGCGATCAGGCTCAGGGTCGCCCGGTCGCCCTGGGCGGCTCCCAGTGCTTTGGCCTGTTCGCAGGCGCGCACCACGGCGTCCCGGTAGCGGTCCACCGCGATGGTGCAGCCGGACACAAGGTCGGCGTCCTGCGGCTTGCCGTTTTCATCCGTTTTCAGCTTTTTTACCTCGTCCGGGGTCCTGCCGGTCAGGTAGTCGGCAAACCAGTCGGCCTGCTCGGCCCACCCTTTGCCGAGGGAGGATGCCGCCGCCAGCGGGTAGTCCTCCCCTTTTGTGCGCTTGGACCGCACATCCTCCGGAATGGTCACGCTGCCGGTGCTCCCGCCGGAGACCGAAAGTTCCAGCTCGTCCAGCATCACGTCGGCCAGTTTGCCGTCGGCGTCCAGCACCACAGCCGCAGCGGCAGTGGTGATCTTGCCGGCCCGGTCGCTGCCTGCGGCCTCGGTCACAACGCCAAGACCGGTGCGCCAGGCCTGCTCCTGCCCGGCTGTGCCGCCGCTCATGGCACCGGACCCACTGCCGCTCATGGACCCGGCTCCGCTGCTGCCCGGAGCGCCGCCCCGGCCGCAGCCGGTCAGCGCCAGCGCAGCGGCCAGCGTACAGCCCCAAAACACCCGAAAAACCTGCTTCATGGTACACTTGCTCCTTTTGCTCCCGCGCAGCCGCACGGGCTTTGGAGCTAGTGTGCCCCCTGCCGGGGCAATTATGAGCGCGCCCTTACATCAACGGGCTGAGCAGGCGCAGCACGCTGTCCAGCAGGGTGCCGGGAATGCTGGTGCGGCAGTCCGAAATATGGATCTCGCGGCACTGCGGCAGGGTGGCCCGCACATCGTCCCGCAGGGCAGCCACCTGACTGTTGTGCTGCAGCAGCACGCCGCACTCAAAGTGCAAAAACAGGCTGCGGTAATCCATGTTGATGCTGCCCACCACGGCTGCCCGGTCGTCGCTCACCCAGCACTTGGCATGCAGGAAGCCCGGGGTGTACTCGTAGATGCGCACCCCCGCCTGCAAAAGCGGCAGGTAGTAGGAGCGGCTCAGGCGGAACACCAGCTTCTTGTCCGGGATGCCCGGCAGCACCAGCCGCACATCCACCCCGCGCTTTGCGGCGTTTTTCAGCGCATCCAGCATCTCTTCGCCCACAGCCAGATAGGGCGTGTAGATATACACATACTGCTCGGCCCGGGCCAGCAGGTTCAGGTACACCGTCTCCGCCACCGGCTCTTCGTCCAGCGGGCTGTCGGCGTAGGGCTGCACGATGCCGTCCTGCACCGGGTGTGCACTGTGCTGGGGGCGGAAGGCGCTGTAGTCCGTCTCACTGAGGCGGAAAGCGTTCCAGAAGTTGAGGAACATCACGGTGAAATTCCACGCAGCATCGCCCTCGATGCGCAGGGCGGCGTCCTTCCAGTAGCCGAAGCGCTGCTCCGCGTTGATATACTCGTCGGCCAGGTTCACGCCGCCGGTGTAGGCGATTCGCCCGTCGATGACCACGATCTTGCGGTGGTCGCGGTGGTTCATCACCAGCGAGAGCACCGGCACCACCGGGTTGAAGGGGATGCACCGGATGTGCGCCCGCTCCATGCGCACCACAAAGTCGGTGGGCAGGCCCAGCAGGCTGCCAAAGTCGTCGTAGATCAGGCGCACGTCCACCCCCTGCGCGGCCTTGCGCCGGAGGATGGCTTCCACGCCGTCCCACATTTTGCCGGTGTGCACGATGAAATATTCCACAAAGATCGTGTGCTCGGCCCGCTCCAGATCCTGCAGCAGCTGGGGGTACATGGCTTCGCCGCAGGCAAAATACTGCGCGGCGGTGTTCTTCCAGGCCGGGTAGCGGCCGTACCGCGCCAGATAGCGGCTCATGCCGAGGCCGGAAGCATCCAGTCCGGCCACCTGGTCCGGCTGCTGGACAAGATCAGCCCTGTGGGCCTCGTCCACCGCCTGCAGCTTGCTGCGCAGCTGCCTGGCCGGGCGCTTGTTGCCAAAGGTGAGGTACAGTGCCCCGCCCAGCAGCGGCAGCACCCCCATGAGCGCGATCCAGCCGATCTTGTAGGCGCTGTTCTCGTCCTTGCGCACGAGGTACAGCATCATAAACAGACTGAGCAGCTGCAAGCCGACGTTGACCCACACGCGGCCGGTGGTGAGGGAGAAAAACGCCCACAGCACCCATGCCACCTGCAGGGCCACCAGCACCACCGTGATGGTGATCCGATTGAGAATGCGGCTGAAAAATTTTACGATCGGCAGCCGGAACATCAGGCTCCCTCCTTTCGCTCTTCATGATAATATATGTCAGTATAGCGCGGTTTGTGCGGTTTTGCAAGGGATGCAAAAAAAGCCAGCCGACAAAGCCTTTGCAGGCGGTGCCGGTTGGCATGGTTTGCGGGGTGCGGCTGCTTATTCTGCCGTTTTGCGGCGCAGCAGGCTCATGGGCGGCAGCTCCGGGGTGGGCATGATGTATTTTTCCATGGCGTGAGGGGTGCTGTCCACCCGTTCCCCGGCCTCGTTCTCGATCCACTCCGGCGTCAGCGGGATGCTGCGGCCGTCCGGGCAGAGGGCTTCCAGCGTATCGCCCAGGCTCCACTTGCCGCGCTGCTGGCAGTGGGCCACGCCGTTCTCCCAGCGGTCCACCGTGCCCACGAACTCCCATTCGCGGATGTAGGTGGCGCTGTCGGTGGCCTGTTTGGCCTGCTCGCGGCCAAAGTAGAAGCCCGGCGAGTAGTGGCGGTGGCTGGTGCGGGTGAGTTCCTCGTAGACCTCAGCCGGCAGCTCAAAGTTGTCGTTGGCGGGGTCGGCCAGATAGGCATCCAGCGCCTTGCGGTAAGCGGCGGTCACACTGGCCACATAATAGAAGGTCTTGGCGCGGCCCTCGATCTTCAGGCTGTCCACACCGGCCTTGCAGATCAGGTCGATGAAGGGCGCGGTGCACAGGTCGTTGGCGTTGAGGATGTAGCTGCCGTTCTCGTTCTCGCCGATCTCGTACAGCTGGCCGGGGCGGGTCTCCTCGCTCAGGTAGTACTTCCAGCGGCAGGGCTGGGCGCACTGGCCCCGGTTGGCGTCGCGGCCTGCCATGTAATTGGACAGCAGGCACCGGCCGGACACGCTCATGCACATGGCACCGTGCACAAAGGCCTCGATCTCCAGTTCCGGCGGGGTCTTGTCGCGCAGGATGGCGATGTCCTGCAAGGACATCTCGCGGGCCAGCACCACGCGCTTGGCACCCAGGTGATAGGCGGCGCGGGCGGCGGCCCAGTTGGTGATGCCGGTCTGGGTGGACATGTGCACGTCGATGTCCGGGGCAACGGTCTTGCAGGCATCCAGCACGCCCAGGTCGGCCACGATGAAGGCATCCACACCGGCCTTGGCGGCCTCCTTGATGGCGTCCGGCAGGCGGTCGGCTTCCTCATTGGTGGGCAGGGTGTTCATGGTCAGGTAGACCTTGCGGCCCCGGGCATGGGCATAGATGACGCCCTCGGTGAGCTGCTCCGGCGTAAAGTTGGCCGGTGCAGACCGCATGCCGAACTCCGGCAGGCTGCAGTAAACGGCATCGGCACCGTAGTTGATGGCATAGCGCAGGCGCTCCAGATCGCCCGCCGGGGCGAGCAGTTCCGGGATTTGCAGCATAGTTGATATTCCTCTCTTTTTTCAGAAAATACGATTTGAAATGTCCGCCGCTTCGCTCTGGACATATCTAGCGGAAGAATTATTTTTAGATTCGCGTTTGTCGCGCTCTGCGGAGCGCTCCAAACGCATTTTCACAGGAAGGGTCGTAACGGGCAGCTTCAGCCGTAACGGACAACTTACCCTCTTATTTCACCGTCTTGTTCACTCCCGCTGCGGTCTGGCAGTTGGCGTTGTGTTCGCTGAGGGTGCGGGCATAGTAGTAGCTGCCCTTGAGGTCGGTGACGAAGAAATAGGCGTCCTTTGCTTCCTCGTCCGGCTCCGGGCTCAGCGCCGCCCGGATGGCAGCGATGCCGGGGTTGGAGATGGGGCCGGGGGTCAGGCCCGCCGTATGGTAGGTATCATACGCAGAGACGATGTTTTCCGGGATATTGTCCCACCCGCCGTAGTAGGGGGCCACCCAGTTCCAGAGGTAGTTGTTGTCGGCGTCGCTCTGGATGTAGCTGGAGGTGTTGCTCTGCAGGCGCGGATAGGGCGAGCCCTCGGCCAGACGGTTGCGGAACACCTGCGCCACGTTGGAGTCCTGGCTGTTGCCCGCTTCCTCCTGCACAAAGGAGGCCAGCGTGACCAGCTCGTTCAGGGTCATGCCCTGCTCCTTGAGCTTCGCATACATCGCATCGGTGATCTGCGCGTCGAACTGAGCATAGAACGTTGCCACATAGTTGTGCACGGTGTCGTCCTTCAGAAACTCGTAGGTCTCCGGGAAGAGATAGCCCTCGCACTTCATGAAGCGGTCCGGGGCGTCCTTGTCCTCCGGAACGTACTGCCAGAAGGTGTACGCGCTGAAATCGCCCTCGTTGGCTTCCTTCAGAAAGTCCTCGGCGCTGCACAGACCGGCTTCCTCCATTTTCCGGGCAATGGCGATGGCTGTGGTGCCCTCCGGGATGGTGACCCGCACGGTCTCGGCCTTGGCATAGGTGGAAAGGGCCGCAATGATGGCATCGTAGGCGTTGGCCCCGGTCTGCAGGGTAAAATCACCGTACTGCAGCTTTGCCGCGGCCCCCTTGTGCCCCACATACCAGCGGAACAGGTAGGCCGAGCGGATGACGCCCGCGTCCTTGAGCTCCTGCGCGATGGCGGCAACGCCGCTGCCCTGCCGGATGCTGACGGTGACCTCGGTGCCGGGCTTGCCGCTGCCGTGGATCTCGTTGTAGGCAAACACCCCTGCTGCCCCGGCGGCCAGCACCAGCAACAGTACCACTGCCAGCAAAATCTTCACGGCACCGCCTTTTTTCTTCGGGGCGGTGTGTCTCTCCTTGTGTGCCATACGCACCTTCCTTTGTTGTTTTTCTGCGTCTCAGCCTTCCAGCATCAGGCGCATATAGCTTTCCGATACGTCAAAGGGCTCCCCGTCAAAACGGATCATGCCGTACTCCTGCCGGGTGCCCTCCCCCAGGAACAGGGACTGGGCGGCACCCACCGTGATGACGGCCTTTTCCACGATGACTTCCTTCTCGCGGGCGGCTTCCATGAGCACCTCGGCGGCGCGGTCGTCCTCGGCCATGAGCTCCACGAAATACAGGGTGTCCTCCTTGCGGAAGTACACGCCGTAGCCCCGCTCGTTGGCCACGATGGTGGCCCCGCGGGAATACAGGTCCCCCAGCACCACGGCCATGCGCTCCGGGGTGAACTGCACCGTATCGGGCCAGAACTTCTCCCGCAGCTCGCACAGCTTCTTGGCGGTAACGCTGTCAAACTCGGCCTGGCTCCACAGGTTGCGGGCCACCTCCCGCGGCAGGCAGCGCAATGCAAAGGCGCGGGCAAAGCCCTTGTCCTGCAGCAGAGCGGCCTGCTCCGGGGTGGCGGGCACGGCCACGGTAAAGCCTGCGCCCCGCAGCTTCTGCTGCGCGCACAGGTAGTCCAGCAGGCCGGCCAGGATCAAACTGCCCTGTCCGCACAGGCCGTAGAGGTAACTGCCCTGCCGCCCCTGCAGCGTGACCGGCACCGCCAGTGCCACAGCGGCAATGGCGTCATTTTCCTCGGCCACATAGACATTCTGCTGCCCTGCAAAACGCTCCACGGCGTTGGCCGCAAATTCTTCCGACTCGCCGCGCTCGCGCTGCCACAGCGCCAGCACAGCCGCCTTGTCGGATGGCTGCATCAAACGATACATCTGTCAGGATGCCCCCTCTTATCGTATTTTATGTGCGTGTCCGGCCAGCACGATGCCCTGCACCTCAGCCTGGATGTCCTCGATGCTGCGCATGGCGTCGCTGTGGGTGCAGTGCACCGTGGTCCAGCCCAGATGCTCCGCGCAATACTCGGCGGCGCGGCGGCTGCGGGCCAGATACTCGGTATCTTTCTCGTGCACGTCCTTTTTGCTCTCGTCACCGTGGTAGCGGGCGGTCATCAGCCGCTGGCTGACCGCCGGGTCCACCTGCAGGTAGATGACGCTGTCCGGTGCGGGCAGGCCCAGCAGATGGAACTCGTAATCGAACAGCCAGTGCAAAAACTCCTCCCACTGCTCCGGCGGGAGCTTGGAGCACTGGTGCACCGCGTTGGAGGTGGTGTAGCGGTCAGCAATGACCACGCCGCCCTCCTCGTAAAAGCGGCCCCAATCGGTCTTGTAGCTGGCATAGCGGTCCACCGCAAAAAAGCTGGAGGCCGCATAGGCGTTCACATCGTCCGGTTTTGAACCGAACTGCCCGGCCAGATACATTTTGATCAGGGCGCTGGAATCGCTGGCGTAATCCGGGAAGGTGACCTCCCGCACCGGCAGGCCCTGGCTGGCCAGGTGCTGGGCCAGCAGCTTGGCCTGGGTGGCCTTGCCGCTGCCGTCCAGCCCCTCGATGACGATCAGCTTGCCCTTGCTCATACGGCGGCACCTTCCTTGATGGCGGCATATTTTGCACGCACCTCGGCGGTTTTGCCGCAGCACATCTTGCCCTCCGGGCAGGGGCCGCTCACGCAGGCCGGGCCGGATTTGGCAAAGATGTGGGGTGCCACCGGGTACACCAGTTTGAACATCTCTTCGGCAAGCTGGCGGATCTCCCACTGGGCGCGGCTGCAGCAGCGCAGGTGGAAAAAGTTCTGCAGGCTGCGGGCGTTCATGGTGACCACCATCTTGGTCTCGCAGGCGTTGGGCAGCACAAAGCGGGCGTCCTCATTGGCCTGCTTGCTGGCCTTGGCGCGGGCTGCCTTTTCCGGCATGCCCTCGGCCATCAGGCGGGCGGCGTGGCCCTCTTCCAGCTTGTGGGCAAGGTCAAGGTAGCGTTTGGCGTCCTCGTTCATGCTCTCAAGGAAAGCCGCCTTTGCCTCCGGGATGGCTTCGATCTCCGGCGGCACCACATAGCGGAAATCGTCCAGGCGCACATAGCGCTGGCTCTGCACGCTGAAGGATGCGATGCGGTGGCGGGTGATCTGGGCCAGCAAGGTACGGCTGACCCCCTCGATGCCAAAGGTGAAGCTGGCGTGCTCGATGGGGCTGGCGTGGCCCAGGTCGCTGAGCATGGTCAGGAACTTTGCCGTCTTTTCCTCGGTCAGGCCGTCCAGCAGGTCGGTGATGTGGGCGTCGGAGTAGCACAGCTTGGCGGCAGCCGCCACCACCTTTTCCGGCTCCGGGGTATGGGCGATCAAACGAACTGTCATCATTTTGTGTCATTCCTCCGTTGTGATTTTGGTCAGCGGCGCAAAATTGGCCATGGTCTTTTTGATGCCGACCTTCTCAAAGTTGATCTCCACGATCTGGTCTCCGGCCGCAGGCTTGACCTTGAGCACGGTGCCCCGGCCAAAGACCTTGTGCTCCACGATGTCGCCCGGCTCGTAGTGCTTGGAGCCTGCGGGCGCTGCCTTTGCCGCCGGTGCGCCGGTGAAGCTGATCTTTGCGGCCGGGGTCTTTGCGCCCGTGCCGGAATACCCGGCACCGAACCCGCCCGAACGCACCTTGGGCTGGGTGGAGCTGTTGCCGTAGGCGGCACCGTAGCCGGACGAGGAAGTGCCCCGCCCGGCATAACCGGAGCCGAACCCGCTGCGCTCCCCGGCGTTGTACTCGCGGTTCAGGTAACCGCCGCCGGAGCGGGAACCATAGCCGCCGGAACCGTAGCCCCCGGCGCTGCGGCCCCAGCCGGAAGGCCCGGAGTACCCGGACGCGCCGCCGGGCACGGTGTCGCTGTAGCTGCTGCCCCAGCCGCCCAGACGGGAACGCTGTTCCAGCACCGGGCTGCGGGTCTCTTCGATGTACTCCGGCTCGATCTCGCGCAAAAAGCGGCTGGGCTCGTTGCGCTGGGTGCGGCCGTAGAGCATCCGGGTGACGCTGTTGGAGATGTACAGTTCCTTTTTGGCGCGGGTGATGCCGACGTAGGCAAGGCGGCGCTCTTCTTCCAGGTCCGCCTCAGAATACTTGCTCATCTCGCTGGGGAACACGCCCTCTTCCATCCCGATGAGGAACACATAGGGGAACTCCAGCCCCTTGGCCGAATGGATGGTCATCAGCACCACCTGGTCGGCGCTCTCGTTGTAGCTGTCGATGTCGCTGATGAGGGCGATATCTTCCAGATAGCCCTCCAGCGTGGCGTCCTCGCCGTGCTGGTCGCAGTAGTTCTTGACGTTGTTCACCAGCTGGCCCAGGTTCTGCAGGCGGTCGGCGGCGTCCTCGTGGCCCTTGGCGGCGTCGGCTTCCAGCATGGCCTTGTAGCCGGTCCGCTCGATGACGTCGGCGGCAAAGGCGTCCAGCGTTTTGGTCTCCAGCGAATCCTGCAGGCTCTGGTAGATCTGCCAGAATTTCAGCAAGGGCATCACAGCCCGGCTGAGCTTGGCGTACTGGTCGGCGTGGCCGATGATCTCCAGCATGCTCACCCCCTGCTGGGCGGCAAGGTCTGCAATGACCTCCACCGTGGTGTTGCCGATCTTGCGGGCAGGCTCGTTGATGATGCGGCGCAGGCGCACGTCATCGCGGGGGTTGGCCACGATGGACATATAGGAGTGGATGTCCTTGACCTCTTTGCGGTCGTTGAAACGCTGGCCGCCCACGATCTTGTGGGGAATGCCCGCGCGGGTGAAGTAGCTTTCGATGGGAGCCGACTGGGCGTTCATGCGGTAGAGGATGGCGTGGTCGGCCAGATGTCCGCCCTCTTTCAGGTGCTGGCCGATCACATCCGCGATGTGGCTGGCCTCGTCCTGCTCGTTCTCGGCGGTGTACACCTGCACCTTATCGCCCTCGCCATTGCTGGTCCACAGGGTCTTGCCCTTGCGCTCGGTGTTGTGCTGAATGACACAGTTCGCCGCGTTCAGGATATTGGACGTAGAGCGGTAGTTTTGTTCCAGACGGATGGTCTTGGTGCCCGGGTAAATGCGCTCGAAATTAAGGATGTTCTCAATGGTAGCGCCGCGGAAGCGGTAGATGCTCTGGTCATCATCGCCCACCACGCAGATGTTCTTTTCCGGGCCGGTGAGGAGGCTCACCAGACGGAACTGCGCCACACTGGTGTCCTGATACTCGTCCACCAGCAGATAGCGGTATTTGTTCTGGTAGAAATCCCGCACATCCTTGTGCTCGGCCAGCAGCTGCACAGTCTGGTAGATCAGGTCGTCAAAGTCGAATGCTCCGGCTTCCTTCAGGCGCTTTTCGTAGGCCGCGTAGATGCGGGCCGTCAGCGCGCCTTTGGTATCTTTTGCGGGGCTGGCAAGGGCCTGTTCCGGGCTGACAAGCTGATCCTTCCATCGGCTCATCTGGTTGATCGCAGCCTTGATGGGCAGGAACTTATCGTCCACATTCAGGTCTTTGTAGACAGCCTTCATCACACGCTGGGAATCATCGGTATCGTAGATGGTAAAACTGCGCGGGTAGCCGATCTCCTCCGCCCAGCGGCGCAGGATGCGCACACAGGCCGAGTGGAAGGTGGAAGCGAACACTTCGTCGCCCTCCTCGCCGCCCAGCATCCGGCGCAGACGTTCCTTCAGCTCCCCTGCTGCCTTGTTGGTAAAGGTGATGGCCATCACGTTCCAGCTGCGCACAGCGTTCTGGCGCAGCATCCCGTCCAGCCAGCTGGGGGCGGCAGTGCCGGTCATGATGGCGTTGCGCAGAGCCTTGATATCGTCCTCCGTGGCCGGGCGCGGTGTCTGTTTGGAGCCGTGGGCCGAGCCGAACCGGATGAGGTTTGCAATGCGGTTTACCAGCACGGTGGTCTTGCCGCTGCCTGCACCAGCAAGGATGAGCAGCGGGCCATCGGTGGTGAACACTGCCTGCCGCTGCATATCGTTCAGGCGGCCAAACTGTTTTTCGATATAGGTATCGCGCAGAGCGCAGAATTCCTGTGTGAGATCTGTTGCCATGGTTTCCCCTGTTCCTTTTATGTTTATACTATCAAAATACAGTATACCACATTTCAAAACGATTGAGAATAGCCGCCGCGTTCGCTCTGGCTATTTTCAGCGGAAAAAATATTTTTATAATTTATAACTCCGAAAAGCCTGCGGGCTTTTCGGAGTTACTTTTTCACGAAAGAGGTCGTAGAGAAAAATTGCATCTGATAAAACAGCAGCCGTTTTTCGTTACGGCCTTTTTGTGAAAATGTGTTTGGAGCAGCCCGCAGGCTGCGACAAACACGAAATAAATAATATAATTTCCTTATTTTATGCCCAAAGCAAACGCGGCGGGCATTTCAAATCGTAAAACAAAAACCGCCCGGCAGCTCTTGCGAACCGACGGGCGGAAAAATGCTTTTCAGAAAGCGCTTAGCTGAAAATGTTGATCAGGATACCAGCAGCAACGGCAGAGCCGATAACACCGGCCACGTTGGGGCCCATTGCGTGCATCAGCAGGAAGTTGGAGGGATTCTCGCTCTGGCCAACCTTCTGGGAAACGCGAGCGGCCATAGGCACAGCGGAAACGCCTGCGGAACCGATCAGCGGGTTCACCTGACCGCCGGTCAGCACATACATCAGCTTGCCGAACAGCACACCTGCGGCAGTGCCGAAGGAGAATGCAATCAGGCCCAGCACGATGATGAACAGGGTGCGGGTGTTCAGGAAGGTGTTTGCAGAGGTGGTGCAGCCAACAGACAGTGCCAGGAAGATGGTGATGATGTTCATCAGCTCATTGCCGGCAGTCTTCTGGATGC
>OOCX01001693.1_pt1 | contig 13013 bp, 5 predicted proteins | sample 1671231 | NCBI WGS metagenome assembly OOCX01 (sample SAMN06348135, study PRJEB24527) | human gut metagenome | biome: human gut; feature: ankylosing spondylitis patient; material: feces | host: Homo sapiens | place: China | collected 2015-10 | reverse complement strand
ATTGAACAATGGACTTGCTGAATATAGTAAAGCTCTTGATTTCAAAGCCATTGCTGCGCCTCTTGTTGCACGCCCTGTTTCGCTTTTTATCAGTTCTTTGTAACTGATAGGTAAATGAGGAGCAATCGCGTCACATTCATCTACGATAAATTGAATAACCTCATCGAATGACGTCCTTTTTTGCATGTTGGCTTCTTCTTCAGAAAGCAAAGTCGTAATAAGAGGAATATCACCATAACGTTTAGCCAATTCAAAATAAAAATAGGCACGTAAGAATCTTGCCTCGTATGGATAATACTTGAACTGTGCCATGATATCCTCATAATCTTCGTTATGCTTCAATTCATCGAATTCCTGTCCTTCAACTTCTTGAAGAAACATATTCACAGCTCGTATCCCCCTAAAATAATTCCATCGATCATCCAAAGTATTAATAGCACTCCAGGCACCATTGTTGAAACTATGTACAGGTGACAGTTTGTCAACATAAACAGCTTCGTCACATGCTGCAGAACGTAATGCATCTCCACCAATCGTACCAAATGCGGCAGGAACATAAGAGTATATATTAGTTAGGAAATCCCGGGTATATTGGAAACTAGAGAATACTGCATCTTTTTCCAAGAAATCCGATTCATCATATTCCAGATAATTACAAGAACTGGTACAAAGAATCAATATGCTAAATATCAATAATTTATTTTTCATCTTTTTTATTTTTATGATAAACATTAGAATGCGAGATCAAAACCAAAATGCACAGAACGTTGCGCTGGGTAAGTAGACCAAATTACTTCCGGATCTGTTTCATTTACGTTGTCTATGGAAAAGAGGTCCATACCTTTAGCAAACAACTTGAATTCACGTAAGCGTAAAGACTTTATACAACTTTCAGGCAACTTGTAATAAATTTCTGCTGAGCGTAGTTTTAAAAAAGAAATATTTTTCATGAATACGGAATTTCCGCGATAGTTATTTGCACTTTCTGTCGTTGTAAGACGCGGGTATATAGCATCTGTATTGTCTTTTCCTGATCTCCAGCAATTTTCCAGATAATGTTCTGAAATAGTCTGATTATTCATTAGGGGAGCATAAAAGCAACTTAGGCTTCGTTGTATAGTATAATGGCCGGCACCTTGAAACTGAGCATTGATTCCTAATCCTTTATATTCGAAATCGAATCCCATTGAATAGAATAATTCTGGGCAGATTGTATTATATCCCATCGGTACCACATCCAATTCATCTATTCGATTATCACCATTCTGATCTTTATATTTCAAGTCTCCAGGATATACGGTTGAGAATGTTTGTATCGGACTATTATTAATATCTGCCTGATCTTTGAAGAACCCTATAGCTTCCAACCCGTAAAATTGTCCTAAACGTCTGCCTGTCGATTTCAAGTAATCGTAAGGTTTAAAAGCCTCGTTCATGTTTACAATCTTGTTTCTAGCGAATGCCAGTTGAGCATTGACATTAAAAAAGAAATCCTTCATCTGCTTGCCTACGTTCATACCGACTTCCACGCCATAATTATTAACAATGCCACTTGGAGAGTTGGAAGCCGTAGCTCCAAAGAAACCGGAAGTAATGTTGCCATCTGCAACCATAATATCATATCGATGATCGTAATAGCTTTCTACATTGAAGTCTATCAAGTCCAATATTCGTATATCAACTCCGATATTCGCTTTACTACTTTTTTCGAATGTCGCATTCAAACTTGGCAATTGTCCTTCCGCAATGCCTCCATTTGCAATGAAGTCATCACCGAAAACAAAACCTCCACCTCCTCCAAAAGGATATTTGTCCATATTTTTCCAAACGTCATCGCTCCCTGTTAATCCGTAAGAAAGCCGTAATTTAAGCAGGTCTAACCAATCGATATTGTTCAAAAAAGACTCTTTATTAAGTAGCCAAGCTCCGGAAATTGCAGGAAATACTCCCCAACGATTGGCTTTTGGTAAACGACTGGTCCCTGAAGCAGCGATACTAAAGTCCAAATAGTATTTGTTCAATAAGCCATAATGGCCTGAAGCGATGACGTCTTGATGCATATACGTATTATATTGACCGAGATAAACATTTTTATCCTGCTTATAACGAATAGAAGCGAACAAATTGCTTTGGGAAAAATCTTTCTGGTAATTCAAAGCAAATTGAATATTGGAATGTCTGTTCTGATTGTTCAGCCAACTGTTGAATCCTAACTGTTTTTCCTCCTTTCCATATTGGGTGTTTACCGTATCGGTTGGAATACCACTATTGTCTAAATGCGCAATATTGGACTCATACAAATATTGTTTTGAACGAGCATCCCATGTCTCTGAATAGGCATCAAAACCAATACGGAATTCTGCTGACAACCCTGGAGCCAAAGCTTCCAGATCTTGTGTCAATGTCAGATCCGCCAATAATGTACGGGCATGAGATGTGGTATATCCTGTCGATGATGACTCGGCAACCGGATTCTTCGGATACATGTTTGATCCCCCCCAAATACCGTTATGGCTCCTGACAGGATATGCATTAGCAGGCAAAGCATATAGGGTTTCCATGAGCACTCCATCTGAAATACTGCCAGGAGAATATTTTTCTTTCAGCTTACCAGACAAATTAACCTTTACCCGGGTAGACGATGTTATGTCTATATCCAAGTTTGTACGTACGTTGAGTATCGAATTGGCTAACTGAGTGGAATAGCTTCCTTGATCCGTATTCTTTAACAATCCTCTATCCGATATGAAATTAATCATCGAATAATATCTGATCCGGTTGGATCCTCCGCTTGCAGTGAAATTCACTTGATCTCGCTGCCCATGATCCCGTAACGTTTCATTAAACCAGTCTACATTAGGGAATAAGGTTGGATATTTTCCACTTCTATAAGCTTCAATTTCTTGTTGGGTATATCTGGGAGCCAGACCTTCGTTTGCCAAACCCTCATTAACCGCTTCGGCATAAGTGGCGGCATCAGCCATTTGGGGTAATCGTACAGGTGTAGTGACGCTATGCTGATAGGAAACATGAATGTCAGTTTTACCTTTTTTCCCTCGTTTGGTTTTCACCAAGATTACCCCGTTAGCTCCTCTAATTCCGTATGGAGCCAAAGCTGCAGCATCTTTGAGGATCGTTATTTCCTCAATTTCCTCCAGAACCAGTGAATTTATATCACGCTCCAAACCATCGACAAAAACAAGTATCGAATTGTTATTAAGCGAACCGATTCCTCGGATATTCATGCTTGGATATCCTTCTCCATCCCCATACTCTCCGTTTTGGCGGATAAACAATCCGTTGAGTTTCCCGTAGAGTGCATTGGCGGGATTAATATTCGAACGTTTCATCAATTCCTTCCCACTGACAGTAGATGTAGAAATGGTCGTTTCATCAAATTGTAACATATCAGATCCTGTCGTTTTTTCTTGTGCCCAGACAGAAGCAATGCATAAAACAGGTAGTGATATGATGGTTATTAATTTATTCCTCATTTTATTATTCTGATTTTGTATTAATGACTGGTTAGCATCACCATCCCGGATTTTGAATCAATCCGTACGATTTGTTGATTTCATTACTGGGAAATGCACTTAAATACCATTTAGGGGAGAATTTCCCAGGATTTGCCCATTGTCTAAGTTCTCCATTTTCAGCCGGTTTGAATAATTTATATTCATACTTGAACTCGCTGGTTTCCGGATCCTTAGTAATAACAACTCGGTGTGGAGTTTTTTGGAAGATATCCACCCGCTTATAACGAATCTATCCCACCTTGCAATAGGCACATTCACTCTCCGATACCAATCATCTATCGATTCTGGTGTTTCCAGAAAATCCTTTTTGTTCAATCCCGCTTTCAAATGACCGATATTAACGCGATCACGCAATTTATTGACACATTCATAAGCTAGTGTCATGTCCCCGTTTGTCTGGCAAATAGCTTCAGCATATCCCAAATACAACTCAGGTAATCTTAAATAAGGCCATTGAACCACTTTTCCGGATATCTCTGCAGGCCATTCAAACAAAGGACCACCACCACCATCGAGGATGAATTTACGTGGGCGATAACCGGACATGAATGCTCCATATGATCCTTCAAAGTCTTGATAATGTTTACCTCCTACATATATTTCAGCAATACCACCATAATATTTGTCTCCATTTACAACTACTGTTTCATATAAGCGGGGATCACGTTGTTCATACGGGTGTTTCGGATCATATAATTTACTTTCTGTGATAGGTAAACCATCTATCATTGGAAACATATCAACAAGTTCCTGTGTCCCACAGGCAGTACCGGCATCACCGGCTGTTTCATAATAGCTCCATCCCCAAGTCCAATAATCAGGTACGGTATAACCATAATGTGTAGCAATGATTGCTTCTCCTGTACCCCGATCAAGATAACCGGAACGAAACGCTTGTCTGGGATCCGATTTATAGACTAAACCATATTGTCCATTCTTATTCAATTCATCGAAAAATGCTTTATGAGCTGCCAATGCTTGTGTCCATAGTTCAGGTTTATAACTTCCAAACCACATCAAACGTTTATCTGCTGCTTCACCTGGCATATATGGTTCTGAACTGTTAAACAATGGGCTGGCAGCAAACAATAGGATACGTGCCTTTAACCCCATTGCCGATGCTTTTGTTAATCGTCCTTCCCATTCTCGGTTTTCAGCAGCAGACATAGCCCAAGGCAATACATCTGCTGCCTCATCCAATAGATTTACAATAAAATCAAGCGTTTCCTGTACAGTACCTCTTTCTTTTTGCATATCTTCATTCGCTGTGTATGCATGATCCACAATCGGTACCCCTCCATAATGGCGAAACAAATCACAATAGTGCATAGCGATAATAACTTTTGCTTCTGCTTTTAAACGTTGTTTTTCAGCCTCTTTCATATCAGGAACTCGGTCTACATTTTCAATAAACAACCATGCGCGACGAATGCCTAACCAACAAGGTCTTTGATAGTAGCTGTATTTGGATGAATAGCCATTATTTTCATAATCGGCAGAATAAGTGCCATTATAATGTATAGCAGCTCCTGATACACCATCAGTCCAAACATTGGAATAAACAAGGTCGGTCAGGCAATCCAGAGGATCTGAGCCCATCAGTTGATTACCTTGATTACCTAAGTTCAGACCATAATGCAATGTGGCATACGCACTCCAAAGGGCTGTCCGTGCATATTGCGCATTAGAATAAATTACATCGATATCGACATCATTGGAAGGAGCTTTTTCTAAGAAGTCATCTCCAAATTTTAAATCCTGACAAGACAGGAAAGAACCGATAAATCCTGCAAGGACAAATATATGTTTAATATTTATTCGTATCATATTCAACAATATCAAAAATTAAGATTAAGACCAATATTAAAAATCATCTGAAGAGGATATTGAAACTGTTTGTCGTCAGTTGCTTCCGGATCTGCTATTTTCAAATGATCAAATGTCAGTAAATTTTCGCCAGAAGCGTAAATACGCATATTTTTCAAATGAATCTTTTTCATCCACTCCCCCTTGAACGTATATCCGATTTGAACATTTTTCAGACGGATATAGGAAGCATCCTTTAGCCAAAGGGTTGAATTTCGAGTGTAATTATTCGCATTCGCTGCACCTGAAAAACGAGGCGTTTTAGCTGTTTCTGCGGTTTCCGGTGTCCAATGGTCATCAATCATATATTGTAACAGTCCGTAATTTCCACCGCCGAAAGGAACACGTAACCCAGCACTTATAAAGCGTGACACCTTTCCGCTACCTGCCCAAAGCATACTGAAGTCGAATCCTTTATATTCAAATCCAGCGGTGATGCCTGCAGTCAATTGCGGGTATATAGGATTACCAATGGGGCACTGATCATTGTCGTCAATTATATTATCACCATTCAAATCTTTATATTTGGCGTCCCCAGGCTTTAGGTCGAGCTTATGATCCGGAAGCTTCCCGGATTCAAGATCAGCTTCTGTTACAAAACCGTCAAAGATAAAACCGAAAGGTTGTCCAACGGATTGTCCTGTTTCATATAACCAAGGATACTTGTGTGGTATCTCATCCTTATAGACAATTTTATTTTTTGCATATGAGAGGTTTCCATTGATCCAGTATTTAAAGTCTCCTATGGAGTGATTCCATTTCAGAACCAACTCGAATCCTTTGTTATCAACTTTGCCAATATTAACAACAGGCATTGTTATAGCTATAAAATTCGGAGCTGTATTGCGTGTTGTAAGGATATCGTGACGTTTCTCGATGAAATAATCAAAAGATCCAGATAAATGCTCATCCAATATTGAAAAATCCAAACCGTAGTTTTGCTTTCCTGCTTTTTCCCAAGAGACAAGAGGATTCCCCATTTGTAACTCGGTTGCTCCGTCACGATTTCCAGAAACGTCCACTCCGAAATTATAACTTGTTCCATAAGGATTGTAAGCATCAGGCAAATAGAAAAAGCGTGATTTAGTATTCATCAGGTCATTTCCGACTATTCCATATGATCCTCTAATTTTTAAGTAGTTTATAAAAGACTGATTTTTCATGAACTTTTCTTCAGAAAGAATCCAGCCGGCAGAAAAAGCTGGAAAAATTCCATATCGATGTCCTGGCGCAAAATTTTCCGAACCATTATAACCTACGTTAAAATCAACCATATAACGATTGTCAAAATTATAGGTAGCTCGTCCGACCAAACCTACATATCCGCGAGGAATACTAACATAGTCGAATTGAGCTGGATCTGGATATTGGTCACGCCACTGATTATACAAAATCAAAGCACCAACTTGATGTTTCCCAAATTTGCGATCATAGTTCAAACTACCTTCCAAATACCAATTTCGCCCACGATCAGTAGATTCCTCAAAATACAACTGGCTTTCTTCACGGAATTTTCGGAAGAATAATTCATTGGTTTCCGGATCTCTATGCGCAGTGTAATAGGGGATTTCTTTGTAACGGTTTTTCCTATGTGTATAGCCGCTATTATAAGAACCTTTTATATTAAGAGATAGCCCTTTAGTCAAAAAATCCAACTTTTGTTGCAAAGAAAGGTCCAAATTGATTTCGTTATAAATACGTTGGTTATATCCTTTCCCGAAAAAACATTCAAATGGATCGGCATTTTCCAAGGCTCCTTTGTCCCAACCGATGTTATCCGGACTTGTATGTATCCATTTACCATCATAAAGTCCGGCTCCTCCGAACGGAGTGACTCTTGTCAAGAATGTAAAAAGGTTGCTTTTAGTATTAGGCTCTTTAGTATCTTCAAGACGACCTCCTAAATTGATTTTTAATAGAGTGGAACGTGTCACATCGATGTCTAGATTTGCACGATAGTTATATCTGTTGTAAGTAAAATTAGAATTATATCCAGCATCGAAAGATCGAAACAGACCGTCTTGTGTCAAAATACCTACAGAAGTAAAATAACGTACACGGTCGGTTCCACCTGATATGCTCAAGTTATGCTGAGACTGAAAAGATGTTGGTTTTAGGATAAGTTCCATCCAGTCCATATCCGGATAAAGTAAAGGATCTGTATGATTTTTGAAAGCATCCAAGATCTTCTCGCCAAATACAGGACTGGCTCCATCGTTTGTCAGTTTCTCGTTAAATGCAACAGCGTAGTCATAACTGTTGGCATATTCATAAAGCCGGATCGGCTTTTGCAAACTGGCTGATGTCGATACAGATATTTGAGCTTTACCTTCTTCTCCTCGTTTCGTAGTTACTAAAATGACCCCATTTGCCCCACGAACACCAAATACGGCTGTTGCAGAAGCATCCTTCAGCACGGTTATATTTTCAATTTCGTTGGGATCAAGACGAAAAAAAGAGCGCTCGACACCATCGACCATAACTAATGGTGCAGCTCTTTTAGCATCAAGGGAACCTATACCACGTACGAATATAGCAGGATCATCAGCTCCAGGTTGACCGGAATATTGAATAGTTGATAATCCAGGAACTTTACCAGTCAATGCTTGTGCAATATTTGGAACAGGTGATTTCAAAATATCTTTAGTTCCAACGGAAGATACAGCCCCCGTGACTGTAATTTTCTTTTGTGTTCCATATCCAATAATCTGGACTTCGTCCAACATTTCGGAATTCTCATTTAAAGTGATGTTCAGATTGCGATTATTTTTAATCAAGACAATCTGATCCTCATATCCAATATATGAGAACTTGATTTTGATAGAAGTAGACGGCACGTTTAAAGTAAAGTTCCCATTACTGTCTGTCATGGTTCCGATGGTAGTCCCTTCTACAATAACATTGACTCCGGCCATTGGTTCTCCTGACTGGTCTCTGACATTTCCTTTCACAGAAATTGTTTGTTGTGATACATGAGACAAACCAGTTGTTTGTTTTTTAAATGAAGTTGGCATGCTCATTCTTTCCCCAGCCTGTATATTTTGGGCTGTGGCCATTCCGATTAGAATAAGCATAAGACTTCGTGATACAAGTTTTTCCATTTATAGATGTTTTATGGTAAAATTTTATGACAAAGTAACATGTTTTAGACATTATGAGAAGATGAAATTTTATTCAAATGTGTTCAAAATCTATTCATGATATTCCATTATATGGTTAAAATTCAAGATTCAGCTATTTCAGAACCATAAGTTTAACATTATTGATAGAGATATAAATATCTAAAATCCGTCTATTTTTAGAATAACTGTAATAAATCTCATCCGCTGTAAATGAGATGATCTCCATTTACAGCGTACTTATAGTTTAAACAAACGGTTTATGCTAAAGAACTGATGAATATTATACATAAATATTAGTAAGTCTGAATGAAAAGAAAGCAATATCTTTTTCCTCCTTTAGATTGTTTGAAAACTTTATTTTTCAATCTTTGAACTGTTAATTTGTAACTTGTTCGTTAAAAAGAAGATGTGCCTTAGTTTTGACACATCCCCTTGCTTTTTCTTTTGTTTTCAGTGATCCGTCTGGAATCTGAATGTTATTTATAACATGACTGATTATCAAATCGATTTTGAGTGTTGCCATTTCAATCCACTGATTCCACCTTGTGACAGTTTCTGCATTATACTTGCGGTCTAATCGACAATCCTGTTATCTTTATATGACAAGAAGAAAATATAAGATATTATTTGAATAGACGATATAACTTTATAGATGCTAAAGTCGTTGTCGCAACAGAAGAGGATATTGTTGTAACTCCAAAAGCATATGACGGCTTTTAACAACCATATGTAGGTCATAATACAGTCCGGGGATTATGCTTTGGTATCCTAAAAGAGGTAAACGTAATCCTTAATTTCTGCTTAATACTTATTTTGTACTTTGACTAACAAACTTAATTGGAACTTGAATCTTCGCTTAATTGGACAATTTGACGATATTCTCCGGCAACCCATACGCTATCGTTTTCCTCGAAAACTGTTTGGGATGAAAGATTCATTATCGGTCTCCCGTCCCGTTCGATACCCAAGATTAGACATGCGTTCTTTTCCCGAATGCCAGACTGTTGAATTGACTGACCGATCAACTGAGATCCCGGTTCAATATTGAATTGCTCTATTTTTATATTTTTATTGGTGCTTTGTGTCAACCGATCTCTATGTTCTTTTTCCTGTTTTTGCATTATTCCTTGGAAGATATCCAATTCTTCATCTGTTCCAACAATTATGATCTTGTCAAAAGGGTAAAGGCGTTCCTCACCTTTTGGTATATTGATTTGTTGTTCACCTCGAATGATAGAAACGACGTTTATTCCATATTGTTGGCGGAAGTTGACCTCTTTCAAACTCCGACCGACAAGGGAAGACGCTTGGTCAACAGTGAAATCGATCAAGTGCAAATCATTGAAAGGTAAAGATTCCAGAATTTTGTCGGTCAAAGGGCTTTCAATGTTTGATCCATTTGTTTTCCCGTTGAAATTATCAATAAATCTTTTTTCGATTGAGAGAGAACGCTTTTTCAGTTTTTTGGATAAGATAATCATTGCCAATATCAACAGGGTAACAATAAATCCGACACCGGATGCCACGTTTAATATATGAACTATAACCGGCATTAGGATACTTGCGCAAAGGAGTATCTTTATTGCTATCAGAGAAACCAATGGCCCCCGGTTATATTTGCTGTCATTCCATAATTTCTGAAATTCAGGAGAATGATTCTTTTTCATAATGATGGCCCAAAGGAAAGGCAATATAACAGCCAGAATAATAGATAAGCTCAATAAAGCCCCTTTGATTCCAGATATGTTTTCGCGAATAATCGGATTTATATAAGTGAAAAATAGGATGATGCTGAATATTGTCAATACTGTATATAGTATTACATCCAGTAACATAGATTTCAACAACTTATTCCATGTACTTTTATGTTTGACAGTGTTGGACCCGGAAGAATAGCGGTTCAACATTAGTTTTACAGATGAAGGCAAATGATTTTCGATCAATTGATAGGTCGGAATTGCCAAACGGATCATATAAGGAGTAAGAAATGTTGTAACAACCGATACAGCGACAATAACAGGATACAGATAATCGTCCGTTACTTTCAAGCTAACTCCCAATGAAGCAATAATGAACGCGAATTCACCTACTTGAGTCAGGGAGAATCCTGATTGCAGGGCTATCTTCAAAGATTGTCCGGACAAAAGGATGCCAAGGCTTCCGAAAAAGACTTGTCCGACGATTACCAATATGGTTAAGATACAGATTGGGATAAGGTATTCGATTAATAAGTCCGGTTGTATCATCATACCTACAGAGACAAAAAATATGGCAGCAAACAGATCTTTTACTGGTTTTACCAGCTTTTCTATCTTTTCGGCCTCAATAGTTTCCGCTAATAATGATCCCATGACGAAGGCTCCAAGTGCAGAGGAGAATCCAGCTTTAGTCGCAATCATAACCATACCCAGACAGAATCCTAATGCTATGATCAATAAGGTTTCGTCGTTAAGAAACGGTTTGACCTTTTTTAGAAAACTTGGAATAAGATAGATTCCGAGTAATGACCAAAATATAAGAAACGCTCCTAGCTTTAGAATGCTTTTCAACATTTCCATTCCTTCAACTTGCTGGCTGACTGCTAAAGTCGAAAGCAAGACCATCAGAACAACGGCAACTAAATCTTCGACAACTAAAACACCCAATACAACTCCGGTAAATTTTTGCCCTCGAAGTCCCATGTCATCAAATGCCTTGAATACAATTGCCGTGGATGACATAGAAAGCATACCCCCTAAAAATATGCTGCTTATATGTGAGAAGCCAAGTGCGTTTCCTGCTGCATAGCCTAGAAACATCATTCCGGAAACTATGGTTATAGATGCAATAACGGCTGTGCCTCCTACAGTCATCAACTTCTTGAAAGAGAATTCTAACCCCATGGCAAATAAAAGAAATATAACGCCTATGTCTGCCCATATTTTTATATTGGCAGGATCGGATACTGTTGGTATATAAGGTACGGCAGGTCCGGCAATAATACCGGCAACAATATACCCCAAAACGACAGGTTGTTTCAACCATTTAAAAACCAATGTAATTATTCCCGCAGCAATTAATATAACTGCCAGGTCGGAAATTAGAGGTGCAATTTCAGACATGTTATTTATTATTATGTGCTTGCAAATTTACATATTAACTTAAAACTTTGTTGGAACAAAATAAAATACTCTTGTTCTAAAATCATAATATAACGTAAGTTCGAAACAAGCATAAATATCGTCTGTTTCAAGCATTATTACAAGTAGTATGTCTGCAAACGTCTGAAGCACTTATTGTTACGGAGCGTTTGCTGGGTACGGAGACTTATGTCAAGTAGATGGCAGGTTTCTTGGCAGTCTACCCATTCCCCCCATTTTTTCATCGTACATTTTGCAGATAGGATTAAAAAATAATAATGCAATAAAGATATATGTATTATATTTGTGGCAATCAGTTAAACAGTATTTGAATGTATCCAAATACTGTTTAACTGATTCTATATTAGAGAAAAGTCGAAAAAATGAGATATGATACAGATATATTGATAATAACTAAAAAAGAAAGGATTTTTTATGAAAATGATTTTTTTATGGGCTATATTTGGGGTTGTCATGATCAGTTGTAATTCTTCTCAGAAGAATAATGCCCCAATTAAGAACCGCGAAATAAAAACAGAAAGCCAAGCCCATACTTCTAATTTATTTGGAACTTATGAGGGAACTCTTCCTGCAGCAGATTGTGAAGGCATAAAAACGATATTAGTTATAAATGAAGATAAAACCTATACCTTGAAGAGCGAATACATAGGGAGGGAAGATGCAACATTTGAAACTAGTGGTATATATCATATAATAGGGGATTCAATAATGGAATTAGTCACTCCTTCTTCAGGAGAAAAGACCTATTATAGAATGCTAAATAATAGACAAGTAATGCTGTCCGATAAAGAAGGAACCATTAGTCAAAGTCTTTTGGCTGAGCATTATATTTTAAATAAAAAATAACAGCCTATTCTCTTTGTTATTCTCTAAACAAGACGGAAAGTAAGACAAGAACTGCATTGGACAAATAGAATAAATGAAAAGTGAGAACAAATGCCCTGTTAATATGCTCTCTAATCTCAAGTGCAATCATTTCATGGGATGATTGTACTTGAGACGGGCGATTTCAAATGTGGTCCGTTTGTCCTTCAGCCTTTGTCGGATCGAGAATTTGCTTCTTATCCCTTTCATTTCTTCGGAAACGGTCTGGTCCAAAATCCTCGTGTATATTTTGTTGTCCTGATGTCTGTATGTCCGAGCATTTTCACAACAGATTCCATTGAAATCCTGTTGGCTAGCGCGACGGTGGCGAATGTATGTCTAGCCATAAAATGATGTTACAAAATTAATTTCGAACTATGTAAAAAAAGAAAAGGTCTTCAAGACTGAAGACCTTCTTTGGTGATCCGCCTGGGGCTTTCACCGTAGCGGTCTATATCTTTGATTTATAAGCTCTTGTAAACCTT
>OOCX01001680.1_pt1 | contig 13077 bp, 9 predicted proteins | sample 1671231 | NCBI WGS metagenome assembly OOCX01 (sample SAMN06348135, study PRJEB24527) | human gut metagenome | biome: human gut; feature: ankylosing spondylitis patient; material: feces | host: Homo sapiens | place: China | collected 2015-10 | reverse complement strand
TTTTTGCGCCTGGCTCCATTTTATGCCGATATGGCGCCTATCCGCCTGCATCGTCTGCATTGCCGGGGATGCCGGGAAAGAAATCCTGCCGCTGAACGGCCTATGCCGGTCGGAACCGTTGTCTTGCTGGAAGCGATCCGCTTTTTACGCTAAATTCGGCAGAGTGGGGGCTTCGTGCTCCGAATAGCGGAGGACTGCCTCCCGAACGAAGTCCGCAAAACTGCGGGCTTCTTCGTAGGTGATGGCGCCGGGATAACTCATCAGCACCAGCCGGTGGGGTGTGAAGGGCTTGCGGAACGACGGGTGGATGTATTGGTAGGGGTTGGCGACGAACCCCAGCCGCTCGTAGAAGTGCAGGCGGCGGATCGAAATGTCGTCTACGGGCGGGTCGATCTCGAGGATGACGCGCCCGACCTTCCGGCAGAAGGCCGAGAGTGCGGCGGAGCCCATGTTTTGTCCCCGCAGGGCGGGTGAGACGGCCAGGTGCTCGACATAACGGTACCCGTCGGCACCCCAGTGGAAGAGGATGCCGATGAACTCGTCGCCGCGCCAGATGCCGTCGGCTTCGAAATTCGGGTCGCCGAATGCCCGGTCGTAGCCTTCGGCGTTCCAGCGTTCGTTGTAGGGGAACGACTTTTCGTAAAGCTCCCAGGCCTCGGCCCAGCCTTTGTCCGAGCGGGACTTGAAAGGTATGAATTGCAGTGGTCGTGTCATCGTCCGTATTGTTTTGCGCAAAATTACTACAAATTCCGCGCATTACCAATCCGGTTGTGCCGGGAAGGGCGTTCCGTGACATAATGGTAAAAGGGACACCCCGGAGCGGGTGTCCCTTTTACTGCCTTGCGGCGTGAACTTTTTATTACTCCGTTTTCCCTCCGGTGATTTCCTCGGGGATGCCGTCGCAGCGTTCGTAGACCGAAATGTCCGAGCGGTCGTCCTTGGCTGTCCATATCATCTGTGTCTTCGAAAAGTCGGTCACGATGTAGCGGTGCTGCCAGTCGCCTACGCTGTAATCGTAGTTTCCGTAGATGATGGCGCCCAGCTCCTCGTCGGTTTCGATGGCGAAGCGTCCCGTGAGCTTGCGGGCGCCGAAGCTGTCTAAGTTCTGGTACATGACGTACTTCTGGTCTTTGCGGATGAACTCGATGTATACGTAGCTGCCCTCGGCGAGGGGCGCGCCGTTCCATTGGGCGAGCTGCCACGTGCCGGCGAGGTTGTTGGGCGTGACATCCAGGGGGGCTACATACGACTTGTCGTCATCGCAGGCGCAGAAGGCCGTCGCGATAAGTGCAAGGAGCGTAAATCTAAAAATTGTTTTCATATGACTCGTTTTTGTCTGTTTCTTTCTCTGTTTCTTCGAACCGGATCTGCAGCGTGCGCCCGCTCGGCGGAACATCGGGCCCTTCGAGGATCAGGGGCAGTTGCACAGGCGGCCTGCGCGTTGCCTGCGCGGGGTCGAACCCGATGACCAGGTCGCCTTTGGCGCCCGGGGCGAGGGTTGCGGGCTCGCACCGGAAGGTGATCCCCGGGGGGAGCAGGTGCTCGTCGCAGCGTGGCCGCATGGCTTTGCCGCCCGTGTTCAGGCATTCGATGCGCTCGTTCTGCAACCTTTCCGGGGCGAGGCGCACGGACTGCTGTTTGAGCCGCAGCGCACCCATTGCATAGGGGTAGTCGCCGTCCGTGCGTTCCGAGGCTATGACCGTGCCCGTGAGGTGCAGGATGGCCGTCGGCATCTTGTCCGAGAGCTGCGTATAGACGAAGATCCGCCTGTCGAAGCTCCCCGGGTGTCCCTTCGGGTGGTAGGTGACCGTCACCGTGCCTTCGCCGCCCGCGCGGACGGGCTGCCGGCCGTAGGTGGCCGCGGCGCAGCCGCAGGTGGTCTGCACGCGGGTGATGACGAGCGGTGCCGTCCCTGCGTTATGCCATTTGAACGTGTAGCCCGGCGGCGTGTCGTCCTCGCCGATATGCCCTGCGTCGATCTGCGTGCGTTCGAAGCGCATCGCTTCGGCACCGGCGGCCGTGGCGGGGTGCGCCAGGCTGTCGAGTTTGGCACGGGGGACGATGCGGATCTGTCCGCAGAGCGGTGTGGCGGCGGTAACCGCCCACAACGCCCCGCAGCAGAAGAGCATACGTGCTATCGTCGTTCCGCAGCGCATCGTTCGTTAAAGCCAGCCGTTACCGTTTGCGGATTTACGCACCGTGATGTTGAAATTGTGCGTCTCGCCCTTGCTCGAAGTGATGCTTGCCCTGGTCGTACCGGCCTTCAGCCCCCTGACCGTCAGTTTCGCACCCTCCATCGACGCCGTGGCGACCGCCGTGTCGGCGATGCTGACCGTGTAGGTCAGCGTTTCGCCGCCGAGGAAGTAGTTGGCCGGGATGGCCTTCACCTCTTTGCCCAGCGAGATGTAGAGGTTCGGGAACGAAACCTGCTTGCCGTTGCCGGAGACCGCGTTGAGCAGCCTGGCCGCATTGACCTGGCCCGTGCCCATCTGGTTGCGGTAGTTGGCCAGCGTCAGCTGCATGGGCTGGTTCAGGCCGACTTCGGCGACGTAGCGGTAGTAGTTTTTCAGGCCGGTCATGTAGGAGTCGATCGGCGTGGTGGTTTGGTAGAGTAGTGCCTTGAACTCGTCGGCCGTGAAGTGGCGGCGGAGCTGTGCGGCGTACGAGAGCCCGAGCGCGGCGACGCCCGAAACGTGGGGGCAGGCCATCGAGGTGCCTTCCATGTAACCGTAGCCCGTTTCGCTGATGGCATAGGGCAGCGTCGAAAGGATGCAGCCGATCTCGCCGCGTTTGTGGTTGTCGTCGAAGTACTCGTAATAGTAGTCCTGGTCGCCGCCCGGGGCTGCGATCGTCGTGCCGGGGCCGTAGTTGGTGTAGACGGCGGGCGTATAGTCGGCAGCCGTGGCCGATACCGAGATGCACTCCTCGGCAGCGCCCGGGAACCCGGCCTGCGGGGCGCTCTCGTTGCCGCCTGCGAAGATGGCCAGGCCGCCTTCGATCGGGCCGTTGGGCGATCCGGCGTTATGCAGGAAGTAGTCGAGGGCGTCCTTCTCCAGCGGGGCGTTCGTCGCCCACTCCTCTTCGTCCTTGAAGCCCGGCGTCCCCCATTCGTAGCTGTTGGCGCTGCCCGAGACATAGCCCCAGCTGCACTGCAGGATGACGGCGCCGTTGTCGGCCGCGTATTTGATGGCCCGGACGGTCGCCAGCGAGTTGCTGACCGTGTTGCCCGAGAATATCTGGCAGCTCATGATCTTCACGCCCGGGATGTCGCCGTTGCCGCCGGCGATCGAGCTGATGCCGATGCCGTTGTTGTTCTGCGCGGCGATTACGCCCGCTACGTGCGTGCCGTGCCCCGTGTCGTTGATGTCATCCCATGAGATGACGCCCGTCTCGAATACGAAATTGTAGCCGTAGACGTCGCCTTTGTAGCCGTTGCCGTCGTTGTCCTGCTTCGAGCGGTAAACCTCGCCTTCGTTGACCCACATGCTGTTCTTCAGGTCGGGGTGTTCGACCATGACGCCTTCGTCGAGCACGGCGACGATGATCGACTTGTCGCCCGTCGAGGATTTCCACGCCTCTTCGCACTGCACGTCGGCATCGACGATCGACTTGTCGCCGAACAGGTTGCCTCGGTTGATCAGGTGCCACTGCATCGGCAGCAGCTCGTCGTTGAAGGGATAGCCCGTATCCCCGGCGGCACGGGTCGCACGCTGCATGGCGGCGAGGGCCTCGCGGGTGAGGGGCATCGCCTTCTTGCCGGCGTTGTAGGCACGGCGGATCGTGCGGTTGAGGTTCACGTGCTGGACTTCGCCCAGGGCCGAAAGTTTCTCGGCGACCTCCTCGGCGGAGTAGTCGTCGCCGAAGCGTACGACGTACCACAGGTGCAGCTCCGATTCGCGGGTGCGCTCCTCGTTGCGGCCGTCTACGGGGAAGACGCGCTCGATCTGGTAGCCGCCCACGATGTCGAGTACCTCGTCGACCGAAAGGATGCCCGAGCGGGTGGCGGGGCCGCCGCTGCGGGTCGCTGCGGCCGTCTTGTCGAGTATCTCGCTCACGTAAGGCGAAAATTTGACGAGTATCTCCCCCGACTTGTGCTCGACAGGGGTGTCCGGGCCCGTGCCGGGCGTCGGGAGCTCCTCGTTGGTGCAGGCGGTAAATGCCAGGAATGCAATGGCAAAAATGCCGTATAAATAGTTTTTCATCGTCTTGATTATTTGGTCGTATCCTCGTCTTCGTCTTCCGCACCGGGGTCTTTCTTGTACCCCTCATAGAATTTATAGTAGTAGTTCAGGTTGGCGGGTTCGTTGCCGAATCCGGCCGATGCGCCCGTCGCGTCCTTACCTTCCTGCGTGAACACGAGCTGGAAGGGTGACCACCAGTCGAGGGCGGGGTGGTAGAGCAGCCAGTCGGGCAGCTCGCCGGTCAGTCGGTTGAGGTTGATGGCGAACCGCTTGGTGTGCGGCATCACCTTCGGGGTGCCGATCAGCGCGCGGGGCAGCGTGTCGGCGTCGATGATGTCCTGTTCGGTGTATTTCTCCCAGTCGTCCATCTTGGGCAGCGGGCCCTGCAGGTAGTTGACCGATAGTTGCAGCGTGTCGAGATCCCATTCGATCATGCGGCGCGGGAATCCCTGTTCTTCGACAAGGCCGCCGTAGTTGGTTTCGACGGTGTTGCTCAGGTCGTAGATGTTCTTGCGCGTGTTGGCGCCCATGTTCAGCGTCCGGAGCTTGGGGAAGTTCGTCGGATTGATCTCTTCGGGAATCTTCTGGAAGTTGTTGCTGCTCAGGTCGAGGAACTCGAGGTTCTTGAGCGCCGTGAAGTTCTTGTCCAGCGAAACCAGCCCGTAGGCGGCGATGGTGAGGCGTTTGAGCTGGGTGAGCTTGGTGATGTGCTCGCCGGTGGTGAGGTCTTTCAGGAAGGCGTTGACGTTGCTGTAGAAGTTCAGTTCGTCGGCGGCCGTCAGGTACTGCACCTCGAAAGGCAGCTCCTCCTTGGTGTTGAACATGAAGAACCGGGCGTATTTCACGCGGCCGTTCTTCTCGGGCGTGTATCCCGCCATGCCCTCCTCCCAGAGGGTGACGTCGTCCCAGTTGTCCATGCGCTCGCCGTTCTCCCACGAGCTGTTGGTTCCGAGCGTGCGTGCGATGGCCAGCAGGGCGATCGAGTCGCCGCTGCGGGTGTTCTCCTCGATGGGTTCGGCGGCGCCCTGCGTGACGAGCAGGTTGTCCTGGCGGGCGAGTTCCACCTCGCGCTTGGGCTTGAACACCACGTCGGCGATACGCTCGTTGGGCTGGGAGTTGATGCTCCAGTTGAAGCGTACGGTCACCTCGCGCGGGCGGATGCCGCGGTCGAGTTCGACCTTATAGCTGTCGTATTTGAGCCAGCTTTCGGCCGAGGCGGGGACTTCGACGGCGAAGTCGACGTTGGTCTTGACCTTCACGTCGAAATGACGGGTGCCGAAGGCCGAGAAATTGGCTACGGAAACCTCTTTCTCCCCGAGCGTGATGGCGTAGTCGAAGCCCTGCTGGTCGATGGTGATCTCCTTCTTGTCCCAGGTGTTCTGTTCCTGGATGCGCACCACGCCGCGGCGGGGCGAGTCGGTCAGCGCCGAGTCGATGAGGATCCTGCACTCGGTGGTGCCGCGGCCGTTGGCCGGCGAAATGGAAATCCACGGTTCGTCGGTGGTGGCGACCCAATCCCCCGATGCCGATACTTTGATTTTGTGGCTTCCCCCTGCGGCTTCGGCCTTGATGGCGTCGCTGTCGAGTCCGAACGCGACGTTCTTGTCGGCGTCGGAGCAACTGCATAATGCGATCGAGCAGAGGATGACCGGTATGTAATTCAGTATTTTCATTGTCGTTTCTCCTTAGGTGTTATTCGAGCATTTTGTCGCAGTTCAGGATGTTCTGGGTCTTGTCGTAGATCAGGTTGTAGACACCCTGCTGCCAGTAGTAGCAGACGGCCGAGGCATCGAACGTGATGTTGGGGTTGTCGCTGATGTCGAGGTGGTAGATCAGGTAGGAGATCGTGTCCTCGATCTTGCGCAGGTCGTTCGAACCGATGTAGAACCCGCGCAGGCCCGTGTGCTGGTAGAGCCCCGTGGGCCATTCGCGCAGGCAGCGCTTACCCTCGGCATCGCGCTGGCCGCGGATGGCGTAGACGGTCAGCCCGGCGCAGTTGAGCGGCCCGAACGGGAACTTGTCGAACGAGTTGAACGAGACGTCCAGCCCGTAGAGGTAGGGCAGCTGCTCGGCCGTGAAATCCTTCGGCAGCTTGCTGAGCTTGTTGTAGGTCAGGTCGAGCGATATGAGCGCCGTCGAGTTCTTGCCGCTGAAGCTGCCTTCGGGGATTTCGTCGATGCTGCAACCGCGCAGGATGATGTAGGAAATCAGCGAATTGGTCGTGCCGAGGCATTTGGGGAACTTCGTCAGCCCGGGGTTTGCCGCCAGGGAGAGCGTCTCGACCCGCAGGCCCTTGTATTTGCCCTCCTCTTCGCCTTCGAAGCCGTCGATCTCGTTGTAGGAGAAATCCACCGATTTCATGACGTACTTGGACTTGGCAGAGAAGATGTTGGGAACTTTCTTGAGCTTGTTGTAGGTCACCGAGAAGGTCTCCGTGTCGTCCGTACCGCAGAAGATGCCGTCGCTGTTGGCCGGGAGCGACGTGATGTTGTTGTGGTCGAGGTAGAGCTGCATGGGTGCGACCTCTTTGCCCAGCGGGTGGAGCGTTTCGATCTGGTTCTTGGACAGGTCGAGCAGGCTGATCTTCTTCAGGTTGCTGAACGACTCGGGTATCTCCCTGAGGTTGTTGTTGGTCGCATAGAGGATCTGGAGCTTCTCCTTCGACGGGCCGTTGGCGATGGCGTCGAGCCCCTTGTACAGCTCTTCGGCCGACCACTGGGCATTGTTGGAGATGTTGACCGAAACGAGCTCGGGCATCTGCGCGATCTCCACCGGGAAGCGGGTCATCTTCGGGCAGTTGTAGATCTCCAGGTCGGTCAGCGACTTGAGGTTGGCCACTTCGGCGGGTATCTCCTCCAGTTCGCCGTTGGCGATGTTGAGGTACTCGAGCTTTTCGAGTTTGCCGATGGCCGGGTCGATCGACTTGAGCCCGTTGGTGAGCTTGCCGTGAACGACGTCGTAGGGACGGATATTGTTCTGGAGGCCGGTTTTGCGGTCGATGATCTGATCCTCGGTGAAATTCTTGTAGAGCGACGTGGCCGGGATCGAGATGCCGTGCTCGGCAAGGGCCCGGGCGATCGGCTCGGACGTCTGGGTCGGGATATGGATCAGCGAGAGGAACTCCTTGTGGCGCTCCATGCGGGTACGGTTGCGCTCGGAGAGGCTCTTGTCGTGTGCCAGCGAGGGGTCGTATTCGAGCAGGTTGCCGTCGTTGTGCGTGCCCAGATACAACTCGACGAGCTCCGAGAGCTGGCCGATGGCTGCCGGCACGTGCCCGCGGAAGCCGAACTCGCCGATCGAGATCTTCGCCACGCGGCCGTTGGAGTGCACCTCCACGCCCGGCTGGACGCCCCACAGGTCGGGATCCTTGTTGAAATCCCAGTTGACGCCGGTGGGATAGTTTTCACCCCTGTAAGACCAGTGCTCCCCGTCGAGCGCCTTCCAGATTTCGTAAAGCGCGTAGTAGTCGCGGATATACTCGTCGGCCTCGTAGAGCGTGACGCCGACTTTGGCCTCGGTGGTCTTGTTGTCCTCGATGGTGAAATCCAGGTTCTTGGGACGCTTGTTGGTCTCCAGCAGGACTTTGTTCTTGTCGTAGGCCTGGTATTTCTCCAGGCTGTAATCGCCCGCCTTGAGCGAGAGCAGCGTGTCGCATTCGAGCGAGGAGGTCTGGTAGCCGTCCTCGATGTCCTCGGGAGCCCCGTCCTCGCGGTCGTCCCTGAAGTGGATCGAGAACTTCGCGGGGAGTTTTTCGAACGTGGTGAGCTCGTTGGTCGTCTTGTGCCTTACGGTCAGGTCGAGGAACGCGATCTCGTCGAAGGTGTACTGCCGTTCGGCGGCGCGCGTCACCACGGGCGTCTCGGTGAAGTCCGACAAGTCCTTGGAGATCGAGAAACGTACCGTACCGCGCGGCTCCACGTCGACCGTCAGGTCGTGCGACACGAGGCCGCCGGCCACGATGTCGAGCCTCTCTTCGCCCGGCATGCCGTTGTAGATCAGCTCGTCGTCGGCATTGAATAGCGAGAAGGTGATGATCTGGTATTGTCCCGTCAGCAGCCGGAGCTTCTCGCTGCGCAGCCCGAATTCGGCGCTCTGCTTGTCGGGGGCCGAGAGCGTCAGCGACTGGGTGATGGTCGTGCCGTCGTAATAGAGCGAGACCTGCACCTTGCTGGCTTCGGAAAGGTAGTCGAGCTGGGGTTTCTGGGCCCGACTCAGGGCGTCGTAGGACGCCTCCTTGTGTAGCTTGAACTGAACGTATCCGTAATCTTGGTCGCGGTTGTCGATGCCGTCGTCGTCGGAACATCCGCCGAGGAAGGCCATGCCCAGTGCGAGGAGTGCCGTTACGGAAAATTTTAAAAGTTTCATATCTAAAAACCTGGTCTGTATGTTCTCCATAAATTGTAGTCGTATCGAACAGGGCCCCTGCCCCCTTCGGAGAGGGGCCCTGAATCATTGGGGTCAGATGTTGAGCGTGCAGATGATCACCATCACCACGTTCCAGTTGGCACCGTAGAGGAACATGACGCCCTCGGTGGCGGTCTGAGAGTCCATGTTGACGTAGATCTGGGTCGGGCCGTAGGATTCGGCCGTAAGCCAGCTTTCCGCATCGCCTTGGGCCATGAAACTCGAGTAGGTTGGGACGTTCATCACGGCGTTTGTGGTTTCTCCCTCATAGGTCAGGTGGTAGATCGGGGCGCCGTACTCCGCATACTGTTCGTAGTATTCGCCCGAGGTGATCTCTTCGAGGGTCGCGCCGGTGACGTATTCGGGATATGCGAACCCGATGTCCGTGCCGCCGATGTCCGCATTGGGATCGTAGAGGCAGTTGACGGCCGCGATATTGCCCTCGGCGTCGTAGAAGACGATGTAGCCTTCGTCCTCGCGATCCATGTCGATGATGGCCCCGCCTTCGACGCGGCGTACCGAGAGCCAGTTCTGCTCGTCCGACAGCGGCTGGCAGTCGGCGTCGTAGCATTTATAGCCGGTGAAGTCGCGTTCGAATGTCAGCGTGGCTTCGGGGTCGTTCGACCAGGCTTTGGTGTAGGTCAGTTTGTAGGCATCGTCGACCTCGAGCTCGCGGAGCGACCAGTGGGTCGAGGGGAGTTTCTCGAACAAGGTGCCGATCTCCGCCATGCCCTCGGGGTTGGCAGCCTGGATCGGGCCGGGGCTGGCCTGCTGTGTCAGCGTGGCGAAGACATAGGGCTGGTACTCTTCCTTGATGTCGTAGTCGAAGAGTTCGTTGGGGTCGGAGACCGCCATCGAAGCCGGGAGCACGATGATCCTGGCCGTGCGGGCATCGCCCTGGTTGACCTCCGTGCCGACGGTGAAGCCCCGATCCATGATGACCAGCTCCTCGTCCCAGGCGCTTTCCTCGACGATGACCCATTTGGTGTCGGCTTCGTCGCCGCTCAGGCCGGTATTGCCCCAGCGATCCGTGACTTCGGCGATGACATAGATCCTCGCACCCCTGATGCCCTTGACCGAACCGCGTGCGGTGCCGGGCGACCAGTCGCCGTTCATGCTGTTGTAGATCTCGGCTGCGGCGTTGAACTTGAGTTCCTTATCGAGCGTGACATCGAAAATGTCGCGGCAGGAGGGGATCGTGACCGGAATCTCGACCTTCGCGTCGAGGTTGTTCTTGTCGATGAACACCAGCTTGTCCTGCGCCCCGTCGAGCGGGTAGGCCGACGGGTTGCCCTGGATGCGGATCTCGACTTTCGTGCCGGGTTTCCCGACCGTCACCGACGGGGTGGATACCCACTCCGGCAACTGGTTGATCGCCCAGTCGTAGTTGGCCTCGACCAGGATCGGCATCGAGAAATCGGTGCGCCCCTCGGGCCAGGTCAGGTCGATGCTTTGGGCTTCCCCTTCGTTATAGGAGTAGGTGAGGCCGGTTTCGCTGTCGCCGTATTCGAAGTCGCCGTACTGGTCGATCTTGCATGTGCGCAGGCTGAAGCCGCGTTCGAGCGTTCCGCGTGTGATCGTGGCGATGACCTTGCTCTGGCCGCCCATCTTGAGGGTTACCTCGCAGACACGCGTGTCGTCGAACTCATCGAGCTCGGCCACGCCGATTACGATCCGCGATGCACCCGCACTGCCGCGCAGCGTCCAGACTTTCTGTGTTTCGTCCTGTATCCAGAACCATGCGGCGGTGGCCGTCGGGACGCTCACCTCCCAGTTCTGGTTGGGCTCTATCTCGAGCGTGTAGGTGCCGCCGGCTTCGATGGTCGCTGAAACCGCCTCGGGGAAGTTGGGGCTGGGAAGCTTCGTATCCTCATCCGAATCGGAACACGAAGCGGCCGCCAGACATGCTCCGGCGAGCAGCGACATCACCAAGTGCAAATAATGTCTTTTCATATTTCGTTTCTTTATTTACGTTATGATTTAGAGCGATTCGGGCGTTATGACGCCTCCCGGGAGCATGCCTTCTTCCCGCTGGAGCCGCTCGGCTTCCTCGTCGCTGACCCATTCGATGATGTTATAGAAGTGGCCTACCGTACCGACGTTCACGCCCATGTCCTCGACGTGCACCTTGATCCACAGGGCCACGAAATGCTGGCAGCTGTTGAAATAGGAGTCGTAGAGCGGGCTGTTGGTGACGAGGATCTTGTTGTCGCCGAGGATCTGGCCGAAGACCGAAGCCTCGTCGGCCAGCACCTGGTTCTTGTCCATGGTCACCAGCGGTTCGATGGGGTCGCCCGGGTCGAGGCGGATCGTGACGTCGTAGCCCGAGAAGAGCCAGTCGTGCAGGATGATCATGTTCTCTTCGGTGGGGTGCTTCTCGGTGCGGATGAGGCGCTGGATGCTCTTGTTTTCCACGCCGGGGTAGCTGTTGAGGAACGTCGAGGTCACCACGCACCAGCCCGTGAATTCGTTGATGTCGTAGGGGCAGCTTTTCTGCATGACGACCTTCGTCCGGTCGTGGTAGAGATCCCATTTCAGCTGCTCGGGCATGACCAGTTTGAGGATGAAGCCCAGCGAGTCGGTATCTTCGATGTTGTCGTACAACCCGCGCACCTGTACGTCGGCCTTGCGCGAACCGGCCTTTATGGTGATGGTGTTCGACAGGAGGCGGTAGTGCTTCCCCTCGACGGCATTGCTGCCCTGGTCGATGATCTCCACGCCGAATGTGCGGTCGTAATCGCACGCGACGGTCGAGGAGACCGGTACCGAGAAATAGTCTTGGTCTTGGAGTACGGCGTAGGTCGCCAGGGTGTCGGCGAACAGCACGTACTCCGCATCGGAGTAGGTCTTATATTCCTCCTTGCAACCCGTTGCGAGGGCGGCCAGGAGTCCCGTTGCAAACAAAACCGTGATAATTCGTTTCATTGTCTCTCTTCTATTCGTTGTTGCTATCTGTTGCTTTCGTTCGGGAGTATCTCCGAGCCGGGGGCTTCCAGCTCGTGCTGCGGGATCGGCCATACGAAAAGCGGGTTGTCGGCTTCGATCTTGAGCGAGCTGCCTTCGGCCTGGGAATTGGCCTGCGGCTTACGCTCGAAGCCCTTGTGCCAGCGTTTGAGGTCGTGCAGGCGGAAACCCTCCATGTAGAGTTCGCGCAGGCGCTCGTCGGAGATGGTCTGCAACCAGTTGTCCTTCGTGACGTTGATCGTACCGCCCGATTTGTAGCGCATCTTGCGCAGCGTCGAGAGGTCGTTGCCGGCCTTCGAAAAATCGTTCTTTTGGCAGTAGGCCTCGGCGCGGATCAGGTACTGCTCGGCCAGCCGGAACGGCTTGGGCATCGAGACATGGTAGATCTGGTTGGCGATCAGGTTGCGGTTGCCGTAGTATTTCACCAGCATCGGCCAGTCCAGTCCGTTGGTGTAGCCGATCGTCAGCCCCTCCTCCTTGCCGGCGAAGTAACCCGAATAGCGCAGGTCGGCGTCGTCGTACAAGTTCAGCGCCGCGGTGGCCGGCACGTAGTCGGGGTAGAAATAGGTGAGGTCCTTGGTGAAGTTCAGGAACACCGTTCCGAGCGGACTGCCGTAGGAGGTCTCCGTGAAACCGATGCGCCAGATGATCTCGTAGCTCAGGTCGTAGGCCCACATGTAGTCGAAGAAGGTGTAGTCGGCGTTGTACTTGGTTTTGGCGTCGGCCAGCTTGAAGGTGCTCTTCTTTTCGTCGATCAGGATGCTCGCGTATTCGATGGCGGTATCCCAGTCCTGCATGTAGAGGGCCACGCGGGCGTGCAGCGCCTCGGCCGAGGCCGAGGTCATGTAGACGTTGCCGTAGGCGTCGTTCTCCTTGTCGAGGCGTTTCTCGGCCTCCGCCAGATCGTCGAGCACGAACTTATAGGAGTCGTACAGCGACGCGCGGCGGATCGGCTCCGGCGTGGAGTATTTGGTGCGGATGACCACGCCCAGCTCCGATTGCGCGGTGGCGGGGTCGTAGGCCTTGCAGTAATTCTTGAGCAGCTCCGAATAGCAGAGCGCGCGGATGGCGTAGACCTCGCCGGTGTATTCTTCGAGCTCTTCGAGGTTGTCGTCGCTGATTTCGTTCCGCATCACTTCGTCGATGCGTTCGAGGAAGAAGTTGCAGCGGCTGATGACGGTGTAGAGGTCGGCGTAAACGCCTTCGAGGTCGAGGTCGGTCGGGCGGACGTCCCAGCGCCAGAAGTTGCCGAACTGGTTGCTGTTGCCCTCGACGGCATAGACGAGGTCGGCCTGAATGTCGGGCAGCAGCGTGAGCCGTCCGCTGAAAAGCGAGCTGCTCTTGAAGGTGGCGTAGATGCCCGTGAGGGTCTGCTCGGCATCCGCGAAGGTCTTCATGGCATCCTTTTCGGGGATGGCGGATTCGGGGTATTTGTCCAGACACGAAGTGGCGAGGAGAAGCACCGCAAGGGCGGAAAGTCGGAATTTTATATTGCGTAACATGTTCATAGTCCCGTTTTAGAATGTTA
>OOCX01001679.1_pt1 | contig 13077 bp, 6 predicted proteins | sample 1671231 | NCBI WGS metagenome assembly OOCX01 (sample SAMN06348135, study PRJEB24527) | human gut metagenome | biome: human gut; feature: ankylosing spondylitis patient; material: feces | host: Homo sapiens | place: China | collected 2015-10 | reverse complement strand
TACAATACAAAAAGATTTTGAAACAAAATCAAAAACATTTATTGAACAAACCGGTTTGTTCACACTTCTTCATTTTATCCCCAAAGAAAAAAACTTCAAGAAATAGTAGATTGGTATCAACAGAATAAATAATTGAAACATACCCAAAGCCCGTTCTTATCAATACCAACTATCTTTGCATCGTGTCACAGTACAGACGAAAAATAAACCATTCTTGGAATTTAAGACACAAAGAAGATAATCTCGCTAAATATAATATTTATGAAGAAGAACATTTGCATCATTTTGAGCCTGCTGTTATATACAATAGGAATGCAGGCAGAAGTAAGACTTCCCGGAATCTTTTCCGACAAGATGGTTTTACAACGTGACACCCCTATCCCATTATGGGGTTTTGCAGATCCTAAAGAAACTGTTGTTATTGAATTCAACGGAAAGCAATACAAAACCCGGGCTTCCCAAACAGGAGAATGGGCGGTCAACCTGCAGAAGCACAAGGCCGGAGGTCCCTACGAATTGAGAGTCAACCAGAAAATAATACAAGATGTATACGTAGGCGACGTGTATCTATGCAGCGGACAATCGAATATGGAACTTACCGTAAAGCGTGTCATGGATAAATACAGGGATGAAATCATGTCGTATGAAAACAATCTGATCCGTTATACCAAGACGTCGTACGCTTACAACTTTATCGAGCCTCAACAAGATAGCAATAATGAATGGAAAATCTGTACCCGGGAGAATACGTTGGACTTCGCAGCCCTATGTTATTTCTTTGCAAAAGAAATGCAGGCAGAAAAAGGAGTTGCAATTGGCATTATCAATAGTAGCTGGGGAGGGACAAACATAGCATCATGGTCTACCCGCCAGTCACTCGAGAAATATGCCAGATTCCGGGAAAAGCTCCAGTCCCCACAGTACTTCCATCCTGATTATCCGGATTCTGTGAAGAACGCCCAAAAAGAACAAGTGAATCAATGGCATCGACAGCAATCGGCAAATGACCTTGGGAACAAAGAAAAATGGACAAGTGACGGTTTCGACGCTTCAGATTGGAAAAAAGTGGATGTATTCAACTCCAATTGGGGAGGTAGCTGGAACACTCCTCTCAATGGAGTCCATTACTTCCGCCAGCGAATTAACATACCCGAATCATTAGCCGGACAACAAGCTGTTTTACGCGTGGGAACACTAAAAGACTCGGATACTACCTATATAAACGGTATCTGTGTAGGAAGAACAAGTTATCAATATCCTCCGCGTATTTACCAAGTCCCGGCAGACTTACTCCGTGCCGGTGAAAACGAGATTGTCATCCGCCTTGTCAGCAGTGCCGGACGTCCGGAATTTGTAAAAGGGAAGCCTTACCAATTGGAAATAGCCGGTCAGACAATTCCGCTGACCGCTATGTGGCAGCATAAAATAGGCTGTACAATGAAGCGTATTCCTTCCACTATCGGATTCCAAAATGAACCCACCGGACTATATAATAGTATGATTCATCCGCTACGCAACTACGGAATACGAGGCATAATCTGGTATCAGGGAGAGTCGGATACGGGTCCTGAAGGTAGCAAACATTATGAAAGACATCTGATTGATCTTGTAAACGACTGGCGTACCCAATGGAACAATAAAAACCTGCCTTTCGTCATTGTGCAACTTGCGAATTACCAACAAAGAAGCAAGGTGCCTGTAGAAAGCGGCAACGCACAAGTACGTGAAGCACAACGCAAGGCAAGTCTCCAGTTAAAGAATGTTGGACTGGCCACTGCTATTGATTTAGGTGAAAGTAATGATATTCATCCACTCAACAAAAAAGACTTGGCACACCGTTGTGTGCTTCAAATGAACAAACTTTCTTTCGGTGAGAAGAATATCGTAGCGGAAGGGCCTATGGCTGAAGCTGCCGAATTAAAAGAAAACGGTCGGATCGTTATCTCTTTCAGGCAAGGAACAGGCTCTTTAAAGCAAGCTAAATCATTAGAAGGCATTGCCATTGCTGCCAATGATGGAAAATATAAATTTGTAGAGGCCTATACCGAAGGGGATAAAGTAATTGCTTTATGGAACGGAGAAGGAATACCGGCAAGCATCCGCTATGCATGGGAAAACAATCCACCCTCTTCCATCTATAATACAGAAGGACTTCCTGCATCCAGTTTCCAATTACCAATTATCAACAAATAGAATATCCGGCTACAGTGAAACATAAGATCAATGATTAACAACAAATTACTAAATATTGAAACCATGAAAAAGTTATTTATATTCTTCTACCTCTCTGTTGTGAGTATAGCGGCATTTGCCGCTGAACAATTTGTAATATTCACACCGGCCGGTAATCATTTTCCGTTGGTTGCCAACGGAGTTCCTTGTCCGATATACATAGATTCTTCCGAAGACAAAGGGGTAATGATTGCTGCCGGCAATCTTCAACAAGACATACTGCAGGTATGCGGAAAAAAGCCCGAACTCTTAACAAGCACAAGTTCGAAACGGTGTATCATTGCAGGTACTTATGGCACTCCTTTTATAAAGAAGCTGATGTCAGCAGGCAAAATAGACAAAAAGGAATTGGATGGAAAAAATGAAAAATACATCCTGCAAGTCATCGCCAATCCTTGCGAGGGAATAGATGAAGCGGTAGTTATCATCGGCAGCGACAGACGCGGCACTATTTATGGTATCTACGAGCTTTCTGAACAGATGGGAGTATCTCCCTGGTATTGGTGGGCAGATGTTCCCGTCATGAAACAAGCAAATGTATATATTAAACCCGGACAATACTCGGACGGAGAGCCGGCCGTAACCTATCGCGGTATCTTTCTGAATGATGAAGCGCCGTGTCTTACCCGATGGGTAAAACACACATACGGCACCAACTATGGCGACCATCGTTTTTATGCACGGGTGTGTGAACTGATACTACGCCTGAAAGGTAATTTCCTTTGGCCGGCCATGTGGAGCTGGGCTTTCTATGCTGACGACCCGCAGAATAGTAAAACAGCAAGTGAAATGGGAGTCATTATCGGCACGTCCCACCACGAACCGATGGCACGCAACCATCAGGAATGGTCACGCAAGCGCAAAGAATATGGTGCATGGGATTATACAACTAACCAAAAAGTGATCGATCAGTTTTTCCGTGAAGGCATCGAACGGATGCAGGGTACAGAAGATATCGTAACCATCGGTATGCGCGGAGACGGTGACGCAGCCATGAGTAAAAGCACCAATGTGAAACTTCTGGAGAATGTAGTCAAGAATCAGCGCAAGATTATTGAAGAAGTCACCAAACGTCCGGCCAAAGAGACTCCGCAAGTATGGGCGTTGTATAAAGAAGTATTGGATTATTACGATAAAGGTATGCGTGTGCCCGATGATGTTATCATGCTATTGTGTGATGATAATTGGGGCAATGTATGCCGCCTGCCAAATGCCAAAGAACGCAAGCATCCGGGCGGTTGGGGCATGTATTACCATGTAGACTACGTAGGTGCTCCGAGAAACTCTAAATGGCTGAACGTAACCCCTATACAAAATATGTGGGAGCAACTTCAACTCACATACGATTACGGAGTAGAAAAGCTGTGGATATTGAATGTAGGCGATTTGAAACCAATGGAATATCCGATCACGCTCTTCATGGATATGGCATGGAATCCCAAGCAATTCAACGTCTCCAACTTGCTGGAGCATCCCCGTCGTTTCTGCGCACAGCAGTTTGGCGAAGACCAGGCGGATGAAGCCATGCGAATCTTAAACCTGTACAGCAAATACAACGGCCGCGTGACGGGAGAAATGCTCGACCGGAATACTTATAACCTGGAGACCGGCGAATGGAAACAAGTATCTGATGAATATCTGAAACTGGAAGCGGAAGCTTTGAGACAATACATATCACTGAAACCGGAATATAAAGATGCCTACAAGCAATTAATCCTCTTCCCCGTTCAAGCCATGGCAAACCTGTACGAAATGTATTATGCACAAGCCATGAACCATAAATTGTATAAAGAAAACAATCCGCAAGCTAACGAATGGGCAGATAAAGTGGAACAGGCTTTTGCACGGGATAAAGCGTTGAGTGACGATTATAACAACATTATGTCCGGCGGCAAATGGAAGAATATGATGATTCAGAAACATATCGGTTATACCTCATGGAATGATAACTTCCCCGCTGATACACTGCCTAAAATCTACCGAATCGAAAATCCGGAAAAGGCTGTCGGCGGATACGTATTCACCGGACAAGACGGATATATAGCCATAGAAGCCGAACATTACTACAGCGCTAAAGCAGCGCCTGATACGGAATGGACAGTGATTCCCTATATGGGGCGTACCCTTAGTGGCATGGCTCTGATGCCTTACACACAACCAACTGACGGAGCTTCTATCTCCTACAAGATAAAGTTGCCTAAAGGAATTGACAAGGTGACTGTCCATGTGATAGTCAAATCAACTCTTGCTTTCCACGATCGCAAAGGACATGAGTATAGTATCGGATTTGAAGGAGGAAAGGATCAGACGATCAATTTCAATCATAACTTAAACGAGCTTCCTGAAAATGTATACAGCATATACTATCCGACAGTCGCACGACGCATCGTTGAGAAAAAAGCAAAACTGAATGTACCGAATACATCAGACGGTATGCAAACAATCACTTTCAAACCTCTTGATCCGGGTATCGTGCTGGAAAAGTTAGTCGTAGACTACGGAGGCTATAAGAAATCTTATCTGTTTATGAACGAATCGAAAAGTAAGAGAGAAAGTAGATAAAAAAGCTCAATCCAATCAATGCAGAGATGAGTTAATAACTACATCACTGATTGTATTTACATATAAATTTTGCAGTTCTTATTGTCAGCCGTCATTCCTATTCATTAGATAAATGATTTTCAATCCTTTAGATGCTGACAATAAGCCCTGACAATAGGCTGACAATAACATTTTATAAGTTTTATTGTCAGCCTATTATTTTATGATTTTGCTCTCCCATATCTCCTATCCTTCCAGCTTTACTTACCTTTCAAGAAAAGCCGCCATTAAACATCCGTCATACAACCGGCATACTTATATCATTCAATAACTATTGTTCGATCAGGATACCGGTATCCCAACGCAACTATAGTGGCTTCTCTTCTTATACCTCCCTACTTAATCAGCTTGCAAACAAGCTACTTGACAAGAAAGCAAGGCTGATAATAAAAAAGACACCAATCACGATGTATTACCTGAACACAAGATAGATTATACATAAAAACAGCCCTCGCACGGAGAATAACTCCATAGCGAGGGCTGTTTCTTTCAACAAATAAATACTTAATCTATTTCATCTGTCAGCACAAACTTGACAATCTTGGTTATACCTACCTTTGATTTAGCTATGTAAATCGCCTGCACCTTATCTATATGTTCAAGTTCACAAACGGCTTTCGTTTTTCCGGCATCTATTCCCCCTATACAAGTGCTCTTTTCAACCCCTTCATAAAGTACATAGATTTCCACACGAGAGTCTGTAGCCTCTATCTCTAAAACAATATGATTATAAACGGAAAGACATTTTTTGTATTTTTCCAGCCGTACTGTCCGTAAGCATGGTCATAAGTAATCGTCTGTGTTTCGCTGTCTCCTCTGGAGAAATACCCATACGTCCGAGGGAAAAGTTGAATAGGCTCTTCTTTTGCGTTCGCCGCTATTGCGGCGAACAGACAAAACATAAGTAAGAAACTTTTCATTCGTATTCTCATATTATCCTTTTTATTATAATTCTATTGGCACTAGCGGAACCAAACGCATATTGGCAAGTCCCATTTCAAAGTCTGTAATATTCACACAATTCCATTGAGGATCTGCAGTCTGACCATTTTTATACATGAAATTACCATTAGAGAAAGTAAACAATGACGTATAAGTTATAGCATATTTGCTCAACCAGGCTCCCAGTGTCATTGTTTCCGATTCACCTGCCGTATCCAATATGAAGTCTGTGAATCTATAAGTAAAGGTATGCCATTCTCCATTAAAGTCAAATGGTTTGTCCACTCTCCACGGAGCAATATTAATATTACGGGTTCCATTCAATCCACCTCCGTCTTTATTCACACGCCAGGCCAACATTCCGCTTATCCATGGGGTAGGCATATACATATCGACCTGCATTGCAATATCTTTAATCAGAGTTTCTCTGGTTATCTCAATATCCGTTTTCTCCAATAGCTTTTCCAATTGACTCCTTGTCGAGAATCTCAAGTAAGCCCCATGGTTACTGGTACTTACCGGAACAGAACTACTCTTAAAGTAAATAAAGTAATCGGGATTCACCGGATGAGTATCATTTGCCGGACGGTTATCTGGGCTATACAATGCTGATTTATTATACGCCATAGGGCTCCCTGACGGACTACCCAGTTTCAACTCTTCATCCGTGAACTCCTGCAAGAACACTCCCTGTTTGTAGAACATGACAATTCCTTTCACTTCAACATCAGCACCTTCGCTCTCTATACGAATATATCCTGCCTTATCTCCCACACCTTCCGGCACAAGTACATCCATGGAAGTCGCATCCGATGAGGCACTCTGAACGAGACCTTCCTTTTCACCTGTGGAAGAAGGGAAAAAGACTTTCGCCTTATCGTACAGATTGACACCTGTAAGCCGGATCACATTACCGGGTTTAGGCATCGTATATGAAATTTCCGTCACACTAGGGACAAAACCTAAAAGAGTAAATTCCCGGCTAACACCAATTTCATCATACGCATTGACAACAGTCAGTTCTCCGTCGCCCACTGTAAAATCTTCCGTATCTACCGGTACAGTGAAAGTGATACGATTGCTTTCTATCGTTGTCGGCTCTATTTCCTGGCTGTTAAAAGACAGTTTTTGAAAAGTGGCAAAGTATTTTCCTTCAATGACCACCACCGAGTTGCGCCCGGCTTCCGTAATGGCATTACCATTTGCATCTGTAATTCGGTTGATTTCTACCTGCTTGCCCGCAATAACACAATCCAGCGTGCGATCATCATAAGCCGTCACAAGGCGCATTTTATTCCGGCTGTCCGGATTCTCGACAGCATTCCCGAAAGGCAAAGTTTCCGGAATAGTCACAATCAGGAAGGCATCGTTCTTTTCTTCGGCAGGAATACCGGCCAAATCAACAGAAGTACCATTAATATACAGTTCATTGGCTGTTTTCAGTCCGTTACCCTCAATACGTATCTTACCACCTATCGGCAGTTCTTGCACGGCTTCCCACGTTCTTCCTTCATTTTCAGTCAGCGAAAAACCGGTCACAGTAATTTGCCTGCCAAAGAATTGAAAATCTTCGGCCGTACAAGTAGCGGCTCCCGCCTTATTCACTACCCGGATCAAGTTGAGGTTCATCTCTTTAATCTCTCCCTCATCTACAGGAATGTCCGGAATAACAAGCTCTATCGCATTGTCTTCTGCATGAAAAGCAGAAATGAGCCCACCATTGATATAGACGGCAATCGTCTGCGCCATGTTAGTACCCTCAATACGCAAAGAGGTACCAATCCGAATTTTACTTTCTGCTCCAGGAATAATCCATTCTTCAATGTCTTCATCCCAAACACATACTTTTACAATGGTAGGAGGCAGCAAATTATCTACCGTTTCATTGTCATCGCTGCAAGAAAATAATCCCATTACAAAGGTTATTATCAGGCAAGCAATTATTCCCGATTGTATAGATTTAAAAGTTTTCATATCTAATCTGTTTCATGTTTATATTTTATTCTTCCGGAGTCACATAGGGAACCAAACGCAAGTTAGTGATGAACATACGGAAATCCGCTCCCTCTTTCATGGTCAATCCGGCCGACAGGACATCGAAGTTGAGGATAGTGAACAGTGAATGCACACCGCTCGCACTCCAAGCATCAATCGCCTCGCCCAAGTTGGCATACTTGGTATGTATCTCGAAAGTAAGCGTCTTCCAGCTGCCGTTAAATGCGTATGGCTTATTGTTAGTCCACGAAGCCACATTCCATGCACTTTCACCATTACCCTTTCCTCCATTCTTGTTCATGCGCCAGCCTACCACGCCGGTGCTCCAATCATGATTCATATAGATGTCCGCCTGCAAAGCCACCTTGCGGGCATCCGTTTCTCTGGCCCATTCTCCGTCACTGTTGTCTATCAGATACTGTAATTGCATTCCTGTATTGAAACGGAAATAACCGAAAGGCGAATTATTATCGCTCACCACCGGAAGAGTGGCCGGAGCAGTTTCGGGTATACTGAAGATATATGCTCTGGCACCTGCGGGTACTTGCGGCGCATCTGCCGCGTTGATTGAGTAATAGGCGCATTTCTGCGGAGAGATGACACTTCCGGACACACCATAGTTCAAAGCTGTGGTCCCTTCATGATCGTGCACAAACATTGCTTTGTCGTAGAACATATAATTGGGAGTGTAATAGTTCTCACCCAATTCTGCCATCTCCACCCGGAGGGAACCACTCCGTTCGCCCACTCCATCAGGCACCTTGACAGTTATCCGCGTTCCATCTTCGGACACTACCATATCTCCAGTGCCATCGATATAGGGAACCTGCACTTCATTGCCGTCATTACCTGGAAAGTAAACGGCTGATGTACCATTGAGGTACTTCCCTATAAGGGTGATGTGATCGCCCGGATGGGGCAACGTGTATGACACGTCTGTAATGCTAGGCATCTTGTTCACATCTTTAAAGATGAAACGGTATACTCCTTCACCGTGGGAAGTCACCACCCTGAGGGTATTTTTCACTGATTCATCTTCTATCTCATGTGCCATCGGAACACTGGAGGGTACTTTAAACGTGAGATGGGAGTCACTCATGTAAGTAGAGTTGTATTCCGTCACTTGCAAACCGTTGCAATAAATAGCTTGCAAACCACTAAAGCCACTACCGTCCACCCGAATCCAGGTTCCGGTATAAACAGAGGTAATCTGTTTGGCTTCTTCACCAAGCATATTACTCCACACACTGTATATGCGGACATCATCGTCGTCGTCAGAACAAGAAAATACGCTAAACAACGAGAACAGCAATAAAGTGCTCAAACACAAATTCGTTAATATCTTATCTGTTATCTTCATAGTAGTCATCTTATTTGTTAAAATCATAAGCAACAGGTACTGTATTTAATAACGGGTCACGGGTACTTTCCACTTCCGGATAAGAAAATGCCCATACATTATCATCAGAGGTATTCGAATGTACGTAATCTCCTTCCGCCAACGGAGTATGAGTAGCTCGTACCGCCAGTTTGGCTCCGTCGGACTGGCGGGGACTGTCAGAACTGAATGCCGCCTGAAGAGTGTTCTTGTTTATCGTATAATAGTAAGCATACCATCTGTTGCTGTCCCATTCGTCACTGCGCACCTGTTCTCCTTCATCACCTTCGGTCATAATAACCAACTCGTTATTGATAAAGTCGGTCACCCACTTTGTGTCGTAAAGCGAACGGCGTACCAGCGTAGGCCACCAAAGGCCTTCCATAAAGAACTCTACACGAAACTCTCTCAACAAATCATTACGGGTGAGATAGTTGGTGTCATAGTAGGTCAGTTCGCCACTCTCTATCTCCATCTTGTAGCCGCGTTTCCGGACATCGTCGTAATATTTCAAGGCATCCCGGTCGGTCAGCTCATCACTGGTGCCCATGCAAGCCTCCACGTACAACAAGTACACTTCTGCAAGGCGCAACATCGGTGTGCAGAAACCGGAGTTCCCGGCAATAGCGATATTATTCGTGTCTTCAGCACTACCCACTACCTGTTTCTTGAAGGCAACTTTTCTGTTCGTTTCTAATCCGGCAGCTTTCTGTCCGCCTTTATATCCGGCAGCCCAACCACCATCCACCAAATGTGTACCGATATAGTCATAGAACTCTCCCGGACAAAGCACATTACCACGCAGACGGGAACGTCCGCCGGAATTAATCAGCATACGCAGGCAGTCGTAAGATACATAAGAGGAGTTATAGGCACTCAAACCGTTCAGCAATTCTGTGTAAGAGCACAAACCGCTTCCATTGCTGTTACCCATTCCGTAGGAGTCGACACCTTGCAGCGGTTGCAAAGCAAACAATACTTCTTTGCAATTATTGTTCTGTACCCGGAAGATTTCTTCATATTCTTCCATCAATCCATATCTGTTCTGAGCAAGAATCACTTCTCCGGCAGCCTCCTTGGCCAAATCATAAAGAATGTCAGCCAAGTCGTGAGAACCGCTGGCTTCATAATAATCCATAGTAGCCTGTGTACAGTGTCCGCCACGCGCATACGCTGCCAGCGTTACATAATAGCGTGCCAGTAGTCCCAAAGCCGAATAGCGAGTCACACGACCGTCCGCGTCGGCAAGCGGCAACCACTCCGCAGCGTACTCCAAGTCGCGGATACCGTAGCGAATCACATCCTCGAAACGTGTGGGAGCCATATTGAAAGCTTCCGTATGAGCAATTGGATTCTCCATAATGGGCACATCGTGCCAGTAGGAAGCCAAATAGTAATAAGCCGCCGCCCGCATGAAACGTGCTTCTCCCTCGCAAGCATTCGCTTGTGCTTCACTGAAATGTTGGCGTCCCTGTGGTGCATAATCGTTAATGATGTAGTCTGCCTGCGTAACAACAATGTAAAGTGAATTCCACGCATCGGCAAGTCCGGGTGTATTGGGTTTGTCGGTAAAGAGGCAATAAGGAGCATAACCTGTCTCGTTGTTGTTGTCACCATAGATATTGTTTCCGCGTGCATCTCCCATCGCAAACAGACGGGTGCTGTGAAAACCAAACCAAGGTTTCATATAAAGATAAGCTGTTGCCAAACGCAGCTCGTCGTAAGTAGTAAAGGATTTGTCCATTTCTTTTTGGTTGGTGGCACTTACTTGCAAGAAGTCATTGCAGGAAGTGAGGCTTGCCATCGCAACCATTCCACAAACCACTGATAATATAATATTCTTTTTCATGGAAGTTTTCTATTTAAAAGGTTAAATCAATACCAAATGTATAAATACGGGGAGAAGGACAACGTCCCGTATCCACTCCGTACATCAGCATACTCTGACCGGAATAAGAATATTGCGCCTGTGTAGAGCCAATCTCCGGATCGTAACCGTCATAGCCTGTGAATGTATATACATTTTTAATATTCGCATAAATGCGCGCATTCTCTATCTTCAGTTTTTTCAACCAATTCTTTGGTAACGTATATCCCAAAGCGATATTCTGTATACGCAAGAAAGAAGCATCCTCCACATAACGGCTACTGATGCGGTCGTTATCATTGGCATCATTAACAGACATACGGCACAAACCGTTAGAGCCGGGCAATATATACATATTCCAGACATCGGTATTATCCGAATTTCCATCAAGGTATCCCAAACGGGCATGGTTGGCAACGGACGCGTGTACATTACCACTCGAATTGGGGTTAGTAATACGACGGGACAAATAGTTCATCGCTTTGTTTCCATACGAGCCATATAAGAATATAGTCAAATCGAAATTCTTATAATTAAAGGTATTATTAATACCATAGGTAAATTTAGGCAACGGACTTCCCAAGAATGTCTGATCTTTTTCGTCAATCACTCCGTCATTATTCAGATCCTCAAAAATATAATCGCCAATATAAATTTGTTTGATAAGGCTACCTTTATCCGTACCCGAGTTAACCACCTGTTCACCTACCCGCAATACTGGAGTAGCAATCTTTACCGTGCTAGTTCCATCACCATTATCTATCAAATAATCGGAAGCGCTATTGATGCGGCCGATTGCCTTATAGCCATAGAACTGGCTGACAGGCTTTCCGACTGCAGTGCGGGTAATCACTTCCGTCTGACCACTATTTTGATAAGTCTTGTCGATAAAGGCATTCTCTGTATTCATACTTGCTACCTTGTTACGGTTCAAACTGAATGTAACATTTGTACGCCACTGAAAATCCCTATTGGATATATTTACCGTGTTCAATGTAAATTCAAAACCTTTATTCTCCATGGAGCCTATATTTGCCCATTGAGCTGTTGCAGCACCATTGCCCGTAGTTCCCATATATCCCGGATAATCTTGTTGCAACAAGAGGTTTCTTGTCTTTTTGATATATGCATCCAGAATAAACTCGACACGGTTATTAAAAAAGTTCAGGTCAATACCTGCATTCCAGGAACGGGTACTCTCCCATGTCAAATCGGGATTAGCAATATTGGCGGTCTGCAAACTCGTCCCCCAGATAGACTGCACATACGTTCCCATCCGTTGGTAAGCAAATGCACTGACATTGGAATTACCGACTTCACCATAACTCAAACGCAACTTGAAGTTATTAACCACATCTTTCAGCGGACGCCAGAATGACTCTTCGGAAAGACGCCATGCCACAGCTACTGATGGGAATGTCCCCCACTGATTTCCTTTGGCAAAACGGGATGTTCCGTCGCGCCGTACCGTAGCCGTTAACTGGTAACGGTTGTCGTAACTATAAAACAGACGACTGAAATAAGAGAGGTACGTTGTCTTGCTTGCCCTTCCACTATTGGTGGCATACGCAGCATCACCCGCATCCAAGTCTGTCAGCAGATTATCACCATGTGTACGTTTTCCCTGAAGATAATCTGAACTTCTGGAAGTCATCTCATGTCCTAACATCAAACTCGTCTTGTGCTTACGTTTGAACGTCTTCTCCATCGTCACTACATTCTTCCATCCCCAGTAAAGCCCGTAGTTTTTGGAGTGTTCATTAGTAGGATAAGGATTCTTTGAGTATCCCAATTCATATTGGGGAAGGAAATATTGATAATTATCAATATTGCCATCTGCCGTAAAATCAGTACGGTAAGTCAGCCATTTCCATGGATTGATTTTCATGAAAAGATTGGCACGAGCACCTCCCTTTTCATTATTACGCTGTGTTAATGCCGCCAACGCCACCGGATTACTGTAATTGCTTAAATTCTGCTGGTCGTCCTCTTCCGGTCCGGAAAAGTTACCATTCTTATCACGTACGGGAACATCCGGTGCCTGATAAAGTGCATTGGGAAT
>OOCX01001668.1_pt1 | contig 13140 bp, 12 predicted proteins | sample 1671231 | NCBI WGS metagenome assembly OOCX01 (sample SAMN06348135, study PRJEB24527) | human gut metagenome | biome: human gut; feature: ankylosing spondylitis patient; material: feces | host: Homo sapiens | place: China | collected 2015-10 | reverse complement strand
CCTGCTGGGGAGTGTACTCCTTGCCGTTCAGGGTCACCTTGTGGTCGGTGCCCATATAACGCTTGATGGAAGCCACCGTGTTCTCAGGGTTGGTGATGGCCTGGCGCTTTGCCACCTGACCCACCAGACGGTCGCCGGTCTTGGTGAAGCCGACAACGGACGGGGTGGTGCGTGCACCCTCAGAGTTTGCGATAACAACGGGCTCGCCGCCCTCCATGACAGCCACGCAGCTGTTGGTAGTACCAAGGTCGATACCAATGATCTTACTCATAATGAAAGCTCCTCTCAAATTCAGAACGTTTTTTGTTTATATGATGCTCAAATGTTACCAAGCGGATGTTATATTTGAAAACCCTTGCGGGGTCCTGCAAAATCACTCTGCCACAACAACGGTGGCATGACGGACGATCTTATCGCCCAGCTTGTAGCCCTTCTGGTAAACCGTGATCACGGTGCCGCTCTCCTGCCCATCGGGGGCGGGGATCTGCTGCACGGCATTCATAAAGTTGGGGTCAAAGGGCTTGCCCAGCGCCTCGATCTCCTCTACATGGAGGGTGCTCAGCGCCTTGGCGGCTTTGTCCAGCGTCATAGTCACGCCCTTCTTGTAGTTCTCGTCGGTGGTGGGGGCGTTGGCCGCCATCTCCAGCGTATCCAGAATGGGGATGATCTGGTTCACGGCAAAGGACACGCCGTCGTTGAACTTCTGGTCAGCCTCACGGGTGGAGCGCTTGCGGTAGTTCTCATACTCGGCGGCCATCCGCAGCAGCTGATCCTTGGCCTGATTGGCATTCTTCTCAGCCGCGTCCAGCTTTGCCTTCACGGCCTCCAGCTCCCGGGCCTTCTTGTTGAAGAAGCCATCCTTTTTCTTGGGGTCTGCCGCTTCAGCATTCGTCTCGGGAGCCGCTGCCTGCTCAGGTGCAGTTTCCGGGGCGGCCTGCTCGGCGGTGTTGGGCTCCACGGCAGGTTCTTCTGCCTGCGGGGTCTTTTTTGTTTCTTCGCTCATTCCAGGTCCTCCTTATAGATCACAGTCCGCCGGGGTGCGGCTGCCTGCGGGGTATCTTTTCGTTTGCCGCTCATTCCTTCGCCAAGCTGATCGGCAAAGGTGTGGAGCAGCGGCATCAGCTTCTGGAAGGGCATCCGGGTGGGGCCGATGAGGGCCACGGAGCCCCAGAGGCCTCCGCCCACCAGATACCGGTCACTCACGATGCACAGGCCAGGGATCTGAGGTTCCAGATCCTCGCCCAGCAGGATGCTTTCGCTCTGCTCTGCCGGGGGTGCAATGAGGGCGGCGGCCTGCTCTTCGTCGTTCAGCAGGCTCAGGATGCTGCCTACCTTGCCGTCCAGCTGGGGCCAGTCCAGCAGGTACTGCTCACCACCCAAATACACATGGGGCTGGGTGGAATCCTGCAGGATGGCGGCTGCGGCGCTGATCACCGGCACCAGCTCCGGGCTGATCTGGCTGCACAGCTCTGCAAGGAGCCGGGGCGACAGATCAACAGGAGCCACAAAGGTCAGGTTCCGGTTGAGCAGGGCGGCAAGCGCCGCTGCATTTTCCCGGGAAAGGCCGGTGCGGACCCGCGCCACACGGGTGCGGACATAACCGGCAGTGGTCACAGCCAGCACCGCTGCGGCGCTGCGGCCCACCTGCACCACCTCGTAGTGGGCGATGCAGAGATCCTCAGCACAGGGGGTGCTGACGGCGGCGGTGCAGCCGCTGATGGCGGCCAGCGCCTTGGCGGCACCCTGTGCCAGCTTTTCCGGCTCGTGGTCAAGGCTTGCGAACACCGCGTCCACACGGGCGCGGGTCACACGGTCCAGCGGCTGGTCATCGGTGAGAAGATGATCCAGATAATAACGGTAGCCCTTGGCACTGGGGACACGGCCTGCGCTGGTGTGGGGCTGCTCCAGCAGACCCAGCTTGGTCAGCGCGGCCATCTCGTTGCGCAGCGTGGCACTGGAGACTGCCATATCAAAGTAGTTTGCCAGCACACTGCTGCCCACGGGCTCGCCCTCGAGGCCATACAGCGCAACGATCGCCTGCAAGACACGCTGCTTGCGTGCATCCATCGTCATAGCGCCTGCCTCCTTCGTTCGCTTTTTTGTTCTTTAGCACTCATTCTTCCTGAGTGCTAAGACCATTATATCCAATTTTGCGGCGCTGTCAATAGCTTCTCAGAAAAGTTTTGAAAGATTCATAATTCTGTCATAAAGGCCGCACAAAAAAGAGCCGCCCTGCGGCGGCTCTCCTATATAATAGATCATTCCTCCATCTGCTTTGCCAGAAATGCCGCCGCCACGTTCACCGCCTTGAGCTGGGCGGCATCGGGCTTGGCAGTGCGGTCCTCCGTGAGCAGGCCCACACTGCCGGTGACATCCCCCGCCGCAATGATGGGCACGGCACACAGCAGCACCCGGGGCGAGCCCTCACAGGGCAGCAATGCCTTTTCGGGGCTGCCATCGCTCTGGTAGGGCTTGCGGCTGTCCATCAGCTTTTCCAGCGGCTGGCTCACGCTGCGGTCTGCCAGATCCCGCCTGCCCGCACCGGATGCCGCCAGAATGCGGTCCCGGTCTGAGACAAAGGCCGTCAGGGCAAAGCACTTGCTCAGCACATCCACATACTGGGCCGTCACCCCGCTCAGCTCCCCCATGGGCGAATACTTTTTGAAGATGACCTCGCCGTCCCCCGTTGTGAAGATCTCCAGCGGGTCTCCCCTGCGGATGCGCTGGGTGCGGCGGATCTCCTTGGGGATGACCACCCGCCCCAGCTCATCGATGCGGCGCACGATGCCGGTTGCTTTCATAAGGTTCCCTTCCTTTCCATGTTCCGGTTTTGCTTCCAGATTTCTGTGAAGTATGGTTATTCTGTGGAAACAGGAAGGGAATTATTCATTCAGCTCCTGCCGGAGCCTTACCTGCGCACATACTGCGTCTTTCTGCCCGCGCCGATCCTCTCCAGAACGCCCTCCTCTGTCAGTTTTTTCAGCGCGCTTTCAATCGAGCTTGTACCAAAGCCCGGGCAGGCCTCTGCTGCCTCCTGTTTTGTAAAGGCTCCCAGCCTTTCCATCGCATAACTGCGCACTCGTTCGTACGCCGTCACGCGCTTCTGTCCCCCGCCGACCAGATCGACTCGCTGCTCAAAATCCTGATAACAGGAGCAGATCACCGCCAGCATATATTTGATAAACGGTGTCGGGTCATTTTCCTCCTCATGCCAGTGCTGATCAGCCTGCGCCAGTGCTGCATAGTACTCATCCTTAGTCTCTGCAATTGCTTTTTCAATGCTGATGTACTGCCCCACAACATATCCATTCTGATACAGCATCAAAAGGGTCAGCAGCCGGCTCATTCTGCCGTTACCATCATTGAAAGGATGGATACAGAGAAAATCCAAGATAAAACAGGGGATCAAAAGCAGGGGATCAACGAGTTCTCTGTGCAGCACATCCTGATAAGTGCAGCAAAGTGCCTCCACAGCACCCGGTGTCTCGTATGGTTCCAGCGGGCGGAACAGCACATGGCGTTCCCCGCTGGGAAGGGTCATATCGATCTCATTGGGTGTAGTCTTAAAATGTCCTCGATAGGTCAAATTCGTATATTTCAGCAGATCACGGTGCAGTTGCAGGATGTACCCCGGCTCTACCGGAATATAGGCATAGTTCTCGTGGATGAGATTTAAAACATTCCGATATCCCAATATCTCCATTTCGTCCCGGTTACGTGGAGTCGTTTTATCTTCAACCAGCTGTTTCAGGCGTGCATTGGTCGTGATGATCCCTTCGATCCGATTGGAGGATTCTGTACTTTGGATCTTTGCGATCTCCACCAGCCGCTCCAATTCAGCGGGCCTTTGTTTCAGATATAGTTCCTGCCGCCCCTTGCATTCATGGATCTTCGCAACATAAGACAAGACCTCATTATCCCAGGAGTATTCTGCAATCTTTTTATAATCAAATGTACGCATGATTCACCCATTCCTTCTCCCAGCCCGTTCTTCCTTCTCCCAATTATACGCTCATTTTGGGAGAAAGCACAAGAAACTGGGAGAAAGCTTTTATCGTTCTCGTCACTCGCAGCTCCTGCCGGAGCGCTGCTTATCCTCATACATCCGGTGGTCGGCCAGGATGCGGATGGCACGCACATCGTCGCTGTCGCAGGGGTAGACCGCACAGCCGCAGCTGGTGCCAACCTGCACCTCTGCATCCTTCAGGCGGTAAGGCTCCCGGATGGCTGCCTTGATCTTTTCCACCCGGCTCTTGCAGAACCCCTCCGCTACGGTTCCGTTGACGATGAGGGCGAACTCATCCCCGCCGATGCGGAACACCGCATCGCTCTCCCGCACGCAGCCCCGCAGGCGGCTGGCCACCTCCTTGAGCAGCTGGTCGCCCACATCGTGGCCGTAACGGTCGTTCACAGGCTTGAAACGGTCAAGGTCGAGGTAGAACAGGACAAACGGTGTCCTGTTCAGCTCGTTTTCTTTCAACAATGCGTCAAAATAGCGTTCATTATACAGTCCGGTCAGGCCGTCGGTGTTGGCCAGGTCCTCCATCTGCTGGCGGGCCTCCCCTTCCTGCCGGAGGGCGCGCTCCTTTTCCTCCACGCGCAGGCGGGCATCGGTGCGGACACCGTGCACCAGCACGATGCCTGCGCAGAAGAACAGCCCAGCCAGCAGCAGGATGGTGGCGTTCTGGATCTTCCGCATTCCACTGTCCACCACGTCACGGCCGACGATGCCCACAATGGACAGATCCTGAAAGCCCACAGGCTGGTAGACCAGATAATAGCTCTTGTCCTCAAGCCAGTAGGAAAGGCTGCCGCTGCGGCCCTCTGCCACGTCCTGCCGGGCCCGGGTCAGTGTGCCCGCATCCACCTGCGCATACTTCTGCAGGTAGTCGAACAGGTTGTCCATCCAGTCCTCGATCTCGCTCTTGGGCTCCTCCGAGAGCATCACATCGCCATCGGGATGGATGATGTAGCAGTCGCTCTGGCCGCCGTAAGCACTGCCGCCAATCAATTCCTCTATGGTCTTATTCCGATAGCTCACGGCAAGGCTGGTGTAGGTGGTGCCGTCGATCTCCACCGGCGCAATGGGCGCAGCGTATACCACCCGGCGCTCCCCGCTCCGCATGATGTAGCTGGACACCGTAGGTTTGCCGGTGCGGTACATCTCTTCAAAGGCCGTCCAGAGGTGATCCACTTTTTCATGCTTGCCCCGGATGCTCCAATATTCGCAGTTTTCATTGAACAGATACACGCTGCTGTACCGCCAGATCTCCCGCTCGGCCTCATAGCTGCGCAGGCGTTCCTCCGCCAGGCCCTCCTCATTGGCAGCCTGCAGGCTCTTGCCCCACTCGTTCAGCATGTTCCAGTTGCTCCGGCTGAAGATGGTAAACGCCTTATCCACCTGCTCATAGGTCTCCAGCAGGTTGCGGGTGCCTTCGTCATAGAACTGCTGCCGGATGTACAGGACGTACCAGCACAGACCTGTCACCACGACCATCGCCAGCAGCAGCGCAGCTGCCGTCCATCTTTCTTTTTCCTTCCACATATTCAGCTTCTCCTCAGCAGAGTCCCAACTCTCTGCCCTTTTCCGGCCGCATTTCCACAGCCTGCGAAACCACGCAATTCCGTCGAATCAACACTACCAAATTCTGCTTTTTCTGTCAAGGCTTTCGTCAAAGATTATTCGCTGCAAATTTGGGGCATTCTTCTATCCTTTTGCTGCTGTGTATGTTATAATAAAATGTATGGATTTCTGAGGGGGGTGCTCTTATGCAGCAGATCGTGATATTGGGCGGCGGTGCAGCGGGCCTTGCCGCCGCATTGGCCGCCGCCCAGTCTGCCCCGGCAGGGGCAGTGCGGGTGACGGTGCTGGACCGCAACCCCAGGTGCGGCAAAAAGCTGTTGGCCACCGGCAACGGCCGCTGCAATCTGGACAACACCGGAATTGCACCGGAGCAGTATTTCACCGCTGACCCCGCCGCCCTGCGGCCCCTGCTGGCCGCAGTGGATGCCGCCGCACCGCTGGAATGGTTCGCGGCGCTGGGCCTGTACACCCGCACCGATGAGGCCGGGCGGGTGTACCCCTACTCCAACCAGGCCGCAGACGTGCTGGCCCTGCTGGAAGGCCACCTTGCCCGGCTGGGTGTGGAGGTGCGTACCGGCTGCACTGTGCAGACCCTGAGCCAGAACCGCAGCGGCTACACCATCCTGTGCGAGGATGCCGAGGGTCAGGACCAGACCCTGCGGGCCGATGCCGTCATCTGCGCCATGGGCGGCAATGCCGGGCCGCAGTTCGGCACCGACGGCTTCGGCACCCGATTCGCCGCCCAGTGCGGCGGAAGGCTGGAGCCGCTGTACCCCTGCCTGACCGCCCTGCAGACAGCAAAGCCCAACCAATCTCTGGCCGGCATCCGGGCCAAAGCCGCCGCCACCCTGCTGGACCTCGACCGCCACTGCACCGTGGCTGTGGAAAACGGCGAGGTGCAGTTCACGGACTACGGGCTTTCGGGCATCTGCATCATGCAGCTGTCCGGCCATCTGGCCCCGGGGCGGGGGCCAAAGCGCCCGGCCGTGGAGCTGGACCTCTTCCCCATGCTGGACGAGACTGCCCTGACCGCCCTGTTTGCGGCCCGGGTGCCCCTGCTGCCGGGCAAAGCACCTGCGGATTTCTGGACAGGTCTGCTCAACCCCAAGCTGGGCCGCGCCCTGTGGGCAGCGGCAAAGCTGCCTGAAAAACCGGTGGACACCCTGCCGGATGCCGCCTGGCAGGTGTTGGCCAACGCGGCCAAGCACTGGCTGTTCGAGGGCCTGACCCCCTGCGGCTGGAAGCAGGCCCAGACCACCGGCGGCGGCCTGAGCCTGACCGAAGTGACCCCCAGCTTCCAGTTCAAGGGCTGCCCCGGCCTTTACTTTGTGGGTGAAACGCTGGACTGCGCCGGCAGCTGCGGCGGCTTCAACCTGCACTGGGCCTTTGGCAGCGGCATCGCCGCCGGGCGTGACGCGGTGCGGAGCCTGAAGCGGCCTGCCCCGAAACCAAATAAAAAGAAGCGATAAAGAATGACCCTCTCCATCCCGCATCTGACAGACAGACTGCATGGACGGAGAGGGTCATTTTCGTTTCAGATACGCTTGTGTCTCCCGGGCCACCACCCCCGAAAGCCCCACCACGCCCACAAGATTGGGCAGCATCATCAGGCCGTTGAAGGTATCGGAGAGCGCCCAGGCCAGATCCAGCTTCATCACAGCACCCACCAGCACCATGGCCGCAAACACCAGTTTATATCCTGCGGCGGCGCGCTCTCCCAGCAGATACACCACTGCCCGGGTGCCGTAATGGCTCCACCCCAGCGTAGTGGAATAGGCAAACAGCAGGACCGACACCGCGATGAACTGCGGCCCGAAGGCCCCAAACACCGTGGAAAAGGCCTGCCCCACCAGTGCGGAGCCCTCCACACCGGTCAGCGCCGCACCGGTGTCCAGATCCACAAGGCCGCTGGTGAGTACCACAAGGGCCGTGAGGGTGCAGACCACCATGGTATCTGCAAACACCTCGAACATCCCCCACATTCCCTGCTGGACAGGCTCCTCCACGTTGGCCGCGCAGTGCACCAGCACCGACGCGCCCAGTCCTGCTTCGTTGGAAAAAGCTCCCCGCTTGAATCCCCAGCTGATGGCCCGGGCCATGCCGTAACCCAGCACCCCGCCCCCGGCGGCCTGCAAGCCAAACGCCCCCCGGAAGATGGCCGCGAATGCCGCCGGGACAGCCGCCCAATGGACACAGACCACGGTCAGCGCCCCGAACAGGTAGAACAGGGCCATGAGCGGGACGATGGCCTCCGTGACTGCGGCCACCCGCTTCAGTCCGCCCAGTATGACCCGCCCGGTGAGCAGGGCCAGTACGATGCCCGTTGCCACCGGCGGCACCCGGAACACTGCCTGCAGATTGCCCGCGATGGAGTTGATCTGGCTCATATTCCCCATGCCGAAGCTGGCCAGCACGCAAAAGCAGGCAAACAGCACCGCCAGTGCCCGGCCAAAGCCGCCGCCCAGCCCCTCGGCCAGATAGTACATGGGCCCGCCGCACCATCTTCCGGCGGCATCCCGGCGGCGGTAGCAGATGCCCAGCACGTTCTCGGCATAGCTGGTCATCATCCCCAGCAGGGCCATGACCCACATCCAGAACACAGCCCCTGGCCCGCCCGCCAGAATGGCTGCCGCCACACCCACGATGTTGCCGGTGCCGATGGTCGCCGCCAGCGCCGTGCAAAGGCTCTGGAACTGGCTGATGGCTTCATCGTCCGTGTGGGCGGTCACATTCCGGTCCAGGAAGATGGCCCCGATGGTGTGGCGCATCCAGTACCCGAAATACCGCAGCTGGAAAAATCCGATGCGCACTGTCAGCAGGCAGCCGGTGCCAAACAGCAGTGCCAGCCCCACCGGCCCCCATACCACACCGCCGACCACCGCATTCACCCGCGCCAAGCTCTCCCACATACACAAACGCCCCCTGTGCTCTACTGTATGGCACAGGGGGCGTTTTCATGCCCGGGCAGCGGTTTCTGTATAAAAAAGCGCATCCCGGCCCACCCTGTTCCAAAACAGAACGGAGGAACACGGGATGCACAAGAACGGTTGGAGGCCCTTCTGGGCGGCTTTGGGGGCGGCACTTCTGGTGCTGCTGCCGCTGGTGGGCGGCACAGTCCTGCTCACCCGGCAGATGGTGCGCACCCGCATCCAGACCGCCCAGCCCCAGAGCGGGGTGCCCATCCAGCTGCCCCGGGCCGAGCACCGGATGACCCTGCTTCTCTGCACCGCCGGGGAGCAGCCGAGCTTTTTGCTGGTCTACCTGAACGCCGCCCAGAACAGTCTGAACCTGCTGGCCGTGCCGGGGGAGCTGACGGTTCCCTTCAACGGAGAGACTGCCAGCCTTGCCCACTGCTACGGAGCGGCGGGGCCCGCCCGGTGCCGTCAGGCGCTTCTGGAGGTGCTGGGCCTGCCGGAGGATATGCTTTATCTGGCGCTGTCCCCCGCCGTGCTGGAAAAGACCGCTTCCCGTTACGGGCCGGTGCGGGTGGGGTTTTCGGGGGCACTGACTGCCGATGAGCTGGCCGAAACCGGGCTTTCCTCCGCTGTGCAGAGCATTTCAGCCAAGGAGGCCCACGCTCTGCTCTCCGGCTGGGATACGGACGGCATCCTGCCGCCTGCCCGCCGGGCCGCCGCCCGGGCGGCAGTATGGGAAGCCTTTTTCCGACAGGACATCGCCCTGCTGCCCGCCACCCTGCCGGATGCCCTGCGGGCCAGCAGCACGGCCCTGCTCACCGACTTTTCGGCGCAGGATTACGCCCTGCTGGGCACGGTCCTGGAGTTTCTGGCCAACAACAGCGCCCTCCCCCACGCCGAGGCCCTGCCCGGGGCGTGGGATGCAAAAGCGGGCACTTACACGGTCACAGACGCTTCCCGGGCGGCGGTGCAGACCTTCCTCAGCGTTTCGCCCGCCTCGGGGAATGATGCCTCGCTCAGGGAGCCATAGCCCAGCACAAACGTACCGGAAAAATCCTGTTCCCCGCCGGTCAGGTCATAATCGCTCAGTAAACTCAGGGCCACGCCCTGCGCCTTTGCGGCGGCGCGAAGGGCGGCATCCGGCGGGGCATTTTTCAGCCTTGCCAACAGATGCAGGCCGGTGTGCAGGCCGGTCAGGGTCAGCTTGTCCGGCGCAAAGGCAGCGCGCAGAGAGGCAGCCAGCGCATCCCGCCGGGCCTTGTAGGCCACGCGCTCCCGGGCAAGATGCCGGGTGAAGTAGCCCTCGCGGATAAAGCGGGCCAGGGTCTGCTGCTCAAACCGGCTGACGGTGCAGGAATAGATCCGGTACTTTGCCCGCCAGGCGGGCAGCAGCTGCCGGGGCAGCACCATGTAAGCGATGCGGATGCCGGGGGCCAGGCTGCGGGAGCAGGTGGAGAGGTAGACCACCGGGCCGTCGGCCCCGGCCATGCCCTGCAGGCTGGGCAGGGGGCGGGTATCAAAGCGGAACTCCGAATCGTAATCGTCCTCTATGATATACCGCTGGCCCGGGCAGCGGGAGGCCCAGTGGAGCAGCTCCGTGCGGCGGCCCGCCGGCATGGTCACGCCCGTGGGGAACTGGTGGCTGGGCGTGACATAGCACACCGCCGCGCCCGAGCCGGACAATGCCTCAACAGAAAGGCCGTCCGCATCCACAGGCAGGCAGCAGCACGCCACGCCGTTGTTTTCCAGCACCTGCTTCGCGCGCTGGTAGCCGGGGTTTTCCACCGCCGTTTTGCCGGGCAGGAGCGGGGCCAGCAGGCCCAGCAGGTACTCCATGCCGGCACCCACCACCACCTGCTCGGCGGTGCACCGCACGCCCCGGTATTCCTCCAGATAATCCGCCAGCGCCTGCCGCAGCTCCACGTCCCCCTGTGCATCGCCATGGGCCAGCAGCTGGGGCGAGGAATAGAGCAGCTCTTTCTGCAGTCGGGCCCAGGTGCGGAACGGGAACAGCCCCGGGTCCACGCCCCGGGTGGACAGATCGAACCGGACGGGCGGCTCGGCTGCTTCCGGCGGAGCGGCAGACACCGGGGGCGGCACTTCCTCGGGCCGGGTGGGCAGGGCAAGATATTCCTGTACATAAAAGCCGCTGCGCTCCCGCGGCTCCATGTAGCCCTCGTTCGCCAGGATCTGATATGCCGCGTCCACCGTGTTGACAGACACCGACAGCTCTGCCGCCAGCCGCCGCTTGCCGGGCATCCGGGTGCCCGCCGGAATGGCCCCGCTGCGCATCTCGGCGGCAAGGCTCTCATAGAGCTGCTCGTACAGCGGCACCCCGCTGGCGGCATCCAGTGCTGTTGTCAGATGAAACATAAGACCTCTCCCCTTTTTGGATGCTTTGCCAAACTGACCCCATAAAAAAACTTTATTCTGGGTATTTTCATGGTGCCAGTTTCGCGTATAATAGGAGCATACCAACCACACACCCAAATGTCAAGTAGTTTTATGGGTAAGTGGCCTTGAAACGGGCGAACGATCCTGCAAAACAGGATGGAGGGGGTTCGCCCCGAAAAATTTGGAGGGAAAAATCATGTCTACAACTGCAATGTGGCTGCTGCTGGCTGTGGTGATCGTTGTCATCCTGTTCGGCAGTGTGCTGTACAAGCGCACCTTTACCACCAAGGAGCTGGCCCTGACCGGCGTTATGGCCGCGCTGAGCCTGGTGGCATACCTGTTCTTCCGCGTGCCGTTCTACGGCGGCTCCTCGTTCCATCTGGGCAACACCTTCACCGCCCTGACCGCCCTGCTGCTGGACGGCGTTTCCGGCGGCCTGGCCGGTGCGATCGGTCTGGCTCTGGCCGATATCCTGGCCGGTGACCCGGGCTATGCCGTGACCACCTTTGTGCTGAAGTTCATCATCGGCATCACCTGCGGTGCCGTGGCCCACAAGGTGTTCAAGCTGCGCGATCTTGACCGCCACAGCAAGGGCTACCTGCTCAAGGTCATCGTGGCAGGCGGCTCCGGCCTGCTGCTGAACGTCATCACCGACCCGTTCCTGGGCTATTTCCGCAACATTTACATCTTTGGCCAGGAGTACACCGTGGCACAGGCCCTGTCCAAGATTGCCGGTGGTGTCACCTTTGTCAACAGCGTAGCCTCCACCATCTGCGTGGTCATTCTGTATCTGGCACTGCGCCCGGCTCTGGAGCGCGCCGGTCTGCTGCCCAAGGGCGAAAAAAAGTAAGCCTCTCATCTCTTCCTGACACATATACGGAAAGCCCCCGGCCTGTATCCTCAACATGATATGCTGCCCCTAGAGTAGACAGAGTAAAAAGAAAACTCTGCGTACTCTGGGGGTATTTTCATGTCAAGCAAGAACAATCACGATACAGCGGAAGTAAAATATCAAAAAATGTCCCGTGTTGGACGCTGCAAGCTCACGTCCGTGCCATGAATCGAGCGTCCTAACGCCGATTTGCACAAAAAATTCGCCGTTCCCTTGTGGAAACGGCGAACAAAAATCTTATACTATTTTTCTGTCTACCTGACGGGGCACTTCACGGGCAGGCGATGTGAGACAGAAGTGCAGAAGATCAGCCCTCGATGAGCTCAACGGTCTTCATCTTGACGGGGGTGGTGGGCTTATCGTTCCAGTCGGTGCGGACGGAAGCGATCTTGTCCACAACATCCATACCGGCAACCACCTTGCCGAAAGCGGCATACTGGCCGTCCAGATGGGGAGCGTCCTTGTGCATGATGAAGAACTGGCTGCCGGCGGAGTCCATATCCTGCGCACGGGCCATGCTCAGCACACCACGGGTGTGACGCAGGTCGTTGCGGATGCCGTTGGCCTCGAACTCGCCCTTGATGCAGTAGCCGGGGCCGCCCATGCCGGTGCCGTCGGGGCAGCCGCCCTGGATCATGAAGCCGTAGATGCAGCGGTGGAAGATCAGGCCGTTATAAAAACCGGCGTTGGCGAGGGAGATGAAATTCCGCACGCTCTGAGGAGCGATGTCGGGGTATAGCTCCGCCACGATCTTCTTGCCGTTTTCCATTTCGATGGTCACAATAGGATTGCTCATATCCGTTCTCCTTCTCTTATCAGGCGTCAGCGGTTCTTTTCCCGCATGGCACGGTCCATCTCCCGCTTTGCATCCCGCTTGGCGATGGCGTCTCGCTTATCGTAGTTTTTCTTACCCTTGCACAGCCCCAGCTCCACCTTTACCCGACTGTCCTTGAAATACAGGCTCAGAGGGATCAGGGCATACCCGTCCTGCTTTTGCAGGTCATGGAGCTTGCGGATCTCCCGCTTGTGCATCAGCAGCCGCTTGGGCCGATCCGGATCCTTATTGAAGATGTTGCCCTGCTCATAGGGGGAGATGTGCATACTCAGGGCGAACAGCTCACCATCCTTGGCCACGCAGTAGGAATCCTTCAGATTCACCCGCCCGCCCCGGATGGACTTGACCTCCGTTCCGGCCAGCTCGATGCCCGCCTCATAGCGCTCCTCCACGAAGTAGTCGTGGTACGCCTTGCGGTTCTGTGCAGCGATCTTAATGCCACGCTTTTCCATGGGAAACGCTCCTTTCATGAAGTGTGGCATATAGTATACCACGTTCCACCGCTGATTACAAGCCCGAA
>OOCX01001665.1_pt1 | contig 13148 bp, 10 predicted proteins | sample 1671231 | NCBI WGS metagenome assembly OOCX01 (sample SAMN06348135, study PRJEB24527) | human gut metagenome | biome: human gut; feature: ankylosing spondylitis patient; material: feces | host: Homo sapiens | place: China | collected 2015-10 | reverse complement strand
AGTGGAAGGCCCGGCACGACAGCGACCCCAAAGAATAAGCAAAAACAACAAACGGGAAGCCGCAGGAGCTTGCACGCTCCGGCACGGCTTCCCGCTTTTTGTGCGATGTTCAGCGGCCGGGTGCTCAGCAGCCGATGGCGGCGCACTTCTTGGCCAGCCACTCGCGCTCCTCGTCGTTCAGGCGGGGTGCCAGCTTCTCGAACACCTGACGGTGGTAGTTGTTCAGCCAGTCCAGCTCGTCCTTGGTCAGCACACCGGGCACGATGGGAGAAGTGGCGATGGGCACGAACATGATCGGCTCAAAGCCCAGGAAGGTGCCGTACTGGTTGTCGGCCTTGTGCACACACACCAGCTCGTTCTCGATGCGGATGCCCACCAGATCGGTCTCGTACACGCCGGGCTCGTCGGTCACGATCATGCCCGGGCGCATCAGGGTAGTGTTGCGGCCGTTCAGGGCGTGGGGGCCTTCGTGGACGTTGCCCACAAAGCTGACGCTGTGGCCGGTGCCGCAGCGGTAGTTGATCAGGTGCTGCCACAGCGGTTCACGGGCGATGGTGTCGATCATATGGCAGTCGCAGTAGTCCAGCCAGACAGCCTTGGCGATGTCGATGTGGCACTGCAGGGTCCAGGTGTAGAACTTGCGCTCGTCCTCGGTCAGCTCACCCAGCGGGTAGGTGCGGGTGATATCGGTGGTGCCGTCCATGTAAGTGGCACCGCTGTCCACCAGCAAAAAGCCCTTGCGCTGGAGCTTTGCGTGATCCTCCGGGGTGGCGTGGTAGTGCATCATGGCTGCGTTGCCGCCGTAGGCTGCAATGGTGCCAAAGCTCTCCACAATAAACTTGTCGGTGGCGGAGCGGTACTTGTGCAGGATCTCGTCCACGGTCAGCTCGGTCAGCTCTTCGCCGGCTTCCAGACGCTTTTCCAGCTCGATCTGGAACCGCACCATGGCCACAGCGTCGCGCAGGTGGGCTTCCTTGTCGTGGGTCAGCTCCACTTCGTTCTTCACGCCCTTCATGGGCAGTAGCGGGTCGGCCAGGTCCTTCACGGTGAGGGCGGCGTTGTTCTCCAGCACCTGATACACGGCATAGTTCACGGTGGCGCTCTCTGCCAGCACGGTCTGGGGCTCGGTCTCAGCGGCCATGAAGTCCAGCACACTGTCGTACTCGGCCAGGGTCACACCGTTGGCTTCCAGTTCCGCCTTTGCCTCCGGGGTCACGCGGGCGGTGTGGATGAACAGCACGGCGCGGTCCGGGGTGACATAGCAGTAGGCCATGGCGTAGGGGGTGCACTCGATGTCCATGGCGCGCAGGTTCAGCAGCCAGGCAAGGTTGTCCAGCTTGCCCACCAGCTGGGCGGTGCAGCCCTGCTCCTTCAGTTTGCCGCGCAGCTGCTCCAGCTTTTCCGCCGGGGAGAAGCCTGCGTACTCCTTGGGCAGGATCCATGCCGGGGTAGCCGGGCGGGCAGGGCGGCCCTCCACCCACAGCTCATCCTCCAAAAACAGGGTCTTGATGCTGCCGTGCTTGGGCTCCAGTTCCTTTTTCAGGTTGTTGACCAGTGCACAGTTGGCGGTCAGGCCGCACAGACCCAGCGTGCCGCCCTCGGGCAGCACCTTGCCGCAGTATTCCTCGGCGGTGGGCACGCCCGGCTCGCCCATGCGCATCAGCTGGATCTCGGTGCCGGCGATCTCTTTCTCCGCCTGCACAAAGTACCGGCCGTCTGCCCAGACGGCGCTCTCGGTCATGGTGACCACAAAGTTGGAGTTCTCACCGTGGAAGCCGGAGAAGTAGGTCAGGGAGGTGTAGTGGTCGGGCAGATACTCGCTGGAATGCGGGTCGCCCACCGGGATCAGATAGACGTCCACGCCGTTTGCCTGCATAGCGGCACGCAGCGCGGCCAGACGCTCGGGAACTGTGTTCATACTCATAACAAAAGCCCTCTTTCTGTCATTTGCCGGAAAAACGTCCGGCGGCGATGGTTTGCTGCTGCTATTGTATCATTCTGCGGGGAAGAATGCAATGCGGGGGCAAAACTCCCCCCAAAACGCCGTCAATTTGCAAAAAAAGTTACAATTTTTTCTTGAAAAAGGCCGGTTTTCCATTGACAGCCTTGTTATAATAGAGGTGTAGTATTTTTGGGTCAGCACTCTGCGGCCCTTTGCGCTAACAATTGCGAATATTGCGATAAAAAGAAAGAGGCATTTGGAACATGACTAAAATTGATATCTTCTCCGGCTTCCTTGGCGCCGGCAAAACCACTCTGATCAAAAAGCTGATCACCGAGGCCTTTGCAGGCCAGCAGGTGGTGCTGATCGAGAACGAGTTCGGCGAGATCGGCATTGACGGCGGCTTTCTGAAGGAAAGCGGCATCCAGATCAACGAGCTGAACGCCGGCTGCATCTGCTGCTCTCTGGTGGGCGACTTCCGCACCGCCCTGCAGCAGGTGGTGGAGCAGTACCACCCCGACCGCATCGTCATCGAGCCCTCCGGCGTGGGCAAGCTCTCCGATGTGACCCGCGCTGTGGAAGGCGTGGCCGAGCATCTGGATGTGCAGCTGAACAGCTTTGTCACCGTGGCCGATGTGAACAAAGTCAAGATGTATATGAAGAACTTCGGCGAATTCTACGACGACCAGATCAGCCACGCAAGCTGCATCCTGCTCAGCCGCACCCAGACCGCCAGCGAAGAGAAGATCGCCGCTGCGGTCGCCATGCTGCGCGAGAAGAACCCCACCGCTACCATCGTGACCACCGCATGGGACGAGCTGACCGGTGAGCAGATCCTGAAGGCCATGTCCACCAAGGACGACTTCAAGGCAGAGCTGATCGCCATGGCTGCAAAGGCCAACGAAGAGCACGCCCACGAGGACGAAGAAGAGCATCACCACCACCATCACCACGATGACGAGAACGGTGTGTGCAGCTGCGGCCATCATCACGACCACGATGATGATGACGACGAGGACGAGCACGAGCATCACCACGATCACGATGAAGATGATGACCACGATGAGCACGAGCACCATCATCACGATCATGACGACCATGACCATTGCTGCTGCGGCCACCATCACGACCACGATGACGACGATGACGAGGACGAGCACGAGCATCATCACGACCATGACGGCCACTGCTGCTGCGGCCATCACCATCATCATGACCACGATGCCGACGAGGTGTTTACCAGCTGGGGCGTCGAGACGGCCCGCAAATTCACCAAGGCAGAAGTGGAGCACGCCCTCACCGAGCTGGATACCGGCAATTACGGCATGATCCTGCGCAGCAAGGGCATCGTGAACGGCGGCGCAGACGGCTGGCTGGAGTTCGACTATGTGCCCGGCGAATGGGAAGTGCGTGCCCGCGGTGCAGATGTGGGCGGCAAGCTGGTCGTGATCGGCTCCAAGCTGAACGAAAAGGCCATTGCAGAGCTGTTCGGCTGCTGAACTCCTTCAGTCAAACCCTAACGGGTTTGCCAGCTCCCTCAGAGAGGGAGCCTGATTGGATAATGATTTTTTAAGGAGAAACCATTCCTATGGCAAAAGAAATTCCGGTCTACCTGTTTGTGGGCTTTCTGGAAAGCGGCAAGACCAAATTCATTCAGGAGACCTTTGAAGACCCCAACTTTGACTCCGGCGACAAGACCCTGCTGCTGATCTGCGAAGAGGGCGAAGAGGAGTACAACGAGAAGAAGTTCGCCTTTCCCGGCGTGACCGTCAAGGTGCTGGAGGACAAGGCCGAGCTGAACCCGCAGAACCTGCTCAAGCTGGAAAAGGAATCCGGCGCAGGCCGTGTGGTCATTGAGTACAACGGCATGTGGCTGCTGCAGGATCTGGCCGAAGCTCTGCCCGAGAGCTGGATCGTGTACCAGTGCATCGCCACCGCCGACGGCACCACCGCCCTGACCTACGCCCGCGACAACTCCATGCGCAGCCTGCTGCTGGACAAGATCGCCCGCAGTGAGCTGATCGTGTTCAACCGCGCTGAGGCCGTGAACAACGATGCCGCCCGTCAGGAGCTGCACAAGCTGGTGCGTCAGGCCTCCCGCAAGTGCGATATCGCCTATGAGTTCGCCGACGGCAGCGTGGCATACGATGACATCCCTGACCCGCTGCCCTTCGATCTGAACGCCCCGATCGTTGAGATCGGCGCGGACGATTTCGGCATCTGGTATATGGACTGCCAGGACGAGCCCCAGAAGTATACGGGCAAGACCGTCCGGTTCCTGGCGCAGGTCTGCCAGACCAACCGCGCGGGCAAAAACAGCTTTGTGCCCGGCCGTTTTGCAATGACCTGCTGTGTGCAGGATATCCAGTTCGTGGGCTTCCCCTGCAGCTATGATGGCTACAAGGCACTGGAGCAGCGCGCCTGGGTCACTGTGACCGCCAAGGTCAATTACAAGTTCCACAACATCTACCGCGGCAAGGGCCCGGTGCTGACCGCCATCTCGGTGGAGCCCGCCGAAAAGCCGCAGAACGATGTCGTAACATTCTCTTAAATCCTATCTTATACAGGGAGGACTTCACCATGAAAACTCTGTTCCGTGTTCTGGGTGCCGTTGCCGCTGTGGCTGCTACCGGTGCCGCCATCGTCGTGCTGGACAAAGTTCTGAACGACAAGGACCCGCTCCACGTCGAAAACGTGGAGTTCCCCGAGGAAGCTGAAAAGGACCCCGCCGAGGCCGAAAAGACTGCCGAAGCCTACGCCGAGGGCGAGGCCAGGGAGACCGCTCCCGGTGACGCATGGCCCCCTGCCTTTGAAAAGGCTCCTGCCGAGCCCGAGACTGCTCCTGCAGCCCCGGTGGTGGAAGCTGCCCGCGCAGAGGAGCCTGCCGAGGAAAAGCCTGCGGCAGAGGGAACGACCGTGAATCCTGTGGAGGCAGGCCCTGCCGTTGCCCCCAGGGATGAGAACGGCAAGTTCGATACCACCAAGATCGCGGAGGCCAGCGATTTCACCGGCATCGAAGAGGAATCCGGCTGCAAGAGCTGAGCAAAGCAATAAAAGGACGCTGTGCCGCAGGGCACAGCGTCCTTTTTCTGTCTGGGTCATTTCCGCAGGGCTTTGGCGGCTTCGGTGCCTGCCACGGCACCCTCGTACACGGCCTTGGCGACCTGCAGCAGCCCGCCGGTGCAGTCTCCGGCGGCATACAGGCCGGGCAGGGTGGTCTGCATGTGGTCATCCACCACGATCCGGCTGCCGTTCACCTCGGCCCCCAGCTTGCGGGCCAGGGCGGTGCTGCCCGCCACGCCCAGCGCCACGAACACGCCGGAGACTTCCAGCGTTCTGCCGTCTTTCAGCTGCACGCCGGTGACCCGCTCTTCACCGAGGATGGCTTCCACGGCTTCCGTCCGCACGGCCACCTCCGGCGGGAACTGTGCCGTCAGCGGGGCCCCGCCCGTGAGCAGGGTGACGCTGTGAGCCACGGGCAGCAGGGCCTGTACCTCATGCAGGGCGTACTCTCCGCTGCCCAGCACGGCCACATCCCTGCCGCGGTAGAAAAAGGCATCGCAGGTGGCGCAGTAGCTCACGCCGTGGCCCTCCAGCCCGGCAAGGCCCGGAATGCGGGGCGCTGCCCGGGAAGCCCCCGTGGCCAGAATGACAGCATCGGCAGGGAAATCCCCGGCCAGCGTCTCCACGGTCAGCTTGTCGGTGTAGGTCAGGCCCACGGCCTCGGTGGTGACGAACTCCACCCCCACGGCCTTGGCACCCTCGATGCCCCGGCGTTCCAGCTCGGCACCGGTGATGGGTTCGGCAAAGCCGTAGTAGTTCTGGATGAGCTCGGCCCGGTCCAGTGCGCCGGGGCCCTTGGTCAGAACGGTGGTCTGCACCCCGGCGCGTGCGGCATACAATGCCGCCGAGACACCTGCGGGGCCGGAGCCGATGATCACAATGTTAGACATGGCAGTTTCTCCTTATGGTAGGTTGTACAGAGGACGGATTGATCTTATGATATCTATTATACCTCAACTCCCCGCACTTTTCATCTCCGACGAACTGTGCTATACTGAAAACATCGCAAAAATCGACACCATGGAGGGGAAAAACCTATGTCCAAGCAGCGCCTGCTTTTTATCACCACCGGCGGCACCATTGCCAGCGTGCGCACCGCACAGGGGCTCAAGCCTGTTCTGACCAGCGAGGAGCTGCTGGCCCATCTGCCGGAATTGCAGCAGCTCTGCTGCCCGGAAACGCTCAACCTGTGCAGCATCGACAGCACCGACCTTGGCCCGGAGCACTGGCTGATGATGGCCAAGGCCGTGCAGGAAAACTATGCGCTTTACGATGGCTTTATCATCTGCCACGGCACCGATACGCTGGCCTACTCGGCGGCGGCGCTGTCCTACCTTGTCCAGAACGCGGACAAGCCCATCATCCTCACGGGTGCCCAGCAGCCCATTTCCAACGAGATCACCGATGCCAAGAAGAACCTGCGAGACAGCGTGATCTGTGCCCTTGACCCGGGCAGCCGGGGTGTGATGGTGGTGTTTGGCGGGCACGTCATTGCGGGCACCCGCGCCAAGAAGAACAAGACCATCAGTTACGATGCCTTTGCGTCGGTCAACTTCCCGGCGCTGGCGCTGGTGCAGGGCGACCGGCTGGTACGGTATGTGGCTTCGCCCTGGCCCACCGGCCCGGTGGAGTTTGGCCGGGCGCTGAACCCCAAAGTGTTCCTGCTCAAGCTGACCCCCGGCCTTGGACCGGAGCTTATCCCGGCTATCTTTCAACAATATGACTGTGTCATTGTGGAAAGCTTTGGCGTGGGCGGCATTCCCCAGCGGCTCATGGATGCCTTTGCCGAGGAGCTGGGCGATTACGACCAGACCCACAAGATCCTGATCCTGACCACGCAGGTTACTTATGAGGGCAGCGATGTGGGGATTTACGAGGTGGGCAAGCGGGTCAAGAATCGCTTCCGCTTCCTGGAGGCCCACGATATGACCATTGAGGCCGTTGTCACCAAGGTCATGTGGCTGCTGGCCCAGAACTGCGAGAACTTTGACCAGCTCCAGCAGCGGTTCTACCGGCAGATCAATTTTGATACATTCTATCATTGAAACAAACGGGAGATGCCCCACCGGCACCTCCCGTTTCTGTTTGAAAACTTTTTGTCCGCCACTCGTGGACTTTTGGCGAATCAGGACAAAGTTTTGCCAAAAGACTTGCACTTTGATGCTTTACTGTGGTAAAATCGAAGCGTACTTTCATTTGGAAAGACAAGGGGGAAAAAGTATATGACCAACATCTGCATCATCGCCACCATCATCATCTATCTGGTGGCAATGCTGTTGGTTGGGTTTGCATACAGCAAGTCCAACAACGACAGCACCGATTTCTACCTTGGCGGCCGCAAAATGGGCCCGCTGGTCACGGCCATGAGCGCCGAAGCCAGCGATATGTCCAGCTGGCTGCTGATGGGAATGCCGGGCCTTGCCTACCTCACCGGCATCGCCTCGCCCGGCTGGACCGCCATCGGCCTGGCGCTGGGCACCTGGCTGAACTGGCTCATCGTGGCCCGGCGGCTGCGGCGGTATTCGGCCAATCTGGATGCCATCACCGTGCCGCAGTTCCTGTCCCTGCGCTTCCACGACCAGCGCAATCTGCTCAACGCACTGGGCGCGGTGATCATCATCGTGTTCTTTGTGCCCTACACGGCTTCGGGCTTTGCCGCCTGCGGTAAGCTGTTCCACAGCCTGTTCGGCGTGGATTACATGGCGGCCATGGTGGTCTCGGCCTGCGTCATCGTGGGCTATACCATCACGGGCGGCTTCCGCGCCGTTACCACCACCGACCTTATCCAGTCCATCGTGATGAGCCTGGCCCTTGTGGCCGTGCTGGTGTACGGTATTGGCGCGGCAGGCGGCTGGGATGCCGTTGTGGCCAACGCTCAGAGCCTGCCCGGCTACCTGACCATGATGGCCAGCCACAACGCTGCCGAGGGCACGGCCACCTCGTACAGCCTGCTGGACATCGTCTCCACCATGGCGTGGGGCCTGGGCTATTTCGGAATGCCCCACATCCTGCTCCGCTTCATGGCCATTGAGGATGAAAAGAAGCTGGTGCTCAGCCGCCGCATTGCCAGCGTGTGGGTCGTCATTGCCATGACAGCCTCCATCATCATCGGCATGGTGGGCCTTGGCATGACCAAGGCAGGCGCGCTGGAGTACCTGAGCGGCTCCTCCAGCGAGACGGTCATCGTCCGCATTGCAAACCTCATTGCACAGCACGGCATTCTGGCAGCCGTTCTGGCGGGCCTGATCCTGGCGGGCATCCTTGCCGCCACCATGTCCACCGCCGACAGCCAGATGCTTGCCGCCGCGTCCAGCGTCTCCCAGAACATCCTGCAGGAGTTCGGCCACATGAAGCTGACCGAGCGCCAGAGCCTGTTTGCTGCCCGCCTGACCATCATCTGCGTCAGCGTGGTGGGCGTGGTGCTGGCCCGTGACCCCGATTCCAGCGTGTTCGGCATCGTCAGCTTTGCATGGGCCGGTTTCGGCGGCGCATTCGGTGCGGTCATGCTCTGTGCGCTCTTCTGGAAGCGCTGCAACTGGCAGGGCGCGCTGGCCGGGATGCTCGCCGGCGGCCTGATGGTCTTTGTCTGGAAGTACCTCATCAGCCCGCTGGGCGGCGTGTTCAGCATCTATGAGCTGCTGCCTGCCTTCCTGACCTCCCTGCTTGTCTGCGTGGTGGTCAGCCTTGTTACTCCGGCTCCTTCGGTGGAGATCGAAGCCGAGTTTGAGGCGGCGAAATAAGAAACAATATAAAGCAAGGGCCCTTGCACAGATCCTCGTGCAAGGGCCCTTGCTTTATGTTCGGCGCACAACGCCGTTCTCAACACGGTAGATCTTATCAAAACGTTTCATAAAAGCACCGGACACATCATGGGTAATAGCAACGACTATGCAGGGCAGAGAGAGCAGATTCTGCATCACCTGCTGGCTGGTTTCCGGGTCAAGGCTGGCAGTAATCTCATCGGCGATGATGAGGTCATACCGACGAAGTACCAACCGGGCGATGCCGATGCGTTGACGCTGACCGCCAGAAAGATTTTTACCGTTTTCGCTGATGAGAGTGTTCAGTCCATCCGGTAGGGTTTGCACCCAGTCGGTCAGACCGGCAGCTTCAAGGGCACCGGTTATCTGCTGTTCGGAGAACTTCTCACTCAGACAGATGTTGCTGCGCAGGGTATCATTGAACAGATACGTTGTCTGGGCAATATAGCCTGTCCGGTGGTAAAGACTGCTGCGGTCGATGTCCCGGAGCTGCTGGCCGTTGAACAGAATATCACCGCTGTAATCCAGATAATATTGGAAGAGCAGCTTGGCCAGTGTGGATTTTCCGCATCCGCTTTCACCCGTGAGACCAATCTTTTCTTGTCTGCTCACGGTCAGGCAGATATCCTTCAACACCGGAGCAGCTGCACCAGGGTAGGTAAAACTGGTGTTTCGGCATTCGATCCGCTCCAGCGATGCAACAGGCTGACCGGCAGAAGAAGGAGCTTCCGGAACGGACATGGCAGCTTCCAGACGCTGACGGATGCCCTTGGAGGATTTCACCTTGGCCCAGCACTGAGCGATTTGGTTGCAGGGTGTGATGACAAAGTTTGCCATGCTGGCGGCAGTGGAAACAGCACCTACGGTCAGGCGGCCGTCAAATGCAAGAAACAGACCCACGAGCATGACCACGGGAAAGATTAGATTGCTGATGAGGGATGTGTTGACTACCATGGAATTCAAGCTCTGCTGGTAGCTCTGCTCACTGGCGCACGCTTGTGCGGCGGTAGTGCGATGACGAGCGGTATAGGCATCCTCTCGCAGAAAGCTCCGGATAACTTCAAAACCGCCAAGAAGTTCCTTGAGCTGCTGGGTGTAGTCCGCCATTTGCAGGGAAAAGGCATCCCGGGCAACTTTAAGCTGTTCGTTCATTTTCCGGGGCAGTACCAACGGCGGAATCGTTACCAGAAGGATTGCAATAAGCATGACCGGGCTGAGATAGAGATACATCCCCAGTGCACAGAGCATGATACCGCCCCAGAATACGATATTGAAGATGGACATATAGTAGTCATCGTATAGGGTGCGCAGATCGGTAGTCAGTAGTGAGATGTAAGTACTGTCGCCCTCCTGCTGATACTGTGCCACCGGGCGGCGAAGCACTTGCTCCATGACCCTGCCTCGAACTTCCTCAACGGCACCGCAGGCCAGCTTGGTGAAAGAGCGGCGGCTCAGGCGCTCGAAAAACCAACTGGTAAAGGTAATGAGGAATACCAGCGCCATGTAACCGAGGGCTTCTTGCTTGCTTTTGGAATCAATGAGCCATTTGAGCTGAAAGCTTTTAAGCGGTGCAAAAAAGGAAACAGCGGCGGTAAAGCACACAAACAGGACGACCTTTGCCCAGTGTTGCCGGAAATAGTCGTTGGTAGTCGGCTTCATGAATAGCAGGCTCCTTTCCTTATGTAAGAAACGAATTTCAAAAAGATGCCATTCCTGACGCTTGGCCGGGAAGGAGACTGACCACCTGCATTTGCAGCACAGTGCCCGATGCCGCTGTTTTGCAGCAAATATAGAGTAACATAAAATTGGACTGAACACAATAGAGCAAAAGACTTTTGAAAAGAGCAGCTTTTTCAGTTGAAAGTAATCATCGCGAGTTCGCAGAAGGGAACGACGAAGCAACAGAAGAAGAAAAAGAGGTTCAGCGCAAGTTTGACAAGCCGGACACCCGGCGAAAGATGAGGAACGGAAAAATTAATTGCGGCTTCAAAAAGAAAAGATTCGGCTAAGAAAAAATATTTTGTATACAAAAAAGAAAAGATTGTTTGTACAGAATTACGAAAATGCTGCATAGATTAAAGAATACAACAAGAAATACTTTCAAATCGTAAAATTTTTGAGCAATTTCGTAAAAATGTACTAACATTTTGGAAAGAGATGCCGTATCATGGATTTATAAATGAGCATACGGCTTGCGGGCCGTGTGCCAAAATTGTCCGGAAAGTTCAGGAAGGAGTATTTTCATGGGAAAATCAACAGTGGATGCGTCTGCAGGGTTTGGATTGCGTGATAAACTTGCATACGCAGCGGGTGACTTTGGCTGCAATATGAGTTTTGCGCTCAAAGGTTACCTGACGATTTATTGGACGCAGTTTATGGGGATCGACAACTACCTGATGGCATCCCTTCTGCTGATCGTGCAGATCTGGGACGCAATCAACGATCCGATTATCGGAGCAATGGTAGATGCGGATACGCATAAATACCGCCGGAACAAGTTCCTTGCCTATATCTGGTTCGGTGCGATCGGCCTGACCGTGGCGGGTGCACTTTGCTATCTGCCGTTCCCGCAGGCTCCCGGTATGGTCAAGAACATTCTGTTTGTGGCAGGCTATATGATCTGGGATGCTTTCTACACCGTTGCGAATGTGCCGTATGGCTCGATGCTGTCTCTGATCTCGGATGACCCGATCCAGCGTGCACAGCTGTCGACTTTCCGCTCCATTGGTTCTATGGGCGGTGGGCTTCTGACCGGTATGCTGATTCCGGTGATCATTTATGATAACCAGAACAACCTGCGCGGTGAGCAGATGTTTGTCATCGCTCTGATCATGGGCGTGATCGGTCTGGTCTGCTTCCGCTTTATGGTCACGAACACAAAGGTGCGTGTGGACACCACGATCACTCTGAAAGAGGATGCACCGAAGTTCAACGTCATGAAGGCGTTCAACAACTTTATCCATAACCGCCCGGCTGTGGGCGCAACGCTGGCACCTATCGCAACGTTTATTGGTATGTATGGTGCCTCTACTGCAGGCCAGATCCTGTTCCAGGCTTATTTCAAGAATGCAAAGATCTCCGGCCTTGTGGGTATGATCTCCTACTTTGGCGTTTTCATTTTCAGTCCTTTTGTAGGCCGTATCGTCAAGCGCTTTGGCAAGAAGGAAGCCGTGACCTTTGGTTCAGTAGTCTGTGCGCTGGCGTACGTCCTGATGCTGGTTCTGCCCATCACACCGGACGGCCGGGGCCTCAGCCTTTATGTCCTGTGTCAGATCATTGCGATGCTGGGCGGCGGTATCGGAAACTGCCTGAGCTGGTCTCTGATGGCAGATGCGATCGATTATAACGAGTGGAAATTTGGCGTGCGAGAAGAAGGCACTACCTATGCACTGCACTCCTTCTTCCGTAAGCTTGCACAGGGCATCGGACCTTCTCTGGGCCTTGTTCTGGCAACCAAACTGGGTTATGATGCATCTCTGAAGGCTGCACAGACCATCGAAGTGGCAACTCGGATGCGCTATCTGGTGCCGGTCATGTATCTGGGAAGCTATATCGTGATGATCATTGCGTACGGCGTGGTGTTCAATCTGGATAAAAAGACGCTGGCGCAGATGGAAAGCGATCTGAAAGAACGCCGTGCAAAGAACGAAAAGTAAAGGATCTTAAAATCAGAGGAATAGAAGAACGGAAACCTTCTGATAAGATGATAGAAAGCCCTCCTTTCGCTTGTGCGACGGGAGGGCTTTCCTTTTTTCAGTTGATCAGAATCGCCATCATCTCAGCGCAGGGGATCACGAAGCCGAACCCGAAGAAGAACAGCAGGTCGAGCACAAACTTCCAGAGCCGGACAGTAGGGGAGCAGAAGTTCATGGAGCGGGTGACGGAGGCACCTATCTCACCCCAGTGTCGGTAGTAGCCGGTCTGCTCAAAGTTGTTCCAGAGCTCCAGCGAGAGAAATTCTATCCCGACGAACAATGGGAAAAACACCCAGGAGGGAAGCCAGCCGTCTGCCTGCAGGTTCCCATTGCTCAGGGTACGCCAGTGGACGGCCATCCGGCCCGGGCAGGCGAGGATGCCCCAGATGGCCAGTGCGGCACTGAGCCAAAACAAAACTGCCCGTACCGAGCGCCAGTCAATGGATTGTTGACGGCGCAGCAGGGTAAAGAAATCTTCCAGCGGGACTTCCGGTGCAATATCTGCTTCCTGCGGGTCGCGGCAGTGCATCAGGTCGGCAAGGGTCAGCCCCAGCGCGTCGGCCAGTGGTTCCAGCGTGTTGATGTCCGGCAGGCCGACCCCCGTTTCCCTTAATTAAAGATATTGTTGGGTAAAAAAAGAAAGGTCAGTCGATTTTGCCGATGAAGCGGTAGTAGATTTCTACTTCC
>OOCX01001638.1_pt1 | contig 13327 bp, 7 predicted proteins | sample 1671231 | NCBI WGS metagenome assembly OOCX01 (sample SAMN06348135, study PRJEB24527) | human gut metagenome | biome: human gut; feature: ankylosing spondylitis patient; material: feces | host: Homo sapiens | place: China | collected 2015-10 | reverse complement strand
GACTGGAGTTCAGACGTGTGCTCTTCCGATCTGGAACCGTGCATATCAGGAAAAAGAGGAAGTGGGGCAGTTTTTTTCTCAGGCTGCAGCCTGCACTGCGTGTTCTGCCAGAACAGGGAGATTTCTGACGGAAAAGCGGGAAAGGTAATCAGTAAAGAGAGGCTGAGTGATATTTTTATAGAACTGGCGGACAAAGGCGCAAATAATATCAATCTGGTCACACCTGGGCAGTATATCCCTGACATAGTGTGGGCGGTAAACGATGCAAAAAGCCGTGGCATGAAGCTTCCTATTATATACAATACGAGCGGATATGAAAATGTGACAGAGCTAAAGCTGCTTGAGGGCATAGTGGATGTGTATCTTCCTGATTTTAAATATATGGATAGTACGCTTTCGGCAAGGTATTCAAGGGCAAAGGATTATCCGTCTGTCGCAAAGCAGGCGCTTTCAGAGATGGTCAGGCAGCAGCCGGATGTCGTGATTGACGATGCGACAGGACTCATACAAAAGGGAGTTATTGTGCGACAGCTTCTACTGCCGGGACATGTGAATGATGCAAAGGCTGTACTTAAGTACCTGTATGATACATATCATGATCACGTATATATAAGCATGATGAGCCAGTTTACGCCGATTGCACTAGAGGATTATCCTGAGATAAACCGCACAGTGACAAAGAGAGAGTATGAAAGACTTGTTAACTATGCCCTCGAAATAGGAATCACGAATGCATTTATACAGGAGGGTGACGTGGCAAAGGACAGCTTCATCCCGGCATTTGACTGTGAGGGAGTATGATATTTACCGTTTTTCTTAATAAAATAGTAAGAATTGGCAGGCAAAAATGACTGGATTTTGTGACGCCGGTGTAGTACTATGGTTATGTGATATTTTTTAACTGTGAAGGTACTGAACAGTTACGATATTTTGTTATTACTCACATCCCGGTGTGACAGACGATAATGTTTTTAATCACACAGGATACATTATTCAATAGAGGATACATTGATGAAAAATATAGGGGAACAGCAGATAATAATTGAATGTCCGAATACTATCTTTCATCTATACATCGACAGTGAGGATGGGCTTTTAAAGGTTAAGGTGTTTATGAACAATATGAAGCATGTTGATTCGATAAGTCTGCATGATATATACAACTGGTGCAACAGACAGCACGTGCAGTACACGACGACATTTAATTATGACAGTAAAATGACCTGGACAGAAATGATAAAATCCTACATATTTTACTTCAGACAGAAGCTTAGATATGTAAATAATAGTGATAGGATGATAGAAACATGAGATACCCTGAATTTCTAAAGGATAGAGGAACAATAGGCTTTGTGGCGCCCTCGATGGGCTGTACAACAGAGCCGTACAGGAGTGCCTTTGACAATGCCATTAAAAGGTTTCACAGCATGGGTTTTAAGACGATAGAGGGACCTAACTGCAGGTGCGACAGTGGCATAGGTATCAGCAATACACCTAAGAAGTGCGCAGAAGAGCTGAACGAGAGCTATGCTTCTGTTGACAGTGATGTGCTTATATCCTGTGGTGGTGGCGAGCTGATGTGCGAGGTAGTGCCTTATATTGATTTTGAGCGCGTGAAGCAGTCAAAGCCGAAATGGTACATGGGCTATTCCGACAACACGAATTTCACATTTTTGGAGGCTACTATTGCAGATACAGCAGGTATTTACGGGCCGTGTGCGGGCAGCTTTGGCATGGAGGTGTGGCATGAGTCACTTACCGATGCATTTAATCTGCTTTGTGGCAGGAAGCTTTCATTTACCAATTACCCTATGTGGGAGAAGGAATCGATAAAGGATGAGAATGCTCCGTTTGTGGGCTACAACCTGACTGAAAAGTCGTGCATCAGCTCTATTCCTGCGGTGGCAAAGGAAAGCAGGCTTACCATGAGAGGCAGGCTGCTTGGTGGCTGCATGGATTGTCTTATCAATCTGCTTGGTACATCGTTTGACCATGTAAGGGAATTTAATGAGCGCTACAGTGATGATGGTATCATATGGTTCCTTGAGGCTTGTGACCTTAATGTGATGGGCATGAGAAGGGCTATGTGGCAGATGAAAAATGCAGGATGGTTTTCAAATGTAAAGGGCTTTCTTATCGGACGCCCGGCGCACTTCGGAGAGGAAATGTTTGGCATAGACCACAGACAGGCGCTTTCATCACTGCTTAGAGAGTTTAATGTGCCGATCATCATGGATCTGGATATAGGTCATATGTCGCCGATGATGCCTGTGGTATGCGGAAGCATGGCAGATGTCAGCTTCGACGGAAGCAACTTTACAATTTCGTATGATATAGAGCAGTAGATTGGAGGAAAAATGATTAGATCAATAAAGAAAAAAGCAAAGAGTATTGTATGTAGCGTGCTTGCTGCGGTGACACTGTTTACAATGAATCCGGCTGTATTTGCAACAGAGACAGCTACGCAGACTGATACAGTTTCAAGCGTTGATGTATCAGGCAGTGACGCAGCTGATAAGAGTAACACAGACAGTACTGCAGACAGTACAACGCCAGCCGGCAGTGAGGCAAACGACAAGGTGACAATCAGCAAAAATGATAAGCCATACTTAAGTCTTGGAGCAGACCTCACACCGGATCAGAGAGCGACAGTGCTTGGATTTATGGGAATCGAGCTCACTGATCTGGACAAGTACGATGTGGTCTATGTAAATAATGATGAGGAGCACAAGTACCTCGATTCATACATCAGCAAGAGCGAGATTGGCACAAGGTCACTTTCCTCAGTACTCATTACAGAGGATAAAAAGGGTGCGGGTCTTAGTGTTTCCACACACAATATCAATTACTGTACGGTAGGAATGTACAAGAATGCGCTTGCCACAGCAGGCATAGCTGATGCTAAAATCATAGTCGCAGGCCCTTTCCCTATTTCCGGAACGGCAGCACTTGTAGGCACACTAAAGGCATACGAGGAGATGACAGGCAAGAAGCTTGACGACAAGGTGACAGACGCAGCGATGGATGAACTTGTCACAACAGGAGAGCTCAACAAGAGCATTGACGGCGATTCGCAGGATATCGAGGCAATGATTGCTGACCTAAAGAAGCAGCTTGCCGATGGAAAGCTCAAGGATGAGAGCCAGATAAAGGATGCGATAAAGGAGGCTGCAAAGGATTACGACCTGAAGCTTTCTGATGATGATATTGCAAAGCTGACATCGCTTCTTATGAAGCTTAAGGATGCTAATATCGACTGGGATTCAGTCATCAACCAGGCACAGGACTGGGCATCAAAGCTTGGCGATAAGATAAATGACCCGGGCTTCTGGGAAAAGATTGGTAACTTTTTCATGGATTTGTGGGATAAGATAAAATCCCTGTTCAGCTAGAAAAAGCTACAGGAGACAGTAAGAATAAGCAGAATATGAATCAGGCAACTCCCTGAAACGTAAGCATGAGCTGCACGTTGAAGGGAGTTTTTTTGATTAATAAAAAAATAATAAATTTCTGCCGAATACATTGATACAAAGGTCATATTCTATTATAATTAAATGGATAATGGATTAATGTAAACAATGCACATAAGAAAGATGGGATTTGATGATAAAGATAAATAAATTTCTGGCAGCCTCTGTCGTTACATTGTCATTAGCCGCATGTGACCTGGCACCATACAGCAGCATAGCAGTCTATGCGGATCAGGCGGCTAAGGTTGTGTGTGATGAGAGATATTGGGTAGCGGCGAGAAGCGGACCGGGAACAGAGTATGAGCTGGAGCACAAGCTTTCAAACGGCAAGGATATTACTATTCTTGAGCAGACCACAGGTGCAGACGGCAAGGTGTGGTACAAGGCAAAGTACAATCTGGCAGCAAATAATGAGGAGTGTGTCAGCTATATCAGGTCTGATTTTGTATCAGCAGGTACCGGCACAGCTGCATCAGACAATGCGCAGACAGGGGATGCTTCGGCAGACACCGGCAATGCGGATGCCATACAGCAGAATAATGAGGAGCAGCTTGCCCTTGCAACAGCATCGGGAGCATATGCTACAGGTACGATTACAGGTGGCAATGTGTATGTCCGCAATGCAGCAGGCACATCCGGCACTACCAAGGTTGTCTCACTCAACTGGAACCATCAGGTTGACATAATTGGAGAGACCAAGGTAAACGGTGTGGTCTGGTATAATGTCAAGGGTACTTTAAACGGCAAGGCATTTACGGGCTGGACTATCAGTACATACATAAAGGTGACATACAATAATAGCGGAGACAATACTGATTTTGTCACGGCTATGAAGAATGCAGGCTTTCCTGACAGCTATATTCCAAACCTTACAGCTCTTCACAATAAGTATCCAGGCTGGACATTTGAGGCTGTAAATACAGGGCTGGACTGGAATACGGTGATTAAAAATGAGAGTATCAATGGACTTAATCTAGTGTCTAAATCAGCAGACAATGCCAAGAAATCGACAGCAGCAGGAGCCTATAACTGGTCAACAAATACGTGGGTTGAGTACGAACCGGGATGGGTGTCAGCAAGCAGTGCCTATATTGCTTATCTCATGGATCCAAGGAATTTTCTTGATGAGACCAATATTTTTCAGTTCCAAAGCCTTGCATACAGTCCGAATGAGGCACTTGAAGGTGTCAAGTCCATAGTAAAAGGCACATTTATGGAGGGAACAAAGACCTATTCCAACAATGGTGAGAAAATCAATTATGCTAGCACATTCATGGATGTGGCAAAGAGCAGTGGAGTAAGTGCATACCATATAGCATCGCGTATAAAGCAGGAGCAGGGACAAAAGGGAACGAGCCCTCTTATTTCGGGTACATATTCCGGATACGAAGGATATTATAATTATTTTAATTTTAGTGCAACCGGAAACACGAAGGATAAGATTTATAAAAATGGTCTGTCTTTTGCCAAGAAGCAGGGCTGGAATACAAGAGTAAAGTCCATAAGCGGCGGAGCTGTAAAGGTGGGCAGCAATTATATAAATAAGGGTCAAAATACACTGTATTTTGAGAAGTTTAATGTAGTAAATACAAGCTCGCTGTATTTCCATCAGTACATGGGCAATGCCACAGCGGCTCTTACTGAGGGACAGAGTCTGGCTAAAGGATATTCAGACAAGAATCAGGCTTTTGTATTTAAAATACCTGTATACAACAATATGCCATCGTCAGCAGTGGGCTTCGATAAAGCTGGTGATACCAATAACTATCTGCAGTCGCTTGCGATAAGTGGTGTAACACTCACACCGGCCTTCAATGGAGCGACAACAAGCTATTCAGCAGTTGTTTCAAATGCTATAAGCTCAGTGACTGTTTCGGCAGATGCAGTTTCAGGAAACAGTGGTGTTTCAGGCACAGGAAGCTATTCGCTTGCTGTCGGAAATAATACAATTAAGGTAAAATGCAAGTCGCAAAGCGGTGATACAAGAACATACACTATCAATATAAACAGGCAGGCGGCATCTGTAAATAATGCAGGTGGCAATAATAATCAGAACAATAATAACCAAAATAATACAGATGTAAACATAACATCAGGTAAATACAGTATAGGTACTTATATTACAGGCATTGAGCCTGGAACCGGTGCAGCTGATTTTGTGAAGAATATAGCAGTATCAGCATCAGGGACTGTAAAGCTTTTGACAAGCTCAGGCTCAGAAAACAGCGGAAAGATTGCAACAGGCAATAAAGTGGCTGTTTATGATGCTTCAGGTAATCTGAAAAAGACATACGATATTGTTATATATGGAGATATCAATGGTGATGGTGCTGTAAATGCTCTTGATATGATTAAGCTCAACAGACATATTTTAGGAAAGGGAACACTCACAGGTGCTTATCTGGAGGCAGCTGATGCTAACAGAAAGCGTGATGGCGGAAATGCCCTTGATATGATAATCATGAACAGACACATACTGGGCAAATCAAAGATATCGCAGAATTAGAAATGTGAGGAAAGATATGAAGAAATTATTTGGATGTATATTATCACTTGTTGTGGCGGTGATGCTTGTTTTCACACCTGCCGAGCATGTATATGCGCAGGGACTTGGTCTCAGTGTCAGCTCAAGCTCTATAGCTGTTGGAAAAACAGTTAAGGTGACTGTTTCCATGCCGTCTGGATATTTTGGTACTGTAGTTATCTCAAGCTCTGACGAGGGAGTACTGAGTAACGGAGGAGATGGTGTGGCCAATATTGGTGACGCCGCAGGATATCCCACATCGCAGTCATTTTCATTTACGGCGAAGGCTGCAGGAAGCTGCACTATAAAGGCATATTGTACAGTTGTAGGAGATGCAGAGGGCAACGATGCCGGAGGTACAATTACCGGTGCCAGCACGAAGGTGACGGTAACAAGTGCTTCATCAAACAATGATTCAAACAGCAACAAGGATAACAAGGACAATTCCGGCAGCAATACCGGCAATGACAACAATGCGAATAAAGATAATGAAAACAAAGAGGAAAAGAAATCCTCAAACGCATCTCTTGGTTCGCTTGTTATCTCAGCAGGTACGCTTTCCCCTGAGTTTTCTGCTGCGACAAAGGATTACACAGCTACAGTAGATTACAGCTGTTCAAGCCTTGCGGTTACAGCAAATCCGGCTGATTCCAAGGCGAGTGTGACATCCGTCACAGGCAATGATTCACTTGAGGTTGGAGAGAATACGGTCAGCGTTGTTGTGACAGCAGAGGACGGCAGCACAAGCACATACAATATAGTTGTTACCAGAAGAGCCGAGGATGATCCGGAGAATGCAGATAAGCAGGATAACTGGAAGAAGTTCGATATAAATGGCACAGAGTGGACTATGGTAAATGACATTCCGGAGGATGTTGTTCCTGAAGGTTTTGAGCACTCAAAGACAGTGATTGACGGACTTGAATACAATACCCTTCATGGCACCTTTGGCGATATCACGCTTGTGTATTTACAGTCCGAAAGCGGCAATGGGCTTTTTGTATATGATGCAGCACAGAATGCAGCATATGAGTTTGTCCGTATCAATTCAGAGTCACATTTTATAGTGGTTTTACTGCCTAAGGTGGATGATGTGCCTGAGGGATATAATGAGATATCGCTCTCCATAGAGGGCAAGGGTGTGGCAACAGCCTACCAGACCAAAGCAGAAAAAAAAGATGATCAGACAAAGGATTTTTACCTCATATACGCCATGAATGACAATGGTGAGAGCGGCTGGTACACATATGATAGCGTAGATGGCACATATATGAGAACCGAGCTCAGTACACCTACAGTGGCACAGGAGGAAAACGATGCGGTAAAGAGTGAACTTGTCCCGGGAATTGCCAATAAATATCTTGTTTTAGCTGCAATACTGGTTCTTATTATCATTATTCTGTTACTGTTGCTTATTGTATCAGCTGTGAAAAACAGAAAATATAAGGCAATGGACTATCATGATGACGATGATGATGTAGATGATGCAGCAGAAGATGTATCAAATGAAGCTTTGGAAGAAACAACTGATGAAACTGCGGACGAGATAGCAGATGAGCTGGAAGGAGAGGTTACAGAAGAGTCGTTAGATGAAGTGGCAGAAGAAGCTGCAGAAGAGTCGGTGGGTGAAGTGGCAGGAGAAGCTGCAGAAGAGTCGGCAGGTGAAGCCGCAGAAGAAACAGCAGATGAAGCTGTAGAAGAGCCGGCAGATGAAGTCGCAGAAGAAACAGCGGAAGGTGCTGCAGATGAGCAAAAGATGGCTACGGATGAAAATATATCAAATGCATCCTATGTCGGAAGAACCGTAGAAATTACACCTGATTCTAAGAAAGCTGTTGAGAATGAAAACTCTGAGTTTGATTTAAAAGACGATTCAAGGCAGGAAAACGTTTCTGACACAGAAAACGATGCTGATGAGGATGCTTTAAAGAATCAGCTTCAAATGGCACTTGATAGCTTTGTCAATGAGGGAAATAAGCTGTCTGAGACTATAGACAGCAGTGCAAAGGATGACAATGAAGATGACAGCGAGGATGATGATTTGCAGTTCATCGACTTAAATTAGTGAATATGACTGGAGGATATGACTTGAAACCATATACAAGTAAGGCTAAAAAAGCAATAGATTTGGCTGCACGTATATCAAAGAAAATGAATTACAGCTATGTTGGAACAGAGCACATACTGGCTGGCCTTATAAAAGAGGGCACCGGTGTGGCAGCTGAGGTTCTAACAGCCTGCAATGTGGAATATGATAAGCTTATTTCGATGATTGAAGACCTGATTTCACCGGGGGATAACATCGAAGTGATGGACAGGGATGGCTATTCACCAAGGACACAGAGAGTATTGGAGCGTGCATCGGAGGAAGCCGATAGATTTGAGTGCAATGAGATAGGTACAGAACACTTGCTAATGGCTATAGTACTGCAGGGAGACTGTGCAGCTGCAAGACTTTTAAACACCATGGGTGTTAACAGTCAGAAGATGTTTATAGATATTCTTGGTGCGATGGGTGAGGATCCGTCTGCATACAGGGATCTGATGAAAAGCTACGGTACATCATACAATTCTGCGACTCCTGTATTAGATCAGTATTCCAGAGATTTGACAGATATGGCAGAGGCAGGGCTTCTTGACCCTGTTATAGGCAGAAAAAAGGAGATGGAACGCGTTATCCAGATACTTTGCCGCCGTGGCAAAAACAATCCATGTCTGATTGGAGAGCCGGGAGTGGGCAAGACCGCTATAGTAGAAGGACTTGCACAGGATATAGTCAGTGGCAATGTTCCGGATATTCTTTTGGGAAAGAGACTGGTTTCCCTTGATATGTCCGGGCTTGTAGCCAAATCAAAGTATCGTGGTGAGTTTGAGGAGCGTATCAAGAAGGTGATAAGCGAGGTTTCAAATGCCAAAAATGTACTGCTTTTCATTGATGAGCTTCACACTATAATAGGTGCAGGAGGAGCAGAAGGCTCGTTAGATGCATCTAACATATTAAAGCCGGCACTTGCCAGAGGCGAGGTACAGGTAATCGGCGCCACTACCATAGAAGAGTACCGCAAATACGTGGAAAAGGATGCTGCGCTTGAGCGCCGTTTCCAGCCGGTGATGGTTGAAGAGCCTGGTGTGGATGAGACAATAGAGATACTCACAGGATTAAAGGGAATCTATGAAAAGCATCATGGTGTCATCATAACAGATGAGGGTGTGAAAGCAGCAGTAAACCTTTCTGCACGATATATAAATGACAGATTTTTACCTGATAAGGCGATAGACCTGATGGATGAAGCGGCAGCCAGGATAAGGCTTAAGAATCTGACATCATCTGACGAGCTGCTTGCTCTGAAAAAAGAGATAACAGATAAGCAGAACCGGGTGGAAAATGCTTTGTCGAAAGGAGATCTCGCAGCTGCCGGCGCGCTTATGTCAGAAAAGGAAGTGCTTGAAAATAAACAGCAGAAGCTTATGAGAAAGAACCGTCGCACAGGAGCCAAAAATCAGCCTGTAGTCGGCGAAAATGAGATAGCGGATGTAGTATCGGGATGGACCAAAATACCTGTAAATAAGCTTACAGAGTCAGAGGCAGGACGACTTGCAAAGCTTGAACAGATACTTCACAAGCGTGTAATAGGACAGGAGGAGGCTGTTTCTGCTGTCGCAAAGGCAGTCAGACGAGGCAGTGTTGGTTTAAAGGATCCTAAGAAGCCGATTGGCTCATTCCTGTTTTTGGGACCGACAGGAGTAGGTAAGACGGAGGTGTCAAAGGCACTTGCTGAGGCTGTCTTTGGCAAAGAAGATGCCATGATACGTGTTGACATGTCAGAGTACATGGAAAAGCATAGTGTTTCAAAGATGATTGGTTCACCACCGGGATATGTGGGCCATGAGGAGGGCGGACAGCTCTCAGAAAAGGTCAGACGCAATCCTTTTTCTGTTATATTGTTTGATGAGATAGAAAAAGCACATCCTGATGTGTTCAATATACTTTTACAGGTGCTTGATGATGGTAGAATCACTGATTCACAGGGGCGCACGGTTGATTTCAAGAATACAATAATCATCATGACATCAAATGCAGGAGCTTCTTCTATTATAGAACCAAAGCGCCTTGGCTTTGGCGCTGGTGAGGATGAAAAGCAGGATCACGAGCGTATGAAGAACAGTGTCATGGAGGAGGTCCGCCGTATATTTAAACCTGAGTTTTTGAACCGAATCGACGAGACTATTGTATTTAGAGCTCTCAACAAGGATGACATGAAGCATATAGTGACACTTCTTGTAAAGGAGCTTAAGAAACGCTGTAAAGAACAGCTTGATATAGAGCTCACAGTGCGCGACAGTGCAAAATCCTTTATCGTGGATAAAGCCTATGACAGAAAATATGGCGCAAGACCTCTTAAACGAAAACTTCAGGAGGAGATTGAAGACCGTATGTCAGAGGATATTATTACCGGCAAAATTAAGCGCGGCAATAAGGTAATAATTTCTACGAAAAACAAACAAATTTCATTGACTGTTGAGTAGAATTGGATTTATAATTAATATATCAATATAGCTACGGGAGGATAAAAATGGCTGTAATAAGTGAATTAATCCGTACTGAGGAAAACGGAAAGCTCAGCTTCGGAGATTATACATTAGCTGCAAAGGCAAAGCTTGACAATTTTGAGAAGGATGGAGATATCTACAAGGTAAAGACCTTTAAGGAGATTACAAAGCTCGAAAGAAACGGACTCTTTGTATACGAGTCTGTTCCGGGAACAGCGGTTATGGATTTCGAGGAGACTGCTGATACAGTGACATTTACTGTGGAGGGACCTGAGGATGCTCAGATTACTCTTGGCCTTGAAGAGGAGACAGAGTACGAAATTGATATAGCTGGAGCTGTTGCAGGTACTATGAAGACAAATCTCGGCGGCAAGCTCAGCTTAAGCGTAGAGCTTGAGGGTGTTGATTCAGTCGATATCAAAGTATCAAGAAAATAGAGCATATTTTTAGCCCGGTGAAAGCCGGGCTTTTTGTATTTTATAAAGGAGAACAATATGGCAAAAGGAAAGACCTCTGTATTTTTCTGCCAGGAATGTGGTTATGAATCGGCAAAATGGATGGGACAGTGCCCGGCCTGTAAGGAATGGAATACATTTGTAGAGGAAACCATAGATAAAAAGTCGATAAGCTCGTCGGGAAAAGTAAAAAAAGAATCAAAGGCGGCACAGGTTCTGCCTCTTTCGGCAGTAAAAAGCGGGAAAGAGGAGCGTATAGTGACAGGTATAGCCGAGTTTGACAGAGTGCTTGGTGGAGGAATTGTGAGGGGTTCACTTGTGCTTGTGGGAGGAGATCCGGGTATAGGAAAATCCACGCTTCTACTTCAGGTATGCAGGGAACTTTCACAAAAAAAGGTGCCATTACTTTATGTGTCAGGTGAGGAATCCCTGCATCAGATAAAGATGCGTGCCGACAGACTTGGCGATTTTACGGATTCACTGGAGCTTTTATGTGAGACAAGTCTTGATATAGCAAAGGAAGTGATTCAGCGAAAAAAACCGGAGGTTGTTGTAATAGATTCCATCCAGACTATGTACAATGAGGAGATAGCGTCGGCACCGGGCAGTGTCTCACAGGTCAGGGAGACAACCGGAGTGCTTATGCAGCTTGCAAAGACTCTGGGTATTTCTGTTTTTATAGTAGGACATGTGACAAAGGATGGTGCGGTTGCGGGGCCGAGGACGTTGGAGCATATGGTTGATACTGTGCTTTATTTTGAGGGTGACAGGTATGAGTCGTACAGGATACTTAGAGGCGTTAAGAACAGATTTGGTTCGACCAATGAGATAGGCGTATTTGAAATGAAGGCGGAGGGACTTGTTGAGGTGGAAAATCCGTCGGAGTATATGCTTAGCGGTAAGCCCGAGGGAGCATCAGGATCAATTGTCACATGTTCCATAGAGGGAAGCCGTCCGATACTTCTCGAGATACAGGCTCTTGTATGTCACAGCTTTTTTAATAATCCAAGGCGTACAGCAAATGGTACAGATTATAATAAAGTAAATCTACTCATGGCGGTCCTTGAAAAAAGAGCCAACCTGTCACTGTCAGACTGTGACGCTTATGTGAATATAGCAGGCGGTATAAGGATGAACGAACCGGCGATAGACCTTGGGATAGTGCTTGCAATCGCATCAAGCAAAAAGGATATTATAGTGCGTGAGGATACCATATGCTTTGGAGAGGTGGGCTTAAGCGGAGAGGTGCGCGGAGTTACCATGTCCGAGCAGCGTGTTGCTGAGGCAAAGAAGCTTGGCTTTAAAAAGTGTATTGTTCCCAAAGTGTGTCTTGCAGGAGTGTCGCATATTAGTGGAATTGAGATTGTCGGTGTGGCAAATATCAAGGAAGCGATAGAGGCTGTCAGATAGTAATTGTGAGAATTGCATATAATAAACAGACAATTTAGAAAATTCGTGTTTTTTAAGACAGTTTTACTACTTTAATTAATTGCAGTAAATCCGTTGACATATGTGTGCCGGGATGATATTATATCAAAGCTGACTCGCGGGACACATTGAGTTGTAGAGCTTGTGAGTTACATTTTACAGACATGACTTTATAGATACTGCTTTGAAAATAAGTTGAAAAAGTTATGAAAAAAGTTCTTGACAAATGAAAAACATTTTGATAGAATAAACAAGCTGTCGCAAGACAGAGAACTTAAAACAGAGTTCAAAAAATAAAAAAGTGCTTGACAGATGAATGGGAATGTGATAAAATGTATGAGTTGCTCAAGAAAAGCAACAAAACATTAAAAAATAAATTAGATAATCTTTTCATTATCACAGTCTTGTTGGGACTGTGATAATTTTTTTTTCTTTTTTTACTTTCCTTGTCATTCTCTTGGCCTTTTTAATTGTATTATAGTTAAAAGAGCTAAAAGTCTGTGACGTTATGAATAATTACGATGAAATAGAGCGTAAAATTTTCCTGATCAAAAATTATTTGGAAGACAACCTTAGTGTTGCCGAAGAGGAAGAATTGCGGGTATGGTTGGATGAATCGCCGAAACATCGGGAAACTTTTCAGCGAATCAGGGATAAAAAAATATTGTTTGCAAAGTTGGAATATCGGCAACGGCAAGAAAAGGAAACCGATTGGAAAGTGATTTGCCGGAAGACGGGTATCGGCTCTTCCCGTCGTTTGTGGTATATTCGGGTGGCGCGTTATGCAGCTGTTTTCTTCGGATTATGCCTGGGGGTATGGTTGTATTTCAGGGCTCAGGTGTCACAGCCTCAGGAATCGACATTGGCCGCTATTTCTATGGATACCATTTGTCCGGGAT
>OOCX01001630.1_pt1 | contig 13388 bp, 15 predicted proteins | sample 1671231 | NCBI WGS metagenome assembly OOCX01 (sample SAMN06348135, study PRJEB24527) | human gut metagenome | biome: human gut; feature: ankylosing spondylitis patient; material: feces | host: Homo sapiens | place: China | collected 2015-10 | reverse complement strand
TATCTTCCATTTGTATTTTAATATTATTATTCTCTAAGTTTCTAAGTATAGTTTTTAACTGTTTTGGAATTGATCTAATATCAAAAAGTATTTCTTCTGTATTATCTTTAGCTCTAAGTAATATCTTATCTACACTAAGTTTATTAATATAATAATACTTAATAAATTCTTGTGCTACTGACGATATTGAAAAATCTGGATCTAAACTTCTAGCAGTTCCTTCTAAAGTTATTATAGTTTTTGCAAGCATAGAAAGTTGAGATGGTATACATACTTTATATTTTCTAAGAAATCTAAACATATCATTTAAAATATTAGATATACTTAACTTCTCTATTGGTACATCATAATAGTAGTGCATTAAATATAATAAATCTTGTCTAAAACTACTAGTATCTATATCTGAGTTTAGTATATTCATATCTATTAGTAAGTGAATTACTCTATCTATATTTTTCTTGCTTATTGCAATTGCCATATGATTTAAAAAGTTTAAGGTCTTACTGTCTATAATCCCAATCATTCCAAAATCTATATATGATATACAGTTACTACTTACTACAAATATATTCCCCGGATGTGGGTCACCGTGAAAAAATCCATATTCAAAGACTTGTTTAAATAACGATCTTACACCTATTTCCGCTATATTTTTAGTACTCCAACCTAATTCTCTTATTTTTGAAATATCACTTAACTTTATACCTATTATTTTTTCCATTATTAATACTTTTTCGGTACTATATTCACTATATATAGAAGGGATATATACTTCTTTACTATCTTCAAACATCTTTTTAAACTTGATAGCATTCATAGCTTCAAAATTATAGTCCAACTCTCTCATTAATTGAGTATTAAATTCTTCTATTACCTGTTTTAAGTCTATATCAATATCTTTATATAAATCTTTTAATGCTGAAGCTATACTCCTCAATATTTCTATATCAGATTTTATAGTTTCTTCTATATTAGGTCTTTGTATCTTTACAATTACATCTTCATTATTTTTTAACTTACCTTCATAAACTTGACCTATAGATGCAGACCCTATAGGAATATCATTAAATTCCTTAAAAATATCATCTATATCTAATCCAGTCTCATTTTTAAATATAGCTTTTGCTATATCTGTATCAAATGGTTCTACACTATCTCTTAATTTAGAAAGTTCATCTATTATATCTTGGTCAAATAAATCTTTTCTTGTACTTAATAGTTGCCCAAATTTTATATATGTTGGACCTAATTCTTCTATTACACATCTAATCTTTGTAGCAGTAGACATATTCTTTATTTCCTCAGAAGGATTTGTAATAGGTATTTTATATGCTACTTCCTCTATATTTAGCTTTTCTACAATAACGGAAAATCCATATTTAATTAGTACATGTGCAATTTCTTTATATCTTTTTAAGTTTTTATAACTTATTCTCACTAGATTCCACTCCTAAAATTTTAAAAGGGCAATATAATGATTGCCCCTTTAGTTTTGTTACTTATGATTATTTGCAAGTTTTACGTATTTTAATGCTGATTTAGTAAGATTTTCTTTTTCTTGTTCTGAAAGTTCTCTTATTACTTTAGCAGGTGAACCCATAGCTAAAACACCTGATGGTATTTCCTTTCCTGGTGGGACTAAACTTCCTGCTCCAAGTAAAGTGAATTCTCCAATTTTAGCTCCATCTAAAACGATTGAACCCATGCCTATTAATGTATTGTTTCCAATTTCACATCCATGAATTATTGATTTATGACCTATAGTTACATTATCACCTATAACTGTAGGATATCCCTCTGATATATGCACTACACTTCCATCTTGTATATTTGTGTTTTCACCTACAGTTATATGGTTATCATCTGCTCTTAAAACAGTCCCATACCATATATTTGCATTTTTACCTATATTAACTTGACCTATAACATCAGCACTGTCTGCTATAAATGCAGTTTCATCTATTTTAGGTTCTACTCCTTTGTATCCTTTTATCATTGAGTATTATTCACCTTCTAACATTAATTTTGCTTGTATCATTATTGAACACTCTGTTCTTTTCTTTTGCATTTCACAGCCTAATTCATACGGCTTCATAACATCTCCGTTAAAGTTAGTTGCATTTGCATGACATCCACCTGAACAGTAGAATTTATTCCAACACTTTTTACAATCTTCTTTACTATATACATGAGCATTCTTAAAGCTCTCAGTTAAATCATGAGGGAATACTATTTCTTCATTCATTATGTTAGATAATTTATAATCTTCATTTCCAACGAATTGATGACATGGATATATATCTCCCTCTGGAGTTATAGCAAGATATTCATTTCCTGCTCCACATCCTGTTATTCTCTTTATTACACATGGACCTTGATTTAAATCTATCATAAAGTGGAAGAATTTAAAATCTTTCCCTTCCTTTAACATGTCAGCATATTTAACTGCTAAATTTTCGTATTCTTCAAATACTTTTGGCATATCTTCTTCTCTTAATGCATACGGATTTGACTCATCTCCTACAACTGGTTCAACAGAAGTAAGTGCAAATCCTTCATTTGCAAAATGCATAACATCTTCAGAGAAATCTAAATTCTCTCTTGTAAATGTTCCTCTTATATAATAATATTTGTCTTTCGGTCTAGTTTCTATAAGTTTTTTGAACTTAGGTAATATGATATCATGACTTCCTTTATCATTTAATGTAGGTCTCATATTATCATTTACTTCTTTTCTTCCGTCTAAGCTTAATACTACGTTGTGCATATTTTCATTTATGTACTCTATCTTTTCATCATCTAATAATATACCATTTGTAGTTATAGTGAATCTTATATTTTTATTATTTTCTTTTTCTATACTTCTTCCATATTCAACTAATTGTTTTACTACATCAAAGTTCATTAGTGGCTCTCCACCAAAGAAATCTATTTCTAAGTTTCTTCTATTTCCTGAGTTAGCTATTAAGTAATCTATTGCAGCTTTACCAACTTCAAAACTCATCATTTGCTTTTCTCCACCAAAATCCCCTTGTGCAGCAAAGCAGTACTTACATTTTAAGTTACAGTCATGAGCAACATGTAAACATAAAGCTTTAACTACTTTTTTTCTAGCTACGAAACTTGGATGGAATTGATATGTATCCTCTGTGTATAAAAGTCCTTCTTCTTCTAAAGTCTTTATTTCATCGTAAGCTTCATTTATTTGCTCTACTGTATAGTTTTCTTTTAGACTTTCTATTATTTCTTCTTTAGTTTTTTCCTTATATAAGTCAACTAGGTTATAAGCAACTTCATCAACAACATGAACTGCTCCTCCGTTAACATCTAGTACTATATTATATCCGTTCATTGAGAACTTATGTATCATACTCATTTTTCTCTCCTCCAAATTATCAATTCGATTTATGTATATCAACACACCTTACTCGAATTAAAATTAATTATATAACTTATATAAGGTATAAGCAAGACTATTACAACATTCGCCTTTAATACCTTTTAATTCCATATTATTTGACAAAAAATAAATCTATCTTCACTTTAATATTTATATAAGTTTACTTTACTTTTTAATATAACCTCATAATAGATAAATATCTAGTTCTTATCATCTATCTGTTTAAAAAAGTTAACCAGATTATTACCATTGTCACTATGATGATTTTTAACTATATCTAATATAACCGTATCATCAATTATATCTTTTAAAATTTCATAGCCATAACTGCTATGATTATAGTAACACTGTATTTTTTTAGATTTTTTAATACTTTTTAATTTTCCTTTAGTTAATTTGTTTAATATAACTATTATAGATTTATCAATCACATTTAATCGTTTCGTAATTTTTCCTATATCATGTAACAAAGCTGACTTCATCAGTCTCATTATTATCTATAATAAATTCTATATCTTTCGCTATTCTAATACTATGCTTTTGTTCTGATTTAGATAACTTCATGAATAATTCCAACTCTTTTTTATTTAGTATTTCATTAGCATAATCATAATCTTTTTCAGTCATCTTATCTGTAACATTAACATAAAATTGCTTTACTCGTTTAGGTATCATGATTTTCTCCTTCTATTTCTTAATTAAGGATTTTACAGTTTATTTTGTCAAATTTTACTTCGATCATAACATCAATAACACAACTTCGCTAACGCTACTGATACATCCATTGCTTAAAATTCGCTTCGCTCATATCGCCAACGATACATCTTTGCTACCGCTACAGATGTATCCGTTGCTTAAAATTCGCTTTTCACATAACTCAAATGATATATCATTATAATAAAAAATGGAGTATTTTAAAACAAGTATTTATCTTAAAATATCTCCATCTCAATTTATTTTCTATTGAGCTTTCCTTTAACTTTCTCTAAAATTATATTAACTTCATCTACTTTAAGTATTATTATACTTGTACCGTAAACTATTGCACCTATTCCTACTGATAGCGCTAAAGTTATGACCTCTTTTATAAATCCACTACCTAGTATATTAGCTATAGTATTATATGCAAATAAAGTTACTACTGCCATTATAATTCCTGAAATCAAGGACTTAATCATACCCAGTGCTATTGACTTACCACCAAAACTACCTATTTTTCTTCTTAAGCTTATAAATAATAATGCTATAGTAAATAGTGCTGATATACTAGTTGCAAATGCAAGTCCTGCAAGTTGCATATTAGTATATTTAACAAATAATATATTAAGTGTTATATTTAAAACCATTGCTATCACTCCATTTATCATAGGAGTTCTAGTATCCTGTAATGAGTAAAATACTTTTCCTAATATATCTCTAAGACCATATCCAATCATACCAATTGAATAGAATATAAGGGCAACAGCTGTCATCTGAGTTGCTCTAGCATCAAATTCACCTCTTTGGAATAACAATTTTACAATTGGATTTGCAAGTATTATTGCTCCAATAGATATTGGTATAACTAATAATGTAACAGTATTTACCGATGTTATTATTGATTTATTAAACTGTTCTTTGTTGTTTTCAGATGATAACTTCGACAACATAGGGTATACAACAGATGATATAGAAACTATAAACATTCCCATAACAAATTGATTTAACTTTGTAGCATAGTTCAATGCAGATATACTACCTTCAACTAATGTAGATGCTATAGTTCTATCTACTATAGTATTTATTTGATTAACTGCAACTCCTATTAAAACTGGAGCTATAAGCCAAAGCATTCTCTTAAGATGCTCATCTTTAACGTCTATGTACGGCTTGTATCGAAATCCTTTTTTCATTGCAAAAGGAAGTTGAAATAAAAATTGAAGTGATAATCCAATTAAAGTACCCCAAGGCAATAAATAAGGACTTATTTTCACACTTACAATTATTGATATAATTATAAGAATATTGTACGGAACTGACATAAAACCTGGTATTATAAAATTTTCTTTTACTTGTAGGTATGCCATCATTATATAGCTCATTCCTAAAAATGCTAATCCTAATATCATTACTCTTGTATAGTAAATTGCTAATCTAAGCGTTTCACCTTCAAACCCAACAGCAAATATTTTTACTATCTGTGGCGTAAATATCGCTCCTATCACCGAAAGAACTATACATATAATTACAACAATATTAAATACATTATTTGTAAACTTATTAGATGATTGCTCTCCTTTATTTGCATTTACTTCACAATAAAGTGGAATAAATGCAGTTCCTAGAGATGTACCTATAGCAGTGAATATTACTGCTGGTATATTCATAGCCACTAAAAATGCATCACTAACTCCTGATGCTCCATATGCTGAAGCTAGGGCTAATTCTCTACCAAAGCCTAGAATCTTAGCAACTAAAGTTGCCGCCATTAATCCTACAGCTGCCTTTGCTACTCTTGACATGATTTCTCTCTCCTATACTTTATTAACTCTTATTTATTTGATTATTCTCTATTTTAATATAATGTATAACAGTTTATAAAATAAAAGTTATATATATCCATTTTATATTTTATAGATTAACTCAACCTTAATTAAAAATTAAAATTCAATTAAAAATTACTTTTCTTCAATGTTACCTTTATGTTTTTTACTTAATTTTTTTATGTCCTCTAATTCTAAATATGCTACAAGATTTTGTGATGTATTGTCTATATCATTTGATATATCAAATAAGTTACCTACAAAAGCATTCCCTAATATGTCATATGTTAAATCTTCTATACTTTTATTTTGTTTATCTTTATTCTTCATAACTATTACCTCCTCTTATTTTGAGCATGTATATATTATTAGCAATAGTCATGGTTATTACTCCAATATATATTTTCATAAAATTTAGCATACAAAAAAGACGTCATAATAATGACGCCTTTTGTAGTGTTTATTATAAATTATTATCTTTCACACTCTTGATTTGCAACTGTACAAGAAGTTTTGCAAGCTGATTGGCAAGAAGTTTGACATTCACCACATCCACCTTTTGCAGCACTTTCCTTTAAAGTAGCACTAGATAAAGTTTTTACATGTTTCTTTTCCATCTTTAAATACCTCCTACTCAAAAGTTTCTTAAATGATTATATCATATAATTTTCCAAATGTGGAATATTATTTAAAATTTACACCTAAAACTCCACCAATGCCACCAGCTAGAGATACTAACAATACTTTGTATAATATATCCATTTCAAATACAAAACTATCCTTTGCTAAAAATACTATTAATGTAAGGCATACTATGTACATAAGGCCAACTAACAGACCGTATATAAGGCCTTTTTCTTTTATGTTCTTTGATGCATAAAATCCTCCAAATGCTGATGATGCAGTAGTTATTGCAGATGATGCCATAGCTATAGAATTTCCTGATAAACTAGTAAATGTAAGGGCTAAGTTATATATTAATAGAGTTGCTAGTGTTAATATATATGAATATCCTAAGCCCTTTAGAATGTAATTTGTTTTCTCCATAAAAAATACCTCCCCTCGAATATATACTCGTTAATATATATTCAAGAAAAGGTACAAACATTACTATTTATTATGCTTCTTTAGATTCAACCTTACCTATAGCCCATTTTTCAAATGGTACTTTAGTTCTATTTGGCCCTATTTCTAATATTACAGCATTTTCTTCAACCTTAGCAACGTGAGCTATTATACCACCTATAGTAGTAACCTTATCTCCTACGTTTAAGTTTTCTCTCATTTCTTTTAATTCTTTATCTTTTTTCTTTTGTGGTCTTATTAGTAAGAAATAAAATACTCCAAATACTACAACCCACATAAGTAATCCCATGATCATCTGTTGTGTTTGCGGACTCATCTTTTTCACTCCTTCAAAGTTTAAAAATTATTTATATATATTAAATATTATATATTAAAATGATTCTAATTAATAGTACATTTTAATTTATTTTGTGTATCCATATGCCTTGAAGAATTCTTCTTTGAAGTCTAATAATCTATCTTCCATTATCGCTTCTCTTACTTGCTTCATTAAGTTTAATAAGAAGTGTAAATTGTGAGTAGTTATTAATCTTGATGCTAATATTTCGTTAGCCTTAACTAAATGTCTTATATATGCTCTTGTGTAATTTTTACAACAGTAGCAATCACAGTTTGGATCTAATGGCCCAAAGTCTCTTGCATATTTTGCATTTCTAACAACTACTTTACCAACACTAGTCATAGCTGTACCATTTCTAGCTATACGAGTAGGTAATACACAGTCAAACATATCTATTCCTCTTATAACACCTTCTAGTAAGTCATCAGGGCTACCAACACCCATTAGGTATCTTGGCTTATCTTCTGGCATTAAAGGTACTGTATAATCTAATACTTCATACATTAATTCTTTTGGTTCTCCGACACTTAAACCACCAACTGCATAACCTGGTAAATCAAGTTCTAATATTTCTTTAGCAGATTGTTCTCTTAAGTCTTTATACATTCCACCTTGGATTATACCAAATAAAGCTTGTTTTTCTGTATTTTTATGAGCTTCTTTACATCTTTTTAACCATCTTGTAGTTCTTTCTAAAGAGTTTTTAACATATTCTCTATCAGCAGGATATGGAGCACATTCGTCAAATGCCATCATTATATCTGAACCTAAAGCATTTTGTATTTCCATAGCTTTTTCAGGACTTATAAAGTGTTTTGATCCATCTATATGAGATCTAAAGTGAACACCTTCTTCTGTTATTTTTCTAAGTGGACCTAAGCTAAATACTTGGAATCCTCCACTATCTGTAAGTATTGGTCTATCCCAATTCATAAACTTGTGTAATCCACCAGCTTCCTTAACTAAATCGTGACCTGGTCTCATATATAAATGATATGTGTTACTTAATATTATTTGTGAACCTATTTCTTTAAGTTCTTCTGGTGTCATTGATTTTACTGTTGCTTGAGTTCCAACAGGCATAAATATAGGTGTTTCTATAACACCATGTGGAGTATGAAGTCTTCCAAGCCTTGCCCCACTTTGTTTACATGTTTTTATAAGTTCGTATCTTATTGCACTCATGTTTTTTGTCTCCTTAATGTAGTCTTTTGTTTATCTATATTAAATTTTATATATTTACTGTATCTAAAGTTTTGTCATCTTATATAGGGTCTTTAGCATCTATAATATCATCATCGCGGTCATAATGTATACTCGTTATGTTCATATTACTATTGTCTTTTGTTAACAAATATTTTCTGATTGTAAATAATCCAGCTATTGCAATTACACCTAATAATACTTCTAACATACCTCCACTTTTGGGAAGTAATAACATCTTTCTTGCTATTGCATACAATAAGACTTCTATTATTGTACCTGGTATATGCAAAGATAACATAACCACGAACTCTATAGCTATAACTAAAAGAAGTATTTGTGCTAGTATATCATTTAATTGACTATATGCAACAGGAGTATGATATTCAACGATATATGCAGTCCATATCATTCTTAGGACATCTATCGTTCCCAAAAATACTGCTATTAAAACTACCATGGCTAATATTGATTCAAATATATACGCTACTCTTAGTGATATATTACTTTTATCTATATTTTTCATAGTTCCCCCTATATATTCTCTATTTAACTATTTTACAATCATAGCATCTCCAAAACTAAAGAATCTATATCTTTCTTTTACAGCCGTTTCATAAGCATTTAGTACATTCTCTTTGCTAGAAAGTGCACTTACTAACATAATTAATGTTGATTCTGGTAAATGGAAATTAGTTATAAGTTTATCTACCATTTTAAATTTGTATCCTGGGTAAATAAATATATTAGTCCATCCGCTAGTTTCTTCTATTATACCCTCTTCATTAGTTGCTGATTCTACTGTCCTACAACTAGTTGTTCCTACACAAACTACGTTATGTCCATTTTTCTTAGCATTGTTTATCTTTTGTGCAGCTTCTTTATCTACCATATAATATTCTGAATGCATTTCATGTTCTAATACATCATCAACCTTAACTGGTCTAAAAGTTCCAAGTCCAACATGAAGGGTTACAAATGCTATATCTACACCCTTATCCTTTATTTGTTGAAGTAATTCTTCAGTAAAATGAAGACCTGCTGTCGGTGCTGCTGCCGAACCATTATGCTTAGAATAAACAGTTTGGTATCTTTCTCTTTCTTCTAATCTTTCTGTTATATATGGAGGTAGAGGCATATTTCCAAGTTCATCTAAAACTTCCTCAAATATTCCTTCATAATGGAATTTAATTATTCTAGAACCTTCTTCAGCTAAACCTACTACTTCTCCTATAAGTTTTCCATTTCCAAAAGAAAACTTAGTTCCTATTTTAGCTCTTTTACCTGGTTTTACTAATGCTTGCCAAGTATCCTCTTCTGTTCTTTTTAGTAATAAGAATTCTATCTTACCACCTGTATCTACTTTTTCACCTATAAGTCTTGCCGGTATTACTCTAGTGTTATTAAGAACTAGGCAATCCCCAGGATTTAGATAATCTATTACATTTTTAAATGTTTTATGTTCAATTTCTCCAGTTTCTTTATCTAGTACCATTAATTTAGAACTTGATCTATCTAATATAGGTACTTGAGCAATTAGCTCTTCTGGTAAGTCAAAATAAAAGTCGCTTGTTTTCAATTTAAACTTCCTTTCCAAAATTTTATACAGTTACCATAATAACAAAAAAAGTATATTTTTTCTATACACCTATTAAATATATGTTATGTGTATTTTTAGAAATTATATCTATTTATGTTATTATACACACATTAATGTAACTTAAAAATTATCGTATCATGTTCTATGTCTATTCTTTATTTAGTAGGATAAGGCATTTTAAGATGCTCATATGCTAGTGGCATAGCTATTCTTCCTCTTGGACCTCTATTTATAAATCCTAACTGAAGTAAGTATGGTTCATAAACATCTTCTATAGTATTTCTATCTTCTCCTATAGATGCCGCTAATGTATCAAGTCCAACAGGACCTCCTCTAAACTTTTGGATTATAGTCATTAGAAGCTTCTCATCTACATAGTCAAGTCCTAGACTATCTACACCTAATAACTCTAATGCTTTGTTTGCAACATCATCAGTTATATTACCATCTGCTCTAACTTGAGCGTAATCTCTTACTCTTTTTAAAAGTCTATTTGATATTCTTGGTGTTCCCCTTGAACGTCTTGCTATTTCAGTTGCTCCACCTATTTGTATTTCTGCACCTAAAATTTCTGAGGATCTTACTACTATTTTTGCTAATTCATCAACTGTATAATAATCTAGTTTACATATAACTCCAAATCTATCTCTAAGTGGATTTGTAAGCATACCAGCTCTAGTTGTTGCACCTATTAATGTAAATTTAGGTAAGTCAAGTCTTATACTTCTTGCCGATGGCCCTTTTCCTATTATTATATCTAAACAAAAATCTTCCATAGCAGAATATAAAACTTCTTCTACACTTCTATTTATACGATGTATTTCATCTATAAATAACACATCATTTTCATTTAAATTTGTAAGTATTGCCGCTAAGTCTCCAGCACGCTCTATAGCTGGTCCTGATGTTATTCTTAAATTTACACTCATCTCATTAGCTATTATACTTGCTAAAGTTGTTTTACCAAGACCTGGTGGTCCATATAAAAGAACATGATCAAGTTGTTCATTTCTACTTTTTGCAGCTTCTATAAATATCTTAAGTTGCTCTTTTGCCTTTTCTTGACCTAAATAATCATCTAAAGATTTTGGTCTTAAACTATTTTCAACATCTATATCTTCATTTTTCATTGTTGATGTTATTATTCTATCTTCATCTTGAAAATCAAACATTAACACTCATCTCCTTTCTATCTTAAGGATTTACTCATTATATAAGTTAAAGATTTCTTTATTATATCTTCTGTATTTAGCCCATCCTTTTTACACTTGTCAACGGCTTCCTTAGCTTCTGCTGATGAATATCCAAGGGCTACTAATGCATCTACTGCTTCATCTTTAGATACAGCTATTGGTTCACTTGAAAGTAATGTTGGTTCAAACTCAACATTATTTTTATCTACTTTATCTTTTAATTCAAGTACTATTCTCTCTGCTGTCTTTTTACCCACACCTGGAGCTTTAGAAAGTTTAGCTACATCTTCACTTAATATATATGCCCCAAGTTGCCCTGGTGATGCAAATGATAATATGGATAAACCTACTTTAGGCCCTATTTTTGATACTGAAGTTAAAAGTTCAAACATCTTCATCTCTTCTTTAGTTGCAAATCCACAAAGGCTCATATCATCTTCTCTTACTATTAATTTAGTATAAATTTTTGCCATATTTCCTAAATGTAAATCTTTTATAGTATTACTAGATACATTTATTTTATATCCTATATTGTTATTATCTATTACTATATAATCTAAGTTAATTTCTTCTACTGTTCCTTTTATATAACTATACATAACTTCCCCCTATATTCTTTAGAGTTTTTTCTAACTTATTAGCATGTGCGTGACAAATTGCAACCGCCAAAGCATCTGCCACATCATCTGGTTTTGGTACTTTTTTTAGATTTAAAAATGATGTAACCATTTGTTGTACTTGTAGTGGTGTATATTCATAAACAGGTTTATTATTATGAGCACAAGCAAGCATAGTAACCCCTCTTGCTTGAGCTACTGTGATTGCTGTTTTTACATTTTTATTAAAGAATAGTTCTTCTATACCGACTTCGTCTATATTGTAATTTTTTATAAGCATATCTATTCCCTTGTAAACAAGTTCTAATCTTTTTAATATATCCATACCTGCAGGAGTAGTTACTGCGCCATAATCTATTACTCTAAATTTACTATTTTTATATTCTATTATTCCATATCCAACTATTGCTATCCCTGGATCTATGCCTAGTATTATCAAACTGTCCGCTTCCTCCTAAAAAATTTCATTTTATCTATATCCATAATGATATATATACTTTACAAAATATGCAAAACTTATGTTCTAATACATTATATCATAAGTTTTTGTATACACAAAAAAACAACCTTATATATTAGGTTGTTTTTATTAACTTCCAAAGCTCTCAAGTCTTGAATATGCATCATCTTGAGTATCAACTACTACTCCTTTTTGAATTTCTTCTTGAACTGACTGTGGTAAGGAATCTAATTTAATCTCTGTATTTTCTATTAACTCTCTATTTCCATTTATATCATATTTATAAAGTCCTATAAATCCATTTTCTACTTCTAAAGAATATTTATTACTTCTTGATGTGTCCTTTAAAGGAGCTTTTTCCGATAATACTATTTGATGTTGTGTTATACTATCAATCTCTTTATCTGGATATTGCTCAGATAAATATGTTCGTATTTCTTCTTTAGTTTTATCAAGTAATTCTTTTGGAGCAAATCCTATCATATTAGGCTCTGAGTCTATTAAACTTCCTTCTTCACTACGTTTATATAACCAAATTTCACAATTTTCACTTAATCCAAATGAATCTTTAGTTTCTTCATTTTCTTCATTTATAGTTTCATTATTAAATGCTGGTTTCTCTTCTACTTTTCTAGTTTTTACTCCTATATAAATACCTCCACTTAGTACTAATATCCCTGTTAGTATTAATATAGGTATCTTCCATTGGAAGGGCTCTTTTCTCTCGAACATATATATAACCTCCTTATATCAAATATTGTTGCCATACCTTATTTTTTTATACATTTTATCCAAATATTACTATTTTTATTTTATCGTTCCATTATTAATAATCTGTACATATTATTAGGTATATGTTTAATATAATTTAGTGGGGGTGATAATTTGAGTTCATATATTCGAGTAATTTATGATAGATTAGATTTTATTGAGTTTAAACAAAACTTAATTCTTTTAAAACAACCTC
>OOCX01001617.1_pt1 | contig 13453 bp, 8 predicted proteins | sample 1671231 | NCBI WGS metagenome assembly OOCX01 (sample SAMN06348135, study PRJEB24527) | human gut metagenome | biome: human gut; feature: ankylosing spondylitis patient; material: feces | host: Homo sapiens | place: China | collected 2015-10 | reverse complement strand
GGCCCGCGGATCGAAGACCTCTCCAAGATCTTCACCTATGCCCACAATTTCATCTATCTGGGCCGCGGCTACAACTACCCCACGGCGATGGAAGGCGCGCTCAAACTGAAGGAAATCTCCTATATCCATGCCGAGGGCTACCCCGCCGCCGAGATGAAACACGGCGCGATCGCGCTCATCGACAACGAAATGCCGACGGTCGCCATCGCCACGCCGGACAATACCTACGAAAAAACGGCCAGCAACATCGAGGAGATCCGCGCCCGTGGCGGCAAGATCATCGCCGTGATCGCCCACGACGATACGCACGTGCGCCGCAGCGCCGATTACACGATCGAAGTTCCGGTGATAACCGACTGCCTGATGCCGGTCGTCGTCTCGGTGCCGCTGCAGCTGCTGGCGTACTATATCGCCGTAAACAAGGGCCGCAACGTGGACCAGCCGCGCAATCTGGCCAAGTCCGTGACGGTGGAATAGCCCCGGCCCCGGAAAATAGCTGAACATGGAAATCCCCGCAGCCGTACGCGGCTGCGGGGATTTCGCTCACACATTATCATTAACCTAAAACCTCGTGTCAGTCGTCGTAGCCGTTGGGTTTGGCTTTCCATGCGGCGGCGAAGATCGCCGTGCCGACGAGCGCCATGCCCACCAGCGTATAGAGCGCGATGCTCCAGTCGGTGTACTGCACCAGCATACCCATCCCCCAGCCCGAGACGATCGTACTGCCGTAGCCGAACAGGCCGCAGAAACCGCCTGCCGTGGCGGCGGCGCGCTTGGTGGCGATGTTCGCCGCGGCGATGCCGACGAGGGCCTGCGGGCCGTAGATGAAGAATCCGGCCGACATCAGGATGGCGATGGCAACGGCCAGAGGCGTATGTTCATTGAGGGTATAGAGCCCCACGAGGCAGAGCGCGGTCATCAGCATGCAGATCACGCAGGTGCGGGGCGCGCGGCCGCCGAAGAAACGGTCGGTGGCCCAGCCTGCGGCGAGCATACCCGCGATGCCGGCGATTTCGAATGCCGCGACCGTCCATCCGGCGTGGCTGATGTCCATGTGGAGGTGCTCCTTGAGCATCGTGGGCCCCCAGTCCAGCACGGCGAAGCGCACGATGTAGACGAAGAAATTGCCCACGGCGATGATCCAGATCGTCGGGTTCAGGAAGACCTTGCGGCGCAGGAACGCCTTGTGTTCGGCTTTTTCCTCGGCCTTGGTATGCGGTTTGGCGTCGGCCGGGGTCGCCTTGCCGGTCTTCAGTTCGGGCAGCCCTACCGACGAGGGGGTGTCGCGCACGAAAGCCCAGACGACGGCGGCGCCCAGGATGGCGATCGTCGCCGGGAGCAGGAAACACCAGCGCCAGTGCTGCGAGAGGATCGACGAGGCGTCGAACCATGCGCCCCAGTTCAGGCTGACGACGTATCCGCAGAAGATGATGGCCAGGCCGGCGCCGATCGAGTGGGAGGTGTTCCAGACCGACATCTTGGTGGCGAGCCGCTCGGGGACGATCCAGTGGGTCATCAGCCGCGTGCAAGGCGGGACGCCCATGCCCTGGAACCAGCCGTTGAGTACCCAGAAGATACCCAGCGCCAGCACCGACGAACTGAACCCGAAAAGCAGGTTGCAGATGCCGCAGAAGACGAGCCCCGTCACCAGGAAATAGCGTGCGTTGCTGCGGTCGCCCCAGATGCCGTTGAAGAATTTGGAGAGCCCGTAGATCAGCCCGTGGAGCGTGAGGAACAGACCGAGGTCGGATTTCGAGATGCCCATCTCCTCGTTGAGATAAGGCATGGCGATGCTCAGGTTCTTGCGCACGAAATAGAAGAGCGCATAGCCGAAGATGCACATCGCCATGGTGCGGAATTCCCAGTATTTAAAACGCTTGACCTGTTGGTCGGTCATGCCGTCATAGGCCGGATTGAGTTGTTTTGCAGACATTTATTCAGGTTGGTTCGGGTTTTACTTCAGGTTGGTGCGGTGGCTGCGCATCGCAGCTTCCTGCAGGGCGTGGATCGCATCGCGCGACCACGGCAGGCCGATGAATTCCGACGGGTAGTCGGTCTCGATGATGTCGGGTTCGGCGACCAGCTCGCGCAGGTAGGCCACACGGCGGTCGTAGGGGTTTTTCACCTTGTCGGACGAGCCGGTGATCGAGGTCATCGTCATCACGCCCTCGGCGTGCAGCAGGTCGTAAACCGGTTGCAGGTCGGGGTTTACGGCCAGGCGGATATAGGCCATGATGTATTTCCAGGGGATGGGCGATGCGTCGTAAGCCCTGAAATGTTCCATCGAGCTGATCTCGACGCAGAACATGACGTTGCGGATGCCGTGCTCCCAGTAGTAGAGCGCCTCTTCGACGGAGCGGACGCTCAGCATGATGTTGTGGTACATCGACCAGTCGCCGCCCGGCTGCAACTGCTTGATATAGTAGTCGAGGCTGGCGCGGCGCACCTCGTCGCTCACGCCTCGGGTGTTGATGTACTTGTTGTCGAAATTGAAGACGACCTTGTCCTTGCCCCATTCCAGCAGGTCTTTCAGGCGCGGGATCTTGTAGGGGGTGACGTTGCGGTCACGGTCTACGAGGCAGAATTGTTGCAGCTCTGCGTAGGTATAGTCGGCCACGCGCCCCTTGCCGGTGGTCGTGCGGTCGATCGTCAGGTCGTGCATCAGTACCATGACGCTGTCGCGGGTGAAGCTGAAGTCGACCTCGAAGAAGGTCGGCATCATCGATAGCGTCTTTTCGCACGATTCGATGCAGTTTTCGGGATAGCCGGGCATCATGCCCCCGCGGTGTCCGCTGACGATGATGTCACGGCCGGGGTCATAGGTGAAATAGGCTTGCAGTTCTTCGATCGACCCGATCCGCACGGCGTGCGGTATCGGGGCCTGGGCGCACGCGGGCAGCACGGCGGCGCAGCATACGGTCAGGAGCAGGAGAAGGGGGCTCGGTCTTTTCATTGTGCTTCGGGGATTTTGGCGATGATACGTTCCACTTCCTCGTAGGCCTGTGCGGCGAGCGGCAGCAGCGGGTCGGTGTCGGGAAGGGAGGCGATGCGGGCCAGGGCGGCCTTGACACCTTCTTTTATGACCAGACGGCGCATTTCCACGCTCTGCACGTCCTCGGGGTTGTCGTAATGCAGCGCGGCGCCGACGCCCAGCAGCAGGTCGGGCGTGGCGATGCCGTAGCGGCGGGCCGTGAGGATGGGCTTGACGAGGCGGTCGCCTGCCGAAAGCTTGCGCAGCGGCTCGCGTCCCACGCGGGTCACGTCGTCGCAGAGGTAGGGGTTGCGGAAGCGCCCGATGATCTTGTCGATATAGGCGAAGTGGGCGTCGCGGTCGAAGCCGTAGAGCGCCACCAGCCCCCGCCCGCTTTCGCGCATGGCGGCTTTCACGATGGTATGGATATGTTCGTCGGAGATGCTCTGGCAGATGGTCATGTAGCCTTTCATCCGTCCCAGGTAAGCCGTGATGGCGTGGCCGGTATTGAGCGTGAAGAGCTTGCGCTCGATATAGGCGATCAGGTTGTCGGCCGGATTCATGCCGGAGATTTCGGGTACGGCGCCCTTGAATGCGGCGCGCTCGACGTTCCATTCGAAGAAGCGTTCGACGACCACGTCGATCGGGTTCTCGCTCTTGACCGGCGGCACGATGCGGTCGACCGAGCAGTCGGGGAAGCCGACGTACTGCTCGCACCAGTCACGCTGGGCCTCGTCGAGGTGCTTGAGGACAGCCTCCCGGAGCTGTGTGGTGGCGCGGACGCCGTTTTCGCAGGCGATGACATTGAGCGGCTCGGTGACGCCTGCATCCCTGCGTGCGGCGATACCCGCCGCGATGGCCCCGGCGATGCGGGGCAGCACGGTCAGCCCCACCGCCGTGGTGACGAGTTCCGCCCCGGCGATCTGGGCGGCAAGTTCCGGGCTCCGGGAGTCCATTGCCGAAATGTCGGTAATGCGCATCTGCTCGCAGACCGTGTCCATGATCTGAACCGTATAGGCCCTGTCCGAGTTGATCCTCGCGACGACCTGTTCGTTCACATCGGCGAATACCACATGGTAGCCCGCCTGTTCCAGCACGGCGCCGATAAATCCGCGGCCGATGTTCCCGGCTCCGAATTGAATAGCTTTCTTCATTGCATTCGTGGTTTAAATATAGCTTCTGTAACAAAATACCGTATCGGTTGCCGCGGCCCGTCGCAGCGCTGAGCCCCGGCGGCGTATGCCCTGCGCCCTATTCCCAGAATATGCGGGTGTAATACCTGCCCTTGCCGAGGATGCAGTTCGTGAATTCGACCTGCTCGCCCTGCCTGATGTCGATGCGCAGCACCTGCCCCGCATAGACGGGCATGGGATAGTCGTAGGAGGCCGGACGGACGGCGAAACGCAGGTCGGACTTGTTGACGATCTCGAACGTGCGTTTGGTCTTGCTGACCTGGCGGATCTCGCGGATTTCGAGCGCAGCGTCTATCATCTGGCCGATGTACTCCCCGCGCCCCATCAGGTTGCCGTCGAAGCAGGCCAGGGCCCGCCCGGCGAGGAGTGCTTCGCGGATCGCCCCGGCCGTGCGGGCGGTGGCGAAGACCAGGGTCATCGGACGGCTGCCGCGCACGGGATAGATGCTTCCGCTCATATAATGTATGTCGCTGTTGGCGAACGGCACGAGGCCGTACTGAACCGCGTAGTCGAATGCGCGGGGATAGGATTCGGTCTTGTTGAACACCTCGACGCCGCGGAGTTTGCCCTGGGCGATCAGGCGTTCGTGGACGGGATAGATGTCGCTTTTCCGGTCGGGGTAGCCGGGATGGTTCCACAGCAGGAAGGCGCCCTGGCGGCAGGCCTCCTCGACGGCCTGCATCTCGTCCTCGACGTCGAGTTTGTCGGCATCCTGGATAAAGAGCGTGCAGATGTGCCCCAACGGCTTCTTGCGGGTGATTTCCGCACCGGGGATCACGATCATCCCGATCATGTCGCCGCGTGCCTTGGCCAGTTCGTAGGGTTTATTGAGGCCGCAACGGATGATGTCGGCGTTCTTGTGCACCTCGATGTGGTCGGTCATAGCGATCGCGTCCAGTCCGTCGTTCCACGCTTCGTTGACCCGGCCGACGGGCCACACCTGTCCGTCGGAGATGTCGGAATGGAGGTGGAAATCGCATTTGAGCGTGATATAGCCGCCGATGTCGGGTATGCGGAGGTATTGGCGGTAGTTCTGGCGGCTGACGGCCTCATGGACGTGGACATCGTCGTTATGCAGTTGTGCGGCGGCGGTCAAGGCACAGAAAAGGGCAAAAAATGCGAGGGTAAGGTTTTTTCTCATCGGTCGTGTAGTTTGGTCGTGTCATATTAAATACAACCGATCGCGGGAAACCACCTAACCGGATTACAAAAAAATTAAAAAAGGCACCGGACATTGTTTCGTTCGGCGAGAATGTTTATTTTTGTACCGAATCTGATTATCCGATGGAGAAAATCTCGCTTATATCACGGGTTCGCGCGGGCGACCGCAAGGCGTTCGACGAACTGTGCCGGAAATATTATGCCATGCTGGTTTCCTATGCCCGCCTGTTCCTCAGAGACGACTGGGCCGAGGACGTGGTGCAGGACGTGTTCTACAACGTATGGCAGCGGCGGGAGACGCTCGACGATTCGAACTCGCTGTACAAGTACCTGCTGCGTTCGGTCTACAACCGCTCGCTCAACTACCTGGACAAGAACAGGCGCGCCGGCGAATACGGCGCCTACTACCGGGAGCGCATCGCCGCGCTGGGCAGTTCGTACTATGCACCCGACAACAGCCCCGTCGTGCAGAAACTCTACAACGACGACCTGCGCGCCAGCCTCGATGCGGCCATCGAGTCGCTGCCGCCCAAATGCCGCGAAGTGTTCCGTCTGAGCTACATCGAAGACCTTTCGAACCGCGAGATCGGAGAGCAACTGGGCATTTCGCCGCGCACGGTGGAAAACCATATGTATGCGGCGCTCAAGCAACTGCGCCGGAAACTCTCCAAGGAACAACTGTTGTTGCTGCTTTCGCTGCTCTTCATGCGGGGCGTATAGGCCGGAGAGGCACAGACCCCAAGGCGTCGGGATACATAGTATCCCGGCGCTTTTTCGTTTGATCCTGCTCCCGATTTTTTCAATTTCCGGTAAGTGGTTTGAGCGGGTCGGCTGTATGTATCTATGAACACCGCCTAAACTACTCGACCGATGGAAACGACATTCCCGAAGGCGCATTCAGCCGCCCACCGCACCCGCATTTGCAGAGGTGCCATGAATTTGATATATAAATATATCGTATGATTTACCTGCACGATGGCTTTAAGTGTGTTTTTCCGCCGTCAGAGCCGGTACGCGACAGCCGTACGAAAGGTTTGCCCGACGCGGGCAAACCCTGTAACCCGTATTTCCACCAACCAAATATTTCTTAACCAACAAAACAAAACCATGCGAAAAATTTTTCTTTTCACAGCAGCAATGCTGGCGATCGCAGGCTGTTCGGAGGACAACACGCATCCGAAGGTATCCCCCGTGGACGAACCTTCGGCGGATGCCGTGACGATCCTCGCGACGATCGATGCGATCCCGTCCGCTACCGGGGACGGCGAGGCGTATGCTCCCCTATGGCAGGAAGGCGACCAGATCGTCGTCGGCTACAAGGGGATCTCTTATGTGTACGAAACCTACGATGCCGGCAACGGTGTCGAGTTCCATCCGATGGCCCTCTCGCTGCCCGCGGACGCTCGCGGCGAAGTGACGGCCTATTTCAAGGCCGTCGACGGCGTATTTGCGGTCGGTGCCGACCAGACGGGCGCTACCCTGCCGATGTATGCCTATGCGGCCGACGCCGCACCCGCCCAGGGCAGCCTCGGCCTGCACTTCAAGCCGCTGGCTTCGGTGCTGTCGCTCACGATCGGCGAGGAGGCTTCGAAGACCATTTCGAAAATCACGCTCGAACCGGTCGACCCCGACGGTGTGGAGGGGCACCTGGCCGTATCGGAGGCCGTGGTCGATCCCCGGACGGGTGCGGTGACTGTCGGCGAGGATGCCGCGGTGTCGGACATCCTCACGATGGAGATCGGCGAAATGTCGCTGGTGCAGGCCCAGACGGTGAATTTCCTGATTGTCAGCGGTACGAAGGTGGACGGCGGGCTGAAGGCGACGATCTCCTGTACGGACGGGAGCGTCTTCGTCAAAAACCTGTTCGAAACGCAGGAAGTGGCCTTTGCGGGGAACTGCGTCGGAGCCGCGACCGAGCTTTTCTTCCGGCTGAGGATCGCCACCTATGAAGACATGGTGAACTTCGCGCAGGAGTGCGCCGACGACAACGGCGGTGCCATCGTCGACCTCCAGGCCGACATCGACATGCGGAATGTCCCGTGGACGCCGGTCGAGAATTTCACGGGGACGTTCAACGGCAACGGCCACCGTATCTACAATATCAACGTATCGGCCGACGGGCGTTATGCCGGGTTCTTCGCCTATGCCAAGGGGGCGATCTCGGATGTGGTTTTCGGGTCGAAGGACGGCACCTCCTATGACGGGACGAGCCGCATCGAGCTCAAATACAGCGCCGACACCGATACGTGGTGTTATGCGGGCATCGTCGCACAATCGAACAATACGCTCCCCGGCGTGACCAGCTTCGTACCCGTGACCGTCACGGCGGATTCCCGATGCAAGTCGCGCACGGGCGGCATCGTCGGCAGCCTGTATAACGGGAAGATGAGCGGCTGCAGGAACTACGGCGCGGTGAGCAACGTGGCGACGGCGGGCGTGGCGAGCTATGTGGCCGGTATCGCGGGCATCGTCGACGGCTCGGGCGACGCGGCCGGGGCGATCACGCTGGACGGATGCCACAACCACGGCCCGGTGATGACTTCGCTCGGGCTGGGCAACGCCGTGGCGGGAATTACGGCCTCGGTGATGAAGACCGCGGTCAATACGACCATCAGCAACTGCACCAATGCGGGCGAGATCCGGTTCGACAACGCGGGCACGTCGGCAGCCCACCGCATCGGCGGCATCGTCGCCTATATCGTGGACAGCTGCCCGACGCTGGTGATCGACAACTGCACCAACAAAGGCACCGTCGTCTCGAACATGAACGGCAACTGCTTCATCGGCGGGATCGCGGGCGTGAACTATGCGGCGGCGATCCGGGATTGCACGAACGAAGCCGAGGTGAAATTCGTGCAGGCCAATGCCGCAGGCGCGGGTTACCTCTGCATCGGCGGCATCGCGGGGCAGACGTACAGCGGGGCGAAGGTCACGGGCTGTGCCAACAGGGCGGCCGTCAGCTCCGACAAGCTGCAGGTGACCCGCATCGGCGGTATCGTCGGTACGCACAACGCCAGCACGATAGACGACTGCTCGAACAGCGGCGACATCACCCTGGCCTATACGGCGACGGCCAACAACTGGGAGGCCGCAGGCGGCATCGTGGGTTTCTACGACGGCACGGACGGCACGGCGGTGACCAACGGCTGCACGAACAGCGGCAAGGTCTGGGCGACGGTAAATTCCAGCAACGCCAATATCGGCGCCGGAGGCATCGCGGGCATCATCAAGTCGGGCAATGCGACCAACAACACCAACGACGGTGCGGTCTGGATGCACAATGCCCAGGCGGGCAAGAGCTCCTATGCGGGCGGCATCGTCGGCTACGACTACAATACCAAGGACAAGTCGGCCGTCACGGGCAATGTCAACAACGGTGCGGTACAGGCCACCGTCGAGGGCACTTCGGCGCTGCTGGCGGCCGGGGGCATCATCGGGCGCAACGACGTGGGCGCCGTGTCCGGATGCAGGAATTTCGGCGCGGTGGCATGTGCGCTGCATGCGGGGGCGCTCGTGGGCTGGAACAAGAAAAGCGTGGAGGACAGCGCCGCAGGCGGTTCGGTGAACGGCACGGCACTCACCGGGACGAACTATGCGGAACTGGCGGTTGGCTTCCAGGACGGGGGCTCGTCGTCGGGCATCACCTTCGGGGAGAAATAGCCCGGCAAATCATTAATTACTTAACTGAAAGAAACCTATTATGAAAAGAGTCCTTACGACACTTTTGAAAAGTGTATGTATAATTGCTCTGGTGTTGTGCGGGATGGACGCGCAGGCGCAGGGCAACCTCGTAACGGGTGCGGTCAGGGATGCGAAGGGCGAACCGGTGATCGGCGCCACCGTCATCGTGAAGGGAACCGCAACCGGCGCGACATCCGGGGCCGACGGCCGCTATTCGATCCAGGCGGGCCCCGATGCGACGCTCGAATTCAGCTTCATAGGCTACAAGAAACAGGAGGTGCCCGTAGGTACCCGCTCGGTGATCGACGTTGTGCTCGAAGAGGATGCGCTGATGGTGGACGACGTGGTGGTGATCGGTTACGGCACGCAGTCGCGCCGCACGATCACGGCCGCAGTTTCGAAGGTGGACGGCGAGAAACTTGTCGGCGCCCCGGTCAACTCCATCGGCGATGCCCTGAAGGGACGTGTCGGCGGCGTGCGCGTATCGTCGGCCGACAACCAGCCGGGTTCCGACCCCGTGTTCCTGATCCGCGGCGGTTCGTCGATCAACCAGTCCAATGCGCCGATCATCATCGTGGACGGCGTCCGCCGCGAGATGACCGGACTCAATACGAACGACATCGAGTCGATCGAAATCCTGAAGGACGCCGCTTCGGCGGGTATTTACGGAGCCAGCGCGTCGAACGGCGTGATTCTGGTGACCACCAAGAAGGGCAACCGCGCCAAAGGTCCTCAGATTACGTTCGAGGCGCAGGCCGCATGGACCTCGCCCGCGACGAAATTCGACCTGATGGACGCCCGCGACTATGTCGTCACCATGCGCCGCGCGCTGAACGACTGCCCCGGATATACCTACGGACAGCAGGTGCTCACGGGTGCCAACTCGGCCGGTATCGGCAACGGCGATTCGTCGATCTGGACGACCCGCTACCTGCAGGAGGGCGAAAGCGTGCCCCGCGGCTGGAGTTCGGTGGTCGATCCGGTCGATCCGTCGAAGATCATCGTTTTTCAGGATAACGACCAGCAGAGCCAGTGGTTCGACGACTCCTACTGGATGCAGTACTACGTCGGCGTGAACGGCGGCAGCGACAAGGTGACCTACGCCGCTTCGGCCAGCTACATGAAAGACGGCGGCATCGGCATCAATACCGATTTCTCCCGTTTTACGTTCCACGGCAACACCTCCTTCAAGATCACCAAGAGCCTTACGGCCGGTACGACCTTCGACTACTCGGAGACCAGCGGCAACGAGATCCCTTCGAGCGGCATCGGCAACTACTGGACGATTCTGGGCCGCGGCATGTTCATGCCCGCCACCCACCGCGACTACCTCGAAGACGGCCAGCCCGGTCAGGGTACCAACAGTACGACCATCTCGGCGGCATGGTTCGACCGCTACTATACCAACAACTATGTGACCGCCGCTCCACGGCCAACTTCAACCTCAAGTGGGACATTGTCGACGGCCTGTCGGCTTTCGCCCAGATCGCCAACCACAACTCCTACAAGAACAGCTACCAGTATCTGGCCGGCAACGCCATCAGCCAGACCCGCCAGACCTACGAAGGGTGGTCGCAGACCAACCGCCTGAGTTTTCAGGCGCACGTCGATTACAACAAATCCTTCGGCGACCACAATCTCAGCGCCATGGCCGGATACGACTTCCTCAAGCGAAAGATCAACGGCATGTCGATGACCGTGCAGGGCGCCGAGTCCGACAAGACCCCGACGCTGGGGGCGGGCACCACGCCTACCGCATGGACCGACACCCAGACGCCATGGTGCCAGATCTCCTATTTCGGACGTCTGAACTACAACTACAAGGAGCGCTACCTGCTGGAGGCCAACCTGCGTATCGACGGATCGTCGCGCTTCAACAAATCGAACCGCTGGGGCTACTTCCCCTCGGTATCGGGTGCATGGCGCATCTCCGAGGAGCCGTTCATGCAGGATGTCAAGCACATAATCGACGGATTGAAACTCCGCGCATCGTACGGTACGCTCGGCAACCAGAACCTTGCCGGCGGCGACGCAGCCAGCTACTATCCCACCACGCAGAACCTCGCAATGGGACAAATCTCGATGAACGACAATATCTACTCGCTCGTCACCCTCAACACGCTGGCCAACCCCGACATTAAATGGGAAACCACCACGATGCTCGACGTCGGCGTGGATTTCTCGCTTTTCAACAAGCTCAACATCACGGCCGACTGGTACCGCAAGGAGACCAAGGACATTCTGATGAAACTCGACATGCCCCTCGGCATCGGCCTCAACGCTCCCTACCAGAATGTCCGCAACACGGGCTGGGAGGTAAGCGTGGGTTACAACAACCAGTGGCGCGACTTCTCGTTCGGCGTGCAGGCCAACCTGTCCGACGTCAAGAACGAAATCCTCGACATGCGCGGCAAGACCTCGACCAGCGGCGTGCTGCGCAATCAGGAGGGTTATTCCATCGGCAGCATCTATGCGCTGAAAAGCCTCGGCATCATCCGCACGCAGGAGGAGGCCGACTGGGTCAACGCCAACTGTCCGCAGTTCAAGGAAACCGTCCAGATCGGCGACATCCGCTATGCCGACATCGACGGCAACAACTCGATCGACGAGAACGACAAAGACATCGTCGGCAGCACGATCCCCCGCTACACCTACAGCCTGAACCTGAACTTCGGCTGGAAAGGGCTGCGTCTGGGTCTGCTGTTCCAAGGCGTCGGCAAAACGGACGGTTATCTGAACACCTATTACGTAATGCCCAGCAACCAAGGCGGTACGTTCCGCAAGGAGCACCTCGACTGGGCGAGCGCAGAGAATCCCAACGGCAAGACTCCGCGTCTGACGAGTGCGAACAAAAACAACTGGTACGACTCGTCGTTCTGGATGAAAAGCGCCGCTTACCTCCGCCTGAAGAACATCCAGCTGGGCTACGAACTGCCCAAGTCGTGGATGCACCGGATCGGTCTCAATTCGGCCTATCTTTACGTCAATGCGCAGAACCTCTTCACGGTCACCAACTTCTGGGACGGCTACGACCCTGAGGTGGGTTACGGAGGCGATTCGAGCGGCGACTTCGACGTCGTGAAACTCGGCTCGGCGAACAACTATCCGCAGGTAAAGATCGTTACGGTCGGACTCGAACTCAAATTTTAACGCATTACAACCATGAAAAACAAAATAATCACCGGCATAGCGCTCTGCAGTCTCTTCATCACGGGCTGCTCGCTCGACAAAGCATATCTCAACGGTCCGAATGCGTCCACGTTCCCGGCTACGAAATCGGAGGTGGAAGCGGGCGTCTTCGCGACCTACAAGGGCCTTACCCTGATCGACGCATCCTCGACGCCGTTCCCCGGCATTCAGGACAATGCTTCCGACATCGGCGCATCGCGTCTGAACGCCGCCAACTACAACTACCAGCAGCAGTCGAAACTCCCGCCTTCGAACGCATGGGTGACCAAAGTCTACACCCAAATCTACAAAACCGCAGCCCGCGCCAATCTCGTACTGGACGGCATCGACAACGTCCGCGAGCTGATGAGCGAGCAGGAGTACAATATGTATAAAGCCGAGCTGCTGCTCGTCCGCTCCTTCCTCTACGACTGGGGCTGCCAGCTTTACGGCGACATCCCCTACATCGACCACACCCTGAAATTGGGCGACACCTACACGCGCACGCCGAAAGAAGAGGTGATTTCACGGATTCTCAACGAAGATCTTGCGGACGAAATGCTCGACTTTCTGCCGATCCGCCACAACAAGAACAGCTACGGATCGGCACGTCTGGGACGCGCAGGCGCCTACGGACTCAAAGCCCGCATCTGTCTGAACTGGAAATATTACGAAGAGGCGGCCTATTATGCCGACAAAGCGCTGAAACTGGCCGAAGAGGGCGGATATTCCCTTCAGGCATACGACATCCGCTACTGCGGCGAAGACCACACGAAGGGCGAACCCACTCCCTCCAACCTGTTCGGCATCAACGGTCACAAGAACAGCGACGAATGGATTTGGGCCTTGCAGTACAATACGGCGATCTCCAGCAACCAGCACAATGCCGGCTATTATGCGGCGCCGCGTATCGCAGGCGGCTGCTCCTACTTCAGCCCGACGCAGGCTTTCCTCGACGCCATCCAGTGCACGGACGGCAAGTCGATCGTGGAATCGCCCCTGTTCGATTACCAGAATCCATGGAAGAACCGCGACCCGCGTCTCGATCTCTTCTGCGTACGTCCGGGTTCCCGCGTACTGGGCATGCAGTTCGAGACCAATCCTTCCGCCCAGACCATCAAGAACTACAATGACAAAGAAGAAGGCGTAGACGTCGCAAACTCGGAAGCCTACGGCAGCAAATCGGAATACGGCGCCAACGGTTCGAAAGGCCCGTGCGGTTACTTGTGGCGCAAATACCTCGACATTCAGGAGTACAAATACAACAATGCATTCGGCA
>OOCX01001616.1_pt1 | contig 13464 bp, 13 predicted proteins | sample 1671231 | NCBI WGS metagenome assembly OOCX01 (sample SAMN06348135, study PRJEB24527) | human gut metagenome | biome: human gut; feature: ankylosing spondylitis patient; material: feces | host: Homo sapiens | place: China | collected 2015-10 | reverse complement strand
TTCTCTACATCGCCCTGCGTCTTCTGCTCATTCTCTCTGTCAATTCCGGCAGCACAGACCGATATTACATTTTTTATCCATTCCAGCGGTGTCATCCCATACCCCTTACTCTAATGATATAAAAGCCATTTTTTGAAGAATCAAAAAATGGCTTTTATATCGTTATTTTTTATTGTCCGTAAACTGCGGCTCCATATAGCCGGACTTCATCATGCTCTTGTAATACTGATTGACGACCTTCTGGCTCTTGCGCACTTCCTTGACCTGTTTGCGCACAGAGGCAAACTTCTGCGTCATCAGATCTTTGTTGCGCGCCTCCTGCGCCTGAATCGTTGCGCTCTTATCAGTCAGCCTGCGGATGTATTCCTGCATTTCCGCAATCTCTTCGCGGTATTCCTGCTGATTGGTCTGCAGATCTGCTTTTATCTTATCGTAAACCTCCTGGAATCCGGCGTCAAGAAGCTCCAACTGTTCGATCTGCTTTGCTTTTTCCTCCACGCAGGCGTCAAAGTCATCCGGATCAAGACCCGGATTCTCCAGTTCTTCCTTCTGTCGTATATTCAGTTCAATAATCGCATCCAGAACCGCACTTTTTTTCTTCAGGCTCTGGATCATGATTGTAAGATATGGATTCTTCTCCATTCGCTGCTCCTGTCAATCTGCTGTAACCGACACACCGTTGCTTCTATCTTGATGCATGTGCCGTTCTCATAACTTCCTTCCATGTATCACGCATGGTACGAAGATGCTTTAGCACCTCTTCCATGATGTCTTTATCTTTTTTGATATTTGCCTCGCGAAGGCGCATCAACAGATAGTTGTAGACCTCGTCAAAATCCTTTGCCACCGGATATTTATGGTCAAGTGTACTCTGAAACTCCTCAATAATACGCTGCACCTTCATAATATTATTGTGTGCTTTCTGAATATCATTCGCATCGATCCCCTCGATCGCAAGATTGGCGAATTTGATTGCCCCCTCATAAAGCATCAAAGTAAGTTCTGCCGGGGAAGCGGTCATAATCTTGTTATTGGCATATGCTGCATATCCCTGATTTGCTAACATAATGGTTGTCCTCCATACATATATTCGTCTCTGCCGGTGCTTTTATGCACTCAGCAGAGACGCTTTCACGGCATTATGCCGTCTAATTTCCAAACAGACTCGACAGTGAGGATGTCTGGCTGTTCAGCTTGGATAATGCTGTTTCCATCGCGGAAAACTTATTGTAATAATAATCCTCTTTGTCCTGCAGTTTTTCTTCCCATTTCTTGATAAGATCGGTATAATCGCTGTATTCTGATGCCATCTCCTTGTCATTATATACCTTGTAACTGCTGCTTAAGGTAGATGACTTCATCTTCTCGCCGACTGCATCATAGAGACCGCTTGTCAGCTGCTGCATAAAGGAAATTACCGTATCCGGATCAGAAGTGATCATCGCCATCAGCTTGTCGGCATTTCCGGACGTAGCGGTGTCATCCTCGTCCCCGTCAATATGGTATGCATATTCCTGATTCTCCGGCGCATTGAAGTAGCCGAGAGTCTTAATGCCAAAGTTGGACAGATAATAGGTCTTTCCGTTTACCTCATAGCCCTTGCTCATTGAGGATGTCATGGCATTCATGACTTTTTCCAGACTCTCATCACGGCGCAGCAGGGAATCCTTGATCTTCTGCTCCCATTTCTCCACCTCGGAATCCGAGAGAGCATCTTTCTCATCATCAGTCAACGGCTCATAACCCTTTGCGGAATCCGCATTGTAGAGTGATGTAATCTCATTGATCAGCGCATTGTACTGTGTCAGGAAATCCTTTACTTTATCGTAAATTCCCTGTGTATCTGTCGATGTGGTAATAGAAATCGCATTCGTATCTCCCGCACCGGTTGCCTGCAATGCAGTGATCGACAGACCGTTGATGGTATATGTATTGAGCGAACTGGTATATTTGATTCCATTCAGAAGAATCTCGGAATCTGTACCGTCAATCTTCTTTGCATCCGAATTGTACGTTATGTTCGAGCCGTTCTGAATCTCATAAGCGCTCTGCACCCGGCTCACAAAATCTGCAAACGCGGTTGCATACTCTGCAGATGTCTCATCCATCGCCGCGAGCTTCGACAATACCGCATTCTTATCAATGACATCCTGGTCTGCCTCCATGGCTGTCTTGTTGGCAGTAATCTGTGATGCGTAGGTATTGGTAAGCGTCGTCACTCCTGCAGATCCGTTCGTCGCATAAGCATTCTTTACCGCTGCTGCAATGCTCGCTCTGGAAGCACTGTCAGCACTGTCTAACGTATCCTCCGCATTTTCAAACGCATTGACTTTCTCAACATTTGAGGTCATCTTGTTGACAAAATCATCTGTCAGGGTGTCCTTGTTTGCTTCTTTTAAGTCTGTAAGCGCATCTGCTGCACGACCGATATCTGTTGCTGCGGCTTTCTGATGATACACCATCTTCTGGATTTCACTCTGTGTGCAGGCAGAAAGTGCAACTGTCTTGCCGTCTGCTACTTCATTACCGTCACTGTCGATCTGTACCAGATTGCCACTGCTGATTTTGTATGTATTCCCGTCAGAACCCGCCAGAGTATTGTTGTCATTCTGTGTGTAGGTCACACCTTTTCCATCCGTATACTTGTAATAACCGGTTCCACGCGATTCTGCGGTTACCTCATAGTAATTGGTGTTCTCCTTGATCGTGGCAGTGTTCACCGTACCGTCATCCGCCGTATATGAATACGTGGCATTGCCGTCTGTGTCCTTCCCGCCGGTCGCTGTCCATACATGACCGTCACCGTCTGTGTAAGTACCGTCGTCATTCTTGGTGTAAACGTTGTTGCTGCCATCTTCATAGGTAACCATCTTGCGGATATAAGTCGTATCACCGTTCTCATCCTTATAGCTGTAAATGGTATTACCAAGACTGTCCGTATCGGACTTCGTGTAGACATTTCCGTTTGCATCCATCAGGGAATCCACTCGCTGGGATGCCGTCATTCCAAGCAGTGTCTGCAGCTTCTTCTGATCTGCATCGGAAAGTCCGCTGCTCTTTAAGGCATCCATCATTGCCGAATAAGCGCTGGCATAACCATAGGATGCGGTCAGATTGGCATTCTGTGCCGACTTTGTCTTGTAATCCTCCTGCGCCGCCTTGTAAGCTGCGATCGCATCCGTGATATTCTGGTTAAGTTTATTGCCATCTGCATCATAATACTGTGTATAAGACGTATAGGTGGCATCGGTTGCCTTGGACTGTACATTCAGCCCCAGCTTTGTCAATGCACTGATACCATCTGCATCGCCGCCTGTAAGTGTAAAATCATTATCCTTTCCGGTGCTCTTGGAGCTGATAAAGAAACGATGGTTCGTCTCATCGTAATTCGCACTGACGCCTGCGTCCTTCAATGATGCAAGGAAACCCGCAACCGTCGTCCCCTGCGTTACCGTAATGGAAGTCGTCGTTCCGTCTCCCATCGTCAGATTGATCTTGCCGTCCCCACCGGTATAGCCAAGCTCTGCCAGCGTCGTGCCTGTGGACACGCTGCTATCCAGCTGGCCGCCGGTCAGATATCCCGCCTGCGCCACACTGATAACATTCAGGGTCTGTGTACCGCTCGGCGCAGTATTGCTTGCTGTCACTGTAGCTTTGGTGGTATCGGACACCGTGGTGGATTTCAGATTGTATGCGCTGGATAATCTGAGATTACCCACGCTGGAATACAAGCTGTAAATCTTGGTATTGAGCGTCTTCCAGGCATCCTGCTTCCAGGAAAGCTTGGTCTGCGCTTTTTTGTACTTGTTGGTCTTATAGTTATACGACGATACCAGAGCCGAGATGATCGCCTCTGTGTCCAGTCCTGAATTTAATCCAGTAATACGAATTGGCATATGCTCACCGTTCCTTTCTATAACTTCTCATCCACAAGGATTCCCGCAATCTCCCATACCTTGGCGATCATGTCCAGTGTCTCCTCCGGCGGATACTCCTTGATGACCTCCTTTGTGGTCTTATCGATGATCTTGATTGTAACACGGTTCGTCTTGTCGTGAATTCCGAAGATCGCCTCCGAGTTCTTCATCTGTTTGTTCAGATCATTGACCGCTTTTTTTAACTGTGTTCCCTGCTTTGCATCTTTTTCCTCGGACAGATCCTTATCCTCCTGATCCTTCTCTGTAAAAAAGTTCTGCACTGTGGGCTTTTTATCTGCTGTCTGCGACAGCCCTGCCTGTGTGGATGCTTCCGGCTGTACCGCTGCATCCAGCGTTTTTGTAGATGCCGCCGCACTTCCCTGATACGACGCTGCCGCTCCGCTCTTCATGCTCTCTATTTCCATCTCTTACCACCTCCGTGTGATACATGGCTCCTCTATGTTCCCGGTTTTCTATGTCTTATATCGGAGAAACTATGGCTTTTATTAACCACATCAGAAAAGATTCTTCAGCGCCTCCATTGCATCTGTTGCGTTCAATGCCGCCTTGTTCTCATTCTGAATCTGGAGGTAAACCTCCTTGCGGTATACCGGCACTTCCTTCGGTGCACTGATTCCGATCTTGACCTGATCTCCGCGGATCTCTAACACCGTGATCTCAATATTATTGTTGATGACCAGCGACTCCCCTTTTTTGCGTGTCAATGCCAGCATGCCTTATTCCTCCGCTTTCTTCTTTCCTTTTACTACATCATAGATCTTATATTTGACAGGATAGTCATCTTCCACAATGATCTGTGCTCCCCTACGGGTGTCTGTGTTAATGACAATCGGCGCCTTGAGGTTCACCGAGGTATCCTTCGGATCCGGCGCTGCCGTAAGTGTGACGAGCACGTAAGTATTGTCCTCTGTCATCCCGCCGAGCGGACGGAGCATCTCATCGCTCACCATCGGGTTGTAATCCGGGCACACATGGTTTGGCTGCATGACCGGAAATGCTGTCTGTGGATCGTCCATGGACTGGAACCACATCACGGAACTCTTGTCTTTTTCCTTTTCTTCATCAAATATCAATGCAAAATTCCGGTACTCCGGAAGTCCGATCATTCCATCCTCCAATGAAATGATCTTGTCATCCGCAATATCAATCTCCCCAAAAAGTCTTGTGTTTGCTTTCATCGGTTCTCCTCCAGCTTCCCCAGTTCGTGTCTGTTAAATGTAATTCAGTAATGTTGTCTGATTGATCTTCGCCGCAGCCTGCAAAGATGCCTGATATGCCGTGTACGCCGACGTATAGTCAATAATGATCTCAGACAGGTCGCGGTCTTCGTTGGTGGACTTTAATTCCTCCATCGTGGTCTGCTGATTTGCCATACGGTTCTTGGTCAGATCCAGGCTCTGTCCCTTGCTTCCGAGGTCCGTGTTCGCCAGATTAACCTTCTGCAGATAATCGTCAAAATTCCCGATGTAGCTGTTATAAAGCTTCTGCAGATTATCGTCCGCATAATCGCGTTCTTTCTTCGCCGCTGCGATCCAGTCCTCAAGTGCCGCCTGGCAGTCATCGGAAGAATACTCCTGCATTTTCTGCATTTTCTCCAGTTCCTCGACTTTATTGTTTGCGTCCTGCGCGAACTTTACCGCCTCGATCATGGCGTCAACATCTCTTCCGATCGATGCATCAAATACGGCGGATGCCTGTGTATTGACCGTCAGGGTCTGGTTTGCCGCTACGACGTAATTGATATCCTGATAGATTTCCTTGCCGTTTTCAAACTTTATATATTCCACCGGTTTTGCCGCATCCGTGATGTTGGTGCAGTTATAGTAATACTCCGGACGTACCTCACCCTTGTTAAATCCGGTCTTGGTGTAGTTGACATCCAGGCTTGCCCTGCCGCTTTTGATCGTCGATGACGCATCAGAGCTTAAGATCAGCTCACCGCTCTCCTTAATAAATACCGCTTCACCGTCTGTGATATTGTAGGTGTTGTCCGCAGTCTGGGATGCTTTTGCCCAGTCCTCAAACGTATCGTATACGGTTACCTTCAGTTCGCCGTCCGTCTGTGTCACACCGGCTGCATCTGTGTAGGAATAGCTGAGCGTTCCGGTCGCACCGTTTGCCGACAGCGCATTGCCGTCCTTGTCCGTGATGCTGTCGATCTCGCCGTAGCTTAAACGGATACGGTCGAATGTCGCCTGCTTCGGATTCGAGATGGTGTTGCCTGTCACCTCCGCCGCTGTGGTCGGGAGTGTCACCTCATCGCTGTAGTAGCGGTGCTCTTCCAGATTCTTATAGGAAAGTCCCTGTGTGATATTGTAAGATGTCGTATCGTCGTCTGTCATAAAGGTCAGCTTCTGATTCGTGCGGTAACCGGTAAAGACGGTACGTCCCGCATAATCTGCATTTCCCTCCGCGTAGACCTGATCCCGCAGCTTCTCTAACTGGGTTAAGATCGTCTTGCGGTCGTCTGCGGTAATCTGATCGGACGCTCCATAAGTACACTGTGTACGGATGTCCGTCAGAATCGTCTTCATATTGGCAAGCGCCGTCTCTGTCACTTTCATCCAGGATTCTGCATCCGGGATATTGTTCTCGTAATACTGATCGATCTCGCTGAGTGTTGTGCGCAGTCTTAAGGAGCGCACTGCAATGACCGGATTCTCGGAAGGTCTCTGAATCTTTTTCTGGGATGTCATCTGATTGTTCAGATTGTTGACATTCACCTTATTTCCATTGATATTGCTCGTCGTATTGTGAAGTATAATGTTGTTCGTAATACGCATTTATGATTCCTCCTCATGTCCTTGTCTATACACCGGTCTCAAGGATCAGTCTGTCATAGATCTCTGCCATAACAGAGATCATCTTTGAAGAAAGATTGTAGGCATTCTGGAATTTGATCAGATCCATTGCCTCCTCATCCTCATCCACACCTGAAATGGACATACGCTGCGTGTCAATCGCGCTCGCCACATTCTGGTAATTCTTGCTGAAAATTTCTGACTGCTGGGTGTCCACGGAAATATCTGCAATCATGCACTTTAAGAATCCGTCTGCCGTACCTCCGCGGTAAAGCACCTTGCCGCTCTTTAAGGTTGCCAGTTCCTCCACGAGATCGTACGCGTCGACGCCGCCCTTTCCGTTGATGTCCACAGTTGTCGCCAGCTTGGTCGGATCCTTGACAATCATGCTGTTCACGCAGATATTTGCTGCTGTCAGCTTGTAATACGTGTCTGAGCCAGATCCGTTTACTGTATTTCCGTTCGCATCCTTGCCGTCGAAGGAGAACTCTTCGCCGGTCACGGTGTCTGTACCGGTGAAAAATGCATATCCGCTGGTGGAATTGCCGTCCAGATCGACACCTTTTTTCAAAATATTGTTGAATTCCGTCGCAAAGCTGCGCAGGAACTGGTTCATCTGACTCATATAATACGGAATACCCATCGCGTCAATCGACGTTCCGACCGATGCCATGCGTCCGTCTACACGTGCCTGCTCTTCCGCCGTGAGCGCTCTCTTCATATTAAAGGTATAGGAAGTGATGTTGCCGTCCGCATCCTGTTCAAAGGTAAATCCCTCATATGCGTACTCTCTTCCGTTGATCGTCAATATGCCTTCCTCCGGCATGCTGACTCCCACAATACTCGTGATGGAAGGATTGGTAATCTGAACCTCGGTGCTGTTCAACACCTTTGCCAGTCCTGAGAAATTCTCGCCGTTATTTCCGTCGCGGATGTCAAACAGCGCTTTTAGCGTGCCGGACATCGAGCTTCCGCCCGCATTAAAGGTATTGCCTGTCTTCGACCATTTAATATCATAAAGTCCGGCTGCATCCGTCTGATTGACCTTATAATCTCTCGCCTTGCACTCGAGTGTCTCGTAATTGTAGGTATCTACAAGCACCTGACCGCCGATTTTTACAGTGTAGTAATTGGCACCTGTCGGCTCGTCCGGATGGTTTGTATCCGTGATCGGCACCTCGGAAACCTCAGTCGGCACAATCTCGGACAGCTCATCAATCAACAGCGCGCGCTGGTCGCGCAGCTCGTTAGCGTAGCCGCCCTGAATCTCAATGACGTTGATCTGCTTGTTCAATACCGCTATCTTCTCCGCGATCGCGTTGATATTCTGAACCGTGGATTTGATCTCATCGTTCGTCCCTTTCTGGATATCAGTCAGTCCCTCCGACACGCTGTTGAAGTAGGTTGCCAGATTCTGTGCGCTTCCGATAAACTGCTGACGGGTGTTGACATCCGATGCATTATTCTTCAATGTATCCAGTGAATTGAACATCGTGTTCAGGATCGTCGTAAAGCCTTTGGAGGAGCTGTCATCGATAAAATAGTTCTCGATCTGCTGTAAGTAGCTCAATTTTGTCTCATACAGTCCGACCGATGACTGATTGTACCAGTATTTTGTATCGTAATACTGATTTCGGATCTGCTTGACGGACACGGTTGTAACACCGGTTCCCACAGCTCCGTACTGCTGGTGCACCAAAAGCGCATCCGATGCCACACGGTTCGACTGTTGTCTGGAGTAGCCGGTCGTCTGCACGTTTGCAATATTGTTAGCCGTTGTATTCAGTGCGACCTGATAGGCACTTAAACCTGATGATGCAATATTTAAACCAAAAAATGTAGATGGCATGTAACACCCTCTCTTTCTTTACGCGCTCAATTATCCAAGCTGGGTCAGCAGATGTTCGATCATCTCATTGACCACATTGATGAAACGGCTGGCTGCATTGTAAGCATTCTGATACTTGATCATGTAGGTCAGCTCCTCATCGGAAGATACGCCGATGACTTGCTGTCTCTGATTGTCCACAGAAGCCACCGTTCCCGTGAGGCTGGTCGCCGTGGAATTGTAGACATTTCCGTAGGTTGCCATCTCACCGATCATATCTTTGTAGTAATCCTTAAAGCTGCACGCCTTAGTGTCGTTCGGGTTCAGCGTAAGCCGCTCCTCATCCCACACACCGGCCAGCTTCGCTGCCAGCGCGTAGTCGACATCACCGTTCTGGCACAGATGTGGCAGCAGCGTCTCGTCGATCACAAGCGCCTCGTTGACGCTCAAGCTCTGCAATGTGTACTGCTTCGTGGTATCGTTCGGGTCCTCTTCATTGTAAATGTAGATCTCCTTGGTCTCCGTCACCGGGTTGCCGTTGGCGTCCACTTTCGGGTTGCCGTTCTCATCTACCGGCTGATAGGTGTAAGTCGCCTTTGTGTACCGCTCTGTTCCGATTCTGGAGAACAGCTCCTTCGGCGGAAGCTGCTTGTCGGATCCGGTTGCACAGTTGTCTGCATCCAGAATTTTGGTGTTCGCATTTAACGTTACGGTCGAGCCGTCCGCCAGCGTCACATCCAGCGTTGTAGCAGCACCGTTCGTAAGATTCTTGATCGTATCTTCCGCAGTCACATTCGGACAAAGCACATCGTTTAACGCGGTCACAATGCCGTGGATCATCTGATCCAGCTGTGCCTCTGCCCGCAGCATGACGGACATTCCGGTCGAATCGTTGTAAGTATCCTGATCCAGCCCCACGATGTCTGTATAGTTCGCGATATGGTCGCCGCGCGCCAGTACCAGCGCTTTCAGCTCACCCATATCGTTCTTATTCTCTGTGGAGATATCCCGGCTGCCAAAGTCAAATACATTGACGTATTTTCCCTTATTCACATCCGAGAGGTAACCCCAGTACGGCGTGATAAAACCGGTCAGCTTGTCTGTTTTCTTCTCGATGTGGTAGCAGCGGCTCTCATCGATAAACTCCGTGCCCTCAATGCTGACTTTCACGATGCCATCGGCTGTCTCGTTGTAGGAAATATCCACGAGGGAGGACAGCTCATCCAGCGCCTGGTCTCTCGCATCGCGCAGGGTCATGGCTGTCTCGATGCCGCCCGCCTCTACTTTCATGATCTGAAGGTTGAGATCCTGAATGGTATCGCCGAGCTTGTTGACCTGATCGATATTGTCGCTGATCTGCGTATTGATGTTGTACTGGTAACTCTGTAATCCCGAATAAACCGCATTCGCGCGGCTCACGAACAGCTGTGCCTTCTGGACGACCAGATTCTGGCTCACGCTGTCATCCGGCGTCTTGTATAATTCCTGAAAAGAGGTCCAGAAATCTTCCAGTGCATCCTGGAAAGCCTGTCCCTCCATCTCCTGAAAATACGTCTCGACCTCGTTGGTCGCCTCATAAGTTGCCGCATAGAATGCCTGCCGTCCCGACTCCGTGCGGTAAGAGCGATCCAGAAATACGTCTCTGGAATGAATCACATCCCCGATGTAAACGCCGAGTCCCGACTGCTGCTTGCTGACTGCCGTCGTCTCATTAAAGGTTACATAGTTGCGGTCGGTAAACAGCACCTGCTGACGTACATATCCCGCGGTATCTACGTTTGCAAGGTTGTTTGCCGTTGTATTTAATGCGTTCTGGCTGCTCTGCAAGCCGGACACGCCGATAAACAATGTTCCAAAACCATTTGCCATGGTATCTTCCTCCGTGCTGCTCTATCTACTGCTTCGCGTCAAATCCACTGCCGCCAAGCAGGTCTCCTGTATTATAGGCGTTTTTATCGTAATTAGCGGTCTCCGGCGCCTGCCGCATGCTCTTTAGCAGCGTAAGGTCAAATTCCACCATCTCCATCGCCTGCTTTAAAAGGGCTTCGTTCTGATGGTTCAATGTCTGCATCTTCGTTCCCACTTCTAAAAGTCTGTCCCGGCGCTCCGCAAGCATCTGCTGCTCCTTGGGCTGGTTCTCCAGATAGCCGATCATACGGTTGATCGTCATCTGCTCCGGCTTTTTCCCGAGAACCGTCGCCATGTCATTGAGCACCTGCGTGCGCTTGTTCGACAGGTTTAACAGGGTGCTCGCCGCCTCCTGCTCCTTCTCCGTCACCTCGCCAAGCTTCGCAATGTCCGCTTTGATAATCGCCTGGCTCTTCACATCCGCGAGATCAATCAGCGTCAGATATTCCGTTTCTTCTTTTTCCAGAACTCCCAGAAGTTCTTCCATTAAACTAGCCACAATCTGCCCTCATTTCTCTTATCCTACAGCATAAAGGAACGATATTTCTCCAGAAGCTTCTCTGCAAAAGCCTCGTTGCTCACATCGTAAGTGCCGGATTTCACCTTTGCGGAGAGCGCCGCCACCTTGTCTTCTCTGATGTCAGAAGCCTCGGCTACTGCCTGCTTTGCGATCTGATAATCATATCCTATGGAAGAGATCTCAACCTGATCCCGGCTCTTCTCAGTCTTTGCTGCTGCGGATGCCCCGGCTGCTCTGTTTGTCTTATAAATCTGTGCCACGCTGTTATACGCTTCTACTCGCATAATGGCATCTCCTTTCTATTCTGTAACGCAAAAATAACTTTTCTAGTCAATATATCGGATGATTTGGTTTTTTCCTTAGTGATAATTTTTATGAGATAAAAAGATTTCGTCTTATTTTCATCATTGACGGTACCAAAATAAGGGCATTGATCTGCCCTCAGAGTCATTCTTAAGGCGCAGATGCAATCCCCTGCAAAATAATGTATATGAATCCATTCATTTGAATACAAGCACCTGCTTACCCGCAGATACCATTACTGTGCAAAAACAATTTCACTGTGCATCAGCCAATTCGCTGTATAAAAACCGTTTCACTGTGTATCAGCCAATTCACTGTGCAATGGCAATCACTGCAATACGAGTGTCACGGTCAGTGTTCCGCCATTCGCTGATGCCTGAATCAGCAACGGCTGTGAAAATGTATTCGTAAACTTCAGATCCAGATAGCTGCCCGCAATCGTCGCGTCAAGTCCCGCCGGAAGATAGTCTACCGGAAGGGAATGTGCATGGCGCTCCGTTGCCGGAAGTCCCGCATATACCATCGCCGCATACAGTGTGGACGATACCTGGCACACACCGCCGCCGGTGCCGGTGCCTTTTTTGCCGCTCACATAGATCGGAGCCGTCACATATCCGTTCGCAGATGTGCGCGGTAAGATGGTATTGCTGAAAGAAAAGCTGCCGCCCGGCTGTACCACCGTGCCGTTAATGCGCTGTGCCGCAAGCGCCACGTTTGTTGCGCGCGGAATATTGTCAAAATAAGAAGTCGTACAGGTACCGATCACCGTGCCGGATGCCTGCTGCGTGCTCTGTGCCGGTGCACTGCTCTGCGCTGTTCCATTGTTCTGTGTCCCAGTCTGGCTGTCCGTCTGCTGTACTGCCGCCACCGGCTGTCCGTCTGCGCTGCCGTTTCTGCCCTCGGCTTTTCCATATGCCACATAATGTCTGCAGTAAGCCGCCATGTCGCTGCCGAACGCCGCCTGCAGATCCTCATAACGCTGTCTGTATGCCTGTGGATTAAATTCCGCGCTGGCGTTGCGGCCTTCCTTCACGCCAAAGCTGATGAAATGGTTCAGAAGCGCATCTGCATTATTTCCATAGGCTGCCGCCACATCCGGATACGCCGCGCTGTAATAGGATGCGTCAAACACCGCACGGTACGCCGCGCGATCCGCCTGCCCTGCCTGTGCCTGTACCGGATGCATCACCATAAGCATCACGCCAGACAGCACACACAACATTCCTAATAACCATTCCTTTTTCACAGCTCTCATAACTCTTCCTCCGAACGTAACCACAGTTTCCTCACAGACCGCCTTCCTTCTGTCTTTCTCCTGTGTGCATTCTTTCCGTTTCCTGCGGTTCTGTCTTTTTTCCCTCAAAAAAAGTAAAATTCATTTCATCTCCATCAGGAAGCAATGCCTCTTTCATTCTTTTTTTATATACCTGTTTTAAATACGCTTCTTCTCCATAAAAAAGATAGACATTTTTAAACTCTTTCTGCCTGATGTCTTCCTGCAAACTCTTCATAATAATATTATTCCTCTATTTCTTTCTTGTGTGCTCTTTTCATCTATTCTATCACACTTCATTTTTTATAGAAAGAAAGTTTATTTCTTTTTCCCGCTGTAACGGTAATCGCTCCTCTTTCTATGGTCACATACCATCCTATCTGCTTTTCCTTCAGCCGTTCCAACAATTCTTTGTGAGGATGCCCATAAGAGTTTCCTTCTCCACAGGAAATGATTCCAATCTTTGCACCTGCAGCCTCTAAAAATGCCTCCTTTGCTGAATTTTTTGAGCCATGATGTGGTACTTTTAAAATATCAATCTGTTCCTGCCTTTCATTTAACTGTTCTGTCACTGCATCTTCTCCCTTTTGTTCCATATCTCCGGTAAATAACACACTTAAATTATCTGTTTTAAAAAGCAGAACCTGGGAATTTTCATTGCTTTCTCCCGTCTCATTCTCAGGAGAAAGACATTCTACCTGAAATGCCTTTTGTTTTAACTGTGCCCCCTTTTTTATGTAACGCACCTCACAGCCTGCACGCTTTGCAAGTTGTGCGATTTCATTGATTTTCTCTTCTTTTTCTTTATTTTTTGAAAGATAAACCGTTTCTATCTTTAGACTGGTCTCTTTTTTGGCAACTGCCTCAAACAGTTCCTCAATTCCATTGATATG
>OOCX01001612.1_pt1 | contig 13482 bp, 10 predicted proteins | sample 1671231 | NCBI WGS metagenome assembly OOCX01 (sample SAMN06348135, study PRJEB24527) | human gut metagenome | biome: human gut; feature: ankylosing spondylitis patient; material: feces | host: Homo sapiens | place: China | collected 2015-10 | reverse complement strand
AAGCGAATAAGATATGTTTGAGAATTTATCGGAAAGACTGGAACGGTCGTTCAAGATATTAAAGGGGCAGGGAAAAATCACAGAATTGAATGTAGCGGAGACCTTGAAGGAGGTGCGCCGATCCTTGTTAGATGCCGACGTCAACTATAAAATAGCGAAGGACTTCACCAATCGGGTGAAAGAGAAAGCTTTGGGTATGAATGTGCTCACGGCTGTCAAACCGGGACAAATGATGGTGAAGATTGTCCACGATGAGTTGGCTGAGTTGATGGGGGGCAAGAATGTCGAAGTAGATATAAAAGGTAATCCGGCTATTATTTTGATGTCCGGTTTGCAAGGTTCCGGTAAAACGACCTTTTCCGGTAAGTTTGCCAATTTATTGAAGAATAAAAAAGGGAAGAAACCTTTGCTGGTGGCTTGTGACGTTTATCGTCCCGCTGCTATCGAGCAGTTGAAAGTATTGGGCGAACAGATCCAGGTGCCTGTATATAGCGATGAGACGACCAAAGATCCGGTAAGGATCGCTTTGGATGCCATTAAACAAGCCAAAGCGAAGGGGTATGATGTGGTGATTGTCGATACGGCAGGACGTTTGGCTATCGACGAGCAGATGATGAACGAGATCGCTGCAATCAAAGAGGCTATTCATCCGAATGAAACCCTGTTTGTGGTCGATGCGATGACCGGTCAGGATGCAGTGAATACTGCCCGCGAATTTAACGAACGGCTGGATTTCAACGGAGTGATTCTGACCAAACTGGATGGAGATACCCGGGGGGGGGCCGCTCTTTCTATCCGTACGGTAGTGAACAAACCGATCAAGTATGTCGGAACCGGAGAGAAACTCGAAGCTTTGGACGCCTTCCATCCCGAACGTATGGCCGACCGTATTCTGGGGATGGGAGATATCGTGTCCCTGGTAGAAAAGGCTCAGGAACAGTTCGATGCCGAAGAAGCCAAAAAATTACAAAAGAAAATTTCCCGCAATCAGTTTAATTTTAATGATTTCCTGAGTCAGATCCAGCAAATCAAAAAGATGGGAAATATCAAAGATCTGGCTTCCATGATTCCCGGTGTCGGTAAAGCACTGAAAGATATCGATATCGACGACAATGCTTTCAAAAGCATCGAAGCCATCATCTACTCCATGACTCCGGAAGAACGCAGCAATCCGGCCATTCTGAACGGTTCACGCCGCCAGCGCATTGCCAAAGGTAGCGGTACGAATATTCAGGAAGTAAACCGCCTGCTGAAACAGTTTGACCAGACCCGCAAGATGATGAAGATGGTCACTGGCAGCAAGATGGGTAAGATGATGCCGAAACTTAAAAGATAAGATAACAGCCTATGACACTGATTGATGGAAAAGCAATTTCAGAGCAAGTAAAGCAAGAGATTGCAGCAGAAGTAGCCGAGATAGTGGCTCGTGGGGGTAAACGCCCGCATCTGGCCGCTATTCTTGTAGGACACGATGGAGGTAGCGAAACCTACGTTGCCGCCAAAGTAAAGGCATGCGAAGTTTGCGGATTCAAGTCCTCACTTATCCGCTACGAGGCAGACGTTACCGAAGAGGAGCTGCTTGCCAAGGTACGCGAATTGAACGAGGATGCGGATGTGGACGGTTTCATCGTACAGCTTCCCTTGCCCAAGCATATCTCCGAGCAGAAAGTGATTGAAACCATCGACTACCGCAAGGATGTGGACGGCTTTCATCCCATCAATGTGGGACGGATGTCCATTGGCCTTCCCTGCTATGTATCCGCTACTCCCAACGGTATCCTCGAACTGCTGAAGCGCTATCAGATAGAGACTTCAGGCAAGAAGTGCGTGGTGTTGGGACGCAGCAACATTGTAGGCAAGCCCATGGCTGCCCTGATGATGCAGAAGGCTTATCCCGGCGATGCCACAGTGACCGTATGCCACAGCCGCAGCAAAGACCTGGTAAAGGAATGCCAGGAAGCGGACATCATCATTGCTGCGTTGGGACAACCGAACTTTGTTAAGGCGGAAATGGTCAAGGAAGGTGCTGTCGTTATTGATGTAGGTACTACCCGTGTGCCCGATGCCTCCAAGAAATCCGGGTTCAAGTTGACCGGTGATGTGAAATTCGATGAAGTAGCTCCTAAATGTTCATTCATTACCCCCGTACCAGGAGGCGTAGGTCCGATGACTATCGTTTCCCTTATGAAGAATACATTGCTCGCCGGCAAGAAAGCAATCTACCAATAACAACGTAATGAAAACGCTCGCCGTCTTCATGGCTGTCTTACTGTATAGCGTAACCCTTTCCTCCCAGGAAAGGATTACGCTATTATTTGTCGGTGACCTGATGCAGCACCAGGCACAAATAGACGCAGCACGTGTATCTGAAGGAAAATATGACTACTCCTCCTGCTTCTCCCTCATAAAAGAGCAAATATCCCAGGCAGACCTCGCCATAGGAAATCTGGAAGTCACATTGGGGGGCAGGCCCTATCGGGGCTATCCTATGTTCAGCGCCCCCGATGAATATCTTCAGGCCATAAAGGACGCCGGATTCGATATTTTACTGACAGCCAACAACCACTGTCTGGACCGTGGAAAAAAGGGAATGGAGCGTACCATACAATTGCTTGACTCCTCCGGTATTCGTTACGCAGGCACCTACAAGAATCTGTCGGAGCGCAGGCAACGCTATCCCCTGTTCATCAACAGAAACGGCTTTCGCATTGCCCTACTCAACTATACTTACGGCACCAATGGTATCAAGGCTACCTCTCCCAATATCGTAAACTATATTGATAAGAATACCATCCTGCAAGATATCCAAAGTGCCAAGGCACGCCAACCGGATGCCATTATTGCCTGCATGCATTGGGGAGAGGAATATCAGTCCCTTCCCAACCGTGAGCAACGCGAACTGGCCAACTGGTTGCTCCAACAAGGCGTAACACATATTATCGGTTCACACCCTCACGTCATTCAACCGATGGAACTACGTACCAACGGTACCGAACAGCACATCATAGTCTACTCCTTGGGAAACTTCATTTCCAATATGAGCAAGGCTAACACTGACGGCGGCCTCATCTTCACTTTGCAGTTGGAGAAACATCCTCTCCCCCAACCCATCCGTCCCTCTTACACCGGTCAGAGTCAGACGCCCCTGCCAGACTCCAATCCTCTGCCTTTTCCATACTGTCGTGTTTCCTATTGTGGATATAATCTGGTCTGGACCGGCCGGCCGGAACTTACTAAAGAAAAAAATTACATTCTTTATCCTGCCAGTTTTCCTACAGAACATTTAACGCCGGAAGCTCGTAAACACCTGGAAATCTTTGTCAAAAGCTCTCGAAAGCTGCTCCAGCAGCACAATATAGGTATCTACGAGAAGAAAAAATAATGCAGAAATCTCAAAAAATTTCGTCTCATTCTTTGCAATATTAAAGATTATCCCTATCTTTGCACCGCATTTAAGAAATGCACTAACATGGTGGCTGTAGTTCAGTTGGTTAGAGCGTCAGATTGTGGTTCTGAATGTCGTGGGTTCGAGTCCCATCTGCCACCCGCAAAGAAGAGGAAATTCGAAAGAATATTCCTCTTTTTTTGTTATTGTCCAAACAATCCCCCAAAGGGAGGCAAAAAAATTGTAGGGATACTCCTCACAGAGTATCCCTACATCATAGGAAGGAATCAATTACCTAAACCAGTCCTTGTACAAAAGAGTTTACTTTCTCAAAATGTTCAAAATAGCTGGAAACTTATTCCGATATTTTGCATTCTGTATCAATCACACTTAATAGTACTTCCTTCCTTACTTTATCAAGCCAGTGATAAGACAACCCGTTATCACCTTATAGAAATAAGAATACAAAAAGAATATTTCATCTTTCAAAAAACATTCTATACCAATAACTCTACTATTTTCGATTTCCGACATGCAAATATAACCCTTTTTGTTTATACGAAAAGCAAAATCAGTTATCTTTGCAAAGATGAAATTCAATCAAATATGAAAATTCTCTGGATAGACCTCAATAGCTCGTATGCACACTCTTCGTTGGCACTCCCTGCACTGCACGCACAAATAGCAAAAAACAATTCCGTAAAATGGGAAATCGTATCTGCCACCATCAATGAAAACGTAGGAATGATTGTCGACGAAATATACCGGCACCAACCCGACATCATTGCCGCAACAACATGGTTGTTCAACCACGAACAACTGTTGCACATAACAGCGAGATTAAAAGCATTGCTTCCCAATAGCTGCTTCATCTTGGGCGGACCTGAATTCTTAGGAAACAATGAAGACTTTCTGCATAAAAACCCTTTCATCGACTGCGTATTCAGGGGAGAGGGAGAAGAAGCATTCCCCCAATGGCTGTCTTGCTGGAACCAGCCGGAAAAATGGAACAGTATTCCGGGACTCTGCTATATGAATCCTCAAAAGCAATATATAGACAACGGCATAGCCCGTGTACTTAACTTTTCCCGGCTCGTACCACCGGAAAACAGCAGTTTCTTCAATTGGAGCAAACCATTCGTACAACTGGAGACTACCCGAGGCTGTTTCAACACATGCGCATTCTGCGTCAGCGGTGAAGAAAAACCGGTGCGCACACTGTCCATTGAAAGTATCCGTGAACGCCTTCAAATTATCCACAGTCATGGAATAAAAAACGTACGCGTCCTCGACCGGACCTTTAATTATAATCCGCGCCGTGCTAAAGAATTACTGCAACTTTTCCTGGAATTCAACCCGGACATATGCTTTCACTTAGAAATACACCCTGCACTATTATCCGAAGAGCTGAAAAATGAATTGAAAAAGCTACCTAAAGGATTGCTCCATCTCGAGGCCGGTATTCAAAGCCTGCGCGAACCGGTCCTCCAGAAAAGCCGTCGGATGGGAAGCCTGGAGGACTCACTGCAAGGTCTTCGTTTCCTATGTTCCCTACCCAATATGGAAACACACGCCGACCTCATTGCCGGCTTGCCTCTATACCGCCTATCCGAAATATTTGAAGATGTGCGTACACTTGCCGGATACAATGCCGGCGAGATACAGCTTGAATCCCTGAAGTTACTTCCCGGCACAGAAATGAGAAGAAGAGCGGAAGAACTAGGCATCCGATATTCTCCTCTCCCCCCTTATGAAGTGCTTCAAACAAATGAAATCAGTGTCAACGAGCTTCAAACAGCCCGGCAACTGTCACGTCTTCTGGATGGATTCTATAACACAACTGCTTGGCAAGCCATCACCCGCAAGCTGATTCTGGATGACAACGACTTCCTACGTCGCTTTCTGGAATTTTTAATCGATAAAAATCTTATAGACCAGCCCATGAGCCTGGAAAAGCGAGGCCTCGTACTCTATGAATTCTGCAGTATGCATTATCCGGCCTATAAAATCATGGTCACCATTGCCTGGATAGAGGCAGGCATGTCATTAAAGAAAAAACCAGCAGAGAAAGTCAAGACCAAGCGCCAGATGCCACCGGAATATTGGGAAGTCATCTATGGAAACTACAAAGAAAGCCTCCGCTTATGTTTTCTACCCATTGACGACAATACCCAAAATGGTTATTGGTTCGGCTTCGAATCGGAAATACAAAAAGCAGAACCAGTATTCAAAGCCAAAGAAATAATGGAGAGGTGTCAAAATACACAATCACCGCAGATTAACACAGATAAAAGTTCTTGATTATCAGAAATTCTATAGCAATCTGTGTAACCTGCGGTGAGTTATGCCCTCATTTCTTCTCCTATCCGCAGTGGAAATACTTCTCGACCAGTTTCAGCATCTCCTCCGGACTGTCTTGTATCTCTGCACGCAAGGTTCTATCCTCGTAAGAACGCAGTTTGGAAATAACCCCATCAACCATTGCAGGACTGAACACATGATATTGCTCAAAGACAGCACGCTGTCTTTCCAAACAATCGGCAGAAGCGGCACAACTATCAGGAAGCTGTTCCAGTTGTTTCAACTTATCTTCATTTTCTTTCTTGTGGATATTTACATTGACATATGTTTTTTCTGCAATTCCTAAAGCATCGTCTATCTCAAATCCATAACGGCAAGCTACAGCAAGTCCGGCAATCAATTGATACAAATCGGCCGAACCGTCAGGCGAACGCATTTCCACCGTCTGTTTCTGTGTAGTATCATAATGACTTGGGGTCTCCAACGGATTTGCCAACATGCACATATCCGTTTTTGCCGACCAGCCCAACGGAACGCGTACCAATACCGAACGGTTGCGGTCGCCCCAGCAAATGTTGGTCGGTGCTTCCTGATGAGGAACCAGACGAAAATAGGAAGTAGGATTTGTATTACCGAAAGCCGTAATGGAAGAAGCCAGCTTCATCATGCCCGCAATGGCCTTACGGGCTGTTTCAGAAAGTGCCCCATCTTTCAGCATCTGGTTCTGCCCGTCCTTCATGATACGCATATGTATATGTAATCCGGAACCGGCTTTTCCTGCCGTGATTTTCGGTGCAAAAGTAATGTTATATCCATACTGGCTAGCCAGATTACGAATAACCCATTTTGCTATCACCAGTTGGTCAGCAGCCTCCTCGGCACGCACCGGCAGGAACTCTATTTCATTCTGCTCATAAATCTTATCGTCCAGCGTAAAATTACCGACTTCAGAATGCCCATACTTTATCTGTCCGCCTGCCTGCGCAATATATGACATACATTCCGTACGGAAATCATTGAACTTGGCATAAGGGGCCGATTCGTGATAACCACGCTGGTCGGTAGCCGGGAACAATCCGTCATTTTCAGAAATGACATAATATTCCAATTCTCCCATAGCCTGAAATTCCATCCCCGTAACCGTAGTGAATGCCTGACATGCCTTACGCAGGGTATATTCCGGAGAACTTTCCAGCGGTTCACCATCCTTATTGAAATAAGAACAGAGCATTGACAGTGTGGGCAATTCAGAAAAAGGGTCTATAAAAGCGGTCCGGAAACGCGGCACTACATACAAATCACTGCTACCGGCCTCTATAAACGGAAACAAGCTGGAACCATCTACGCGTTCACCACATGTAAGTATGGCATCAAGGTATGCTTCATTATTGATGACAAAGTTCAGTGTCTTCAGTCGCCCGTCTGCCGCAGGATACATGAAGTTCACCATACGAATGTCATTCTCCTTTATATAGGAAACAATGTCTGCTTTCGTAAATTCGGAAGCCGGTTTTTGAAGGGCAGCCACCAATAAATTGGGGCTCATGGATAATTCCTGGTTCATAATACGCTGGTTGTTTTTAGTTTTCTATATGGTTAACAAAACACATGCAATTTTTTGTCACAATAAAAAACTGCTGTTTCGCAAAGATACTAAAAGTTGTATCAGAAAAGAAACAAACAACCTAAATCTTATCAGAGAGCCTCAACCTTTTCCGTCGTATCCCCACTTCACGTAAATAGCCCCCCAAGCAAATCCTGCTCCGAATGCTGTAAAAATCAGTTTATCCCCCTTTTTCAGCTTATCCTCGAAATCCCATACACACAATGGAAGCGTGCCGGCACTTGTATTTCCATACCGTTCTATATTGACCATTACCTTTTCGGGAGATACTCCCAAACGTTGCGAAACTGCAGTAATTATACGCATGTTTGCCTGATGGGGAATCACCCAGTCAATGTCCTCCTTCGCCAAGTGATTCCTCTCCATGACCGCCTCACAAGCATCTGCCATATTGGCCACAGCATATTTAAAGACTGTACGTCCTTCCTGATAAATATAATGCATCCGATTGTCCAGTGTATAGTAAGATGGAGCACATACGGAGCCTCCCGCTTTGATATGTAAAAAGGGCAGACCTTTCCCGTCTGTTCTCAATACGGCATCCATTACTCCCATATCCTCCCGGGTGGGTTCCAGCATGAAAGCGGCAGCACCGTCACCAAAAATCGGACAAGTGGCACGATCGGTATAATCAATCACCGACGACATTTTATCAGCCCCTACTACAATGACCTTCTTGTATTTTCCCGAACGGATAAAATTGGCTCCAGTTTCCAATGCATACAAAAAGCCACTACAAACAGCCTGCATATCAAAAGCAAAAGCATTCTTAAGCTTTACTCTCTCACATAATATGGATGCTGTTGAAGGAAAATGATAATCGGCCGTTGTAGTGGCCACAATCACCAAATCAATATCATCAGGATTAGATTTTGTACGTTGCATTAATTGTTTTACAGCTTTACGGGCCATAAACGAAGTCCCCAATCCTTCTTCGTGCAAGATACGTCTTTCCTTTATACCGATACGCCCCATTATCCACTCATCTGTCGTATCTACCATTTTGGATATTTCTTCATTGGTCAGAATATAGTCAGGAACATACCCTCCCACTCCCGTAATTACTGCATTTATTTTCTCCATTAATTCTATCTAGTTTAGTATTGGAATCGGCTCAAAGATAATATTCTTAAAACGCCGAGCGCAAATATACTGAAAAGAGGGTAAAATCCAATAAAGGAAGAACAAAAAGACACTCCCGACAAACTATCACATGGATATACAAAAAAAATCAACTGTCCTTTTTCTATCATTCTTTTGTCAATTTTGTATCAATGAGTTTGAGCAATACAGACTAAATTTGCATAATAAAATGTATCGGGTATTTAAAGAGCAAGTAACTAATCAAAAATACATACAAATAAAATTAACATAACATTTTTATATCTTATGAAACAAAACCGCTTAATTAGCATTGGGGCTTTCATTTTAGTGCTTGCACTTTCAGGCCTTATGACAGGTTGTATGGAGAAAGACGTATACGACCCGAATCGTGAAAAAGAACCTCTTCCTGACCCGGATAAATATTTCGGCTTTGAGATGCGCAGTGATGTCCGGCTTTCTGTCAACTATGACATTTACGGGTTTACTCCTTTGATAGAAATTTACGGTGAAAATCCGATGGAAACAGTGGAAGGTACGCCGATAAAGAAAGAGGGTATAGAAGCCTTGTTCAAAACCTATACCGACAACAGCGGTAAGTATGAGGGAAAAATGCAGCTTCCTACCTATCTTAATAAAGTTTATTTATATACTGCGACATGGGGATTGCCGGGATGCATAGAACTTGAAATTAAAGACAATGCTGTCATTTTTGACATGTCGGCAAAATCAAATCCTAAAACAAAGTCTGTCACTCGCGCTTCGTCTGATGTACCTTATTTAGTAAACAAATCCCAAAATCTATACTCACTGTGCTATTGGGGAGAAGGAGGTCAGCTGAACAGCCAATATATGACAAAGGAAAAAAATATTGGTAATGAAAGTATTTTGGATTTGACAGACCGGATGAAAACATTCTTCAATAAAGGAGGACAAGACAATTCAAAATTACTTGGTAATGGAAAAACTATCAATATTTCGATAAAGGAGGACAACACCGCATTGAATCTCATTTTTCTCAATCGAAGTGCAAGTTATAACAATACTTTCGGATATTATTTTTATAAAACCGGAACGTCCGTCGATGTAGACCAAGTGAGGAAATACATTATATTCCCCAATGTGTCTTTTGACTGGTATGGCGGCCAAATATTGATTTTAGAATCCGGGAATAAAGTTCGTCTGCTTTACTTCGATGAAGACGGCCAAGCCCATGATACATTCCCAGCAGGATATACAGTAGGCTGGTTTCTTTATGCCGACGGTTTTAAGAACGGTTATGGAAATAATTTAGAAGATTATCTTAAATTGCCTGATTTATATAATCCATACAATTCAAATCTTCGCACTTCCAATCCCCAAAACAACATGTCGGCCTTTGTCTCTGTTAAAGACCAAAAAAGCGGCAAGACGATTCTTGGAGCAGAAGATGGTGTAAATCAAAGCTACTGTGACCTTTTATTTTATGTAGATGCTACTCCGGGAAGTTCTATTGACGATCCTGAAAGGCCGTCTATTCCCGATGAAGGTGATAAAGAAGAACCCAAACCCGATGAAGATGAAAATGTTACCGGCACACTGGCATTCGAAGATATTTGGCCTTCCGGTGGCGATTATGACATGAATGACGTAATTGTAGAATACGAACGCAAAGTCTATTTCGACAAAAAGAATATAGTAACGAAGATCGTTGACGAATTCACTCCGGTACATGATGGCGCTACATATGTTAACGCATTTGCCTATCAGATAGATGCAGCACAAATTGGCGATAAAATCACTTTGCCGGAAGGTGCAATATTGGAAAAAGAGACTTCGTCCATTATCGTAATGTCCAATGCCAAACAGAATATAGGCAATAAATATGTAGTCACCAGAGAATTCAACGGTTCTTTCCTAAAGAATCAGCTATTGTCCTATAATCCATACATCATCGTAAAATATTCACAAGGAGAACAGAATCGCACAGAGGTTCATCTGCCCAAACACAAAGCTACAGCTTATGCCAATCAGTCATTGATTGGCAGCAATGATGATGCTTACTATATCGACCGTAAAGGAGCATATCCATTTGCTATCGATATACCGATGCTAGGGTTTACCCCGGTAACAGAAAGGAACAGAATTGACAGCCAATATCCCGGTTTTGCTACATGGGCAAAATCAATGGGAAATGACTGTAAGGATTGGTATAAAAAATAACAGAACAAAAGACAATGAATCATGTGTGGAGTGCCCCCTTATTCGGACGCTCCACCTGTTTTTTTTGAATTATTGCATATTGACTTGGAGAAATATTATATTCTGCCATGAAACACCTGGAAAAATAAGAAGGATTGGAATAGCCTACCATATACATTACTTCCGATACAGTGAATCTGCCTTGTAATAAAAGTGTAGCGGCTCTTATCATCCTAACACGCCGAATAAGGCTTACTGGAGTAACCCCCGTCAACTGTTTAATCTTTCGATACAACAGTTTTCGATTCATTCCCAACAGTTGACAGAGCATAGCAACATTAAACTCTGTATTTTCCATATGCTCTTCCAACACTGAAACAAGCTTGTTAAGCCAAATTCGTTTCAATTCCAGTTGTCTGTTTTCCAATGGTTTGCATGAATCCATTTTCTCCAATTTTAATATTCCTTCTAAGATCTGTTTGGCTTGTAGTGAGTCCATACCAACTTGATTTTGCAAAGCCTGCAGTTCATTTTTATCTGGTAAAGACACAATAATATTAATTAAGACTCCAGTATCATTTTCCTCACATCTTATGTCAACCTGGCCTTGATATAGATTAACAAATTTGGGAATTAAATGTAACCCCACAAGAGCGATTATTTCATCTATTATTTTAAGATATTCTTTCATATCTTTCTTGCCTTTTGGTATAAGTACAAATTATCCAAATATCAGACAAACATTCTCTCACGGTATTCTGACGGAGTAGTGCCTGTATGCTTACGAAAAAAACGTGTCATCGTAGAATTCGATTGAAAATTAGTTCGTGAAACCACTTCCTTTATTTCAAGATTGGAGTCTTTCAATAAGACTTTTATCTCAAGTATGGTATATTCCACAATCCACTCTTTAGCCGAACGACCAGTATTATCTGTTATTAACATTGTCAGATATTTAGGTGAGATACACATCTTATCTGCATAAAATGCCACATCACGACTTATAGTATGATACTCTATAACCAAATAAAAGAATTCAAAAACCTGCTTCTCTTTACGTACAAACTTCACGGAAGCCATAGCCTTGGGGTTACTCTTATAGCCCACATACAAGTCCCAATAATAAACCCTCAATAAATACATCACCGATTCCCTCCTAAGAAAGGCACAAGATAAATCTACACGGCATGACAATATATGACAGAAATGAACAAAGCGCTTATACTCTTCTTCACTGAGCGGAGAGCTATAATATTTCCTCATATAGAAAAAATAGTCAAGTGTAAGCCTACCCAGCCCATTAATGGTATCCATAAACAATTTCTTTGGTACTTTAAAGAAAATAACGGCAAAGTCTGTACTGATTTCGGTTATACTTGCCAACTGATAAGGAAAAATAGTTATCAAATCATTCTTCACAACCCTGCGTTTATTAGAAAACACATTAAAAAGAGCAGAGCCTCCGGTACAAACTCCATTTATCCCTTCTTCTAGATATGTCGGAATCCCGTCAAGAGGCAAATCAATTACCTTTGTATAAATATTGAACTCCTCTAAATCAAACACACCACTTGAAAAAGGCCTATTATCTTTTGTAGCTTTTACCATATTTGTTTTAAATATTATGCTAAGTTACAAAAAAAAATCATTTTTAGATTATTTGTTCTAAAATTGCACATATATACTGAAGTTCAGTCAAAACTAAAGTATAAATTCTTATTCTATAAAGGGCTAAATAATATCCGATAGGGCAGAGATAATGGAATAAAAAAAGTCCCACAAATCGTTGAATTTATGAGACTTACCTATTCATTATCCAGTTAGTTCAGCGGAGAGACAGGGTACTGAACCCAATTACTTAACCGCCTATAAATCAGTTTATTACTTTCCAATATTTCAAATAGGTAACGAAACAGTAACGATTTTCACAGAGTTATCTGTCCGGCTTTGTCCGCTGTTTGTCTGCCTATCTCACGGGTTCAAAGATACTGCTTCTTTCCGAATTACGCAAGTCTTTGAATATAAATGTTTCAGCTTAGGTGTAAGGTGCAAGCTATATATATAGATATATACTTGCACCTTACACCTAAAGCAAGAATTGGGTTGCTACCACAAAATCCTATTGCGTAATTTGCAGTCATTTATAAAATAACTCAATTATGCAATTTACAAGTAAAGAAATTCGTCATATCACATATCCAGTATTAATCAGCCTATTAATGCAACAACTGATAGGATTAACAGATACAGCCTATTTAGGGCGTGTAGGAGAAGTTGAATTAGGGGCATCGGCTGTAGCAAGTATGTATTATCTTGCTATTTATATGTTAGGATTTGGTTTTAGTGTGGGTGCTCAAATTTTGATAGCCCGGCGTAATGGAGAAAAACAATATCATCGCATAGGTGCTATTTTTACGCAAGGAACATTATTCTTGTTAGTCATAGCAACCTGCGTATTTATCCTTTCAAAAGTTTATTCCCCACAGTTGCTACACTTGATGATTAAATCCAAAGATGTGTACCATGCCGCAATAGATTATATGGATTGGCGTGTATATGGATTCTTTTTTTCTTTCATATCCGTAATGTTCCGTGCATTTTATATTGGTACAACACAAACAAAGATATTAACAATAAATTCTATTGTCATGGTATTTACTAATATGATATTGAATTATATTTTAATCTTTGGCAAATGTGGATTTCCAACTATGGGTATTGCTGGTGCAGCCATTGCCTCTTCTATCTCGGAAGCTGTATCGGTTGTATTCTTTTATCTATATACTCACCAAAAGGTTAATTATAAACTATATAAGCTATTCCATTTTACAGGTTTTAAAATAAACACATAGCGAAAAAGTAAATTTGGGTAAAACGTAGCGAATTAGCT
>OOCX01001603.1_pt1 | contig 13540 bp, 7 predicted proteins | sample 1671231 | NCBI WGS metagenome assembly OOCX01 (sample SAMN06348135, study PRJEB24527) | human gut metagenome | biome: human gut; feature: ankylosing spondylitis patient; material: feces | host: Homo sapiens | place: China | collected 2015-10 | reverse complement strand
CATACGAGATATCAGTGTGACTGGAGTTCAGACGTGTGCTCTTCCGATCTTGCGTGCGAAAGTACGCGGCGCGCCTCTTTCACGGCAACCTCGGGCACCTGGGAAAGCCGCTTCCTTGGTTGGTTAAAAGGTTTAGGAGTTATATGTCGGAAAAAATTGTGCAGCCGTTGCCGCGCACGTTTGAGGAGTTCAACGAGCAGCGCAAGGCGGCGTTTATTCGCGTTAAGGATTACAAGCAGGCGGGTAATCGCCTGGTCGGCTTTTTGTGCAGCTATACGCCGCTCGAGATTATCGATGCCGCGGGCGCCTCGAGCGTGGCTCTGTGCGGTACGTCCGACGAGGTGATTCCCGAGGCCGAGAAGGTGCTGCCGGCAAACCTCTGCCCGCTCATCAAGTCGACGTATGGTTTTGCCTATTCGCAAAAGTGCCCGTTTACGTACTTTAGCGACATGATCATCGGCGAGACCACCTGCGACGGCAAGAAGAAGATGTACGAGCTACTCAACGAGCTTAAGCGCACGCACATTCTGCATCTTCCGCAGGGTCGCGACCGCGCCTACGAGCGCGAGGGCTGGTACGAGGAGTGCCGTCTGCTCAAGGAGGAACTCGAGGGCTTCTACGGCATCACGATTACCGACGATGACCTACGTGCTGCCGTCCGACGCCGCAACCGTCTGCGTGCCGCCCAGCTCGAGATGTTTGCCCTCCAGGCCAACCAGCCTGCGGCCATGAGCGGCGTCGACCTGATGAGCACCATGTTTGCCGGTACGTTCAGCTTTGATATCGAGGCCTATACGCAGCAGCTGGAGCAAAAGGTTGTCAAGCTGCGCGAGGCCTACGACGCGGGCGAGCGCCCGGTTGCGGCGGATGCCAAGCGCATTCTGATTACCGGCTGCCCGGTGGGCGGCGTGATTAACAAGATCGGCCGCACCATCGAGTCCAACGGCGGCGTGGTCGTGTGTATGGATGACTGCTCGGGCGAGCGTACGGCGGCCATGATGATCGACCCCGACGCACCCGACATTCTGCGCGCTATCGCCGATCGCTACCTGGACATCAACTGCTCGGTCATGACGCCCAACGACGGTCGTATGGAAAACACGCTGGCCATGTGCGAGAAGTATCATGTCGATGGCGTAGTGGAGAGCGTGCTGCAGGCGTGCCACACCTTTAACGTGGAGAGTGCGCGCATGCAGGAGGCCGTCGAGGGTGCGGGTATTCCGTATATGAAGATCGAGACCGACTACAGCAACGGCGACATGGGCCGGATTGAGACCCGCATCGCTGCCTTCATCGAGACCCTCTAGCTTCCTCAGGCACCGGATCTTGCCCCTCAAACCGTCGCTTGCGTACCAAAGTACGCTGCGCTCCTCTTTCGGGGCAACCTCCGGCACCTGAGAAACCTAGAGCTAAGGCGCCTGAATGCGCCGCTGTCTTTGATGTTTGGATTAGGAGAGAGCCATGATAGGGATCGGGATCGATATCGGGTCTACGGCGGCTAAGGCTGCTGTGGTCGATGGCGCGGGTTCGGTGACGTGGACGTGCGTGCAGCCAACCGGGTTCTCCTCGGTCGATGCGGCCGAGCGTCTGCGCGGTGAGCTCGCCGCAGCCGGCTATGACGTGGCGGGCGACGATGCTCGCGTGGTCGCGACTGGCTACGGCCGTGTTGCCGTGCCCTATGCGCACAAGGTCGTGACCGAGATTACCTGCCATGGTGCCGGTGCCGTGCGCCTGTTTGGCGAGCAGGGCACGGTGATCGACGTGGGCGGTCAGGATACCAAGGTCATCCAACTCAAGGGTGGCCGCGTGGCCAAGTTTGCCATGAACGACAAGTGCGCCGCCGGCACGGGGCGCTTTTTGGAGATCATGGCCGACCGCCTGGGCATTTCCCAGCAGCAGATGGCCGACCTGGCGCGTTCCGGCGAGCCTACCAAGATCAGCAGCATGTGCACGGTCTTTGCCGAAAGCGAGGTCATCAGCCTGATCGGTCGCGGTGAGCCGCGCGAGAACATCGCCCGTGGCGTGATCGACAGCGTCGTGTCGCGCGTGGCGACCATGGCCGGGCAGGCGGCGGGCGCCCCGTACTATCTGACCGGTGGTCTGTGCGAGAACGCTTACGTTGTGGAGCGGTTGGGCGAGCTACTGGGGTCGCCGGTGACCACCTCGCCCCAGGCTCGCTTTGCAGGTGCCATCGGTGCGGCGATTCGCGCGCAGGCGCTCAATTAATGCATCCGTCCCAGGCTCGCATTCATGCGTATACTGGGAGAAAATGATTGACCGATGAGAGGAGGAATCGATGGCTGACGATCAGATTAAGCTCACGTCTATGACTGCCGCGAGCGGTTGAGCCGCTAAGTTGGCTCCCGGAGCCCTCGCCCAGGTCCTGGGCGATTTGCCCAATGTGCATAACGACAACCTGCTCGTGGGGTTTGATACCTCCGACGATGCGAGCGTCTTCCGCGTAGGGGAGAACCTGGGGCTCGTGCAGTCCATCGACTTCTTTCCGCCGATGGTCGACGACCCGTTCCTGTTTGGCCAGATCGCCGCGGCCAACTCGCTGTCGGACATCTACGCCATGGGCGGGCGGCCGAGCCATGCCATGAACTTGCTGTGTATCCCGAGCTGTCTGGGCGTTGAGGTTGCCGGTCAGATTCTGGCGGGCGGCGCCGACAAGTGCGTCGAGGCGGGTTGCTCCATCGCGGGCGGCCACACCATCAACGACGACGAGCCCAAGTACGGTCTGTCTGTGAGCGGTTTTGTTGCGCTCGACCGCATGCTCGCCAACAGCGGTGCGCACGCGGGCGATGTCCTGTTGCTGACCAAGGCGATCGGCTCTGGCATCATCACCACGGCCATTAAGGGTGAGCTCATCGGGCAGGACGAGGCCACAGCCATGTTTGACTCGATGCGCACCCTCAACGAGGCGCCGATTCGTCTGGCAGAGGGACTTGAGCTTCACGGCTGCACCGACATCACGGGCTTTGGCCTGATCGGGCATGCGTGCGAGATGGCTGAGGGCTCGGGTGTGCAGGTTGAGCTTGCGTCGGGGGCGGTGCCGCTCTTTGACCAGGTGCTCGACATGGCGCGTCTGGGCATTATCCCCGCGGGCTCCTACCGCAACCAGGACTTCTTTGGCCCGCGCGTGGCTGCCGACGAGGACCTGGAGCCGGGCATGCTTGACGCGCTGTACGATCCGCAGACCTCGGGTGGTTTGCTCATCGCGGCGCCCGCGTGGGATGTGGATGAGCTGGCGCGCCGTCTGCATGCCGAGGGGCGCGTTGCCTCCGCCGTCGGTCGCGTGTGCGAGCCGGTGCCAGGCGGTCCTGCCGTCCACGTTGTCCGCTAGCCCGCACGTTTATGTAACTGTTTACCGTTCTCTAGAACGGTTCTTTCGAAAGGAATTTGCTATGTCTACCAAGATTGAAGTCAATGCCATGGGCGATGCCTGCCCGCTGCCCGTCGTCAAGACGCTTAAGGCGCTCAAACAGCTTGATGGCGAGGGTGCCGTCGTGACCTCGGTCGATAACGAGACCGCCGTCAAGAACATCTCCAAGATGGCGCAGGAAAAGGGCTGCACGGCCTCGGTCGAGAAGATCTCGGATGCCGAGTGGCACGTGACCGTCACGACCGCCGGTGCCGTGGCCGTTGCGGACCCCGAGCAGGACGGTGCCGCTTTCTGCGACGCCAGCGCCGGCAAGGGCAAACTCGTCATTTCCGTCTACACCGACTGCATGGGCCGTGGCGACGACGAGCTGGGCCACAAGCTCATGAAGGCCTTCATCTTTGCCGTGACGCAGCAGGAGGAGCTGCCCGCGACTATGCTGTTCTACAACGGCGGTGCCAAGCTCACCGTCGAGGGCTCTCCGGTGCTCGACGACCTGAAGGGCCTGGCCGAGCAGGGTGTCGAGATTCTCACCTGCGGTACCTGCCTCGACCACTATGGCATTAAAGACCAGCTTGCGGTGGGCGAGGTCACCAACATGTATGTGATCGTGGAGAAGATGGAGCAGGCCGTGCGCGTCGTGCGCCCGTAGCGTATTGGTTGGAGTTGCCATGAGGGAGAAGCGCGCGGCGCTTGTCATCACGTTTCCCACCACGGCGGCCGCCATGGGCTGCGAGTCCCTGTGCATTGAGCGCGGCCTTCCCGGGCGAACGATTCCCGTGCCCGGGGAGATCGCTGCCGGCTGCGGTCTGGCGTGGAAGGCGTTGCCTGCCGATGAGGAGCTGCTGCGCAGCGAGCTTGCCGCGGCGGGCGTTCCCACCGAGGGCTATACCGTGATTGATATGTGGGAGGTCGTGCGATGATCTACCTGGATAACGCGGCGACGACCATGCACAAGCCGCAGACGGTCATCGATGCCGTGGTGCAGGCGATGTGCTCGCTCGGCAATGCCGGGCGCGGCGCCACGTCGGGCGCCCTCGATGCCGCTCGTACGATTCACGGTTGCCGTGCCAAGCTCGCGCGCCTTTTAGGTTGCCCGAGGGCGGACCATGTGTGCTTTACGCCCAACTCCACCGCGGCGCTTAACACCGCAATCAATGGCGTGGTGCGCCCCGGCGACCGCGTGGTCACGACGGTGCTTGAGCACAACTCCGTGCTACGTCCGCTCAACCGCCTGGCGGCAGAGCAGGGCGTGACCGTTGAGCATGCGGGCTGCGACGCGAACGGCGTGCTCGACTACGACGATCTCGGTCGGTTGGTCACGCCGGGCACGCGTGCTGTGGTGGTGACGCACGCCTCCAATGTGACCGGCAACGCGGTCGACGTTTCGCGTGTGGCTGCCATCGCGCATGCGGCCGGCGCGCTGGTGATCGTCGACGCCTCGCAGTCTGCCGGCACGGCGCATATCGATATGCAGGCCATGGGGCTCGATGTGGTGTGTTTTACCGGCCACAAGGGGCTCATGGGTCCGCAGGGGACCGGCGGCCTGGCCGTGGCGGAGGGCATTGACGTGGCTCCGTGGGCCATGGGCGGCACGGGCGTGCACAGCTTCGATGCGCTGCAGCCGCTTGGGTGGCCCACGCGCCTTGAGGCGGGCACGCTCAACGGCCACGGCATCGCGGGACTTTCCGCAGGTCTCGACTTTATCGAGGCGCAGGGCGGGGTCGAGGCGATTGCGGCGCATGAGCGAGCACTGGCGGATCGCTTTCTCGCTGGCGTGCGCGAAATCCCGGAGATCAAGCTCTACGGCGCCTTTGACCAGCCGTCGCGCTCGGCGATCGTCTCACTCAACGTGGGTGATATCGACTCTGCCGAGATCTCGGACGCGCTCATGCAGGGGTGGGGGATTGCGACGCGCCCCGGCGCCCATTGCGCTCCGCTCATGCACCGCGCGCTCGGGACCGAACGCCAGGGTGTCGTTCGCTTCTCGTTTGGGTATTTCAACACGGACGAGGAAGTCGACACCGCGATTGACGCTTTGCGCGATTTAAGCAGCGATTAGACCAACCTTCTGCGCCCTTAGATAAACCGTTTGCGCTACCTTCCCGCATTGTCGCTTATACAGGGTAATGTGAAATGATGGCCCACTCTGGGACTCTGTATCTTTGCGAATTGCGGGAAGGTTCCTATGAACAGGATCACTGCTGCCCTCTATAGGTTTTTGGTTGTCTATCTTTCGATCGCGATGGTCGTGACCTCGATACCGCTTGCGCCCCGCGCGGCTTATGCCGATGACGCCGGGGCGGTCGCTGTCGAGAGCGAGGCCCAAGAGACCGACTCGGGCTCCGATACCGACGCGGTCGATGAATTATCACCTTCGGACGAAAGCGCTTCATCCACGTCTTCCGACCAAACGAGTAATACGCAGGACGACTCATCCAACGCGGCATCCGACGCCCCCGGGACGAGCCTGGCGCAGGACCTCACAAGTGCTGCGACTGATTCCGATGCTGCAAAGAGCTCGCCTGCAACGTCAGAGTCCTCGTCCGATGACAGCGAGGTCAATCCCCTCGTGTATGAGGACCCAACGGTCTATGAGTATGCCAAGCTTATGCCGAACGGCTATGTGTATCCGTGCGATGCAAGCGGAAGCGTTACGGTAGAGATTGATGGAAACGACCCGTATGGGAGCTCTGTCGACGGTAAATTAGTAACCAATCTGATCGTTGATTACGGAGCGGATGGGGTCCCTGGATATATTTGTGAGTATTCCTCCAATCTGCGTTCGGTGCGTTTTGAGAACAGCTTTATTTCTTCAATTGGACTACACGCCTTTTCTGGGTGCTCCAATCTCGCCGATATCAGCTTTTCCGGTATGACCATTGGAAGTATCGGAACAGAGGCTTTTGCTGGATGCGGATCGCTTACGAGCCTAAATATTGACGACGCCGCTACCATCGGCACGATGGGCGATGCCGCGTTTGCCTGGAGCGGGCTGCGGTCTACGGGGCTCGACAAGGTCGTTGGCCTTAGTTCGATTCCTGAGAACGCTTATAATGCCTGCAGCGCTCTGACCGATACCGGTCTGGGCGGGAACACATCCATCACGTCAATCGGCGTTAATGCGTTCAAAAACTGCTCCCGCCTTGCGACGACCGGACTTGAGAGCAATACGACGATCAAGACGCTCCGCGAAGGCTGCTTCTACGGGACCAATATGAGCGGCGGGCTGACGCTGCCCCTTTATTCCAAAATCGAGGAACTGCCGAGCCGTGCGTTCTATGGCTCTAAGCTCGAAACCGTGTACCTTGGGTGCGACCATGTTGTGCTCATTAATTCCACCACGTTTCCCAAGCAATACATGACTGTCATGGTCCCTGCCAAGATGGTTTCGCAATACGAAAGCGGCCACCCTAAAGAGGTTTGGGAGAGCTGCAATGGTAGCCTGCCCGTCCCCGTGGGTAAGGTACTCCAAAAGATAAAGATTTCGCGCGATCCCGACAAGATGGCCTATCAGCAGGGGGAAAAGATCTCCCTCGAGGGCATGAGTGCCACGTTTCAATATCCTCATTCGACGATGGATAGCGACTACGAAGCCCTCATAAAGGAAGAACTCGGCGAGTACCTTACGGCGACTCCCTGCGACGGCGACGTCTTCGATGGCTCGATGGACGGAGAACCCATACAGCTGGTGTCTGACGATGGCTACACGCGCCTTGTCGCGTACAGCAAGGGCAACCTGCAGCAGGCGGCCTACGAGTATGCCAAGCTCATGCCCAACTACTATCTGTATCCGTGCGACGCAAACGGAAATCTTACGGTAGAAATCGATGAAAACAACCCGCGCGAGAACTCTGTCGATGGTCGAATGGTAACGAATTTGATTGTCGATTACGGGGTTGATGAAGTCGACGCACAGCTCTGCGCCGACTCTACCAATTTGCGCTCAGTGCGCTTTGAGAACAGTTCCATTTCCAAAATCGGATTGCACGCCTTCTATAACTGCCCGAATCTCACCAATATCAGCCTTTCCGGTATGACCATCGGCACCATCGGAAAAGAGGCGTTCTATGGCTGCGAGTCGCTTGCGAGCCTGAACATCAGCGAGACAACTACCATTGTCTCGATGGGCTATGCCGCGTTTGCCGACAGTGGGCTGGTGTCCACGGGGCTCGACAAGGTTGTCGGCCTCACATCGATTCCCGACAGAGCCTACGAAGGCTGCAAGGCTCTGACCGATACCGGCCTGGACAAGAATACCTCCATTACATCGATTGGCGTTTGCGCGTTCAGGTTCTGCTCGAACCTTGCTACCACAGGGCTCGAGAGCAACACAACGGTCCAAACGCTTGGCCACACCTGCTTCTACGGCACCGACTTGAGCGGCGGGCTGACGCTGCCATATAACTCCAAGATCGAGGAGTTGCCGGAAAAGGCGTTTGGCAGCACCAATCTCGAGACCGTGTTCTTTGGGTGCAACCATGCGGTGCTCATTAACACCGACACGTTCCCCAAATACAACATGACCGTCATGGTTCCCGCCAAGATGATTCCGAAGTATGCTAACGGGCATCCCAAAGCTGTTTGGGAGAGGTGCAACGGCTGCCTGCCCGTCCCCGTGGGCAAGGTGCTCGCGGACGTTGAGATCTCATGCGACCCCAACAACATGACCTATGAGACGGGGGAGACCATTTCGCTCGAGGGCATGAGCGTTGAGCTCGATTACCCGCATACGGTATCGATTTGGGACTACGAGGCCCTCATACAGGAAGAGCTCGGCGAGTACCTTACGGCCACCCCCTGCGACGGCGACGTCTTCGATGAGTCGATGGACGGACAGCCCGTAAAGCTCGTGTATGACGACGGCTATTCGCATTTTGAATCCCAGACCAAGGGCACGCTACAGCTCAAGAAGCCTGAGCCGACGTCGTTCCAGATCTCCTATGCCCAAACGATCGATAAAGGCGAACGCAAGCTGATGGACGGCGTTGAACTGTCCGATGTTTCCGGCGCGACGACGATTGATGCGGGCGACGAGGTCACGCTCGATGCCGGTGCTCTAGGAATGCTCAACGACAACATCACGTTTAAGGGCTGGTATGATACCGAGTCCGGCAAGTACATCTCCAAGGAAGCGGCTTGCACGTTTACGCCAGATAAGGACCTGTCCCTGGAGGCTCGCTTTAAGCTCAAGGACTATGCGGTGCATGTCAACGATGCGCAGGCGACCGATTCGTCACAGGACTTTGCGCACCTGAGTGTTACCGCCCAAAACTGCTATCGCAATGCCGGCGAGACGGTTGAGGTTTCCGCCGTCACGGATAACGCCCTGTTCCTGGGCTGGTATCTGGGCGAGGGCGATGATGCGTACGCCGCGAGCGATCAGCTCGACTTTACCTACACGGTGGACAAGGCGGACGCGATTGTGTCCGAGGACAAGACTGACGCTAGGGTCGAAATCACGCCGCGCTACTGCGCTCCGCAGGCGAGCGTTGTGCTGAGTGTGGACGGGGCCGATGAGAACGGGCAGCCGCTCGGGCAGTTCCTTTCCACCGGTCTTTACGGTATCGGGTCGCGCGTAACGGTCGTGGCGGTGCCAATGCCTGGCTATGTGTTTGACTACGCGACCGATGCCCTCGGCAACGTTGTCTTTACCGGGGACGATGGTCCGTCCTACACGTTTGTGCTCGAGGGGGATGTGCAGTACACCGCGCATTTCCGCGAGGAGACTGACCCCGACGAGTCACTCGCGGCGCTGAAGGCCGCGCTCATCGCCGCAATTACGGCTGCGGCCGTTCTCGCTACCATGTATGGCTTGGGCGAGATCGTCGACCCCATCGCGGCCGACGCGGTGATCGAGATCGGTATGGCCGACAATATTGAGGATGTTGCCGCTGTGGGCACCAAGGTGCTCAAGGAGATTAAGGACATCATCGACGACCACAAGAAGCCCAAGCCTCATGGCGACCATAAGATCGAAATAATTACCACCGCGCAGCCCGAGGTGGGCGGCGTCGTTACCGGAGGCGGTATCCACTATGAGGGGACGGTCGCCACGCTCGAGGCTGTCGCAAATCCCGGCTATCGCTTCGTATGTTGGAAAGAGAACGGCGTCGAGGTCTCGACATCTCCTCTCAAGACGATGACGATCACGGACCTGACGCCCGAGGTTGTAAAGATGAAGGCCGTTTTCGAGAAAAAAGTCGAGATTACGGCCGTTGCCGAAGCCGATGGCATTCAGGCCGATTTTTCGACAGGCTGCACCGCAAGCCCCGTAAAGCAGAGCATTACGCGTGGCGATCAGGCTATGGTCACCGCGAGCGAGGGTCCCGACTATGCCTTTGTGGGATGGTTTGAGGACGGCATCGAGGTTTCGCCCGAGCGTACGTATATCTTTAAGGCCGAGGTCGACCGCCATCTGGTTGCACGCTTCCGCAAGGCGGATAAGACCATCCTGGTGAATACCGATCCCTTCGATAGCGCCGAGGTGCTGTGCGATGGCGTGCCGGTCGTGGACGGTAAGGTTCGCGCGAAGGATGGGGACATTCTCACGTTTACGATGCGGCCCAAGGTACGCCCCGACAATCCGGAGAAAACGTACCGGTTTGTGGAATGGCGCGAAACCGATGCGCAGGGCATCACGATTGCCAACAAGCAGGAAGTTTGCGAATACCGCGTTAACGGGAATGCCCGGATCGAGGCCGTGATGGACGGCAGGGATGCGCATACCGTGCGTGCCGAGGCCGACCCGCTCGAGGGCGGTACCGTTACGCTGAAGCGTGGCGAGACTGCTGGCATGGTACTCGAGGTTCCCGAAGGCGAGCGTGTGACCGCGGAGGCCACCCCATCCGAGGGCTATATCTTTGACGGCTGGTATTTGAGCAACGGCGGCTCGGATGTCACCTCGACGCTGGTTTCGAGCGAGCGCTCTTATACCTTTGAGCCCATTACCGACTGCGTGATCCAAGCGAAGTTTACGCGCGCCTGCAAGGTAGACGTGGTCGTTGAGCCGGCCGCGGCCATGGCGGGCAAATATATGGTGCACGGCGAGGGCTACTGCATGAAGGGCGAGCCTGCCACGCTGAGCATTGAGCTTACGGCCGAGGCGAGCAAACAATTTACCTTTAAGGGCTGGTACGACGCCAAGACGGACCTGCCTTTGGGCACCGACCCCAGCTACCTCGAGTTCTATCCCGAGGACGTGGAATGCACCGTGCGCGCGGTGTTTGAGGAAAACACGTATACCGTGACGGCGAAGGCAAAAAAGACCTTTGTGGAGCGCGGCACGGTCGAGATCGAAGGGCACCCGGGGGCATCTTCGGTTACCTGTGGCTACGGCGATACGGTGATGCTCAAGGCGAAGGCCAACGACGGCTATCGTTTTGACCATTGGAAGGATAGCTCCGGTAAGGAGTACGACACCGCCGAGCTGGTCGTCAAGGTCACCAAGAGCGATACCTATACCGCGATTTTTACCGACTCAAAGCCCGAGGTCATCGTCACCGCCGATTCATGGCTCGGCGGTACCGTGACGTGCAATGGGACCGTGGTGAAGCCTACGACCGATACGTTTAAATTAGGGGAAACCCTTCATTTGACGGCCAAGGCCCATCCTGGCTTTTTGTTCCGGGGTTGGTACGTCAATGGTCGCCTGAAGAGCCTTAAGCACGAGACTTCGTTGGTTGCGAAGGCTCGCGGTAAAACCGGGCACTGCGTTATTACCGCGGGCTTTGTGCCTGTCGATACCGTCTGCGTGCCCCTCGCCGATCCTGCGGAGGGTGGCACCGTCAAGGCGAGCCGCGTTCTTGCGGACCGCGGCGCGGAGGTTGCCCTTAAGGCAACGCCCAATCCCGGTTATGTCTTTACTGGTTGGTATGCGGCAGACGGCACGTTTGAGTCTGCCGATGCGGAGTTCACCTGCCACCAGGAGCGCAGCCATGAGCACATCGCTCGCTTTATGGCAAAAAGCTATGAAGTCGACGCCACGACGGTAGTCGATTCGGGCACTGGTCGAATCGAGTGTCGCCGGCTGGGTCGAGGGCACGGGTACCGTTGAGGCGGGGCATGCCGCCACGCTGACCTCGCATGCGCTTTCGGGCTATGCGTTTGAGTATTGGGCCGATGCCTCGGGCGCCGTGGTAAGCCGTGACAGTACCTATCACGTGGTGCCGACGTCTGACACGACGCTCCAAGCCGTGTTCTCGGCAAGGCAATATACGGTGGACGTATCGTGCGAAGAGAGCATGGGCACGGTCGAGGGCGCGGGGACGTATACCGCCGGACAGGTCGCAACCGTGCGTGCGGTCGCCGCCGAGGATACGGCTTTTGTGGGATGGTTCCGTAACGGCACATGCGTGAGCTCCAAGAAAACCTATCGATTTACCGTGCGTGAGGACACGTCGCTCTATGCCGTCTTTGCGTCGGGTTCGTATGTTGTGCATCCCGTTGCTTCGCCTGCCGAGGGCGGAGCCGTGAGCGGCTTTGGCGGCTATGAGGTCGGCGACCGCGCAACGCTTCGCGCGACTGCAAACACCGGGTATTCGTTTGCGGGTTGGACGGACGACAAGGGCGAGTCAGTCAGCGAGAACGCCGACTATACCGTTAAGGTCACGGGTGACGCCACCTATACGGCGACCTTTACGCCTAAGTCCTATCAGGTCGTTTTGAGCGCGAGTGACGATAGCGTTGGTACCCTGAGCGGCGAGGGTTCCTATCAATTCGGTGACACGGTCGAACTCAACGCTACGCCTATGGGAACCAAACGTTTTGTCGGCTGGTATGTCCTGGATGCCGAGGGCAACAAGTCGCTGCTGAGCTGCGACGCTCATTGTTGGGTTAAGCTCGACGAGGATGTGGTCGAGGGGCTCGAGGACGATACGTTGGAGCTCCAGGCCGTGTTTGCCGATCCGTACGAGGTGACCGTTACGGGCGAGGTCGTGGTGAAGGACAAGGCCTCGAACAGGGGCTGCCGTGTTACGGGCAGCGGTAGCTTTGCCGTGGGCGATCAGGTGGAACTGACCGCTGTTGCCAGCATGGGCTATCGCTTTGTGGGCTGGAGCACCGATAAGGAGGGCACCTCGATTGTCGAGACCGCGACGACCCTCGATGTGACTGCCACGCAGGACATAACGTACTACGCGCAGTTCGAATCCGATGGACAGGTGACCATTACCGTCACCGGCTCGTCCATCTTCCGCGGTACGGCCCTTCTGGTCGACGGCATTCCTGCCGGCAGCAGGTCGTACGACAGGGGCGACATGTTTATGGCGATCGCGATTCCGTGGAAGAAGTACCACTTCTCGCATTGGGTCGACGATGCGGGTGTCACGGTGAGCTATAGCGCGTTCTATATCGGTACCGCAAAGGAGAATAGGCAGCTTACGGCCGTGTTCTATGAGACGGGCTGCGATGTTCAGGTCGCTACGTATCCCAAGGACGCAGGCTTTAGCATGGTTGCGCTTGGTACCGGCGGCTCCTACCACTCCGCGGCGATTATGTTTACCGTGCCGCACAAGGGTTGGAAGTTTAAATACTGGGTCGATGAGAACGGCATGCCTGTGGGCGCCACACCGGTGATCAACCGCGTAGTGTTTGGCAACCGTACTTTTACGGCCGTTTATGAGCGGGCGTCGATGACGGTTACGGCGGTGGATTCGCGTCAGGGCGGACACGTCGAGGGGTCCTCCGAGGACGAGTCTCTGGGCTATGCCGTGACCAACGAAGTCGAGAACGGTGAGTCCACGACCCTGACTGCCGTTCCCGATGCGGGCTATGTGTTCGATGGGTGGTATGCGCGCAATGACGACGGGTCGTTGGGCGATGAGCCACTGAGCACGGATGCTACCTGGACGTTTGTCCCCGAGGACAACATGACTGTCGAGGCGCGCTTTGCGGAGGCGCCTAAGTACAAGGTGACGGCCCGAGCGGTCAACGGATCGGTTGATCCGGAGTCTGCTTTGGTCGCCACGGATGGCAAGGTGACGCTTTCGGCGGCGCCCGATGAGGGCTGCTACCTGACGCGCGTGACCGTTGCCGAAGAGGCCGGTGATGACGGTTCGTCCGGCAATGCCTATGACCTTGATATTTCTGACTATAAGGGTGGGGCGTACGAGGTCACGCTGAGTGGCGTCACCGCGTCGCAGGACGTGGCGTTCGAGT
>OOCX01001602.1_pt1 | contig 13543 bp, 13 predicted proteins | sample 1671231 | NCBI WGS metagenome assembly OOCX01 (sample SAMN06348135, study PRJEB24527) | human gut metagenome | biome: human gut; feature: ankylosing spondylitis patient; material: feces | host: Homo sapiens | place: China | collected 2015-10 | reverse complement strand
GTGGGAGACGATCCTGGATATATTAAAGGAAAAAGCGGCAGAAGGTGTAGAAGTCGCGCTTGCCGATCTTGCTGGAGTCGGCGATCAGATAGCGCGAGTCGGCCTTGCTAAAGGCGAGCTGCTGGATGCGGCCCTCTTCCATGTTAGACGTGGACACGTCGCCGTTCAAAATGCCGTTGGCGCCGATATAGGCTGCGTCGATTCCCAGCGCGCGCAGGGTATCCTCGGCCATTGGCCCCACAAAGGCGGCGGTGCGGCGGCGATACATGCCGCCCACGAGGCACAGGTCGCAGTCTTCGCGCGCCTCGAGCAAGTTAAACACCGAAAGCGAATTGGTCACAATGCGCAGGCGAAACGCCGGCAGCATCGAGGCCATCTGCTCAACCGTGGTGCCCGTACCCAAGAAGATGGTCGAGCCTTCCTCGATAAGCTCCACAGCGCGGCGCGCGATCTGCAGCTTTTCCTCGGCATGCTTAGTGCGCTTTTCGCTGTGCGAATACTCATGGCGCAGCATAGCGTGGGGACGGCCCTGTGCACTGCGGGCTCCGCCGTGCACGCGCTCGATCTCGCCTAGGCTCGCAAGTTCCTCAAGGTCGCGGCGGATCGTCATGTCCGAGACACCTAACGCATCAGAAATCTCTTTTACCGAGACCGTCCCCTGTTCCTCGAGCAGCTGACGAACCTTATCCTGACGCTCCGCCTTGATCATTTTTACTCCTTTGAGTGGTTTTGTTCGCATTTATAGTAATCGAACATTTATGCTCACTCACCCTAAACGGTCGATTTTTCCCGGTGAACGGTAGGATAGTAAACGCCAAACGTTGAATATCGAATGTATCCGACACATCAACTTCAGCTATACATAGGCAAAAAGCTGCAATTTTAAGATCATCTCAATCCGATGCACCTCAATAAAACAAATTGAACTTTTCCGAACAGTAGAAAACAGATTGACACACTAATTCTCTTAGACTTAAATAATAAGCAACTTAAACAAACAGATTCGAACACGTTCGATCTGCATGGAACGGAAGGAGTTGCAGACATGTCCGCAGAGAGCAATCTGTTCTTCGAAGACACCGTGTTTGTTTGCGACCGCACCACGCAAGAAGAGGTCTTTACCGAGATCGCCAATAAGCTGTCACTCAAAAACTATGTTGCGCCCGCGTTTCTCGAGAACATCATCGAGCGCGAAAAGGGCTACCCCACCGGCATGGATATGTCCGTCGTCGACCCCGAGTTGCCCAGCTTTGCCGTACCTCACACCGAGGTCGAGTTCGTTCACACCCGTCGCATCGTCCCCGTCAAGCTGACGACCCCCGTTGAGTGGCACTCCATGATCGACCCCTCGCAGACCTTCCCCGTCTCGTTCCTGTTCATGATTCTCAACGACGACAAGGAGGCCCAGGTGGGCATCCTCGCCAAGATCATGGACTTCGTTAACGCTCTTGGCACCGATCGCGTCAAGGAGCTGTTCTCCATGACCGACGCCAAGGCCATCTACCAGTTCTTGGTCGACAACTTTCCTGCCGACTAGCCAATTACCCTTAGGAATCCGCGGAATAACCCGCATAGAGAAAGGAATTCATCATGATTAAGGTTCTCGCAGCTTGTGGCGCCGGTGTTAACTCCAGCCATCAGATCAAGGACGCCATCGAGTCCGAGTTCAAGAATCGCGGCTACAACCTGCACTGCGACGCCGTGATGATCAAGGACGTCAACGAGGAGATGCTCTCTCAGTACGACATCTTCGCACAGATCGCCAAGACCGACTTTGGCTTTGAGGTTAAGACCCCGATCGTCGACGCTGGCCCGATCCTTTACCGCATGCCTGCCATGGCTAAGCCGGTTTACGACAAGATCGAGGCCATTATCAAGGAAAAGGGTCTCAACTAATCTTTTGCAGCTTCGCTCTGCGCAATTTTTGGCTTTAAGGAAGATGACGACCGGGAACGGCATCTTCCTTTTTTAAGGCAACATACGGAAAAGGAAATTCTCTTTTAGGAAAGAGGGAGACATGGACGCAGTAATCGGGTTTGCTAATGCCGTCTTTCAGCCGCTGATCGACCTTGGCGCAGCCCCTATGATGACCATCGTTTTGACGGTTATCGCCCTACTCTTCAAAGTAAAGTTTACCAAGGCCCTCGAGGGCGGCCTTAAGCTCGGTATCGCCATTACCGGCATCGGTGCCATCATCAACATTCTGACGACGGCCTTCTCGAGCGCCATGACGACGTTCGTTGAGTCCACCGGCCTTCAGCTCACCGTTACCGACGTGGGTTGGGCACCGCTGGCCACCATCACCTGGGGTTCTCCCTACACGCTGTACTTCCTGATGGTTCTCGTCATCGTCAACATCGCGATGATCGTGCTCGCCAAGACCAACACCATCGACGTCGACATCTTTGACGTTTGGCACCTCGCCTTTGTCGGCCTTGCCTGCATCTACTTTGGTGCCAACATTGTCGTCGCCACGCTGCTCGTCGTCTTCGTCGGCGTCATGAAGATCATGAACTCCGACCTTATGAAGCCCACGTTCAACGATCTTTTGGGTGCTCCCGAGGAGAACCCCATGACCACGACTCACATGAACTACATGATGAACCCGCTGGCCATGCTGCTCAACAAGATCATCGACAAGGCGCTCCCCTTCCTCGATAAGTACGACTTCGATGCTGCCAAGCTCAACAACATGATTGGCTTCTGGGGCTCCAAGTTTGCTATTGGTATTTACCTGGGCGTCTTCGTCGGTCTGCTTTCGCACCAGACCCCGCAGCAGATCTGCACGCTCGCCTTTACCGCCGCAACCTGCCTTGAGCTGTTCTCGATGATCGGTTCTTGGTTCATCGCAGCCGTTGAGCCGCTGTCTCAGGGCATCTCCGACTTTGCCAACAACAGCAAGTGGCTCCAGGGCCGTACCCTCAACGTCGGCCTCGACTGGCCCTTCATCGCCGGCCGCGCCGAGATCTGGGCTGCCGCTAACATCCTTGCCCCCATCATGCTGGGTGAGGCACTGCTGCTCGCCAACGTTCCCTGCCCCCTCTCCCCGACTGGCACTTGGAACGGCCTGCTGCCGCTCGGCGGCATCATCGCCATGGGCCTGACGCCGGCACTGCTCGTTGTCACCCGCGGCCGCGTGATCCGCATGGTCGTTATCGGTGCTGTCCTGTTGCCCGTCTTCCTGGGCGCTGGCACCCTCGTCGCCGATTTCGTTACCTTCACCGCTAAGACTGTCGGCGCTTTCCCCGATGGTGTTACCGGCCTGATCTCTCAGACCACCATGGAAGGACCTGTCGAGAAGTTCCTGGCCTTCTTCGTGGGCAAGGCTACCACGGGCGATGTGACCATGATTATCGCTACGGTCGTTGCTATCGTCATCTACGTCGTGCTCTTTGCTTGGTATCGCAAGCAGATGATCGCCCGTAACATCGAGTACGCGAAGCAGGATAAGTGCACCCTCTCGCCGCTCACCACCGGCAAGTTTACCGAGGAGGACCTCAAGGCTGCTAAGGAAGCCGAGTCCGCAAAGGCAAACGCCTAACTCATTGCCACATATCCCCTGTGGAAGAAACCCGTCGCATCCCGGCGGGTTTCTTTTTGTTTGTCCACAGTAAGTCAATCATCACTTTTTTGAGAAAAATACCCCCTGCTTTAGTGGGGTGTAGTGATAATCTCGCCTGTTCGCGCTACAGTTTGTCGGAAATACCTCGATGTTAGGAACTAAATGATCACTTCCGAGCTTTTCGGCACCGCGCCGTGCGGTACCCCCGTTCATCGTTACACCCTCAACGGGCCCGAGATCTGCGTTCGCATTATGGACTATGGCGCCACCGTGCTGGGTATCGATGTGCCCGACATTCCCGGCAACGTGCGCGATGTGGTGCTGGGCTTCGATAAGCTCGAGGATTACTTTGACAACCCCGCCTGCTTTGGCGCGACCATCGGCCCTGTGGCAAACCGCACCGCTGGCGCCACGATCGCCATCGACGGCACGGACTGGCATATGCCCGCCAACGAGGGCGCCAACAACCTGCACAGCGACCTTGAGCACGGCCTGCACAAACGTGTGTGGGATGTTGAGCTCGACGAGGTCCATAACGCCGTGCGCATGACCACCTCGCTTAAGGATGGCGAGCTGGGCCTGCCCGGCAACCGGACCTTTACGGCCGTGTTTACCGTTACGCGCACCGGCGTCTTCCGCATCGAGTATGGTTGTGAGAGCGACCGCTCAACCTATGTGTCGATGACCAACCATACCTACTTTAACCTTGCCGGCCACAACGCCGGCATGGACTGCGAGCATTTCTTTGTAGCCAACGCCGCCCACTACCTGCCCATTGACGAGCAGAATATCCCTACCGGCCAGATCGCTCCGGTCGAGGGCACGCCGTTTGACTTCCGCAGCCTGCGCCCCGTCGCACCCGGTATGGAGGCCGACGACCCGCAGATTAAGCAGGCCCGTGGCTACGACCACTGCCTGTGCATCGACGGCTATCAGTACGGCCGCAATCTGCGCCGCGCGATGCACGTCGAGGAAATGTGGACCGGTCGCGAGCTGGATTACTACACCACCGCCCCGGGCGTGCAGCTCTACACCGGCAATTGGCTGGGAGACGAGCATGCCAAGGACGATGCCAACTATGGCTGGGGCGCCGGCTTTGCCCTCGAGGCAGAGATGTACCCCGACACGCCGCACCAGCCGCTGTTCCCGCAGGGCATTGTGGGCCCGGGTCACCCCTACAGCAATGTGATCGAGTACCACTTTATGAGGCACTAAGCCCGCAACGCGACATATCGCACAGCAGCGCCCGCCGGCACCACCGTCAGCGGGCGCTTTTTCATCTTTTAGGCTCGTTTTTTCTGTGACTGTATGAGTGACATATCAAAACTATGCCCATTTACTACGTTTAGCCCGGGATGCTCGACCATGCACCGGTTTTTGTTAAATTCGCAAGCTGTCTACCTGCGGTTTTGTTTTCACGGTTTTCGGTATGGCCGAGGCTATCCGTGTTAACGTAATAGATGGGCCACTTTTGTGGCAAGGGGGGCCGATCTGCGGGCCAGGGTAGCTAAAAGAGCCCCGTCCCAAAAAGACTGATTGGGAGCTGGGGCGTGTCGATGCGATAGTATTACGTGGTGAAATTCGACAAACCGTGAGCTTCATCCGAGGGCTTTATGGAACAACACCAGCATAATCAGAGCCTGCAAGATCAGGCATACAACGCATTGCGCTCCAAGATCATCTATGCCGAGCTCAAGCCCGGCACGCGCCTTTCGGCGATTGGTCTGGAAAAGGAGACGGGAATCGGGCGCACGCCCATTCGCGAGTCTTTTGTGCGCTTGCGTGAGCAGGAGCTGGTGGAAACGCGTCCCAAAAGCGGCACCTATGTCTCAAAAATCAGCATGGAGCGCGCCGAGAACGCCTGTTTCTTGCGCGAGAAACTCGAGAGAAGCGTGCTCATTAAATGCTGCTCTGCCGTCACGCCCGAGCAAAAGCAGCGGCTCGAGCGGATTCTTGCCGAGTCCGAGTCGCTCGACCATAGCGAAACGCGTCGCTTTTTCGATCTGGACAACCTGTTCCATGAGACGTGTTTTGAGATTGCCGGCCGCCACATGTTGTGGGATTGGATGAAGAGCGTCAACACACATTTTGAGCGATACAACTGGTTGCGTATGGTGTCGCAGGATCTGGATTGGGAGCCGATTCGTCGGCAGCATCGCCGAATTCTCGAGGCCATTAAGAAGGGCGATACCGACGCGGCGAGCTACCTGGCAGAGACGCACCTGCATCTGATGCCCGAGGAACAGGGCCCGGTTATCGCCTTGCATCCCGACTACTTTGAGCTGTCGAAAGACTCGTCAATCTAGCCCATCGCCGCATCTGCTCGAGACACAAAAACGATGCTGCTCACCTACAGCGTTTTGCAACCGAGATTTTTAAAAAATGCCTAAAATGGCTCAGATTGCTGACAATTGGGAAACGGGGTGCGCTATGGCGCAGATGAGGATTAAGGACATTGCCGCCGAGGCGGGCGTGAGCCCGGCCACGGTCTCGCGCTATCTCAATAACCGCCCCGGGCAGATGACCGAGGAGACCCGCGCCCGCATCGCGGCGGTTATCGAGCGCACCGGCTATCGCCCACGTGCCGCCGCACGCAATCTGCGCAGCTCGCGCGCCAACCTCATCGGCGTAATCTTGGCCGACATCGCCAACCCGTTCTCCAGCGCCATGCTCGAAGGGCTTTCCGCCAGCGCCGCCGCGCGCGGCTGCTCGCTCATGACGGCCATTAGCGGCAACGACCCCGCCAAGGAAGCGGAGTCGCTCACCAGACTTATCGATGCCGGCGTGGACGGCCTGGTCGTCAACACCTGCGGAGGCAATGACGAGGCGATCGCCGCGGCAGCGGGACGCCTACCCGTTGTGCTGCTCGACCGCGATGTTGCCGATGGCGGCATCGATCTGGTGACATCTAACAACCGTGAGCTGGTCGCCGGCCTGGTAGACGCCTTGGCTGCTGCGGGCAGCGAGCGTCTGTGCCTGCTTACCGAGGCAAGCGATGACAGCCCCGTGCGTCGTGAGCGCGCTGAGGCGTTTGCCGACGAGCTCTCGCGCCGCGGCCTGGCCGGCGAGGTCGTCACCTTGGCGGACGGTGGTGCCGAGGGTGTCAGTCGCCTGGACGAGACCATCCGCGGCTATGCGGGTAAAAAGCTCGGCCTCATTGCCGTCAACGGCCTGGTCTTCCTGCGCCTGACCGAGGCACTGGCGCAGCTGGGTCCCTCGCTGCCGGCGGGCCTTAAGATCGCAACGTTTGACGATTACCCCTGGAACCACGTGCTCTTTGGCGGTGTGACCACGGCCGCGCAAGACACCCACACCATCGCCGAGCGCGTAATCGAGCGTCTGTCCGAGCGCATCGACGTCGTTACCACTACGGTGGGCGACGCCGCAAAGCTCGCCCCCAAGCGCATCGAGATCCCCGGTCACATCGAACACCGCGCTTCGACCTCGCGCTAGTCTGTGTGATATTATATAGACAATGTCATACAGGAGGTATCCATGGCTGCGTCTGTGCTGAGTGTTCGAGTGGACTCGTCAATTAAAGATTCATTTGCCGAGCTGTGCGAAGAACTCGGCATGACTTCGTCCGTTGCGGTCAATATGTTCATGAGGCAGATGTTGCGCGAGCGCTCGCTGCCGTTTGTGCCTTCACTCGGTAAAAGCTCTGCGAGCGAAAGCGCCGCAGCGGGCATTTTGGATACCGCTCAGATTGAGTCCGCCGTCCGCGAGGCAGCCAGCCCGATTCCCGCCATCAAAACCGTGATCCTATTTGGATCGTATGCCCGTGGCGAGGCGCGTGCAGATAGTGATATCGACTTGCGCCTCGAAGTCGATCGCGAGCAGGGCTTTGGTCTTTTTGCGTTGTCGGCGTTTGGCGAGGCAGTGCGCAAGGAAACCGGAAGGCAGGTGGACCTTGTCTCGAGCGATTATCTTGATGACGATCTTGCCGCGGTAATCGAGCGCGAAGGAGTGATCATTTATGATCGCGCGTAAGTCAGACGGCCTCCGCGCGCACGTTTTTTGAGCGCTTGATACGCTTTAACCCTGCGGAAACATTTTTCTGCGATAGTATCTGCGATATAGACCAGTCGAAACCCGCCCGAAAGAAAGGGGAGCGACATGAACCAGCAGAACATCGATTACGTACTCCGCTCCGTAGAGCAGCGTGATATCCGCTTTGTGCGTCTGTGGTTTGTCGACATTCTCGGCCGCCTCAAAAACTTTGCTATTAGCCCCGAGGACCTCGAGGTCGCATTTGAGGAGGGCATTGGCTTTGACGGCTCGGCCATCGAGGGCTTTGCCACGCCCGAGGAAGCCGATATGCTGGCGTTCCCCGATGCCTCGACCTTCCAGATTCTGCCGTGGCGCCCGAGCCACAACGGCGTCGCCCGCGTGTTCTGCGACGTGTGCACTCCCGATCGCAAGCCGTTTGCCGGCGACCCGCGCGATGCCCTGCGCCGCATGTTCCGCAAGGCCGAGAAGGCTGGCTATCTGCTCAACGTGGGCGCTGAGCTGGAGTATTACTACTTCCCCGACGAGCACACGCCCGAGCCGCTCGACAACGTGGGCTACTTCGATCTTTCGGTGAGCGATGCCGCTCGCGACCTGCGTCGTAACACGGTCCTCACGCTCGAGAAGATGTCCGTGCCCGTGGAGTACACCTTCCACGCCGCCGGTCGCTCACAGCACGGCATGAGCCTGCGCCACGCCGAGGCCCTGAGCATGTCCGACGCCATTACCACGGCCAAGCTCATCATTAAGCAGCAGGCTTACGAGAGCGGCTGCCACGCCTCCTTTATGCCCAAGCCGCTGGCGGGCGAGGACGGCAGCGCCATGTTTTTGCATCAGTCGCTGTTCGACCATGACGGCAACAACGTCTTTTGGGGCGAGGGCGACGAGAAGTACCATCTCTCCGACGTCGCCAAGCACTATATGGCCGGTATCTTGGCGCACGCGCGCGAGATTAGCGCCATCACCAACCCCACGGTCAATTCGTACAAGCGCATCACCACGGGCGGCGACTCCGTGCCGCAGTACGCCACGTGGGGCCTGCGCAACCGCGCAAGCATGATCCGCATCCCGGTCTACAAGCCCGGCAAGCAGCTTTCCACACGCATTGAGCTTCGCAGCCCCGATCCCATGGCTAACCCGTATCTGGTCAACGCCGTCACGCTGGCGGCTGGTCTCGACGGCATCGAGCGCAAGCTGGAGCTCCCGCCCGAGGCAACGGCCGAGACGCTCAAGCTCACCGGCCGTCAGATGCTCGAGGCCGGTTACGCGCCGCTGCCGCGCTCGCTCAAAGAGGCGCTCGACGTGTTTGAGGACTCGCAGTTTATGAAGGATGCCCTCGGCGAGCACATCCATAGCTTCTTCCTCAAAAAGAAGCGCGACGAGTGGCATAAGTTTGAGTCCACGATCACCGAATGGGAGATCAAGCACTACCTGGCGAACTCCTAATCGCGCTGGCTTGTCCCAGTACGATTGAGCTCATTTCTTTGGAGGCCGATATGTCCGAAAAGAGTGCCCTGTTCATGGCGCGCACGACGCGCTTCCACGAGTTTGCCCGCAGCTTGACGACCACCCTGGGTGTCGAGGTGAGTCTGGCCAACTGCGGCGCACGACTTTGACCTGCTGATCCTCGATTCCGATGGCATCCGCAGCGACCGCATCGATCAGATTGCCAAGTGGCTCGACGATCGCGGCGGTGTTCCCATGCTGGTGATCGTCGACGACGAGGCGCTCGGCACCCTGCGCCTGCCGAATCATGCGCATGCCGACTTTGTATGTCCCACGGCGACGCCCAACGAGCTCAAGGCTCGTGCACAGCGTCTGATGGGCGAGGAGGAGCCCGTCGCCTCCGATGATGTGCTCAACATCGATAACCTTGAGATCAACCTGGCCACCTACCAGGTGACACTCGATAGCGAGCCCATTGACCTGACGCTGATGGAGTACTCGCTGCTGAGTTTTTTGGCGACGCATCCCAACCGCGCCTACAGCCGCGAGGTACTGCTGCACCGCGTGTGGGGCTTTGAGTACTGCGGCGGTACGCGCACCGTCGACGTGCATATCCGACGCATCCGCTCCAAGGTGGGCCCGCAGATCGCGGCGCACATCACCACCGTCCGCGGCGTGGGCTATCTGTTTAAGGACTAGCAAGTAAATAGAGGGCAATGTGAGGGTACCGGAGATTTCTCCAGTACCCTTTTCTCGTTTAGGGCGAAAAGAAGACCTTTCACCGATTAAAAGTGTGTCAGTAAAAACAATATCAAACGTATAACACTATCTAGAGAATATCATTTAGTTACCGTATCTCCCTACTACACGGATGGAGGAAGAAATGCGTTATTCGAGAAAGGTGATTGTCGGATTCATAGTGTTGCTTGCCGCCCTGATGTCTCCAAGGTTGGTTTTTGGAGACGACGACTTGGTCCGTGTCACACCGCAAATAGCTGTGGAGCAAGCGCAGGCTTTCTTTGATGATGTATCGGATGAGCCGGTGACCGCTTGTGACCCAGTAAAAATGGTGAATTCCGATGGGGAATCAATCGGGTATATCGTTCGTGCGAAGCGGGATGACGTTAACTATGGCTACGTCGTATTTGATTCAGAGCGATCTTGGTGGATCAGCGAATACTGCTTGGCTCCGAACGCTCTTTTACCTATCGAGAGTGCAAGCGAAGAAATTGCACTCCTCGCATCCTCGGATAACGTCGTTGCGTTAAAGATTGACGAGCTAACTGTTGGCGTTGCCGACTTAGATAAAAACATTGTTTTAGACGCAAGTGGAAAAAAAGTACCAAATAAATTGTCCTCGGGAGGCAATCGCAGCGGATCGCCGGAACATTTCGATGACGTTTTTGTATCTGCCAAGGATTTGTATAAACAGGGATATGTTGTTGATGCGAGCAAAACGGTTTCGGGAATAATAACGCCAACGCAAACAGAAGTTATCAAAGAAACGGGGACTTATGCTTGCGCTGTTTCGGCAATGTTTGCAGTTAGCAGTCACTATGTGACTTTGAACCGCCTTAAATTGTCCGATTTATACTCGGAGCTTTGGAGGCTGTCGGGGACATGGGAAGAAGAAGAAAAGAAATATGATCAAGCGACTGGTCTGTACTTTACTCAAGGCAAGACTTCTCCTGATAAACCCGCTCCGGCCTTAATGGAGTTTTGTGCAAGACGAGGCAAAGAGCTTGAGACGTCATTCGTTTGGTATCCGTCATGGGATTCCTTTAGGGTGAATACCGACTCGGGGAATCTGAGTATTTTCTCTGGAAGGCTCCGGTCAAATGGCAGCGGGCACGCAATGGCAGTTGTGGGCTACGTGGCAATGCATAACACATACTCGAATGCCAAGAAGTACCTGCTTGTTGTTTGGAATGGATGGACAAACCAGCTACAGTTTCTTCCATATGACGTATCAATTTACACGTCTCACGATGGCACATATTGCAAGGGTTGATTGTACTCGTGAACGGCGACAAGTTCATTCGAAGGGCAATGCTCCTATTGGTGCTTTCCTTTGCTTTGCTCACCGCAGCGAGCTTCTTTCTGTTAAGGGCGACTAATGGGGGAGAAAACGACACGGTTGTTGCAGTCGAGGTGCGCGCTCTATCGGATGTTCATAACGGGCAATTTGAGGCGCTTATGCCAAGTGGTTGCCGTAAGAGAATCGATATGCGCCGTAAGTCAAGTTCCGGATATGTCTCAGGGTTGAAAGCAGGTGATAAATGGATTCTAGTTTTTGTGGAAGATAAGGAACTTGACGGGACTGTTCTGTATCCCCATTCAGCTGAGAAAGTCAAATCAAGTAGACAAGGGGAATGAAGAATGATTGATAGAAAGCAGTTCTTAGGTCTGATGGCGGGGGCTCCTATTTTGATGCGAGCCGGGATGGCAGAAGCCGTGGAGTTGCCGGACGCTCAGAAGCGATTGACGCTCGTGGTCGACACGGTGGTCAGAGATGAAAATGGCAATGAAAAAACGCGAACAAGAAGCAGAGAGACTATTTTCACGCCAGAGAGCAAAACTGTGTCTGCCGACGCTATGGCCGGTGATGTCATAACAATCCAGAGGGAATCAGACGAAACGTTGCCGCTGCTTGCCAAGATTGAGCTCACAGTCGCTTATTATAACGATAAAACAGAAATTGAGATTCGTTCCGGAAAGTACTCGATAGTCCAAATCGATCCGCTTGTGATGTATGCAAACGCTTGGTACGCGCTCATGCAGAAGGATAAATACGTGATGAATAACTTCACGGAAAGCGAAGCATCATATGAAACGGGGTGGGAGCCAACGCCATACGACGCGGAGAAAGATAAGTGGACGTGCGGATCAGGCATGGGCGCGACGATTACGGACTTCATTATCGATTCAACATATAGCTTTGCTATCGACTGTTATATCGAATAGACATGACGGCATAAAACGAATTGGCCTATAAGCATGTCATTACTTAAGCAAAGCTGAAATCTTGGCATCTAGTGCTCGGGACTGCCCAGCTTGGGGTACAACTCAACGTGAACAATGATGGCCCGCCACATGTTTGGCGGGCCTTTGGTTATTTGACGAAAGGATCGCAGCTATGAGCGAGAACGATTCCCAGCGTCCCCAGGATGCGGGCAACGCCGGCGAGACCCAACAGCAGCCGCGTGTGCAGGTAGAGTCGACGCCTGCCGACAGCAACATTCCCTACGTGCAGGCCTACGACACGCAGACCGGAAAGCCGCTGGGCAGCCAGCAGGTTGTAAACAAGCACACAGTGGTCAAGACTAAGACCAAAAAGCTGCCGATCTTTATTACGGCACTCGCCGGCTGTGCCTGCGGCGCCCTGCTGGTCATTGCGCTCATTATGAGTGGCACGCTCAACATTGGCGGCGGAAAGAATGCCGTGACGGCGGGTGCTTCGGGTTCATCGACGCAAAAGATTACGATTGATTCCGAGGACACCACGCTGGCCGAGGCCGTTTCTGCCAAGGCGTTGCCCTCCGTGGTTTCCATTACCGCCACTTCGAGCGGCAGCCAGAATGGCTCGCTTTCGCAGTCTGCCGACGAGTCGGACAGCTCGGGCAGCGTCGGCTCGGGCGTGGTGCTCGATACCGAGGGCCACATCCTCACTAACAACCACGTGGTCGATGGCTATGACCAGTACGTGGTGACCATGGATGACGGCACCACCTACGAGGCCGAGTTCGTGGGCAACGACGCTTCGAGCGACCTGGCCGTCATCAAGCTCAAGGACGCAGACGCCTCCAAGCTCACGCCGATTGAGATCGGTGATTCCTCCAAGCTCAACGTGGGCGAGTGGGTCATGGCGATTGGCTCGCCGTTCGGCAACGAGCAGTCTGTCTCCACGGGTATCGTCTCGGCGCTCTATCGCTCCACGGCCATGAGCTCTGCCAACGGTAACACCATCTATGCCAACATGATCCAGACCGATGCCGCCATCAACCCGGGCAACTCCGGCGGCGCGCTCGTTAACGATAACGGCGAGCTTGTGGGTATCAACTCGCTCATCGAGAGCTACTCGGGCTCCAGCTCGGGCGTGGGCTTTGCCATTCCGGTCAACTATGCCAAGAACATTGCCGACCAGATTATCGACGGCAAGACGCCGGTGCATCCGTACATGGGCGCTACGCTTTCGAGCGTCAACGCGCTCAACGCCCGCACCAACAAGCTGAGCACCGATAGCGGCGCGTATGTGGCGAGCGTCGTTGAGGATGGTCCTGCTGCCAAGGCCGGCATTCAGGAGGGCGATGTCATCACCAAGCTGGGCGACGACGAGATCACGAGCGCCGATGGCCTGATCATCGCACTGCGCAGCCACGAGGTGGGCGAGAAGGTCGAAATCACGCTCATGCGCGGCAAGGAAGAGAAGAAGGTCACTGTCGAGCTGGGCTCCGACGAGGAGCTGCAGAACCAGCAGCAGGACGACAGCGCGACCGATACCGGCAACGGCGGTATTACCGACGAGCA
>OOCX01001595.1_pt1 | contig 13626 bp, 7 predicted proteins | sample 1671231 | NCBI WGS metagenome assembly OOCX01 (sample SAMN06348135, study PRJEB24527) | human gut metagenome | biome: human gut; feature: ankylosing spondylitis patient; material: feces | host: Homo sapiens | place: China | collected 2015-10 | reverse complement strand
AAGAAGAATTATTAAGCGGGATGTATGTCAAAATCCGGCTTCCCTATAAAGTGGTAAAAGATGCTTTACTGATACCGGAGGCTTCGATCGGCACGGGACAGGCAGGCCGCTATGTCTATCTGGTGGATGAGAACAACCGGGTGGTGCAGCAAACCGTCAAAGTCGGGGTATTGAGTAACGACGGCATGCGGGAGATCGTCAGCGGTGTCACTCCGGACGACCGTTATGTCGTGGAAGCCCTGATGAATGTGCGTCCGGGCATGACCGTGAAACCAGTGAGAGAAAAAACAAAACGTTAATCTATTCCTATGTTCAGTACATTTTTCATTAACCGCCCTATATTCGCTACGGTCCTGTCTATCCTTATCGTGATCGCAGGACTGGTATCTTTACGTGGTCTGCCGGTAGAACAATATCCGACGATCACTCCTCCGACAGTCGTTGTCCGGGCCTCCTACCCCGGAGCCAATGCCAGTACAATCGCCGACATGGTAGGTACCCCGATCGAGCAACAAGTGAACGGCGTAGAGGGTATGCTTTATATGTCGTCGACTTCGTCGAGCACAGGCAGCTACCAGCTGACCATCACTTTCGAAGTGGGAACCGACCTGGATATGGCCACCGTGCTCGTAGAAAACCGGGTGAACATGGCCCTGAGCACTTTACCGCAGGAGGTGACCCAGATCGGGGTCACTACGACCAAGGAATCGACCAACGTCGTGATGTTTCTGTCACTGACCTCGGATAGTCCGCAATACGACGCTCTTTTTCTCTCTAATTATGCGGCCCTGAATATCACCAACGAATTGGGCCGGGTAAAAGGAGTAGGTAATGTGGGCTTGTTCGGCATGGGCAAATACAGTATGCGTATCTGGCTGGATCCGGATCAGCTGACTATCCGGGGCATCACTCCGGCGGATATCGTATCGGCCATTCAGGGCCAGAATATCCAGGTTACAGCGGGCAGCGTGGGATCGGAACCCTTAGTCCGCAAAGAAGCCTACCAATACACCCTCGAAACCAAAGGATTACTGATCGATGAAGAAGAATTCGGCAATATCATCGTCAAGGCCCTTCCCGACGGCAAATACCTTCGCATCCGTGACCTGGCCACTATAGAGCTCGGACGTGAAAGCTACAGCTCCACCGCCACCCTGAAAGGCGGAGCCGTCGCAGCTATCGCCGTCTATCAGCTTCCGGGAGCCAACGCCCTGGACGTGGCACAACGGGTGAAAAAAGAGATGGACAAACTGGCCTCCTATTTCCCCGAAGGGGTGCAATACAGCGTGACCCTCGATACGACGGAATTTATCAATGCCTCGATTTCAGGAATATACGAAACCCTGATCACCGCCTTTATCCTGGTTTTACTGGTTATTCTGATCTTCCTCCAAAACTGGCGGGCGATGCTGATTCCGCTGATCACGATTCCCGTCTCGCTGGTCGGGACTTTCACCTTCATGGCGATGCTGGGATTTTCCATCAATACGCTGACTCTCTTCGGACTGGTACTGGCTATCGGGCTGGTAGTAGACGACGCCATTATCATCGTAGAAAACAGTTACCGGCTGATCGAAACCGGCCGGTATCCCACCGTAAAAGAGGCGGTGATCCAGGCCATGAAGGAAGTGTCGGGAGCTGTTGTGGGTATTGTGCTCGTACTGTTGGCCGTATTTATTCCCACGGCCTTTATCGGCGGCATCACCGGCCAGTTGTACAAACAATTCGCCCTGACGATCGCCATCTCGACGGTAATCAGCGGGTTCAACGCCCTCACCCTGAGCCCCGCACTTTGTGCCCTGTTTCTGAAACCCAAACAGCCGGCCAAATTCTTTCTCTTCAAAGCTTTCAACCGGTTTTTTGAAAAGACAAACCATGGTTATACCTGGGTGATCACTCACTTCATGCGTAAATCGCTGATGACTTTTATCGTCTTTTTGATCCTTTCGGTGCTGGCTTTCTGGGGATTTATCAAATGGCCGCGTACTTTTATCCCGGAAGAAGACCAGGGGTATTTCATCGCTTTCATGCAACTGACCGACGGTGCTTCGTCGAGCCAGACGGCTACAGCCCTGCAAAAAGCGTCGGCCGTACTGAACCAAATGGAAGGCATCGAAACCTATATCACGATCAACGGCTTTTCAATGATGAGTAATGCAAACGCTTCGAATGCCGCCACGCTGTTCGTGATGCTCAAAAACTGGGACCAACGGAAATCTCCGCAGTTAAGCGCCCAAAGCCTGGTGAACCAATTCAACGGTATGGCCTATGAAGCGATACCGGAAGCCAGAACCTTCGCCGTCTTACCGCCGGCCATCCCGGGATTGGGCGAAAGCAGCGGGTTTGAAGTCATGCTGGAGGATATCAACAGCTACGGCCCGCAAGAACTGCAACGCATGACAGACGAACTGATGCTCGCCGGCAACGAGACCCCGGGTCTCTCTACCGTCCAGTCGATGTTCAGCGCCAGTGTACCCCAGTATTACCTGAATATCGACCGGAACAAAGTAGAGCTGATGCAGATTCCGCTAAGCGAGGTGTTCAATACGATCGGCACATACCTCGGTTCCACCTATGTCAACAATTTTGTGAAATTCGGCCGCACTTACCAGGTGAAGGTCGAGGGTGCCCCCGACAGCCGGGCTCTGGTAACCGACCTACGCCTATTGAATGTCCGCAACTCCAAGGGCGACATGATTCCCCTTTCGGCCTTTACTACTATCGAGACGCGGATCGGCGCAGAGAGCCTGACGAAATACAACACTTACGTATCCGCCCTGATCTCGGGTGCCGCAGCAGACGGTTATAGCTCGGGAGAGGCGCTGAATATTATGGCCAAACTGATCCGGGAGAAAGTGGGACGCTCCTTCGGTTATGAATGGACTTCTATGGCATATCAGGAAGAAAATGCGAGTTCGTCCACCTCCATCATCTTTATACTGGCCATCGTGGTGGCTTTCCTGATCCTGGCAGCCCAATACGAGAGCTGGACGGATCCTTTTGCAGTGATCATGGGTTTGCCTATCGCCCTGCTGGGAGTAGTGATCGGAATGATGGTCATGAATCTTCCGATCAGCGTTTACACCCAAATCGGAGTAGTGCTTCTGATTGCCCTGGCGGCGAAAAATGCCATCCTGATCGTAGAATTCGCCCGGGATTACCGGGCTGCAGGCAAGTCGACCGAAGAATCGGCGATCGAAGGCGGACGCGTACGTCTCCGCCCGATCCTGATGACTTCATTGGCCATGGTTGTCGGCCTGTTGCCTTTGATGTTTGCCATGGGCGTAGGTGCCAATGGTAACCGTGCTTTGGGTACGGCTGCGGTAGGCGGTATGTTTATCGGTATGATATGCCAGATATTCGTGGTTCCTGCTTTGTTCGTTATCTTCCAGTATCTACAAGAGAAGGTGAAACCTATTGAATGGGAAGACATCGATAATACGGATGCAGAAACAGAAATTGAACAATACGCTAAATAGGAATAAAGAAAAGAATATGAAGAAACAAATTATAGGTATGTTGTGTGCAACTGCTCTCTTGAGCAGCTGCCACATCTATAAGTCGTATGACAGACCCGAAGATATCACTACTTCCGGCCTGTATCGCGATCCGGTAGCGGATAATGATACACTGGCTTCGGATACAGCTAACTTCGGAAATCTGCCGTGGAGAGAAGTCTTCACCGACCCGCAACTCCAGTCACTCATCGAAGCAGGACTGAAACAAAATACGGACCTCTTGTCTGCTGCACAGAATGTGAAAGCGGCAGAAGCATCCCTGATGTCGGCACGTTTGGCTTATGCTCCGTCACTGGGATTGTCTCCGCAAGGAACGATTAGCAGCTTCGACAAGAACGCAGCTACAAAAACTTATTCATTACCTGTCACAGCTAGTTGGCAAATTGATTTGTTTGGTCAGCTACTGAATGCTAAACGGAGTGCCCAGGTTACTCTGAAGCAAACTAAGGCTTACCGCCAGGCAGTACAGACACAGGTTATCTCTAACGTCGCCAATATGTATTATACATTAATGATGTTGGACCGCCAGTTGGAAATAACCAAGGCTACAGCAGAAATTCTGAAAAAGAATGCAGAAACGATGGAAGCCATGAAAGATGCGGCCATGTATAGCATCAATTCAGCTGGTGTAGAACAAAGTAAAGCCGCTTACGCACAGGTACTTGCCAGTATTCCTGATATCGAGCAGAGTATCCGCGAAACGGAAAATGCACTGTCTACTCTTTTGGGAGAGGCTCCCCATGCCATCAAGCGTGGTGAATTGGAAGCACAAGTACTTCCAACCGAACTTTCCGCCGGTGTGCCTATTCAGCTATTATCCAATCGTCCGGACGTAAAAGCAGCCGAAATGTCATTGGCTAGTTGCTATTATAATACCAACTCGGCTCGTGCCGCTTTCTATCCGCAAATCACACTTAGCGGTTCAGCAGGATGGACAAATAATTCAGGAGCCGGAATCGTTAATCCCGGCAAATTGTTGGCCTCTGTTGTCGGTTCACTGACACAGCCATTGTTCTACCGCGGACAGAACATCGCTCGCCTGAAAGCTGCTAAAGCGCAGGAAGAACAAGCGAAATTATCTTTCCAACAAGCCTTATTGAATGCTGGTAGTGAGGTTAGCAATGCGCTAAGTTTATACCAAAAGACCAGTGAAAAGGTAGAATCTCGCCAAATGCAGGTAGAATCTGCTAAAAAAGCTTCGGAAGATACAAAAGAATTGTTTAACTTAGGGACCTCAACCTACCTGGAAGTATTGTCTGCACAACAGTCTTACCTGAGCGCACAAATCTCTCAGGTTTCTGATTGCTTTGATCGAATGCAGGCAGTAGTAAGCCTTTACCAGGCACTGGGTGGTGGAAGAGAAGAATAACTTTAAACATATACTATTATGATTAGTCCGTTAGCTTACGTAGATCCCGAAGCAAAGCTGGGCAAGAATGTAACTGTTCTGCCTTTTGCCTACATCGAAAAGAATGTAGAGATCGGAGATGACTGCGTCATCATGTCTTACGCTAGTATCTTGCAAGGTACTAAAATGGGAAAAGGAAATAAGGTACATCAGAATGCCGTCCTCGGAGCGGAACCGCAAGATTTCCACTACACAGGAGAAGAAAGTAGCCTGATTATCGGAGATAACAACGATATTCGTGAGAATGTGGTAATCAGCCGCGCTACATTTGCCGGCAATGCTACCAAAATCGGAAATGGAAACTACCTGATGGATAAGGTACACCTTTGCCATGATGTACAAATCAGCAATAACTGTGTAGTAGGCATAGGTACTACCATTGCAGGAGAGTGTATGCTGGATGACTGCGCTATCTTAAGTGGCAATGTCACCTTACACCAATATTGTCATATAGGTAGCTGGACACTGGTACAAAGTGGATGCCGTATATCTAAGGATGTGCCTCCATACGTTATCATGTCAGGAAATCCGGTGGCATATCACGGTGTAAATGCTGTGGTTCTCTCGCAACATCGCAATACATCGGAAAGAGTCCTCCGTCACATCGCCAACGCATACCGTTTGATTTATCAGGGTAATTTTAGCGTTCAGGATGCTGTACAGAAGATCATCGATCAGGTTCCTATGAGTGAGGAGATCGAGAATATTGTAAATTTCGTGAAGAACTCGGAAAGAGGGATTGTGAAATAAACAAAGTGAGTCCATATAAAGAAGGTTGATACTTGAAAAAGTATCAACCTTCTTTTTTATATTCAAATTCAAAGATTCAATTCACTATTCAAACTCCAACGTTCCGAAGAAATCAGGGCGGTGGAAATCCGGCTGTTCAATCTGTATCGGATTCCATGAAAGGAAATGAGGGGTCTGCAATTCATCGCCACATTTATAGAAATTAGCTTTTATCTCCTTTCCGTCGAGCGAATCAATCTGGTGCTTAAAGAACACAGAATACGGAATAATAAGGGCCACTTCCCAGTCCGTTTCACCGATGCGTTCAGCAAAAGGCTGATTACCCAGACTAGACCAGCGTTGTACAAGAGCAGTCACCTCTTTCGGTGCATGTTCGCGGTTGTTACGCACAGGTCCGGCACCCACCAGAATAGTTCCGATGCAATTGCATTCTATATTATAATAGATCCCGTCGCCTGCAGGTATGGAAAAGAATTCCACGCAGGAGTCAGTCCATACAGAACCGTTATCTTCTCCATACTTGGCACGTACACTCTCCTCTTTCACTTTAAAATGTAGCAAGATTGAGTTCTGCGTGTGAGCAATTCGAAAATTCACTTTAGGTTTGTAAGGATATTCAGCCCAATTGACACACTGGATCGGCTGAAAATCTATTTTTTCTTCATCGAATAGTTTAGGAAGCGAACAAGCCTCCACGTTAGCCGCACTAATTTTCTTTACTTTCATATATCTTTCGTTTGAATGATACAAATATAGTTACTTTCTTCTAATAAGGTTCATTGAAATCGAATAAAAACAATATATTTGCATAGATGTAAACACCTTAAAAAATAAATTAGTGAGAAAAGTAATTCTTTTATTTCTGCTATTTTTAAGCGTAGCTGGAGTCCGCACACAAGGTCAAAACATCACTTTTAGCCACTTGACCACGGACGACGGACTCTCCCAATTTTCTGTCAATAGCCTTTATATTGATGAACGGGGGATTATATGGATTGGCACGCGTGAAGGACTGAACCGGTATAACGGTAACGATATCAAAAGTTTCAAACTTAATAAAAACGATCCGAACAGTTTGTTCAGCAATACAGTGCTGCGTATCACCGGAAACAAAAACGGGAAGGTATACCTGCTCTGTACGGACGGGGTAGCAGAGTTCGATCTGACCACACAAAGATTCAAAACGTTGCTGCAAGGCAATGTGGATGCTATTTATTTCAACGAGAAATTATATATCGGGAAAAGAGAAGAAGTGTTTGTATATAATGAAAGTACCGGAAACTTCGATCTCTACTATCATCTTGCCGGAAAAGATATCACCCTCTCCTGCCTCCACCTGGACGAAAAGAAAAATCTGTGGATGGGAACTACCAGTAACGGACTTTACTGTTTATCGGGAGACAAAAAAATTTCCCAACCTGTCACAAGAGGTAATATCGCGAGTATTTACGAAGATTCGTCTAAAGAATTATGGATCTGTACCTGGGAAGAAGGACTCTACCGGATAAAAACAGATAGTACCATTGAGAACTTCCGTCATGATCCTAAAAATCCAAACAGTATTTGCACCGACTTCGTAAGGAGTTGCTGTGAAGATAATGCAGGAAATCTGTGGATAGGAACCTTTCACGGGTTAAATCGCTATGAAAAGAGCACAGGTAAATTCCAACTTTACACTGCCAACGCGAACAAACCCGACGGACTTACTCACTCCTCCATCTGGTGCATCGTCAAAGATGAACAAGGAACAATTTGGCTGGGTACTTATTTCGGAGGTGTCAACTATTTCAATCCGGAATATGAAATCTATACCCGCTACAAGACGGGAGATACAGAAAAAGAAGGTTTAAGTAGCCCGATTGTTGGCAGAATGACTGAAGATAAAGACGGAAACTTATGGATCTGTACTGAAGGCGGTGGCGTGAATGTGTACGACCGGAAAAATAATACCTATCGGTGGTATCGCCACGAAGAGGGCAAAAATAGTATTTCCCATAACAACGTCAAAGCAATCTATTACGACCGGACTAATGAAATAATGTGGATAGGTACACACTTGGGAGGATTGAACAAACTCGACCTGCGTACCAACCGTTTCACTGTCTACCGGATGAAAGCCGGAGATCCAACCTCGCTACCTTCGGATATCGTCCGAGACATTGTACCTTATAAAGACAAGCTGGTTGTTGCCACACAAAACGGTGTTTGTCTTTTCAATCCGGCAACAGGTGCTTGCCAACAACTCTTCAAAGAGACTAAAGAAGGAAGAGGCATTGGCATGGTAGCCAGTCTTTGCATTGATAAAGACGGTACATTGTGGATTGCGGCTACCGGGGAGGGTGTTTATTCTTACCGGTTCGACAGTGGTAAACTTACTAATTATCCACACAATCCCGTTAATCCGAACAGTCTTAGCAACAATAACATCAACAGTATCATGCAGGACAGTAACGGTAATCTATGGTTCTGCACCTCCGGAAGCGGTCTCGACCGTTACCGTAAGGCAAGTGATGACTTTGAAAACTTCGATGTACAGACAGATGGTTTATCCAGCGACTGTATCTACGAAGTATGCGAATCGTCCATACAGAAAGGAGACTTATTGCTGATTACCAATCAGGGATTCTCACAGTTCAACTATCCAAGCAAGAAATTCTATAATTACGGTACGGAGAATGGATTCCCGTTGACTGCCGTCAATGAAAACGCACTATTTGTGACACATGACGGAGAAGTATTCCTTGGCGGTATTCAGGGAATGATTTCTTTCTGGGAGAAAAAATTACATTTCACTCCCAAATCATATAATATCATTCTTTCCCGCCTGCTTGTCAACGGAAAAGAAGTAGTTCCGGGAGATGAAAGCGGCATCCTGGAACAGTCGATCTGTCATACTCCGGAAATCAGTCTGAAAGCGAATCAATCGATGTTTAGCATCGAATATGCCACTTCCAACTTCATCCCTGCCAACAGAGATGAAATTCTCTATCGCCTGGAGGGTTTCTCAGACGAATGGAACCATACTTACCGGAAGCAAACGCTGATTACTTATACAAACCTGAATCCGGGTAAATATACCCTTGTCATCAAATCACAGAGGGAAGGAATAAAAGAGGCCAGACTGCTGATTATCGTACTCCCTTCATGGTATGAGACATGGTGGGCTTACCTGATTTATACCATTGTCACTATCAGCCTGTTATGGTATCTTATTCAGAACTATAATTCGCGCATCAAACTCCGTGAGTCTTTGAAGTACGAAAAGAAGCATATTGAAGACCTCGAAGCATTGAACCAGTCGAAACTCCGTTTCTTCACTAACATCTCGCACGAATTCCGCACACCGTTAACGCTGATCGTGGGACAAGTGGAAACTTTGTTGCAGGTGCAGACATTTACGCCTAATATATATAATAAGGTGTTGGGAATTTACAAGAACAGTCTCCAATTACGGGAACTGATTACGGAACTACTTGATTTCCGTAAACAGGAACAGGGTCACATGAAGATCAAAGTAAGCCAGCACAATCTGGTTAACTTCCTGTATGAGAATTATCTGCTCTTCCTCGAATATGCGAGCAGTAAACAAATCAACTTCAAGTTCAACAAACAGAAGGATGACATTGAAGTATGGTATGACCAAAAGCAGATGCAGAAAGTGATAAACAACCTGCTGTCTAATGCAGTGAAGCATACCAAGGCCGAAGATACAATTTCGATTAATGTATCGCAGGAGAAAGACCATGTCATCATTGAAATAAAAGATACAGGTACAGGTATCGCCGCTGCCGAAATTGATAAGATATTCGACCGTTTCTATCAGACCGAGCATCTCAACTCGCTGAATACCGGAGCCGGTACAGGCATCGGACTGGCACTGACGAAAGGTATTGTGGAACTTCATCACGGCACAATCCGGGTAGAAAGCGAACCGGGCAAAGGAAGCAGTTTCATTATCACCCTCAAACTAGGCAAGGAACACTTCACAGAAGAGCAAATAGCGAAAGATGATACGGAAACCATCCAGCAAACAGAGACTATTGTTCCTTCAGTAGAAATAATCCCTGATTCGGAATGGAAAGAAGAAGATAACAAGCGCATCGAAGACGCCAAAATGCTGATAGTGGAAGACAATGAATCTATCAAACAGATGTTAGTCGGTATTTTCGAAACATTCTATCAAGTCAGTACGGCTTCCGACGGAGTAGAAGCATTAGAGATGATACAGAAGGATATGCCGAACATCATTTTAAGTGATGTCGTAATGCCACGCATGTCGGGTACGGAACTTTGCAAACAGATCAAGACGGACTTTAACACTTGCCATATTCCGGTGGTATTATTAACCGCACGTACTGCTATAGAGCACAATATCGAAGGTTTGAAGATTGGTGCGGATGATTATATCACGAAACCGTTTAATACCAATCTTCTGATTTCCCGCTGCAATAACCTAGTTAATTCCCGCCGGCTATTGCAAGAGAAGTTCAGCAAACAACCACAGGCTTTTGCCCAAATGTTGGCTACCAACCCGATGGATAAGGAGATGCTCGACCGCGCGATGGCCATTATCGAACGTCATCTGGACAATACGGATTTCAACGTTAATATCTTCGCCCGCGAAATGGGTATGGCACGTACGAACCTATTCACTAAACTGAAAGCAGTTACAGGCCAGACCCCGAATGATTTCATCCTAAGCATACGTCTCAAAAAAGGCGCTGTCATGTTAAGGAATAACCCGGAGCTGAATATCACGGAGATCTCTGACCGGATTGGGTTCTCCTCCTCCCGCTATTTCAGTAAATGTTTCAAGGAGATTTATCACGTCAGTCCGCTGGCTTATCGTAAAGGAGAAGAGAGCGAAGAAGAAGGAGACGGAGAAGAAGCAGATTAGCAGGCAACTATACAAGCACTCTTGCAAAATAATCTTATATTATTAGGCACGGATCACACGGATTTCACGGATTAAAAAACGATGAGTATGAAAACAACAGCGTTAATCCGTGTAATCCGTGCCTAAATTTATGATATAAACAGTTTCTTAGTCCGGCACATCTTCACCCGAATAAAGAAGGTAACTTCTTAAGTGTACTATTTTGTACTTCACTTGTACATTCCTACTCATTCTTTTTCTTCCAATCGCTTATCTTTGTGTTCATTACATTATTTCCTAAAACATTCAGCATTATGAAAAACGTTTCGCGTCTAATTCCCCTATTGTCCGGCATCGTCACGCTGTCAGGATGCAATCATGCACCCCAAAAGAACAATGGGCAGAATAGCCAAAAGCCGAACATTATTTATATATTTGCAGATGATCTCGGCATTGGTGATTTAAGTTGTTATGGAGCAACAAAAGTGAGCACTCCCAACATCGACCGGTTGGCAGGACAAGGAGTACAATTCACCAATGCTTATGCAACTTCTGCCACCAGCACCCCTTCCCGTTTCGGACTCCTGACAGGTATGTATCCTTGGAGACAGGAAAACACAGGAATCGCTCCCGGCAACTCTGAACTCATTATCGACACTACCTGCATCACCATGGCAGATATGCTGAAAGATGCAGGATACGCAACCGGTGCAGTAGGCAAATGGCATCTGGGACTCGGTCCGAAAGGTGGAACCGACTTTAACAACCGGATTACCCCTAACGCACAAAGCATTGGTTTTGACTACGAATTTATTATTCCGGCTACCGTAGACCGTGTACCTTGTGTATTTGTAGAAAACGGACATGTCGTAGGACTTGACCCCAATGATCCTATCACCGTAAGCTACGACCACAAAGTAGGCGACTGGCCTACGGGAGAAGAGAATCCGGAGCTCGTCACTTTAAAGCCCAGTCAGGGACACAACAATACAATTATCAACGGCATTCCCCGTATCGGCTGGATGACCGGAGGAAAATCCGCCCTTTGGAAAGATGAAGACATAGCCGATATCATCACCAACAAGGCCAAGAATTTCATTGCATCCCATCAGGAAGAACCCTTCTTTTTATATATGGGTACGCAAGACGTACATGTACCGCGCATCCCTCACCCACGTTTCGCAGGCAAAAGCGGACTCGGCACTCGTGGCGACGTCATCCTGCAACTGGACTGGACCATCGGTGAAATCATGCACACACTGGACAGCCTCCACATCGCAGACAACACCATCCTGATCTTTACCAGCGATAACGGTCCTGTTATCGACGACGGCTATCAAGACCAAGCTTACGAACTTCTCAACGGGCATACTCCGATGGGGATCTACCGTGGTGGGAAATACAGTGCTTACGAAGCGGGGACACGCGTTCCATTTATCGTCCGCTGGCCTGCCCGAGTAAAGCCAAACAAGCAACAAGCTCTTTTCTCTCAAATAGATGTGTATGCATCGCTCGCCTCCCTTTTGGACCAACCTTTACGTAAAGGAGCTGCTCCCGATAGTCAAGAACATCTGAACGTACTCCTCGGCAAAAATAATACAAACCGTGAGTATGTCGTTCAACAGAATCTCAATAACACACTTGCCATCATAAAAGGTCAATGGAAATACATCGAACCGAGCGACGGCCCCGCTATCGAGTATTGGACGAAAATGGAGTTAGGCAACGACAAACAGCCTCAACTTTACGATTTATCCTCCGATCCATCGGAGAAAACGAATGTATCAAAACAACATCCCGACATCGTGAAAGAGTTATCCGAATTACTAGAATCCATAAAAGAGAAATAGTTTATGAGAACAAAAAAATTGTATGATTTTGCACCAATCTTGAATAATTCTATCCATATGAGAACAATCAATGCGTATATCTTTGCCATCGTAAACTCAACAAAATCACTTAATTTTTAATATATGAAAAAACATCTATCCAACCAGACTAGAAAAAGGATGTTCTCTATGATAGGGATACTCCTGCTTTCTGTTCCATTTGTGCTTGCACAGGTACTTGTCAAAGGTACTGTGAAGGATAACTTAGGAGAAGGTGTTCCCGGAGCCAGTGTTCAGGTAAAAGGCACTTCGCAGGGAACGATCACCGACCTTGACGGTAAATTTTCGCTCAACATCCCCCAAAAGAATGCTACTCTGGTCATTTCCTTTATTGGCTATATGACTGTCGAAGTAAAAGCAGACTCGCAGAAGCCGATGGTAATCACCCTGAAAGAAGATACTAAAACATTGGACGAAGTCGTTGTTGTCGGTTATCAGGAAGTGCGTCGCCGCGACCTCACCGGTTCTGTAGCGAAAGCCAATATGACAGATGTGCTCACCGCTCCCGTCGCCTCATTCGATCAGGCCCTCGGAGGACGTATCGCCGGAGTAAACGTGACTTCGGGTGAAGGTATGCCGGGCGGCAACATGAGCATTGTGATTCGTGGTAACAACTCACTGACACAGGAGAACTCACCGCTGTTCGTTATCGACGGCTTCCCGATAGAAGACTCGTCGGCAGCCAGCACACTGAATCCTTCCGATATCGAATCGCTCGATTTCCTGAAAGACGCGTCGGCTACAGCGATCTACGGTGCGCGCGGTGCCAACGGTGTTGTCATCATTACCACCAAGAAAGGTAAAGTAGGACGGGCACAGCTATCTTACGACGGCAGTTTCGGTGTGCAGCATGTCACCCGCACTATTCCGATGATGGATGCTTACGAGTTTGTCAAACTGCAGAATGAAATGTATCCCACCGTAGTGGCCGGTTCGTACCTGATGAACTATGAAGGCAAGCAATGGACACTTGACGACTATCGGAACATCGAACAATATAACTGGCAGGACGAGATATTCAAAACAGCCTGGCAGCAGAATCACACAATCAGACTTGCCGGAGGTACGGAAGGGGTACGTTACAACGCCTCCCTGTCTTACTTCGATCAGGACGGTACACTGATAGAGACCGGTTACAAGCGCATGCAGGGACGTATGAACACCGTAGTCCGCCGCGGCAAACTG
>OOCX01001592.1_pt1 | contig 13630 bp, 10 predicted proteins | sample 1671231 | NCBI WGS metagenome assembly OOCX01 (sample SAMN06348135, study PRJEB24527) | human gut metagenome | biome: human gut; feature: ankylosing spondylitis patient; material: feces | host: Homo sapiens | place: China | collected 2015-10 | reverse complement strand
TAAGCAATCACGGGACATATCGCATCACGGTTGTTTATGTGATTTCTGGTTCGGGAGGCGCTGCTGATACCATCACGCAGACCATGACAAAGACATATTAAAGACATCACCAAACATCCGCGCAGGAAGGGGATGGTGCTTATTTGGATTCTTTAATTGAATAATGCAGACAAATGAGAATGCCTGCTTCACGACAGAAACTGTTTGCTATCTGAAAGGAGAAACATCATGAAAAAACTAATCTCAACAATACTAACACTGGCATTGATTTTTGCTGTAAACACAACGGCATTTGCCTCCGAAGCGAACAAGGCATTGCCTGCAGCCGAATCGGTAGAAACCACAGAAGTATTCTTTGGTAACACCGACGCTGTACGTATCGGTTCTTCCGAAGAAACGCGGTCAACATCCTTGCCGAACAGGTGCAGTACCTTGCAGGCCTGGTCGCTGATGGCCTGCATGGAACGCAGCAGCGGGGTCTTTTTATCCAGTGCTTCGCCGGTGTAAGAGCAGAATGCAGTGGGGATGCACAGCACGTCATCTTTTACAAAAGCATAGCTGGTGGGGTCCCATGCGGTGTAGCCGCGGGCTTCACAGGTGGCGCGCAGGCCGCCGGAAGGGAAGGAGGAAGCATCTGGTTCGCCTTTGATGAGCTCCTTGCCGGAAAACTCCATGATGGCGGTGCCGTCCGGCTGGGGGCTGACAAAACCATCGTGCTTTTCACTGGTGATGCCGGTCAGGGGCTGGAACCAGTGGGTGTAATGGGTAGCGCCCTGTTCAATTGCCCAGCGCTTCATCACGCTGGCCACAACATTGGCTACTTCCAGGTCAAGGGCCTGACCCTTTTCAATGGTTGCCTTCAGGCTCTTGTAGGTCGAGCTGGGCAGACGCTCACGCATTTCGTGCTCGTTGAAGACTTTGCTGCCGTACAGTTCCATAACGGTTGCTGCCATACTTACCGAACTCCTTTTCCTCTGTGGTATCATCACGCAAATAAGTCGGACTTTTTATAAAACAAAAGGCACTGCGAACAGGATTTGTGTTCGCAGCGCCCTTGCTGTTTATGTGCTTATTATACGGGCCAAACGCAAAAAAAGCAACTGGCAGAAATGACAAACCGGATTGGCGTTTGCCTTGATGTTTTAGGGAAAATGCTTGTATTGGGGGATGGAGCCATCCAACCCCCAATGCGGCCTAATAAAATAAACCGGGCCGCCAACCCCGCTTGGGGGCGACAAGCCCGGTATTGCCTTAAACGTGCGCTGCGTTCTTTTGGCTTTTGCGGTACAGCACAACAGTGGCTGCAATGCCCAGCAGGCTGATGCAGTCCGCCGCGCGCCAGAACCACATTCCAGTCCAGCGCACCTGTACGCTGCCCTGCCAGCCGGGAGCCAGGGTAACGGTCAGGTAACCGTTCTTGTGGGTCAGTGCGGCTCCGTCCGCAGCGGTCATATGGTAGCCGGGGTAGTAGAATAGCGGCAGCCGGATGGATGCTTCGGTATCGCCGGTGTTCTGCGCCGCCAGCTGAATGGTCAGGCCGTTTTTGGTGTACTCTGTCAACTCTACGCCGTCGTCCGCTTCGGGGGTCAGGCGGCCCCAGACGCTGTCATCGGTGGTGGTGTCCTCGGTGGGCAGGTATTCGCCGCCACCCACCTGACCGGGCAGGTCATCCACTGCGGCAAGGCTCATGTAGGTAACGGCTTCGCTGGTGGTGCATTTGTCATACATCAGGTACCCGGCGGGGATGATGGTCAGCGCCAGCAGGGCGGCGGCCATTGCCTTGGCGGCTTCGGGCCGGACTTTGCGGTACAGCACCACCGCACAGCAGGCGCACACGACCAGCAGCATGGTGGCCGGGGTGAAGAACCGCCAGGCAAACTGCAGCTTCCCCAGAGTCTTGCTCAGCGCCTGCAATGGTTCGCAACGGAACAGCGCGTACCAGGGGCAAAGGTCGCTGGCGCACCAGGCGGCCAGCAGGCCAAAGCCCAGTGTCAGGCTGCCAATGCGCGCGGCATCGCGGCTGCTTTTGCGCACGGCGGGGTCCAGCACAGCCAGCAGGATGAAGAATGCACCCGCGGCTAGTGCCAGGCCCAGCGTCTGCGGCATTTCGCCCGCAATGCCGCTCTGGATGCTCTCCGCCACGCCGCTGCTTTGGCCGAACATCAAAAACATCTGGCCCAGGTAAACGGAGCTGTCGTACAGGAAGGCGGCATCATACTTGCCGCTGATGCGGCACACCCCCTGCACCATGTATTGCAGCAGCGGCACCATAAACCACAGGTTCCACACAATGGCGGCCCCGGCGGCTTTGCACAGAGCGGGCAGCACCGGGCGGGTGAAGGTCTTTTTGAAATACAGCAGGCAGAAGGCGGCGGTAAAGAACACCGCAAGTTCGGTTGTCAGCAGATGGCTCTGCAGCAGGCCGGTAAAGCCCAGGGCAAAGGGCAGCCAGCACCAGGGCTCGGCCTTTTTGCCATCGGCAGGGGATTGGCGATAAATCCGCCACAGCCCGTACACGACCAGCGGCAGGAACGCCATGGCGGTATATTCGCCCACTGCAGCGCGCACAAACACGTTGGTCAGCCGGTAGAACGAAAGGGTGTACAACGCGGTGCCAAGCAGCGCGGCACAATCGCTGCGGAACATTTTGCGCAGGGCATAAAACGTAATGCCCACGGTGGCCGCTGTGATGGATGCAACGTAAACTTTGTAGCTGGTTTGCAGGCTGAAACCCAGAATGCGCAGCACCGCAGCCGGGTACAGGAACACATCGGAGTACATCAGGCTGAACGGATAGCCTTTTTCGTTGATGATGGCCGGGTCCATGCGCACGGGGAACTGCCCGGCCAGCAGCCCGGCTTTCAGCCCCTCAATGCGGGAAAGGTGGATGGAAAGGTCGTGCCCGTACGTCAGGTAGCCGAGCCCCAGCGGCAGGCAGGCAAACACGCCGATGCCCACCAGCGCCATGGCGATATACCGCCCGCGCAGGGTATGGATGGGAAATTTGACCCGGCGGGTCAGCAACAGGATCATCCAGTCCAGTACGGCGCAGAACACAAGCCCCGTCAGCAGCCGCACATACGCCCACGCGTGGGTGGGTACGATCTGTGCGCCGGTAATGTAGATGACCTGGTTTTTGCCGCAGTCTGCGGTAAACTGCAGCTGTGCGGTTTCGCAGCCGTAGGGCATCCACAGGCTGAACACCGTGCGGGTGCGCTCAGCGGGCAGCTTGGCGGCATCGTACTGCGCGGTGGGCATGATCTCATCCAGAAAGCTGACCTCACCGTCCTCGCCGTCATTCACATAGTTGATGCAAACCTGGTAGCTGCCGCGCGGCAGGTCGATCCAGCGGGTGGTGGCAAACAGGCCGGTAAAGTTTTCCACGCGGGCGCCGCGGTCATCATTGGTACATTCCTCCGCGTAGGGAATGATCAGGTCCGGCGTAATATCAATCACGCCGCCTGTGCGGAAATCCCCCACAAAACGCAGCGCCAACACCATAAATTCCACCAGAACCAGCAGCAGGACCAACCCGTTCTGGCGGCTGAAAATTTTTTTGAGCTTTTGCAAACAAGCACGCTCCCTTCTCAACATGATCTTAAGGCAACACCACATAATTCTAAGTGCCGCAGCCGCCGGAGCGGTGCTTAAGCCGTCAGGCGGGAATTGTGCGGTGTTGCCTTAAATACTATCTTATTTATTATAGGGGATTGTACGATGGTGCGCAAGAGAATTTGCACCAAACAGGAAAAAAGACTCTTGCTTTTAGAAATAAAAGTGATGTATAATAAAGCGTCCATTTATTTGTGGTAGTTGTGGAGAGGATGGTATATATGGCGACAAAGTACGTTTTTGTTACTGGCGGCGTGGTCTCCGGCTTGGGCAAGGGCATCACAGCAGCCAGCCTGGGCCGTTTGCTGAAAACCCGCGGCCTGAAGGTGGCTTCTCAAAAGCTGGATCCTTATATCAACGTGGATCCCGGCACCATGAGCCCGCTACAGCACGGCGAGGTGTTCGTGACGGATGACGGAACCGAAACCGACCTGGATCTGGGTCATTATGAGCGCTTTATTGATGAAAACCTGAACAAGTACTCGAACCTGACGACGGGCAAGGTCTATTGGAACGTGCTGAACAAGGAACGCCAGGGCGCTTATCTGGGCCAGACGGTGCAGATCATTCCCCACATTACCAACGAAATCAAGAGCTATATCTACAATCTTGCCAAAAGCACCGAAGCCGATGTTGTCATCACCGAAATCGGCGGTACCACCGGTGATATTGAGAGCCAGCCTTTCCTGGAGGCCATCCGCCAGGTTGGCATTGAGCAGGGCATGGAAAACTGCTGCTACATCCATGTGGTTCTGGTGCCCTATATTTCCGGCTCGGACGAATATAAATCCAAGCCCGCCCAGCATTCCTGCAAGGAACTGCAGGGCATGGGCATCGCCCCCAACGTCATCGTGCTGCGTGCCGATGGCCGCGTTGGCAGCGATATCAAGCGCAAGATCAGCATGTTCTGCAATGTGCGCCCTGATTGCGTGATTGAAAACCTGACCATGCCCAGCCTGTACGAGTGCCCGCTGATGCTGGAAGCTGCCGGCCTGACCAACGTTGTTTGCCGTCAGCTGCACTTGGAAACTCCGGCCAGCGACCTGACCGAGTGGAAAGAGCTGATCTCCCGCATTGCCACCCGCAGCAAGACCTGCACCATTGCCCTGGTTGGCAAATATGTCAAGCTGCATGACGCATACCTGAGTGTAATGGAGTCCCTGTATCACGCCGGCTTTGAGAATGAGTCCAAAGTGGAGATCCACTGGGTGGACAGCGAAAACCTGCTGGATCAGGAGCGCTGCGCTGAAGAGCTTTCCGGTGTGGATGGCATCATCCTGCCCGGCGGCTTTGGCGACCGCGGCATTGAGGGCATGATCCAGGCCGCCCGCTATGCACGGGAACAGAACATCCCGTATTTTGGCATCTGCTTGGGTATGCAGATTATGGTTATGGAATATGCCCGCGATGTGCTGGGCTATGCCGATGCCAACTCCAGCGAGTTTACGCCGGACGGCGAGCACAATGTTATTGCTCTGATGCCGGACCAGCAGGGGAACATCCCGAAGGGCGGCACCATGCGCCTGGGCAAGTACCCCTGCATTACCGCCGAGGGCACCAAGCTGCGTGAGTGCTATGGCAAAGAAGAAATTGACGAACGCCACCGCCACCGCTATGAGTTCAACAACGACTACCGTGCAGAGATGCAGAACCACGGCCTTGTGATCTCCGGTACCAGCCCGGATGGCCGCCTGGTGGAAGCTGTTGAGCTGCCCGGCCGTGATTTCCATGTGGGCGTACAGTTCCACCCCGAATTCAAGAGCCGCCCCAACCGCGCACATCCCCTGTTCAAGGGCTTTATCGCTGCTGCGCTCAAGTACCAGCAGGAGCACACCATCACGGACCATCAGCCGATGGCAGATTGATCGGCATCCTGACACCATAAATACCACAAGGCACCGAACCTGTAATTGGCCCGGTGCCTTGTTTTTATGTGTTATATTTTGTGTGGATTATGCGGGAACAAAAAACAGATTTTCAGGATTCTGTCTCTTTTTCTCTTTTGTTTACCTCTCTCTCGCTGGCTTCCACCATCGAGATCACGTTCAGCAGCACCAGCCGCACCACAGCGGGGTGCAGGCAGCTGTTGTTGATGGCGTTGATGACGGACTTTTGGAGTTCTTCAATTTTTGCGGTTGTGGTCATTTCATCACCCTTTCTGCCATCGGGGAGCCGGAATATTCCGGGCGCGGATAGCTTGTATCTTCGGTTCGCGTGCCGCCGCAGGCTGCCAGCGTAAGCGGGATGACCAATGCAAGCACCAACAGCAAAGCCAACGTGGCCAAAATCTGCATGAATTTCTGCATTAAATCTCCCTCCCGTTCACGCTCAAAGAACCGCATTCAATTCTGCCGGGGATTTCAAACTTGCTGGCATTGCAGTGGATGACCTTATCTACCTGGTCAATGGCAATGCCCACAAACTCACTGGTGGCCCCGCCGGTGGAATAATCAAAGCTGGGGTCGCCGGTGGAGAACCAGCCTAAAAACGTGTAGCGGGAGTTATCGCCAATATAAGATTTGCCGTACCGGCTGCTTAACACACCGGTCAGGTTGTTTTCCCAGTACCAGCGGATGCGCCCCGTGTCAATGTCCACACGAGTGCCAGCATCTTTGCCCATACGAATCCAGGCATTGTCCAGGTCATAAGTGGTTGTGCGCGCCTTATTGTGAATCTGCCCGGTCGTAATGTTTCCGCCGTTGATGATTGTCTTGTCCTGGTTCCATGTGCTGAGGTCGGAAAATGTTACCACGCCGGATAGGTTGATCTGTGCGCTGGTGATCTCTGTTCCGCCTGCCGTCAGCTTGATGGTGCTGCTGGTTCCGCTTGTGCTGGCCGTCAGCTTAATTTCGTTCACCGTCTGCTTGATCTCGGTTTTTGTTTCGGTGGTAGTCAGGTAATCGCCGCTGCTGGCCGTCCAGGCAGTGGGGGCGTTGCCCATCTGCACCATGGGGTGCATGATGGTCAGATCGTTGGTAACGGTGGCGTTATCGTTGGCTGTGCTTACAAACAGGCCGTCCGCATAGCCGTCCGCGGTCGCCGTAAAGGCCGCCCAGCGCAGCTTCCAGCCGTTGTCCAGCGCAATGTCCCGCTGGGCCTGCTTGAACGCGGAGCCGTAATAACTTTTTGCGCCGCTGCTGTTCTTGGTCTCAAACTGCAAAAACAGGCTGTCCGTGCCGGAGTTGAGCTTGTACAGTACGCTGGCGCAGTAGGTCATGCCCTTGGCAATCACCAGCGTTTTGTCCGCACCAAAGTGGAAGCGAGTGTTCTGCGCCTTGTTGGTCACGCGAACAGATTCACCCGTAATGGTGTAACTGCCTTTTTTGCTTGCGGCGTTGCCGCCTGCATCCATGGTCGCATTGTTCCAGTCGTCGGTGCCCGCAATAATATTGTTGCCGCCGGTGATCCGCTGCGTTACCGTCTGGGTAATGCTGTCAGCTTTCTGGTCAATCGCGGATACTGATTCTTTAACGGTTTTGAATTCCTGCTTTGTGCTGTCCAGGTCGTTGGAAATGGTTGTTGTCGTTTCTTCCAGACTGCTGACTTTGGTGCTGATGCTATCCGCCTTTTGGCTGATGCTGGAGACATCCTCTTTCAGGCTGTTCACCGTTGCGGTAGTGGCGTAATCCTGCAATTTGCTGTCAACCGCATCGTTGGCGGCGCTGGTAGCGGTGTCCTTCACGTTGGCCGTTACCGTTTCAGTCACCGACTTGGTAACTTCAGTCTTGATTTCCTCTGCGGTCTGGGAAAACAGACTTTTGGCGCTTTCCTGGGTCAGATAGTCGCCGGAGCTGGCGTTCCACGCGGTGGGCGCGTTGCCGTATTGCAGCATGGGGTGAAACAGTTCAAACTTATTGGTGCAGTTGCCATTGCTGTCGAAATCGGCTTTTTTCAAAACACCGTTTTTGCTGGGGGTCCATGTACCATACCGCAGCACCCAGCCGTCCGTCTGCTTAATTTCAAGCTGGTTTTCGGTTGTTATACTGAAATAGTAAGAAGTTCCGTTGTCGGCGTCATACGTAAGGCTCAGGCACAACCCGTCGGTGCCGGAAATTGGCTTGTACATAACGGACAGGCACAGGGTAACGCCTTTGGTAATGCGAGCGCCAACGGTGTTGAAAACAAAATACCGATTGGAGTTTGCGTTTGTCACGGTCGCGCTGCCGGTATCGTTGTACGTGACCGAGCTGCCGCTGACCTCGTTGCCTTTCAGCTCGGCGTTCTTGAAGCTCTCACTGCCCAGGATCAGGTTGCCGCCGCCGGTGATTTTGGTGTCTTTTTTCACCTCAGAGGAGAGCCCGTCTACCGTTGCTTTCAGGTCGGTATACTTTCCGGTCAGGTCGCTGGCCTTTACTTCCAGGCCGTCCACGCTGGTCTTGATCTCCAGCATTTTGCCGGTCAGGTTCTTGTAGCTCTGGCTGTTCACCGCGCTGGAACTTTCCCGGCTGGCGCTGCCCACGCTCTCAAAGCTGGCTTTGCCGGAGGAGATTGTGGCGCTCATCAGGTAGGTATCAAACTCCCGCCCGCGTGCGTCCTTAACGTGCACGATCTGCCCGCAGGCAAGGCCGGAACTGCTGGGCACCGATACTTTGCAGGGGGTGTAGGTCACGTTTTTCAGCACGTTGTACAGGTTTTGGACAACGCTTTTCAGGTTGGCTTCGGTGCCGGTTGTCAGCAGCAGGTTGCCCTGCACTGCATAGGTGTTGGTGGCAGTGGTGCTGTCGGGGTAAATAACGCCCACATCGCTGTCTGACTGCCGGATCTGGACTTTCTCAATGGCCTTGACGGTGTAGTCCTCGTAGCTCAGGCTGTCAGCATAATAGGCGGTGCTGTTGCTGGCACCGTCCGGGGTGATTTTAACAGTGCTGCGCTTGTCTGTGTAGGTCAAGAATTGCAGCTTGCCGTCTGCATTCATGTGGGCGTAGCAGCCTGCCGCTTCTGCCGCCCAGGAGATGATCTGGCGGCAGGTCAGGTCGTCCGCATAGAACGCCTGCACGCTGTAGCTGCTATTGATGGGCAAGCCGCTGCTGGCAAGCGCGACCCCCGCCCGCTGGCAGGCCAGCTGAACCAGCTGCCAGATAGTTTTGGGGAACTGTGCCTGATTGGCGTGCAGCCAGCCGGAGAAGTCCGCATCCAGCTTGGACATGGTGTCATAGGCCGTGATCTTGTAGCTGTTGCGCTTGGTGCGGGTGGGCTTTTCAGCATAGAAAACACTCACCTTGGTGCGGTTCCCGGCATCGTCCTGCCGGTAGTAGGTCAGGGCATCCCCGGCAGTAATTTGCAGGCTGCCGCCCGGGTCCGCCCAGATTTCGGCTTCGATGTAGTCCGAAAACGCAGAGCCGATGGTGAACTCCTGCCCGGCGTTCACCGCAGTGTGCAGCGTCAGGCTTTTGACCGCGCTGCCGGGGGAGCCGCCTGTCAGCTCAGTGCCGTCTTTCAGGCGTAAAACCGATTGATACAAAGGCATTCCTCCCTTTCTCAGCATTCGATAATGTTAAACTTCAAATTCTTCCACTGTTTCGTCTTGGCGTTGTGCCAGGCGATGCCGTATTTGCTGCAGTAGCAGGTGGTGGTTTCGGTCTCGGTGGAAGAGCCGGCTTTGGGATGGGTGAACTGAAACGTTGCCTTGCCTGCAAACAGCCCGATGGTGTACTTGTATTCGTCATCCGTCAGGCAGCTGTAGGCAATGGGCCAGGTGGCAACCTTTTCCCGCACCACTTCCCGGTGCATAAACCCGGCCTCATCGCGGCCGGAATCGCTGGAATCCAGGTCGGAATAGCTCGGTTCAATGTCGCAGTCCGGTGCGTACAGGGATTTGCCATCGATCTGGAACAGATTAGTCAGGGTCACGTTACACACCTCCTGTTGCAATGGCCTGTTTGCGCTGCCAGCGCTGTACGGCGCGGCCTACGTCCTCGTCGGTCAGCTCAATGCCGTACACGGCGGAGAGGATCTCCCGCAGCACGGAAACCACGGCTTCAAAGCCCGCCATCTGGCCTGCCTGCAGGTCCTCCATGACCTCGGCCACAGCCTGCTTGATGGTGTCCAGCGGAGCTTCCACGTTAGTGCCGTGGCTCTGATCGCCCAGCACGGCGAGGAACTCCCGGTTGGCCGGGATGACTGCACCCTGCGCCAGGTAGGGAATCTGCGGGGCGGTCAGGGTGCTGATATTAAACCCGACATGCCCGCCGCCGAATATGTCCGGCAGGTCGAACGATAACCCGTTCAGCGCGTTGATGACCGCATTGATGCCGGTGACAACGGCGGAGATCATCCGGTTGATGAAGCCGATGATGCCATTGACGGCGGTCTTGATAGCGTTCGTCATCTTATCCCAGACGGTGTTGACTGTGTTGCCGATGGCCTGCCAGGCAGCATCCCAGTTGCCGCGGAACACGGCGCTTAAAAAGTCCGCCAGCCCACGCAGCACAACAACGGCCAGATCGATGGCATCCGCAATAGCACCAACGGCCACGCCAACAACGTCCGCAATGGCGTTGAATACCTCAGCAAACGCGGGGCCGAACGTGGCGATGATCCACTTGGCTACCGGGGCCAGCAGGTTGTTCCACAGGTCCAGCAGGCAGTTGGCAACGCTTGCTACCAGCAAAAGAATGTCGTCCCACAGGGGTTTGAGGTGGGAGGACCAGAGGGTAGATAAAATCTGCATCAGGTTAGTAAGGATCGGCTGCAAAACGTTCTGCCACAGGGTGGTAAAAATGCCTTGCAGGTTTTCCAGCGCCAGGGCGGCACTCTGGGCAATGGGCTGGCCGTACTCGGCCCAGGTCAGCTGAACGCCGCCCAAAAGATCCTGCCAAACGGTCAGGGCAGCGGTTTTCATCTGCTGCCAGGCTGCATCCCACAGCGCGGCGGCGGGGGCAAGCACAGCCTGTAATGTAGCCCAGAAATTTTGCAGCTGCTGGTTTAATAGAGCCGGCGGACTTAATTGTGGCGGTTCGGCATCTGCGGCTTTGATTGTTGCAGCGCTGCTGCTTTTGCGGGTGGTGGAAGCCGCCGCGGCTCCGGCACTTTCGGCAAGAGAAGCCTGCAGCCGGTCCAGCTCATCAAATTCCGCAACGCTGCGTTTGGCGGCCTTGGCTGCTTTGGTGGTGCCACTGGCAAGTTTGGCCTGGGCTTTGGCGGCTTTGTTGGCGCTGACTGCTGCTGCGGCGGTCTGCTGCTCAAACTTTGCCACCGGCACGGCGGAGAACGCAGCGTTTACACTGCGGCTTATTTTTTTCAGGGCAGTGCGCAGGCCGTTCAGCGGCTGCTGCGCGGTGTGGGTAGTTGTTTGTGTAGACAGGGCAACCTGAAGGCTGCCTGCATAGGATTTTGGCAAAAGCATCTACCTCCTTATGAGGACTTAATTGGCCAACAGGCGCTGCAGCCGCTGGCGTTCCGCTATCTCTGCCGGATTCAGGCGGGGGCGCAGGTCAACTATGGCTTTGTTTTTGCGGTAGTAGTCCTGTTCCCACGGCTGTAATTTTTGGCCGTGGTGCAGCTTGCTGCGCACCCGCAGCAGGGTAGCCAGCTGGCCGTCCCCAATGCTGTTGAACCAGGCCATAAAGGTCCACCAGTGCAGATAAGGCAGGGCGCGCACTTCGCACCCGGCGGCTTTGTTGATGTCGGCGGCAATCAGCGGGGCGTCCTGTTCCCAGTCCAACAGCGGCGGGGCAGGGGATCGGGGCAGCGTTTGCCCGCAGTTCAAAAAATCTGCCAGCTTCTGCATGGCCTCCGGATAGTCGCTGCGCGGCAGATCGCCCTCATAAAATAGGGCCAGGGCCACCCGCCAGCGGATGAATTCCGGCTCGCTGGCATCGTTCAACCGATGCAGAATATCCAGAATATCGCGGTAATCCGAATGAATCGGATATGCTTTTCCGCCAACTTCCAGCCGGGTGGGCAGCCGCCAGCTGCTCATACCTGCACCCCGCGCGCGGCGCGCGCTGCCTGGGCCTGCTGCACGGCCAGCGTGGCTTTGGCATCCGCGCACTGGCGGGCACCGGCTTCCAGAATGGGCTGCAATGCCGCAAACAGATTGGTGATGACCCGCTCGCCGTTGCCGGCAACCGCCAGCAGATTGGTTCCGCCCAGCATGGCGTCAAAATCATTGCCGGGGCCAAATACTTCCGCCAGCAGCCCCTTGGCGCGCTGATCCGCCTGGGCCAGCAGCTGTATGGCATCGGTCCCAGTGGGGCTTTGCGCCTGCACCTGCTGTTCCAGCTCTTGCAGCTGATTTTGCAGGGTGCAAAAACGGCTGTAAACATTGGGGTCGCTGGGGTTAAAGCGCAGCACTCCGCCGCCGTGCTCCGGCCCGCCATTGACCGCGTATTCGCGCAGGCCGGTATCAATCGTAAGTTGTTCCATAAAGCCTCCTTTAATGTAACAGAAATCTGTAATCACAATAGCTAAAAAATGGTGAAGCGCTGCTGCACACTTCACGAAGAAAAAGGTGAACAAGAGAATTTTGGTGTACCCTCTGCCAAGGGAACGCCAAACAAAACTTACAGCGGAAATACCGGAATCCTAGGGTGTATCTGAAAAGTCAAAAATTTAGTCTATCTTTTTCTTGTTTTCAAATACACTTTAAGGCAGGTGAACGATATTGGGAAAAGAAATCCTAAACGTAAAACGCAGCCCGGCAGCCGCCGATTTGGGCATTATACAGAACAATAAAAAGATAGCGAAAAACCTATCATTCCAGTATTCTGTAAAATTCTGGACCTTGTGGCTATCATAACGCAATATTACAGAAATGTCAACAATAAAATTCAGAAAACCGAAATTGCGATGGAATACCGGTACCGTAATACTCCACAAAAGCCCGCAAACATAAAAACTCTCCGCCGCACAGTGCAATGTTGTGGGCGGAGGGAGAGCCGTGTTTAGAGTGATTTGCTGCGTTAGAGCGCGGCAGCAAAACAAAAATGATGTAGACAAAAGTAAACGAGAGGAGATAAGCAGACCGGAAACATTCGGCACAACACAACAAAAAAGCTCCAGCGCCTTCTACCCTTATGGCGCTGGAGCGAACTTACTTGATTGGAGTCATAGCCTCATACCCGATTGTATTATTTTTCGGACCGTTTGCACATTTTCATGGCAACCTCATCCTTTAACTTTGATCGAATGTTTTTAAACCTGGTTTTCTTTGTTTTGCAAATCGGAAACGGGTTTCATTCGCTGTTGTTCGATGATTTTGCGTTTGCTTGAAATTTCTGATTCCCTTTGGTTCGTTATTTGCTGCCTGGAAACATTTTGCAAGGAAAACGATTCTTGGTGCATCTGTGGAACGGGGAAGTGAACTTCAATAACTTTGTGCAGGGTACCTGAATTTGATGCCAGAGGTTGATTCCTCTTTGCTCTAGTACATCGGAGTTTCTCCTTTTGGGGGCGGTGCGCTTGCACCAGCCAGATCAGGTGAAGCATTATTTGTTCGGCGGAGTTAGATCTTTCATAACAATCACCGGTGATTCTGGGTTTCTATTTACGCTTTTGCGTACCAGGTTTTGAACCTGTAATTTTCTATTTAGAATCCTGTCGTCAGTTCTTCATCTAATCTATGTAAACGCGGGGAACTTTTTCTGACGGGATTTCCTGAGCACTGCATTTTAAGCAAGCTACGAACCTTGCATCTTAACTTTTATATCTTTTACAGGTAATGACCTGCGGCTGTTAATGAGGTTCGTTTGCTTTCAGCAGGCCCAGGCCCGCCGGTGATGAATGGGATCTTTGAAATTAGCCATTGGACTTGAGCCTCCTTCCTTACGAATCCTGCCGGCTTTGCCATCTTACTTTCAAGTCCTTCGGTAGCCTCCCGGTCCCTGCTTTCCCGGAGTTCTTCAAGTGTTCCCATTTAGACCTCTTACTGGAAGCCTTTGCGAAATCTGCTTGAAGCTGTCGGGAAAACCGCCGTGCCTTGTTCCGATGCTATTGAAAGTGGCTTTTGCTTGGAGCTTTTAGCTCCTTATCTCCGGCTGTTTTCTTTCTGTGACTATACTATAGCACACGCTCAGGA
>OOCX01001591.1_pt1 | contig 13631 bp, 10 predicted proteins | sample 1671231 | NCBI WGS metagenome assembly OOCX01 (sample SAMN06348135, study PRJEB24527) | human gut metagenome | biome: human gut; feature: ankylosing spondylitis patient; material: feces | host: Homo sapiens | place: China | collected 2015-10 | reverse complement strand
AATTTGCAAGCAGATGGCGTGCAAAGTCGCCAGACGCTCTTTGTGCGGTATCGCCTTATGCCTTTACCTTTACGCCCAGCTTGTTGCTTTCCTTGTACGGACGAACCAGCAGGTAGATCATTGCAACGATCAGTGCGAATGCGGCGATCAGGCTGATGATGTTTACAACACCGTTGCCGGCAGTCATCAGCTGACCGGTGAACAGGTTGCCCAGCTGGTTGACGATCAGGGCAATGACATATGCAAAGCCGCATTCGTAACCAATTGCGAACCAGAACCACTTGGTGTTGTTCATCTCACGCTTGATCGCACCCATTGCAGCGAAGCACGGTGCACACAGCAGGTTGAAGATCAGGAAGGACATACCTGCTACGCCGGTGAATGCAGCTGCCAGATTGCTGTACACGCCGTCGCCGCCGCCGTACAGGATACCCATAGTTGCAACGATGTTTTCCTTTGCGACCAGACCGGTTACAGCGGCAACCGTTGCCTGCCAGTCGCCCCAGCCCAGCGGAGCAAAGATCCAGCAGATGCCCTTACCGATGTAAGCCAGAATGCTGTGGCTCATCTGGTCTTCACTCAGCATCTGGAATGCACCGTCAACCCAGCCGAAGTAAGAAGTGAACCAGACGAAGATGGTGGACAGTGTGATGATGGTACCAGCCTTCTTAATGAAGGACCAGCCGCGTTCCCACATGGAGCGGAGTACGTTGCCGACAGTCGGCATGTGGTATGCCGGCAGTTCCATAACAAACGGTGCCGGATCGCCGGCGAACATCTTTGTCTTTTTCAGAATGATACCGGAAACAACGATCGCTGCCATACCCAGGAAGTAAGCACCGGTTGCGATCCATGCAGAACCGCCGAAGATTGCACCGGCGATCATTGCGATAAACGGCTGTTTTGCACCGCAGGGGATAAAGGTGGTTGTCATAACAGTCATACGGCGGTCACGTTCGTTTTCAATGGTTCTCGAAGCCATGATGCCCGGAATGCCGCAGCCTGTGCCGACCAGAATCGGGATAAAGGACTTACCGGACAGACCAAACTTCCGGAAGATACGGTCCATAACGAATGCGATACGAGCCATGTAACCGCAGGCTTCCAGAATTGCCAGCAGAATGAACAGTACCAGCATCTGCGGTACGAAGCCCAGAACTGCACCAACACCGGCAACGATACCGTCCAGAATCAGACCCTTCAGCCAGTCCACGCAGTTGGCAGCGTCCAGTCCCTTTTCGATCAGTACCGGAATACCCGGAACCCATACGCCATAATCTGCCGGATCCGGTTCGCCCTTTGCGAATTCGTCTGCCGCAGTGGTCAGGTCGTCCATGGAAGCAGTTTCTGTGGTAACTTCCAGTGTTTCTTCATCTTCTACATCATAGGAGAAGTCTGCGTTGTAATCCTTTTCATAGTTCAGGATCATGTCCTTTGCAGCTTCGCCGTCAAAGGTGTCTGCTTCTGCGTCAATGTAGCTTTCCAGTTCTTCTGTATCAACGCCCTGTTCGCCCAGATAAGCCACATAGCCGTCAATGATCGCATTGGTGTCGCCGTATTCATCAGCGGCATCGTTGTAGGAGCTGGTGCCGATGCCCAGCAGGTGCCAGCCGTCGCCGAACAGTCCGTCGTTTGCCCAGTCTGTTGCAGCGGAACCTACAGTAACCATGGAAATATAGTACACCAGGAACATGATGACTGCGAAGATCGGCAGACCCAGCCAACGGTTGGTGACGATCTTGTCGATCTTGTCAGAAGTGGTCATGCCGGTTCTCTTTTTCTTCAGGCAGTCCTTGATGATCGAAGCAATGTACAGATACCGTTCGTTGGTGATGATGCTTTCTGCATCGTCGTCCATTTCCTTTTCTGCGGCTTCGATGTCCTGTTCAATGTGCTTTTTGGTAGCTTCCGGAATGTTCAGCTGTTCCAGAACCTTGTCGTCCCGTTCGAAGATCTTGATCGCATACCATCTCTGCTGTGCTTCCGGACGGTCATGCAGACAAGCTTCTTCAATATGTGCGATGGCATGCTCCACGCAGCCGCAGAACTTGTGCTGGGGAACCATGGGGATCTTGCTTTCCGCAGCCTGCATGGCTTCCTTTGCAGCTTCGTCAATGCCGGTGCCCTTCAGTGCGGAAATTTCCACGACCTTGCAGCCCAGTTCCTTTGCCAGCTGGTCAATGCGGATCTGGTCGCCGTTCTTCCGAACGATGTCCATCATGTTGATCGCGACAACTACCGGAATGCCCAGTTCTACCAGCTGTGTGGTCAGATACAGGTTACGTTCCAGATTGGTGCCGTCGATGATGTTCAGGATTGCATCCGGACGCTCCTGAATCAGATAATTTCGGGCAACGACTTCTTCCAGCGTGTACGGGGAAAGAGAATAGATACCCGGCAAGTCTGTGATGACAACATCTTTGTGCCCTTTCAGCTTACCCTCTTTCTTTTCCACGGTAACACCCGGCCAGTTACCGACGAACTGGTTCGAACCTGTTAATGCATTGAACAGTGTGGTCTTACCAGCATTCGGGTTACCGGCTAATGCGATTTTAATACCCATTTCACTCCATCCTTTCGTGTTAGCGTTTACTAATTAGCGATTGCTAACTTGTGACTAAAAAAATAATTCCGCCGTAAAATGAAGATGTGAATCCGCCGACGCAGGACAGATTCACGGATTTTCTTCCACAGCATGCACAATGATCTGTGCGGTGCTTATTCTACTTCGATCAGTTCAGCGTCTGCTTTCCGCAGAGAGAGTTCATAACCTCTTACAGTAATCTCGATCGGATCACCCAGAGGTGCCACCTTGCGGATATAGACCTCGACACCCTTGGTGATGCCCATATCCATGATTCTGCGTTTTACTGCACCTTCGCCGGTGAGCTTCTTGACACGGACGGTCTGTCCGATCTTGGCATCTTTTAATGTAGCCATACTCCAGTTCCTCCTCTTTATATCATAATTTTTCCCGCCATTTCTTTCGTAATGGCAATACGGGTTCCTTTTACATTCACGATAAGATTTCCGTTTCCGGAATTTACTACCGTGAGCATTCCGCCGACAACAAAGCCGAGGTCTTCCAAGTGCTTTTTGGTTTCAGCACTTCCGCCTACTTTTTTGATGATCACTTCGTCACCGGGATTCGCAAACATCAGCGGCATCATAGCATGCTCTCCTCCTTATATCAGAACCGTTCCTTTGTTTCTCAGAGCCGGTTCTGGAATTAGAAAAAGCTAACCATTTGAGAAATGATAAAGGTTAGAATCTTCTAACCCTCTTGTAAGTATACAACTTCTCATGGCATTTGTCAAGGGTAAAATGGAGATTTTCAAATTTTGTGAGATTGCACAAATGAAAAATCTGAAAGAGAAAATGCATTGGGCGGTTTTTTGGCTGATCGCCTGCAAAGCCGTCAGACTGATTTTATGCATATTTTTAATTTTTTTCAAACTTTTTTCAGTTCTATCCATTTTGAAAAACTGGAGTTGTACAATCAAAGCATAAAACAAAGGCAACACCGCACAAAGCTTTACACAGCGTTTTCCAAAGGAATGCATGGCGTCGGAAAATTTCGAAAAGCGTGTTGGATTTTGTCGAATCTTGTCGAATGTGAGAAATTTAAATGTTGACAAGTCGAACGAAATGTTGTATAATAAAGAACAACAGTAAAATACAGGATTGCTGGGAGGTGACAGACAAATGGATATGTCACGAATTTTGATTGCCAAAACGGGAAAGACTGCATCGGAGTGGCTCCCGCTGGCGGTGCATCTGGAAGATACGGCTGGGATCATGCAATGTATGATTCGGGATATGATTCCGCCGTCTTTTCCGGAATCTTGTGCCCTCTCTCCGGAGGCGTTTGAAAAAACAGCAGTTTTTTTGGCATATGTGCACGACATTGGAAAGGCAATGCTTGTGTTCCAATATAAGATCAGCAGAAATCTTCCGGAGATGCGGAGCCGTCTGGAGCATTTTCAGCTGCAATTTCCTGAAAGCTATGAAAAGGATAAAATCAACGTGATCCCCCATGCACAGGCAGGGGAAGAAATTCTGGTCACGCTGGGGTGCTCTGAAAGTGTCGCCGCTGTTGTAGGAGCACATCATGGCATGCCGTCAGAGCACATACAGAAGAATCTGATGCAGCCGCGAAGAAATATCAAATTCTACGAGAATTACTATGGCTATGCAGAGGAAAATGTATCTCTGCTTACTGAAACCTGGAATCACATTTTACAAAGGGCGTTGCAAATTGCCCGGATCGATTCGGTGCAGGAGCTTCCGGTACTGACGAAACCGGCACAGATGCTGTTGTCCGGTCTGCTGATCATGGCAGACTGGATCGCGAGCAACACAGATTATTTCCCGCTGATTCCCACGGACGAGGACATTCCTGAAAATCCGGAAAGAATCGCTGATGCATGGGAAACGATCCAATTCCCCGAAATGTGGAAGTCTGCACGATTGGACTATTCCGATGCGGCATTTCGCAAAAACTTTTCGTTTGCACCGCGTCTGGTGCAGACAGAGTTTCTGAACGTGATAAAGAACATAGAGTCACCGGGAATCTGTATTCTTGAGGCTCCCATGGGGTGCGGAAAGACGGAGGCTGCCCTTGCCGGAACAGAAATCCTCGCTGCGAAATGCCGGAAAAACGGTATGTTTTTCGGGCTGCCGACACAGGCAACTGCGAACGGCATTTTTCCCCGTATGATGCAGTGGGGCGAAAAGCAGTCCCAGAATTTCTACCATTCCATTCAGCTGAAACATGGCAGTTCCGCTTTGAATACCTGCTTTCAGAAAATCCAGAGAGGGATACCGGAACAGGAAACGGACAGCGGACTGATCGTGCACAGCTGGTTCTGCGATAACAAGAAAGCCTGTCTTGCCGACTTTGTCGTTGCAACGGTGGATCAGATGCTGATGATGGCATTGAAGCGAAAGCATGTGATGCTTTTGCACGTGGGCTTGTCTGAAAAAGTAGTCGTGATCGATGAAGTGCATGCATATGATGCGTACATGAACGAATATCTGGAAATGGCTCTCCAATGGCTGGGGTACTATAAAACGCCTGTGATCCTGCTGTCCGCGACGCTTCCGGCAAGCCGGAGAATGTCGCTGGTTCGTGCATACCTCGGAATCAGAGAATCCGAAAAGACCTTTGAAAACGAAATGGGGTATCCGCTTCTGACGTGGACGGACGGAACTGAGATCCGGCAAAAAAGATTGACGTATCAGGGAGCACATACGCATGTTCAGATGCACCCATGTACAGAAGATGCTGTTCTGACAGCGGTTCAGAATGTCGTAGAGCATGGCGGCTGCGTTGGCGTGATCGTGAATACAGTGAAACGTGCACAGACTTTTGCGGAAGAAATACGAAATCAGACCCATGCAAAAGTGCTTTTGTATCATGCACAGTTTATATTCCCCGACAGGACATTGAAAGAGCAGGCTCTTTTGAAAACTGTGGGGAAAGACAGCAGTGCAGAGGTTCGTCGCGGAACCGTTGTGGTCGGGACACAGGTCTTGGAGCAGTCGCTGGACATTGACTTTGATTTGCTGATCACGGACATTTGCCCAATGGATTTGCTTTTGCAGAGAATCGGCAGACTGCACCGGCATGCCTTTCGGGAACACAGACCGGAAGTCGTGAAAACTCCGGTCTGCTATGTCATCATGGACGAACTGCATGGGGAAAATACCGCGTCTAAAAAGATATACGGCGATTTCCTGCTGCATCGAACAGAGGAAAACCTGCCTGAAAGCATTGTGCTTCCGGACGATATATCGCCCCTTGTGCAGGCAGTCTATACGTTTTCCGAGGACGATGCGATGTATCAGACATATCATAATCAACAGGAAATCCAAAAACGGCGTGCACGCTGTTTCCGGATCGGAAAACCTACGGGAAAAGATATACACCGGCTGTTGTCCCGTGATATAGAAGATAAAAATGAGTGTGAAGTGGAGGCAGCCGTTCGGGACGGGATCTCTTCCATAGAAGTGCTGCTGATGCGGCGTATGAAAGACGGCAGCATTTGCTTCTTGCCCAATCAGCATGGCGGCAGGAAAACAGAGGCGTTTCCGGACGAGGCAGAGTGTCGAGAAATTGCTGAGCAGAAGCTGCGGCTGCCGACAGTGTTCAGCCAGAAGTGGAGCATCGACCGGACGATTCACGAACTGGAAAAGCAGTGTCTTCCCTATGTGGAAAATTGGCAGAATTCTCATTGGCTCAAGGGTCAGCTTGTTTTGTTTCTCGATGAGGAAATGAACGGGGAACTGATGGGATTCCAATTGCACTACAGTTTTGAAAATGGTCTGGAGTATTGGAAAGCTGCCGAATAGGGGCAATACCGCACAAAGAGCGTCTGGCGACTTTGCACGCCATCTGCTTGCAAATTTCCCGTCATATTTCACAAAAATGCTCGTGAATACATCCAGTATTCACTCCGCTTTTTGTTTCATCTGACGAAAAATTTGACGACGCATCTGTCGCACAATCTTTGTGCGGTATTGCCTAAAAGCTTTAAGGAGGAGTGTTCATGAAAGAAATCGAATTCAATTTACTGGACGAACCGTGGATACGTGTGAGAGATGATTCCTGTCAGGTGCATGAAGTGTCATTGACAGACGCACTTCTTCACGCACATCAATATACCTCGCTAAGCGGTGAATTGCCAACGCAGGATATTGTCATTCTTCGTCTGATGCTTGCAGTGCTGCATACGGTTTTTTCCAGAGTCGATGCGGACGGCAATGCGGCAGAACTGGAAGACGAAGAAGAAGCGGTTGAGAGGTGGACAGATCTTTGGGAACTTGGTCAGCTTCCGGAGGAACCGATTCGCGAATATCTGGAAAAATGGCATGAACGGTTCTGGCTGTTTCATCCGGAAAGACCTTTTGGACAGGTGGCAGGGCTGGATTCACGGTTATATGACGTGAAAAAACTAAATGGTGAAATATTGCAAAGCGATCATAAAGAACGATTTTTTTCTTCTTATTCGGGAGAAGAAAAAAACAAGATGAGTTATGGACAAGCAGCAAGATGGCTTTTGACACTAAACGGATTTTCAGATGTGGGAATTAAAAAGCCGGATCCAAAAAGAGTGGGCTGGTTGGCAGAACTAGGGATTGTTTATGTGGAAGGAAAAAATCTTTTTGAAACTTTAATGTTGAATTTTATTCTCGTTGATTTTAGTGGTGAATATAGAAAAGAAATGCCTCTTTGGGAACGTGATAAAATTGTCATTGAGGGTAATGAGGAAAATCCGATTCCAGAAACTCATTCAGAATTATATACATTTCTTTCGAGAAAGATGTTGCTAGTAAGTGATAGTGGATATGTAAAGAAATTTAGAGTTTCGGCAGGTGATTATTTTCAATCTAAAAACGCATTTATTGAACCTATGACATCGTGGGAAAAGTTGGATAATGAGAAAGAAACTGTTTTTTGCCCTTTAAAACATGATAGTTCAAAACAACTATGGAGAGAATTCCCCTCAATGTTTACAGAATCTGAAAAAGATGAAAGCAAGCTATCTGGCATTGTACAATGGGTTAGATATTTATGTGATAATAATATGGTTGATAATAATTACTTGTTTTACACAAGGATTATAGGAACACTGTTTAGTAATACTCATAAAAGTCTAGTGAAAAATTTCTTTTTTGATTCTCTTTCAATAAATGCATATCTACTTTCAAATGTTGGTGCAAACTGGCGGGAAAAAATCAAAGTAGAGATCAACAGATGCGAACAGCTTGCAGATGCCATTCGCAAATTAGCCGGTAACTTATATCTCGCATCAGGCGGAACCAAGGGCGATGCCAAGAGCTGGGATAAGACTTTTCTGAAATCCAGAGAATCTGCCAGTGCACAGCTGTACTTCCGTCTGGACATGCCGTTCCGTCGCTGGCTGGCTGGGATCACTCCGGAAGAAGTAGATTCCGCTGATTATGAAACAGAGGAAAGGGTATTTTCTGCATGGCAGAAAACTGCAAAGACAATCGCATACAGCTGTGCGGAAGAACTGGCAATGCATGCGGGAGATGCTGCTATGGTAGGACATGAGATAAAAAATGAGAAAAGCGGAGACAGTGTTCGATATTCTGCCCCGAAAGCAATTCATCAATTCCGTATACAGGTGGCAGAAATCTATAAAAAGATCTAGTGAAAGGAGATGAAATCATGTCAAAGATCGACGATGTCAGAAATTATACCTATCGGCAAATTCAGTTTTTGATCCGGCAAAAGGAAACCAGTGTCGGAAAAGCGATGCTTGCCAATCTGCGTAGAGGCATTGGAAAAACGCCGGGAGAACTTCCGGAATTGTGGGGAGCATTTCTGAATGAAATGCCGTCAGAACTTTACGGAAATTCCGGTATGCCGAGCGAAGGCGAGTGGGCTGTCTATATTGCATTGACTTTGTTTGCCCTGCATCAGCAGGGGAATGCTGAACCGGTGCACTGTGAGAAAGTATCTCTCGGCACGGCTGCTGCCAGGTTGATGAATGAAAAAACAGAAGAAGAACGAGGACGAATTCTGCGAAGATTTGGTCCGGTTGTTACGGCAAAGAGCATGCAGGAACTGTCACACCATTTAAGAGGATTGATCCAGCTCTGCAAAGCAAAAGGCGTGCGGCTGGATTATGTACAGCTTGCAGGAGATATTTACCGTTTTCAGTTTCTGGAGAGCCGGAAAGAAGTACAGCTTTCGTGGGGACAAGACTTTTATTATGTTGAAAAAGGAGAAAAACAATGAGTATTTATGTTGATTTTCATGTGTTGCAGACCGTTCCGCCCAGCTGTGTCAATCGTGATGACACAGGAAGCCCCAAGACCGCTGTCTACGGCGGTTCCGTCAGAGCGAGAGTTTCGTCGCAGGCGTGGAAGCATGCCATTAGAAAGGAATTCCGGGGCATGTTTGCGGAAGATGATCTGGGAAACCGCACGAAAAATGTTGTGCAGCTGGTTGCACAGGAAATGCAGTCTATAGATGCTTCTCTCGATGAAAAGAAGTGCCTGAAGAAAGCATCAGATGCATTGAAGGCAGCAGGAATCAGCCTGAAAGCGAAAAAAGAGGAAATCGAAAAGGCAGATGCGTTGTTTTTTATGAGCAACCGACAGGCAAAGGAAATTGCCCGACTTGCATGCGGGGACACAGCAGACAAAAATGATTTCAAAAAGGCTTTGAAGGAATATCCGTCTGTAGACATTGCCCTGTTTGGACGAATGGCTGCGAGCGACCCGACATTGAATTACGATGCCGCCTCTCAGGTTGCCCATGCGATCTCCACGCATGCTGTCCAGAACGAGTACGATTATTTTACTGCGGTAGATGATATTTCAGAGGACGACAATGCCGGAGCAGGCCACCTCGGAACCGTAGAATTCAACTCGTCCACGTTGTATCGCTATGCCAATGTGAATGTGTCTGAACTGCGGAAGACACTGGACGATGCCGCTGATGTGGCTGTGGTCGTGCGTAAATTTGCGGAAGCATTTATCCGTTCTATGCCGACCGGTAAGGAAAATACCTTCGCAAACCGCACATTTCCGGACGCTGTTTATGTGACGATCCGAATGGATCAGCCTGTCAACCTGTGCGGTGCATTTGAAAAGCCTGTTCGTGCATCGGAAGACGGTTATGCTACAGAATCGGAAAAGCGGCTGGCAGCGTATGCAGAGAAAATATACAGCCGGTATGCGGCAGAGCCGAAGGCAGCTTTTTGCATTGGCGATGCACTTTCGGATATTGCACAGCAGCTGTCTTTGCCGGAGCTTCTGGACACACTGGAATCCAATTTGCGGGAACAAGTCAGTGAGGCATAACAAAAATGGCAGTATTATTGTTGCGGTTGGCTGCCCCGTTACAGGCGTGGGGCAGTAACTCGAAATTTATCATTCGGAACACGGAACGGGAGCCGACGAAAAGCGGTGTGGTCGGAATGCTTGCTGCCGCACTGGGCATACAGAGAAATGATGATCCGAAAAAGCTGGAGCCGCTTACAGCACTGCGTTTCGGCGTTCGTGTGGAAAAAGAGGGCAGGTTTTTGAAAGATTTTCACATGGTGCACTCTCCCAAAACAACAGATGTTACAGAACGGCACTATCTTTCTGATGCGGTTTTTCTTGTAGCACTGGAATCGGAGGACACTGTCTTTTTGCAGAAAATTGCAGAGGCATTGCAGCATCCGGTCTATCCGTTGTATCTCGGCAGAAAATCGTGCCCGCCGACACTTCCGATCGTATGGGGTGTACGGGAAAAAAGTCTGGAAGCAGTTCTGAAAGAAGAACCGCCTCTTTGCAACGAGAAAGCTGGCACATTCCGCATTGCCTATGAAGTGCCGTTTGGTGGTATTCCGGTGCAGGACGTTCCGCAGTCATTCTCCCAGCTGCACAGACAGCATGGCTGGCGTATGAAGTGCGAAGAGATCATCACCGGCAAAGAACATGACCCGTTTTCGGAATTGTGAGGTGTCGTATGTATCTGACAAGAATTCAATTAGATCTGACAAAGACGAAAACCATGCAGGCGTTGGTGGCACCAAAATTGTTTCACGGTGCCATTGAATGTGCAGAGCCGGAGGGAAGGACGCGGAAACTCTGGAGATTGGATACTCTCAATGGGAATCAGTATCTTCTGATTTTGACGGAATCTCCGCTGGACTTTTCGGAAGTTGTAAGGCAATTTGGCACAGGGACATGTGCAGAAACCAAAAAATATGATGTTCTGCTTGACAGGATCACAAACGGAAGCAAGTGGCAGTTCCGGCTGAAAGCCAATCCGGTTGTTTATAAGAAGATCGCACAGTCCAAAAGAGGAAAACCGGTTGCACATATTACGACTGCGTATCAGGAAGAATGGCTGGAAAAACAGGCGGCGAAACATGGCTTTGCACTGGAAGAAGACCAGTGGCTTGTAACAGAATCTAAATGGTATCGTTTCCGAAAAGGGGACAGCAGGCAGTATGTGCGGATACTGGCAGTTACATATGAAGGGGTTCTGACTGTGACAGATGCCGAATGCTTTCAGTTGTCCCTTATGCAGGGAATCGGCAGAGGAAAGGCATATGGACTTGGAATGCTGACCGTGGCAGGGGAGCACTGATGGCAGAACAAAACGGTATGGAAAAGCCGGATTTGCAAGCACTTCCGACGATCAATGACCGTATGACGTTTCTCTATCTGGAACACTGCAAGATCCATCGGGAAGACGGTGCGATCACAGCACGTGATCTGGAAGGCACGCTGTACATTCCGGCGGCAGCAATTACTGTGCTGCTGCTTGGACCGGGGACAGACATTTCTCATCGAGCCATGGAACTGATCGGTGATACGGGGATCAGTGTGATCTGGGTCGGAGAACATGGGGTGCGATATTATGCACATGGGAGAGCCCTGAATTCTCACAGCACGTTGCTGGAAAAACAGGCAAAATTGGTTTCTAACACCAGAAAGCACCTTGATGTTGTCCGCAAAATGTACGAGATGCGGTTTGCAGATGCAGATGTGTCAGGCATGACATTGCAGCAGCTGCGGGGACGTGAAGGTGCACGAATGCGAAAAATCTATCGGGAGCAAGCAAAAAAATGGGGTGTTTCGTGGGACGGGAGAAAGTATGATGCAGAAGACTTTTCTGCAAGCGATCCGGTGAATCAGGCTCTTTCTGCCGGAAACGTCTGCCTTTATGGGCTTGCTTCTGCGGTAATCACTGCACTGGGCTGTGCACCAAGTCTGGGATTTATCCATGTCGGGCATGAATTTTCCTTTGCCTATGACATTGCAGACTTGTATAAAGCAGAGGTCACGATTCCGCTTGCCTTTGAACTGGCAGCAGAGGAGCCGCCTGATCTTCCCAATATCATGCGTAGAAGGGTTCGGAATGTGTTTTCGGAAACCAAGCTGTTGGAGCGAATGGTGAAAGATGTCAAATATCTTTTGCAGGAATCCCAGCCGCAGGAGCAGCAGGAAGTTGTTTATTTGTGGGACAATTTGAAAGAACATGTGGAGTACGGCATTTCTTATGGTAAATATGAGGATGGAATATGATTGTACTTACGATAGCAAATTGTCCGCCGAAACTGCGTGGAGATCTTTCAAAATGGCTGCTTGAGATCAATACAGGTGTTTATGTGGGGCGTGTGAGTGCCAGAGTTCGTGAGGCACTCTGGCAAAGAGTTTGCGAGAATATCCGTGACGGACAAGCTACGATGGTGTTTACTGCGAACAATGAGCAGCATATGGATTTCTATGTGCATAACACGGCATGGGAGCCGGTCGATCTGGACGGCATAAAACTAATGAAGCATCCGCATAGTCATAACGCCGCGGAGAGTGGTTTAAAAGCAGGCTTTAGTAATGCTGCAAAACAGCGAATGGGAGCAAAGAAACGCAGAAGATCTGGTTCCCGTTCAGATGCCGACAGCGTGGAAGAATCTTTTGTAATTATCGACATAGAAACAACAGGCCTTGCAGCTGAAAAAGATGAAATTCTGGAACTTGGAGCAATACGGGTTCGGAATGGAAAGTGTGTGGACGAATATCAGCAGCTGATACTGGTTCATAATGAAATTCCTGAAACTATCACTGCATTGACGGGAATTGAGAATGCATCTGTCAAAGCAAATGGAATCCCTATTCAAGATGCCTTAGCTGCATTTTATGATTTTATAGGAAGCAGTATGGTCTTGGGGTATTGTATTGATTTTGATAAAAAATTTCTCGAAACTGAAAGCCAAAGAAATGGCATGGATTTTCCAGAAATGGATACTTATGATGTAATGCAGGCTGCAAAAAGCAAAATAAAGGGGTTGAGAAGTTATAAACTCGAAACAATAGCAAACGTATTGGGAATTCCGGCAAAGCAGGAGCATCGTGCACTGGCAGACTGTCAGCTTTTGTATCAGGTGTATTGCAAACTAAATGAAAATGAAGCAGGCTGATGGAAAAAGTAACGCTGTTTTAGGATCTTTTTAGTCTTTTCCCCGCATAGGCGGGGGTGATCCTGTCATACCATATCTCATACTGCATTCCGCCGTCTTTTCCCCGCATAGGCGGGGGTGATCCTATGATCGATTTTAACACATTTCGTGCCCTCTACTTTTCCCCGCATAGGCGGGGGTGATCCTATCTTCCACAACGCCGAAAGAAAAATCAATAGCTTTTCCCCGCATAGGCGGGGGTGATCCTTTCATCAATCAGATTTTCCGGAATCGCGTTCGCTTTTCCCCGCATAGGCGGGGGTGATCCTCGAGGACGGTATAAATTTCATAGTTTCACACACTTTTCCCCGCATAGGCGGGGGTGATCCCAATTGTTAATACGGCACTTGTTGAATACATGACTTTTCCCCGCATAGGCGGGGGTGATCCTGCTCCACTTCTGTGCTGTGGAATAGGGAATGCCTTTTCCCCGCATAGGCGGGGGTGATCCTACTGCACAAATCAGAATGATTCATTTTGTGCACTTTTCCCCGCATAGGCGGGGGTGATCCTGTTCTTAATTATTATCGCAGTCGTTACCTTGACTTTTCCCCGCATAGGCGGGGGTGATCCCATGAGCATGCTGCCGCAGTGCTTGACACGGTCCTTTTCCCCGCATAGGCGGGGGTGATCCCTGTA
>OOCX01001586.1_pt1 | contig 13673 bp, 13 predicted proteins | sample 1671231 | NCBI WGS metagenome assembly OOCX01 (sample SAMN06348135, study PRJEB24527) | human gut metagenome | biome: human gut; feature: ankylosing spondylitis patient; material: feces | host: Homo sapiens | place: China | collected 2015-10 | reverse complement strand
ATAGGCCTTTTGCATGTCCTCCACGGGGGTCTGGTTGGACGAGAACATGATGTCGTGTCCGGTGATGCCCAGCGAGCGGGCGATCATGAGCTCGGTATAGCTCGAGCAATCGCAGCCGCAGCCGTATTCGTTGAGAATGGAGATGAGTGCCGGGTTGGGGTTGGCCTTGACGGCAAAGTATTCCTTAAAGCCCGGGTTCCATGCAAAGGCGTCGCGCACTTCTTGCATGTTGCGGCGGATGCCCGCCTCGTCGTATAGATGAAACGGCGTGGGGAACTGCTCGACGATATGCTCGAGCGTCTCCTTGTCCACAAACGGCTGCTTGGCCGCATATGCCTCGTTGGGAGTCAATGACATGTCCCGTAAACCTCGCTATCCAGACGGCGCTACCTGCGCATCGAATCCGCATAGCGTGGACCCAATGTCCGGATAGCGCTCCCGCATTGCTGCAGACAGTCCTGCGGGTGTTTCCCGCAGGCCCACCAGGCTGTTCGTGCCCGAAAAACCCAGTTCGGCGGGTTTCGCCTCCCCGCGGGGTCAAAGCCTGCCGGCTCGCCCGCGGCTCTTCGTGCCCGCGCCTCTATCAAGTGGTAACGACCCTACCACGTTGCACTTTACCAAACAAGAGTATTCGTATATAACGTTTAAAAAATGCAGGGATATGCTGGAAATAAGGGTGTAGCAATCTTGCGGCACAATAGATAGCAGCCGACGCGCACCTACGAAAGGAACCAATATGGCCGAGCTCCAAGAACTCCGTCGCTACCGCCGCGACTTGCACAGGATCCCGGAGCTCGACTTCGATCTTCCGCAGACGATCGCCTATATCGAGGGCGTGTTGGCACCGCTCACCTGCGATGTGACCCATCCGTGCCCCGGCTGCGTCTGCGCTTTCTTCGACGCTGGCGTTGGCGCCGCGCATGCCACGGCGATTCGCGCCGATATGGATGCGCTGCCCATTGCCGAGGCAACGGGGGCAGCGTTCGCTTCGACCCATCCCGGCAAGATGCATGCTTGCGGGCACGATGGACACATGGCCATGGCGCTTTCGGCGGCAACCTTTGTCGACCGTACGATCCGTGAGCAGCCGGGCGCCATTAAGCGCAACGTGCTCTTTGTGTTCCAGCCTGCCGAGGAGACGACCGGTGGTGCCAAGACAGTATGCGAGGGCGGTGTGTTCGAGCGCTATGGTGCCGACCGTATCTTTGGCTTTCACGTGTGGCCCGACCTTCCCGCTGGCACGTTGGCGAGCTGTTCCGGTCCGCTGCTGGCGCGTTCGAGTGAGACACACATTCATATTCACGGGACGAGCATCCATATCGCTAAGACCTATGGCGTTCCGGTCGAGGAGTCGCACGATGCGGCGCTAGCGGCTGCCAGGTTCTTGGTTGCCGAGCGCGAACTGATGGATGAGCTGGGTGCCGATGAGCCCTGCATTGGCAAGTTCGGCCTGCTGCAGGCAGGCACCGTCTGCAATGCGGTGGCGGGGGAGGCCCATGTTGCTGGTAGCTTGCGCGTGTTTACAGACGCTATGTTCGACCGTGCGCGCGAGGGCGTACGCCGTGTGCTCGACGAGGCATGCGCTGCAACGGGCTGCACGTACGATCTCGACTTTGCCGAGGGCTATCCGCCGGTCGATAACGACCCCGAGTTATTTGGCAGCGTCGCGCCTGCCTTGCCCGAGCTGCAGCTCGTGGACGAGCCGCTGCTGATTGCCGAGGATTTCGCGTTCTATCAGCGCCATCTGCCGGGCGTGTTCTTCCTGCTGGGCACGGGCGTGCCGGAGGGACAAGAAAACCCGAGCGATTCGGATGGCTGCCCTGCCTATGCCACAAGCGCCCTGCATACCGATACCATGCTCTTTGACGAGGAAATCCTACTCAAAGGCCTCGATGTCTACAAACGATTGCTTTTGCTTGACTAAGGCGTGAAGGACTATATGATCTAGAAAACACGAACAAACGTACGATATAATAGAGATGTAAGTCTGTAGAAACGTTTGACGTTACTAACGTAAGGCGATACTATGATTGCATCGTATAAAGATGAGGATACCGAACGCTTTGCCATGGGTGTGCGGGTCAGGAGGTTCGTGCCCTTTGAGCGTGTTGCGTTGAGGAAGATTCGCCAACTGCAGGTTTGTGCTTCGCTTGATGATCTTCGCGTTCCACCGGGCAACCGCCTGGAAGCTTTGAAGGGCGATCGTGCCGGTCAATATAGCATCCGTGTTAACGAGCGCTATCGGGTCTGTTTTGAGTGGAGACAGGAGATGGCTTGGAATGTCGAAATCGTCGATTATCACAAGTGATGAGACTTCGGCCGATTTGTTGTCGCCGGTGACTCCTGGTGAGCTTCTCAAAGAGGAGTTTCTTGTTCCCATGGGCATTTCTCAATATCGCCTTGCGAAAGAGACCGGGATTCCGGCTCAGCGTATCGGGCAGATTGTCTTGGGAAAACGTCGCGTGACGGCCGACACCGACCTCCGTCTTTGCCGTTATTTTGGCCTGACGGATGGTTATTGGCTGCGCGCTCAGGTGGCGTTTGATCTTGAGGCCGAGAAAAGGCGGATTGAACCGGAACTCGATAAGATCGTTCCTGTTCAGCAGGCCATCGCACTGTAGTGCTCAAAGATGATGGGGGGTGGCGATGGGGCGACGCCGACAATCTGCCGTTTATAGTCCCGGTGGGTGTGGATGCGGCTTGTTGTTGCTTCCGTTTATTGCTGTGAGCATTGGCGTGATGTTTGCGCTTGCCGGGGTGGCAGCAGCGGCACTCGTGTTGCTGATTGTGGCCATTGGCGTGACGGTCTGGCTGTGCCGTTCTCGCGAGCAACGTCGTGCCGATGGTAAGACCAATGTTGGATGGGTCGCCTTCTTGATCATTGCGTACCCGCTGAGTGTCAGCTACCTGGTGTTCTTTGCCCTGTTGATGATCAGTGCCTTTACCGGGGAATCCGTCACGGTGGGTTGATGCACTGCCAGCAGACGGTCGCGCAAAGTGCGTTTGCTCGGCATTCGGATAACTGCATTGGCCGTTTACCGCAACTTTAGCTCACAGCTAATGAATTCAAGTTTAATCCTTCCTACGATGTGCTGTGTGCCGGCGCGGTAGCCGGATCGTAGGAAGGATGCATGATGAAAAAGCTCGAAAACGAAGTGCTGCTGAGCCGTCGCGCTGCACTGGGCGCATTCGCCACTGTTGCCTTGGGGACTGCCAGTCTTCTTGTCGGTTGCGGTAGCGATAAGGCGACCGTCACCGAGGACGCTGGCGATGGCGACAAGAAGGAGGAGCCGAAAAAGGAAGAGCAGCCTACGACTGACCTGGCTGTTGGCACGACGGTGACCACGACTGCTGGCCTTTCCGTCGTCGTCGATTCCGTCCAGCCCGGTCTCACAAATTTTGACGGTTCGACCATGACGGGTATTCACGTCACGTACGTCAACAATGGCGATGAGGGCGCAGATTACAATATTTACGACTGGAAGGGCGAGGACGCCAACGGCGCTCAACAGAATCAGGGTTACTACAGCGAGGGCTCCGATGAGCTGCAGTCTGGTACCCTTGCCGCCGGTGGCTCCGTGGCGGGCAATATCTACTTTGATGGCGATATCAAGAAGGCACTGTATTTTGCCAACATGTTTGATAAGTCTGCCACTGCAAGCTGGGTGCTGGCCTAGCATGTCGCTACCGTTGCGCCGTATGGGAGGTGAGGTCGCATGCCCGATAAAAAGCTGACGGACGAGTTGCTCAATGAACTCCTCGACGCGCCAAACATCGATGGCTATATCAAAGAACACGACTTTGTCGCCCCGTCGCTTTCGGACTACCTTAAGCAGCTGCTGCAGGAAAAGGGCTTAGAGCGCTCGCGCGTGGTGCGCATGGCCGACCTCAACGAGACCTTTGGTTATCAGATTTTTACCGGCGCGCGCCACCCAAGCCGTAATAAGGTGCTGCAGATTGCCTTTGCAATGGCGTTGACGCTCAAGGAGACCAACCGCGCTCTGACAGCTGCCGGGGTAAGCGTCCTCAACTGTAAGGACCGTCGCGATGCGATTGTCATCTTTTGTATCGATCGCGGCTGCAGTCTGCAAAAGGTCAACGAGGAGCTGTATCGCTTTGGCGAGGAAACGGTGAGTTAGTGGCCGATGGCTGAGCCGGCGGTGTCACCAGAACAACCATGCAAACGAACGGGGTGCGGACACCATGGGGTGTCCGCACCCTGCGTTATGATGGACGCCATGGATACTCAGAGCCCAACATATTCCGATGACGAGTTGACTGCTTCACTTGTCGATCATTTGGCGTCGCTCGACCGCGATGACAGCTATCGTGTGGAGCGCGTGCTCAAGTTCTCGGATGTCGAGACGACCGAACTCGTCTATTTTGAGGGCTCTGGTGGCGGGTCTCTCGGTCCCTTTGTCCGCAAGCGCATCGATGCTTCGGCGCAGATTGGCGGAGCATATGAGCGCCTGTTTGCGGCCCAGCGCGCCGGTCGTCGTTTTGAGCACTTGCCCCGAATCGTCGATTGCCACCGTGTGGGCGACGAGCTTGACGTGGTGATGGAGTATGTCGAAGGTGAGACGCTCGAGGCGTTAGTGGGACGCTTGGGGGCGACGCCCGATTATGCCCGCGGGCTGTATCCCGTCCTGTGTGAAGCGGTGGGCGAGCTGCATGCTGGTTTTGCAGCTGCGGGGGAGCCGGGTGTACCGGTAATCCACCGCGACCTTAAACCCTCGAACATCATCGTATCGGGCGTGAGGTATGCGGCCGATGCCGGCATGGTCTTTTCGTCGCTGGTGATTATTGACCTGGGAATCGCGCGCGTTTGGCGCGATGGCGCCGACGCCGACACGGTTAAGTTTGGAACGCGACCCTATGCGCCACCCGAGCAATATGGTTTTGGGCAGACGAGCGCGCGCAGCGATGTCTATGCGCTCGGCGCGCTTCTGTTCTTTTGTCTGACGGGGGCTGACCCTAAGCCGGGTCAGAATATGCGCGAGCAATGCGAGGCGTGCGACGTCCCCGCGGCGCTGGCTGATGTCATTTGCATGGCCATGGCGCTCGATCCGGCCAAGCGCTTTGCAAGTGCCGAGGCGCTCGGACACGCTGCGCGCGCGGCATACGGGCTGTGTCTGCCTGAGCCTGGCTCGAATAGCACGACGGCGCCTTCAATGGCGCAGGCTGCTCCGCAAATGGCGCCGTCTTTCGGGCGGCGGCCCAAGGAAGTCTCTTCGGTGACTCCTCGCCGCAAGAGCCTGCTTTCACGGATCCCGGAACCCATTGGGCGTATATGGAACGGCATGATCTATGCGGCAACCTTGCTGCTACTGGTCGGAAGCCATTTTGCCGTATTCCAGCCCACGGGAGCCAACCACAGCTATCCAACGTGGTTTTTGGCCCTTGAGTATTTTCTTATGGTCGATGGCATGGTGGTGCTCATCTCGTTTGGCATGCTCGACCGCCGCAGGCTTCGGCGCCGCTTTCCCGTGCTTGATCGTTATCGGGGCCGTGAGTTTGTCACGCTGTGGCTTAAGGCGCTGGGAATTATGTGCGTCATCATGATCGTGATTATTGCCGTCGGCAACGCAACCGGCATAGTCGCTTAATGCAATGTACCGCTACTGCAAAGGGCCCCGATTGGGGCCCTTTGCAGTAGCGCTTAAATGCGGTTCATCTGGTTTCAACCTTGTTGTACCAGTCCTGCCTCGTGGGCGGGGCGAGTGCCCATCGCCATAGGTGTTGTGACGGTTAAATTGCTCCGTGCTTCGAAGCGCCGTCAATTATCACCACAGAATTCCGTCAACTGTCACCATAATTCGCCGTCAATCCTCACCACAAATTTCCGTCAATCGTCACCACGCAGCTGGTAAAATACCTAATATTGGTAAGTCAAGAAGGAGGCTGTGTGGATAGGTATGTAGATAGATGCATCGATAAGGCAATCAGCCGTAATCTCAATATCTTCGGTGCGGTCCTCATTCAGGGTCCAAAGTGGTGCGGAAAGACCACTTCGGCTAGTCGTTTTGCTAATTCATCCTTGTCTCTTTCCGATCCGGCTGGAAATTTTTCCGCTCTCCAGCTGGCACGGATCGATCCGGCGCAAGCATTAGCAGGGCGATCTCCCAGGCTCATCGATGAATGGCAGGAAGAGCCGAAGCTGTGGGATGCCGTGCGTTTCGAGTGCGATGCAAGGAGGGGAGAATCCGGTCAGTTTATTCTTACGGGTTCGGCAACGCCTCGGGATTCGATGCAGCCGATGCATAGCGGCGTTGGACGAATAGCTAGGTTGCGAATGGACACCATGACGATGTTCGAGCTTGGCGTTTCTTCTGGCGCGGTTTCGATCGGAACGCTTCTTTCCGGTTACCCTGCCAAGCAGGCTGTCGGGTCAATCTCCGGCATCGCCGGAATCGCCGATTTGCTGTGTCGTGGCGGTTGGCCTCAGGCGATGGGGAAAACGACTGACGATGCCATGCAGATAGCCGCTGCCTATGTTGATGACGTATGCGAATCGGATGTTTCTAGAACTGATGGCGTTAAGCGCGATCCGGTCAAGGTCAGGTCTCTTTTGGCATCGCTAGCGCGGAATGAGTCGACGCTTGCTGGCTCAAAGTCTATTGACAAAGATATCGGTACCGGCGTTTCGAAGAACTCGGTCTCCAGATACATGGACGCCCTGAGACGAATCAATGTCGTCGACGATATCCCCGCTTGGCATCCAGCGCTCAGGTCTCCGGTGAAGCTGCGGCAGGGGGCGAAGAGGCATCTCGCCGATCCTTCGCTTGCCGTTGCGCTGCTCGGAGCAAATCCGGAGTCGTTGGCATCTGACCCGAAGACACTGGGGTTGCTTTTCGAATCCCTCGTCCTGCATGACCTCAAGGTTTACGCCGCCGCAAATGACTCGTTGGTGTCCCATTACCACGATGCCGACGATCTCGAGGTTGACGCAGTTATCCACAGGCGCGATGGAACTTGGATTGCCGTGGAGGTGAAGCTTGGAAGCCCTCAAATCCCCGAGGCATCTGCAAATCTGCTTCGGCTGGAGCGAAAGCTGGTCGAGCGTGGCGAGAAGCCGCCTGTGGCAAAACTCATCATCATTGGGTTCGGCATGCCGGTTCATACAACGCCCGATGGCATCATCGTTGCTCCCGTTGACACACTCGCGCCATAACGTTGTGGTGGGATCACCTTGCCTTCGGAAGGGGTTTCAGTCTCAAGCGACTTTTCCAACACTCACTTATGCCTGCATGCCAATTCTGGTCTAGCAAGGCCAAAGAAAAGGGGTCCCGTTTGGGGCCCCTTGCAGTTGCACTTAAATACGGTTCATCTGGCCGGCGACCTTGTTGTACCAGTCCTGCCACGTGGGCGGGCAGTACTTCTTGGCGGCTGCCGGGGTAAGCGTGGAGCCATAGTTGGCGCCCAGGTAGGCAACGTGGGCGGAGACACCCTCGCTCCAGCTGCCAAAGCTACGCCAACCACCGCCGCGGGCACTCCAGCCCCAGGCGTTATAGGAGCCGGCGCAATAGAGGCCTTTGCTGCTCTCGATGCAGGCGATGGCGGGGGACCAACGGGGATCGACGCCGGTATTCCAGGCGGCGACGGCAAAGTTATAGCCCTGGCCTGCCATGGGGGAGCCGGCGAGGTAGTTGTCGATGCGGCTCGTCCACTCGTTAATGAACGAGTCGTAATCGGAATTGCCACTGTTGGAGTTGTTCACCGTGGTGTCGATGGTGGTGTTGGAGTTGGTGGCCTGACTGTTGGAGTTATTGCCACTCACGCCGGTGCCCGCGAGCTTCTCGGCGGCAGCGGCTTTGTCGGCCTCGAGCTTAGCCAGTTCGGCGGCATTTTCCTGCTCGGCCTTTGCCTGCGCCTCGTTGCGAAGCTGCTGTGCCTGGGCCAGTGCGTCCTCGGCATTCTTTTGCTCGCCCTCGAGCTGAGACTTGGCCTGATCGAGCTCGGTTTTGTTCTGCTCGAGCTCGGTCTGCATCTTGTTAAGCTCTTCGATCTCGTCGACGCTCGAGCTCGTAATCTGGTTGGTGTATTTGCAGGTGGTGATAAAGTCACCCAAGCTCTGCGTGTTCACCAGGAAGCTCACGATGGGGCTGGTGCCCTTCTGGTACTTATACAGATCGCGCATGGCGGAGCTTGCCTTGGCCTGCTGCTCGGGTAGCTCGGCCTCAATCTTATCGATGTTCGCCTCATTGGAGTCGATCTGCTTTTGCAGATCCTCGAGCTTGGTACGGGCGTCGTTGTAGGCGCTCGTAGCGTCCTCGATTTTTTTCTGGGCGGCGGAAAGCTGATCCTGCGTTGCCTGCGAGGCGGCATAGGCCGCGACGGGGGAGAGCATCGGCGTGGCCGTCAGCGCGACGGCGAGCGCGGCGCTCGTGATGATACGAGCCGGCTTCGACGCGATGAGCGCTGCGGTGCGATGGTTCGAATGCTGCATCCAGTCCCTCTGCAATCAATCGTAGGTTATTGGTCGAGGTGTATTCTACTACTGCTTTCGACCTCAACTTGAACCTTAAAGGTTCTAAAGGGTCAAGTTGAACTTGAGGCTTTGGCCTTGACCTGCGGGAATGGTGAATTGTTGAGAAACCATAGAGTTCAACTTTAACGTTACGGCACCCTGTTTGTGAGGGTTTTGGCTGTAAAAGTTGCCCTCACGTGGGGTTTTGCAACTACAAGGTCCCATCGCGGTGAGCTTGGCCTTCATGCTGGATAATTACGCCGATTGCCATAGATACGGTGGAGCTTTGGGTGCCGGCGGCTCGGCACGCTAGAATAAATCAGTTGCACAAAGACCGCCCGTCGTGTGGGCAGTTCATGATAGGAAGTTTCCATGGCATTGCAGTTTACAGAGCGCGAGTTTATTCCCGTGCTGCTCGGCGGCGACATCAACGCGTATTCGGTGGCGCGCGCCTTCTACGAGGAGTATCAGGTCAAGAGCCTGGTCTTTGGCAAGTATCAGACGGGCCCTGCGTATCGCAGCCAGATTATCGACTACACGCCTAACGTGGATATCGACACCATGCCCGTGATGCTTAAGACCGTCAACGGTATCGCTCGGGCACATGCCGAAAAGACGATTGTCCTGATGGGCTGCGGCGATAACTATGTTGCCCTGGTGGCCCAGGCCAAGGATGCCAACGAGCTGGCGGATAACATCGTTGCGCCTTACGTGCCCTATAGCATGCTTGAGCAGTGCCAGAAGAAGGAGATCTTCTACGAGCTGTGCGAGAAGCACGGTGTGCCCTATCCGCATACGTTTACCTTTACCATGGCGATGCTCAACGCTCAGGGTGAGGCTCCCGCCGAGGTGCTCGACCAGATCGACTTTCCCTACCCGATGATCCTGAAGCCTTCCGACGGCATCATGTGGTGGCAGCATGAGTTCGAGGGTCAGAAGAAGGCTTATGAGATTGCCGACCGCGCCGAGCTGGAGCAGGTTATCCGCGATTCCTATGCCAGTGGCTACACCGATGACCTGATTTTGCAGGATCGCGTGCCCGGCAACGACGAGTACATGCGCGTGCTCACCAGCTATTCTGACCGCAACGGCAAGGTTCGCATGATGTGCCTTGGTCACGTGCTGCTCGAGGAGCATCAGCCCCATGGCGTCGGTAATCACGCCTGCATCATCACCGAGCCCAATGATGAGCTTATGAGTGGCGTGCGCAAGCTGCTCGAGGACCTTCACTTTGTGGGCTATTCCAACTTTGACGTCAAGTATGACGAGCGCGATGGCTCGTTTAAGTTCTTTGACTTTAACACCCGTCAGGGCCGCAGCAACTACTACGTAACCAACAGCGGCTTTAACGTTGCCAAGTACGTGGTGGATGAGTACGTCTATAACCGCCCGTTTGAGCCGGAGTTTGTGACGGCGAAGGACGAGGCGCTGTGGATGGTCGTTCCCATGGGCGTCGTCGACAAGTACGTCAAGGCTCCCGAGCTGCGCGCGAAGGTGCATCGTCTTGCCAAGGAGGGCAAGGGCGCCGATCCCTCGTTTATGAAGGGAGACTTTGTCTTTAACCGCTGGTTGCGCATGTGGCACACCAAACTGCGTCACTATAAGCTGTTCAAGACGTATTACAAGTAGACGAGCGTGGCGCCCGTCCGGTATGTATCGGGCGGGCGCGGGTATGATACGCGCAATTGCGTGGGCGTCACCAAGGAGGCGGCGATGGAAAAGCTGGGAGTTATCGGCGGCATGGGCGCCGAGGCCACGTCGTATTACTACGACCAGGTAGTACGCCATACGGCGGCTACGTGCGACCAGGAGCATATCGACATGGTGGTGCTTTCCAAGTCGACCATGCCCGACCGCACGCTGGCCATCAAGACCGGTGAGCATACCGAGCTGCTGGCGACCATGAAGGAGTGTGCCCAAGCACTCGAGTCGCTGGGCTGCGCGCACATAGCGATTCCCTGTAACACATCGCACTACTTCTACGATCAGATTCAGTCGTTTACCAAGGTGCCGATTATCCATATGCCGCGCGAGTCGGTTCGCTATGCCCTGGCGGGTGCGGTGATGGGGGAGTGCGAGTTCGACCCCAACCTGAGTATGCCGACCGAGCCGGTGCACAAGATTGGCATCATGGGCACCGACGGTACCGTGGGCGCCGGCGTCTATGGGCGCGAGTGCGAGGCAGCGGGCGTTGAGGTCGTCTATCCCAGTGAGAAGCGTCAGGCCGACGTGATGTCGCTCATCTACGATGATGTGAAGGCCGGGCGCGAGCCCGATATGGATAAGTTCGACCGCGTGATGTGGGAGTTCGCCCGTAGCGGCTGCGACCGCGTCATCCTGGCCTGCACGGAGCTTTCGGTGCTGCAGAAGTATCGTGAGATGCCCGAGATCACCCTTGATGCGATGGATGTCCTGGTACGCGAGTCCATCATCCGCAGCGGCGCCCTCTACCGCCTATAACCCTCGACCTGCCAAAAAGGGACAGGTTTATTTTGGCAGGTTTTATCTGGGAAAACAGTAAAGGCCTCGGCTCGTTTGGTGCGAGCCGAGGCCTTTTGCATTTGCCGGTTGCTGCCAGCGATTGCTAGAACAGGAAGCCGATGGAGATAAGGGCGATGCTGATGATGAGTACGGCGATATCCAGGCTTTTGATGGGGTAGCGCTTATACGAACTCGCACGCGTGCGCAGGTAGAAGCCGCGCTGCTCGGCAGCAAGTGCGGTGGCATCGGTCTTGCCCACACTCGAAATAAGCAGTGGCACGCACAGCGGCAGCATGAGTTTGAGTTTCTTGACGGGATTCTTAGTGTCGTATTCGACGCCGCGTGCAGTCTGCGCCTCCATGATGGCGTTCATTTCCTGGCCAAATACCGGCACAAAGCGCAGTGCCGTGGTAAAGGTGAAGGCATAGCGATATGGCACGTGCAGCACCTCGACGCAGGCGTTGGCGAGGTCGTTGAGCTTGGTCACCATAAGCATGAGGATGAGTGGCAGCGCCACGCCCAACAGGCGTAGGCAGGCCTTCGATCCGGTGATGAGGCCCGTGTCGGTGATAAAGCCCCACACCACGTTGCCGTCGCGCATAAAGGCCAGCTGAAGCACCAGCATGATAAGCGCGAGCGGAATCAGCAGCTTGAGTAGTGAGAGCAGACGGTCGACGACGCCGGCGTAGGCGCCCAGTGCAAGGGTGAGCGCCAAAAAGCCCAACAGCGCCACGTAGGTATCGGACAGGAAGATGCCGATGATGATGGCAGCGGCAAGGCCCAGTTTGACGACCGGGTTCAAGCGGTGCAGCAGTGTATCGCCCGGCATATAGTCGATGACGTTAACCACGGTGGACCATCTCCTCGGTAATGCGAACGATATCGGTGACCTCGCTCACCTGTGCAAAGGCGGGAGAGACGGAGGATGCCAGACGACGAGAAAGCTCTATGACCTGGGGTGGCTCAACGTAGGCTTGCTGCATGAGCTCGATGTTCGAGAACAGCTCGTGCGTGCGGCCGCGCTCGAGGATGCGGCCGTCGGCCATCACCACGATGCGCTCGGCAAAGTCGGATACGACTTCCATGTCGTGGCAGACCATGATGATGGCGCAGCCGCGCTCGGCCATGGTGCGCACGGTTTCCATGACGGTCATGCACTCACGGTAGTCAAGGCCGCTCGTGGGCTCGTCGAGCACCACGATTTTGGGCTCTACGACCACGACGGAGGCGAGTGCCACCATCTGGCGCTGACCGCGCGAGAGCGAGAAGGGCGCCTCGTCGGCCGGCAAGCCAAAGCGGTCGATGACGAGCTGGGCGCGACGCAGCGCCTCGGCACGGTCGATGCCGGCAAGCTCCAGGCCAAAGGCGACCTCGTCGAGCACAGTGTCCTTGCAGATCTGGCGGTCGGGGTTTTGGAAGAGGGTTGCGACTTCGCGGGCGATGCGGCTCGTGGGAACGGCTGCGGTATCCAGTCCCGTGACACGCACGCTGCCCGAGGCGGGCTTAAGCAGGCCTGTGAGCAGTTTGGTGAGCGTGGTCTTGCCGGCGCCGTTTTGGCCGACGATGCCCACGAGCTCGCCGGGATAGAGGGTCAGGTTGAGGTCGTGGACGGCGGCGCCGCCATTGGGATAGGCAAACTCAACGTGATCGAAGGCGAGCACGGGCTCGGCGTCCTTGGCATGAGGGCGCAACGACGGTGCGTGCGGTGAGCCGGCGGGTGCCTGAATGCCACTGCTTGCGTGTGCGGGGTCGACGATGCCCGAAATCAGGCGCTCGGCCTCATCAACATCCAAACAGGGAGTGCCGCTGGCCAGGCCATCGACCTCGAGGCTGTTGAAAATGCGCGTGACACGCGGGCAATCGACGCCGATGGCGCGGAGCTCATCGGCGTGTGCGAAGACCTCGTGCGGCTCGCCCTGTAGCGCGATTTCGCCATGATTGAGCACGAGCACGCGGTTGCAATACTCCGAAAGCAGGGCGACTTTTTGCTCAACGACGACGATGGTAATGCCGAGTGCGCGGTTGGCCTCACGCAGGGTCTCGAAGACCAGCGTGGAGCTGGCGGGGTCGAGCGCCGCGGTGGGTTCGTCGAGCACGAGCACGCGCGGACGCATGGCGAGGATGGCGGCGATGGCCACCTTTTGCTTCTGTCCGCCCGAGAGGGTGGCGATCTCGCGGTCACGCAGGTCGCTGATGCCGACGGTCTCGAGCGTTTCACTCACGCGCCGCTCGATCTGGTCGTGGGGAACGCCAAAGTTCTCGAGGCCAAAGAGCATCTCGTCCTCGACGACCGAAGCGACCATCTGCGTGTCGATATCCTGCAGCACACTGCCGACGATTTGCGACACGTCGGTGAGCGAGGCTTCGCAGGTGTCGTGGCCGTCTACCATGACGGCCCCAAAGAACGTGCCGGTGTAGTGGTGGGGCACGGCGCCCGAGGGTCCGATGATGCCGATGAAATCTCCCTTGTTCACGCCGAGTGAGATGTGGCTGAGCGCCTGCTCGGTCTGCGTGCCATAGGAGAACGAGACATCGTCGACGTTGATGATCGTTTCCATGGATACCTTTCATAGTCATCAGGGACGTTCTTTAATGACTAGTCGTTTAAGAACGTCCCCAAGAGCTAGTTGTTTGGGACAGTCTTTGTTGGTGGAGTGCGGAGACGGCTTTACGAGGGGCCCCAGGTTGGCGCGAAAGAGGAGCGAAGCGTACTTGGGTACGCGAG
>OOCX01001582.1_pt1 | contig 13739 bp, 8 predicted proteins | sample 1671231 | NCBI WGS metagenome assembly OOCX01 (sample SAMN06348135, study PRJEB24527) | human gut metagenome | biome: human gut; feature: ankylosing spondylitis patient; material: feces | host: Homo sapiens | place: China | collected 2015-10 | reverse complement strand
TCGTCCAGATAGCGGCACTTGCCGAACATATCGCTCGATTTCTGGGCTTCCGATGTGGACAAACCAGCGACATTGCGCATTTTTGTGGTTAAAAAGAGGTTCTTATAAAAATGCGATTCGTCTACAAAAAGTCGGTCAACGCCCAACTGCTCAAAGGTGATAACATCGTCCTTTCTCGCATCGGAGCGCAGCTTTTCCAGTTTTGTTTCCAGCGTCTTACGGGTCTTTTCCATCTGCTTGATGCTGAAATTCTCGCCTGCATTGGCTTTCAGTTCTTCGATGGCGGCAAGCGTTTCATCGATCTGTTCCTGAATAATGCGTTCCTGCCGCTCATAGGAAAGCGGAATCCGCTCAAACTGGCTGTGACCGATAATGACCGCATCATAATCCCCGGTTGCAATCCGGGCGCAGAACTTTTTGCGGTTGGCCGTTTCAAAATCCTTTTTCCGCGCTACCAGCAGCTTTGCATTGGGGTATAGGTGCAGGAACTCCGAAGCCCACTGCTCCGTCAAGTGATTGGGAACGACAAATAGGCTTTTCTGACACAAGCCAAGGCGTTTTGCTTCCATTGCGGATGCCGCCATTTCAAAAGTTTTTCCTGCTCCTACCTCGTGTGCCAACAGCGTATTACCGCCATAAAGCACATGAGCAATGGCATTGCGCTGATGTTCCCGGAGGGTGATTTCCGGGTTCATACCGACAAGGTGGATGTGGGAACCATCGTATTCTCGTGGCCTGCTGCTGTTGAACAGTTCATTATACTGTTTCACCAGTGCAATGCGCCGCTGGGGGTCTTTCCAGATCCAGTTGGCAAAGGCATCCTTGATGACCTGCTGCTTCTGCTGTGCCAGCATGGTGTCCGTTTTGTTCAGGATGCGCTTCAGCTTGCCTTCTTCATCTTCGATAGCGTCATAGATGCGCACATCTTTCAGGTTGAGCGTGTCTTCCAGAATCTTGTAGGCGTTGGCGCGGGAGGTGCCGTAGGTTTCGGAGGAGATGATGTCACCTCTGCCCATGGCCGACTTGCCCTCAATGCGCCATTCTGCGGTATAGGGAGAATATCTCACTTTGACTGCATGGCGCAGATAGTAGGGAATCTGGAATGTTTCTGCCATAAACTTTTGGATAATTTCTGGAGCAAGCCATGTTGCGCCCAGCCGCACATCAATTTCAGATGCTTCAAGATCTTTCGGCTGTGCTTTTTCCAGTGCAGTGACGTTAACTGCAAACTCCGGGTTAGTTTCGGCGGCAAGCTGAGCCATGCGCAGCTTTGCCCGAACATTGCCGGACAGGTATTCGTCTGCCATTCGCCAACCTGCTTCCGGGTCGGTAGGGTCTGCGCCGGGGTCTTTGAAAATCACGCCGGACAGTTCGCTGGTGATGCGCTCATAGTCACCGGGAGTGCCGAGCAGTTCTGCCATATAGGGCAAGTCCACCCGGCCACGCTCTCCGATGGACACCGCAAGGGCTTCCGTAGGAGTGTCTACATTGGTGACAGTACATTCCGGGCGGATGGTGCGTTTGGTGAACATCGCCGCCTTGCTCTTGAGCCGCCCCTGCTCGTCCAAATTTTCCAGAGAACACAGCAGATAGTAAGAAGAATCCTGCTCAAATAATCTGCCGTTTTTGCGGTCATTCAACAAGCCATATTTGGCGGAAAAAGCATCGTAGGCAGTGTTCAGCTTTTCCTGCGTTGCTTTAATGTCGGCATCCGGGTAGTCGTTCAGCTGCTGGTCGATCAACTCATTGACGATTTGCCGCAGCTCCACCATCCCGGTCACACGGCCTTTGGCGGTGTCGGACAGCTCCACCTGTGTCATGACGGAATTTTCCCGATAATACACCTCACCATCAACCACCGTGTAAGAGAAATTCTTCACATCTGGGTCAGCCGGGAGAATGTGCCGCTCATTTTCAGCATCCGCAATATCTGGTGTTTCGACCTCGACTTCCGTGAACTGCCCCTCAATATGCTGGATGGCTTCTGCAAGCTGGTCCACCAGCACTGCGCCCTTGATGGGACGCACAGTGCATTCCTCCCGGCCATACTGGGTGCTTTCGGAAGTCAGTTCACCCAGCACCATCTCTGGATGGTCTACAAAATAGCTGTTGATGGCAAAGCCATCTTCCGTTTTGCCAAGCTGCACCCAGTCCGGCTCATGGTCGATAGGGCGGTCACGTTTTTGGAGGAAAATAATGTCGCTGACGACTTCTGTTCCTGCGTTTGCTTTGAACGCAGTGTTCGGCAGACGGATAGCACCCAGCAGATCAGCACGTTCGGCAATGTGCTTGCGGGCAGAAGAATCTTTGCTGTCCAGCGTGTAGCGACTGGTGACGAATGCCACGATGCCGCCCGGACGCACTTGGTCGATGGCCTTGGCGAAGAAATAGTTGTGGATGCTGAAACCTAATTTGTTGTACGCCTTGTCGTTTACCCGGTACTGGCCAAAAGGAACATTGCCCACTGCAAGGTCATAGAAGTCGCGGCGGTCAGTGGTTTCAAATCCGGCAACTTTAATGTTGGCATCCGGGTAGAGCTTTTGGGCGATACGGCCTGTGACACTGTCCAACTCCACACCGTATAGGCGGCTGTCCTGCATGGTGTCCGGCAGCATACCAAAAAAGTTGCCGATGCCCATGCTCGGCTCCAGAATGTTGCCGTTGCGGAACCCCATTTTCTCGACTGCATCATAGATGGCGCGGATAACGGTAGGGCTGGTGTAGTGGGCGTTCAGAACGGAACTACGGGCAGCAGCATATTCGTCCTCGGAAAGCAGACCTTTCAATTCGGAATATTCTTTTGCCCAGTTGCCCTTGTCTGGGTCAAAGACATCCGGCAGACCGCCCCAGCCGACATACTGCGAAAGAACCTGCTGTTCCTCGGCGGTGGCTCCACGATGCTCCTGCTCCAACTGGAACAGGGTGCGGATGGCTTCAACGTTCCGGGCATATTTTTGTTTTGCGCCGCCCTCGCCCAGATGATCGTCCGTGATGTGGAAGTTTCCGGCAGCTTCCGGCACAGGTTCGGCGTTCAGAGCTTTGTCTGCGGCAGCGGCATCCGGGAAAGTCTGCCATTCGCCGTTAACTTCCACAGAGGTGGGCAGCTTATCCAGTTCTTCATCGGAAAGTTCCGGCTCATCCTGCCGCAGTCCATCCTCGAACTGCTGCTTGTTCAGTACCTCATTGCTCCACGAATAGCCCTGTGCATTGGTGTCGATGCGCACATCGGTTTCGCCTACATAGCCAATAGTTCCCTCGATGGTTCGGGTTGGAAGGTCTACAACAACGGAATCACCGACATTGTAATCGGGAGTTTTTTCTGGAGCAGTATCAAGGGCTTCATCCTGCTGTTCGTACAGTTCCCGGACAACAGTCAGCGGCTCTTCCCGGAAAATCGGCATCCGGGCATCGGCCAGAGCCATATCCTGCAAGGAAACTTTGTCCTTGTCAAAATCCACGCTATCGACCCGAAATTTCCGGTCATCCATATTGATAACGGAGCCGATGGGCAGATAGTCCTCTTTGCGCAAGTGCTTGGTCTGGTGGTGAGTGCCATCCTCGTTTAACCCGGCAAGGTACACATCATTGCCCGCAGACCACAATTCTTTTGCTCTTTTTGCCCATAAGCTAGGGAGAAAGCCCGTGATTTGAACTTCACCCAGTGCAGTGTTTCTCATGAACAAAGCACTGTTGATGATTTTTGCGACCTTGGCGGCATCTTCGCCATAGAACATAAAATTGCCGCCAGCTTCAAAACCAATGAGAGTGTCCGGGTACTGCTCTTTTAATGCAGTGTATTCGGCAGCACTGGTGTCGTTCAGTTCAAGGGGAAAGTCGATGATTCTTTTTTCTTTGTCGGACAGATAGCGGTCAGACTGAATCATCAGGTCGATATACTTTTCGACCTGATTCCAGCGAAGAAGAATTTTCTGGTGGTCTGGATAGTGTTCAAACGTCAAGCCCTTGCTGTCATGGTCAAGCCAGCCGCGACTTCCATCCAGATAGGTGTGCGAGGAGCCACCGGGTCCGTTTGGAGCATATTCTTTGGCAAGAGCTTTTGCCCGGAGGTTTCGGTCAGGCTGCAACTGATAAATTTTCCATATCCGAAGTTTGCTGTTTTCAAAGTTGGAGCCTCTCCGCAGAGCATTTTCAATGTCGGCCTGTGACAAAGAGAAAGCGGAGGGCGATTTTTCGCTCTCCGCTTGGTCGATGGATTCAATTTGTTTCGCTTCGGTAGGAATGTGGGTGTCGAAGAAACTTAGCTGTAAATCAGCTCGTTCATCACCAGTTCCTCGGCCTGTGCGTTCAGGCTGTTCATGTGCTGCACCCACTCCATCTGATGCTGCTCTTTGTTCGGAGCCGGATTCTGCTCCAGCAGCTTCTGCATGGTCTGCTGTATCCGGCTCTCCGCGCTCTGCTCCACTTCCAACAGGTGCGGATGCAGAGTTCCCGACAGGAGCATCGAGTTGTACAGTACCGGGCGATGCTTCATCAGGTAAGTCCGGCGCAGTCACCCGTACTTGCCCAATGCTTTCTCCTGCTGGGGCAGGGTCAGGTTCGGAAGCAGATAATCTCCGACTTTCGAGTAGGTCACGTTCCTGCTGTTCATATTCATATTGGCTCCTTTCTACGTTACGACGGCGAATGGTCGTCTTTACAGTTCTTTCGATGCTGCGCAGCAGCTCACGGCTGCACTCGCTGACTGCGGTGCCCAGTGCATACACAGCGGCAGGAGTGGAAAAGGAGAAGATCGCCTGAAAATCGTCCCGGTCAAAATGACCTTCCGGCTCAAAGCCGCAGCGTTCGAGAACAGCATAGGTGATGCTGATTGCGGCGGCAGATTTGAACTGGAACTCCTGTCCGGCTTCATCATACCCCATCAGGAGAGAGCCGTCAACGATGTCGAGAATGTCACCGCTGTTGTTATCCCAATAGGAATCCACCAGCCTGCCGCAGATGTCCGCGATTTGCTGGCCGAGATTTTCCTGCTGAACACCGTACTCTCTGGCAAGCATTTCCGAAACAGGCTGAACCAGATCGGGGCCGAGCTGCCACATATCCGGGTCACGGGAATTACGGCGCACCCCGGTATCGCTCACATCGAAAACGTAGTGCAGACGCGGAACACTGCTGGACTGGTCTAACAGAGCGATGCCCTTGGAGCCACGCCGGATATAGCGGTTCATGCGGTCATTCCAAAGGTCGAAACTGGCGCAGGCGGTGGCATCGGGTCGCTGGGCGTAGATCATAAGCTGGTCTGCATAGCTGTACTTGTACAGCCGGGATGCAGTGGTCAGGTAGTCCGTCCAGTTTTCCCAATACCGGGTCAGTTCCTTTGCTGTTTGCTGGGCAAGGTTGAGGTATTCTTGCGTTTTATTTGGCATTGCGTTCCTCCTTTCGATTTCAGGATATAAAAAGAGCGGGCAACCGTTTTATGGTTGCCCGCTCTTAGTTAATATAGAAAATTATCTTGGAATCTTGAAAGCAACAAAATAGACAGGAAAATCGTAATCATCTCTTGATAATATGGTACTTGCCACACGTGCCGCTGCGTCTGGATAGGGATATACTTCAATGGGCGATTTTACTAACAAGGGAAAGCTATAACTCTGCAAATAAGAAACATATCTATTCCAGAAAGAGTCAAAATCTGACACATCTACATAAGCAACAATAAATGTTGAGGTTCCAAGAGCATTATAGTTTACAACTGCTTTGCTTATATGAGTATCAATGTATGTGGTACTAACGCTAGATAATTTTAAGCCTTCATAAATGGCAATCTCTTTACCGTCTTTTGTTAACAAGATATCTACTTCTGCGGAATCCTTTTTATTTACGGATAAGCCATGTCTGGTTTGGTCTTTTATCTCTGTGTATCCTTTCATAAAAAGCAAATCTCGAAAATAGTCATTCATACTGTTTTCCGAGCTGGCACCATTAAATGCGCAATTCAAACAAAAGCGTTGCCCTATTTGAAGTAGATCTCGAAGGACAACCTGCGATGAGGCTATATCTGCATTTAATCTAGCAGCATTTGACAAGGGAATGGGCTCTACGCTTTCAGATTCAAAGTAATAAATCTCTTTGAGTAAAAAACCAGATTCAGACGACTTAAGTGATTTGCTGATAGATTCTTTCAGTATATGCCCTTTCGATTTTAGCAAAGCAATGTCGCGGGGAGAACCTTCAACTGTAAAGTCCAACGCTTTTTTATCCCAGTTATCGCCTTTCATGCCAGCATAATAGGCAAGCCCCAAATCTTCATAATCGTATGTACAGTTTTGAAATGCCCTTGCAACATTGGGCGATTCGAGTTGTTCCAAATATTGAACTACTCGCCTTGAAAAGTTTTGGGGCAACCTATAAGTGAAATCGAATTCTCCCATAAAAAATCTCCTTAAGCCGTAAAGTCGATAGAATAATTATACCATATAATTACTTTTGGCGTAACCCCCTATTATGTACGCCGCCAAGCGGCGGCATAATTTAGTTAAGTGGAAATTCCAGCTCGGCAAACTCGGCATCGGTCATAAGTTTCAACTTTTTGATAACACCCTCCGACAGTTCGCGCAGAGCAGTTTCGTCCGGCAGAAGATAGCACTGCATCAACCGCAGCTCCTGCATCAAGCCCAGCCGGGAGCCGGAATTGTAGAGCATCATCAGCGTCAATTCTTCGCCATTAAAGTTCATGAGCATCCCTCACTTTCCGGCACCCAACAGGGCTGCACTCCGGGGCATCGCATTTTTCTTTTGCGCCAGCCAGTGAAGTCAGCTTTTCCAATGTGGAAGGGCGGTGGTTTGCGCCCAGTTCTTCTGCTTCTGCGGCTCTGTCCATCACAAAATCATAGTCCTGCAACAACCGCCGACCTTTTTCCATGTGATGTGTTTCCAGAATTTGCTCACGGACTTCCTGAATGGTCAATTCCGGCGCATCGACCTGACCACCATCCATCACGGAAAAGTCGCTGTGATAGATAGTGTAATCCCAACCTTCATCGGTGGACTGGATAGCAATATAGCCTTTACCACCCAATTCCCATGCACCCTGCTCATCTTGCGTCTGGATTTCCGGGTAGAAGTCTGCGTGGTTCCTACCCATAATATCGGCAAACTGGCAGATGTGGAACACATTGCCCAGACCGCCCATATCAAAGTGGTAATCATCCAAATGTTCCAGCTTTGCCGTAAAACTGCGACCATCCGGGTAGTCAATTTGAATCACACCGCCATCGGGAATGCGATAGAGATCGTCATAGTGGCTGTTGATGAGTCGAATATCCTTTGGCATCGTTTCAGGCTCCCAGATACGCCGTTTGTGGATGCCGGATGCGGGAACACTTTCGAGGATTTTTACGCTTTCGAGCTGGATGACCTTGCGCTCATCATCCGAAAGTTCAAACAGATACCAGTTCCGGGCAGCAGCAATGGCGTTTTTGCCATCCGGCGGTAGATTCTTTTCGGAGATCTGCCCGCTTTCCAGCTGTTCGCCTGTTACCTTATTATAAGTGGCAAAGCCGACGCCCGCGCCATTTTCCAGGAGGTGCAGATAGCGTTCATCGTTGATAAGATATACTGCTTCTTTCTTCTGTTCCATCAGCGACCATCCTCAAATTCCAGAGAGAACTTGCTGCGGCCATCGGCTTCGGTGGACAGCAGGACGGTGGCGTTGTACACCTTGCCCTTGGTACTCTTGCAGTCCTTCAGCCGGATGCGGCCATCTCGCAGCAGCTTGTCGGCCACATGAGCGTCCATCCGCTTGCCCAGACGCTTGAAGAAGGCGTTGTCTTTCCACAGAACAAAGCGGCAAGGATTGGATTCACAAAACCAGCCCTTTTCACGCTCAACGACATTTGCGCCGCAGTTCGGGCAGACACCAATCATTTTATTTTTCATAAGCACATCGGCTCCTTTCGCGGCTTCGGTGTTCTCCACCAAAGCAGTAATCATCGTGTTGATTTCCATCATAAATATTTCAGGCTCCATCTCGCCACGCTCAATGCGCAGCAGCTTTGTTTCCCAGTCGGCGGTCAGTTCCGGGGACTGGATTTCTTCGGGCATCACGGTGATAAGGGCTTTGCCCTTGTCGGTGGGGAGCAGAATCTTGGTCTTTTTCTCGCCCTTGCGCTCCAGAAAACCTTTCTGTACCAGCTTTTCGATGGTGGCGGCTCTGGTCGCCGGAGTTCCGATGCCCTGACGCTCCACACCCTCCGGCATACTGTCTGCACTGGCGGTTTCCATCGAGTGCAGCAGCAGATCTTCGGTAAAATGCTTTGGAGCTGAGGTCTGACCCTCTTTCAGTTCGGCCCCGGTAATGCCGCATTCGCTCTGCTCCGGCACATCCGGCAGGACAGCAGGCTCCTTTTTCTTGCCCAGCAGATCACCCAGCATTTTACGCTCGATGCCTTTCCAGCCATCCGACAGCACCACTTTGCCCTTGGCGGTAAATTCCTCGCCAGCGCAGATGGTTGTCATGGTGGTTTCGGCATATCGGTGAGCTTCGCCCACAGTACAGAGCAGCCGTGCAACGACCAGCCGCAGGATGCTCCGTTCCCCAGCGGGCAGTGCAGACAAATCGGCTTTTGCCACGCTTGCCGTAGGCAGCAGTGCATGGTGGTCTGTGACCTTACTGCTGTCGATGACCTGCTGCGCATGAACAGGAACATCTTCGTGAAAATCAAATGCTCCTGCGGCAGTCGCCACCAGCTCCGGCAGGGATGCCGCCATATCATCGGTCAGGAAACGACTGTCCGTGCGGGGATAGGTGATGAGTTTCTTCTCGTACAGACTTTGCGCATAGTCCAAGGTCTGCTGTGCGCTGTACCCCAGCAGGCGGTTCGCATCACGCTGGAGGGTCGTCAGATCGTAGAGCAGCGGTGGCTTCTCGTTTTTCTCTTTGCGCTCGACTTTCTGCACGGTGGTGTGAGCCTCCTTTCTGCAATTTTTAAGCAGCGTTTCGGCATCTGACTTCTGCGAAAATCGCTTGCTGGATGCCGTACCGCCATCCGTAAATGACAAAGCCACCGTGTAAAACTTTTCCGGCACAAAGGCGGCAATCGCCGCTTCGCGCACCACCGTCATCGCCAGTACCGGGGTCATAACGCGCCCGACCGCCAAAGGCTGACCGTACAGGCACGAAAAAAGCCGGGAACAGTTAATGCCGACCATCCAGTCGGCACGTTCCCGGCAGAGTGCAGCCTGATACAAGGCATCGTATTCAGTTGACGGTTTCAGATTTGCAAAGCCCTCCCGGATTGCGGAATCCTCCATGCTGGAAAGCCAGAGCCGCGAAAAGGGCTTTTTGCATCCGGTCTGCTGATAGACAAGCCGGAAGATCAGCTCTCCTTCGCGTCCTGCGTCCGTTGCGCAGACGATGCTATCAACATCTGGGCGGTTCATCAGGTCTTTCAGAACGCCAAACTGCTTCTTAGTGGAGGCGGACACGAGATACTGCCACTTCTGCGGCAGGATGGGCAAATCGGCAATGCTCCACTTGACATACTGCTCGCCGTAGGCATTCGGCGGTGCAAGCTCCACCAGATGGCCAACGCACCAGCTTACCAGATAGCCGTTGCCCTCCAGATGACCGTCTTTGCGGCTGGTCGCACCAAGGACTTTTGCGTAAGCCATCGCAACTGAGGGCTTTTCGCTGACAACTAAGCGATAAGACAATAAGCATCAACTCCTGTTCTCTCTGTATTTATATATGTACGGCGGCAAAACGCCGCCTTGAAATTAGTCGTTTTCAGGTTCCTGCTCGTCCGTGGATTCCTCCGCATCCGGCTCATCCTCCACAGGAATCTCAAAATCGCCCTTGTCCTCGGTGTAATCCGCATCAGGGTCGAGGGCTTCTTTTTCTGCCGGTTTTTTCTGCTTCTGCTTCATAAAAGCGTAGAAACCGCCGCCCGCAGCCAAAGCCACCAGCGCGATCACGCCCAGAAAAGTGGCCGCATACTTGGTGATTTTGTTTTCTTTCGGCTGTTCGGTGCCGGATGCGGCCGCTTCTTCTTCGGCTTTCTTGGCATCTTCCTCAGCCTGTTTACGTTCCAGCTCTGCCTGTGCAGCCGCCTCTTTTTCGGCGGTATAGGCATCGGCATCCTCATCTTCCATCAGAGCCAGAAGGTCACTCTCGTCCACCAGATTCATAAAGTGGACGGTCTGCTGCCCCTTGGCGTTGCGGTCGATGACCAGATAGAACGTGTTGCCGGACTTACTGACCAGCGTAATGAACTGCTGACCGCTGCCATCGGAATAGTTGGTGTGGTAATCGTCCACCAGCGTCAGATTGCCCTCCGGGGTCAGTGCGCCGGAACTTTCGTCCGTGACGGTAACAATATCTTCTTCGCTGCTGTCCATCAGAACGGGCTGTTCCACTTCCTCGATAGGCTCGCCGCCATAGGCAAATGCGGGTGCCGCCATACCAATACACAGCACTGCCGACAGCAGCAGTGCGCTGACCTTATTCATCATCTTCATCCGAATCTTCCTCCTTGCTGAACGTGGCACCAACTGCAGACAGCGCAGCCGGATTCGGGGTGCTGGTGGCAGACTGCCGCAGCAGGGCGGCGAGCTGTTCCGGCGTGACCTTTGCGGTTCGCACCATCTCGTTGACCTCGGCGGCCTCAGCCTCCTGAATCCGCCGTTCCAGACTTTCGATGCGGTTGTTGATTTTGATGCGCCGTTCCTTCTCTTTTTCCAGAGAAGCGCGCAGTTTGTCGAGTTTTTCACTCATAGTGTTCTCCTATTATTTGGATAGCCGCCCGAATCCTGACAGATATTTCTGCCAGTAGGACGAGTGAATGTTTGCGTACTTGATGGGGTCTCCGGCACTGACCATCATGCCGTTTCCGAGGTAAATGCCCACATGGCTCTTCCCGACGGTATCATACGTTCCTTCAAAGAAAACAAGGTCTCCAGGCTTTGCTTCGGCTTCGGAAATGTGCTGGCTTTTCTGCCATAATCCGTTGGCGGTGGTTCTGCCCACATCGTAGCCGTTCTGGTTGTAGACCCAGCAGACGTAACCCGAACAATCAAAGCCTGTTTCCGGGGTAGAGCCGCCCCACACATAGGGCGTACCTACATACTTTTGGGCTTCCTTGTAGATGGCGGCAAATTCGCTGTCGGTCAGGGCTTCTGCCGGAACCTGATAATCAATACCGGGTGCGCCGGAGCCATCGGAGCCACCGGGCGGCAAACCTCCATTAAAAAGGTAGGGTCTGCCGCCCAAGGTGTCTTGGAAAATCTCGTACCGTTTCCACTGGTCGTTGTCCAGTTCCTCCCGGATGACCACCTCCAAGCCACGGTTCACCAGCTTGGTGTGGAAGATACGGTACTCATAGGGCACCTGCGTAGGAATTGGGATTCCTGCCGGGCTGATGACCCACACGGTCTTATACCGTATCTGCACCTCCACCCATGTGGTCAGCTTGTACTGCTTCTTGAAGGTTTCCTTCAGCTTGCCCTGTACCTCCGACCGGGTGTAATCGTCATACAAAGTCGTGAGAAAAGAGGTCAACTGCCACGGGTCGTGCTCGATGGGGTCAAGGTGGTACTGGTACTCGTTGTAGCCGGGGTGGTCGGTGGGGGTGCGCTTGATCTTTTTATCCAGTTCCTTTTCCAGCTTTTTGTAGTCCTGCTCTGCACCCCAGATGTCCCGATCCTCGGCAGAGTATATGGTCTGCCCGGACACCTGTGTGCCGCCCGAAAAGAGGATACCGCAGGAGGAAAAGCCCGACATCACCATGAGGACGAGCAAAAGAAAAACGCCCACAATCACCAGAACGTGTGCGTTGCCTTTTGCGGCATTCACCAGCCCCTTTACGGCGGTGCTGACGGCAGTTTTGCCCTTTTCTACCGCCTGTTCCACGCCGGACCGGGCAGCAGATGCACCGTTGGATGCCGCTTTGCCACCTGCGGTCTGCGCCGCCGTACCCGACCGGGCGGCAGCATAGTAGCTCTGCCGGATGTCTTGCTTCTGCCGCCATCGGGAAAGCCAGTTGGAACCGCCCTCGCCGGTGCCGGATGCGCCTGTATCTTGTGCCGCAGTTGGCTTCTGCACGGAAGATTTTGCGTTTCTGGCACCCTTCTTGCCCTGCATCTTGGCTTTCCTCTTGAGCTTCCGGGCATAGCGGCTCTTGGAAATATCCCGGACATTTCCTGCCGCCTTTTCGCCCTCGCTCAGCGCCTGCGTGCCCACATTGTCATCCTCGTACTGGTCAACTTCGTGATGCGCCGCAGACCGGGCGGCATGGGCAGCGTACATCTCTCGCTTCTGCGCCTTACTCAACCGGCTCAGTTCGTCCGGGGTCAGTTCCGCCTTGCCAAACCGCAGATGCTGTGCCTTTTCCGCAGCTTTATCTGCATCGGTTTTCAGCTTTTTCTTTTTGGGCACCGTCTGCTCTACCTTGGCTTTTTTCGGGGGAGAACGGGTCTTTTTGGTAGACGATTCCTCTTTGATGTTCAGCTTCGGTTCACTCATTTCTGCGCGCCCTCCGAGACTTCACCCAACTTGGTGGTCATAATGCGGTAGAGTTCCAGATCGGTGGGGAAACGGTCCACAAACGGCAGAATGACATTGCCGAAAAACAGCAGCCCTTCGCCCTCGCCGGAGTGGGTCACATAGGAAAGCTGATGGGGCGAGATGTTGAGCTGCTTTGCGAGAATTTGCCGGTCTCCCGCCGCCTGATTCAGCATGATGATCATGTCCGAATTTTCAAAAATATTCTCGACCTCACGGGAAGAAAGCAGGTCTTTCACGTTCTGGGTCAGCCCTGTGGGAATACCGCCCCACTTGCGGAAACGCTTCCAGATCTCCACGGAATACGCCGCAGTCTGCTCCTCTTTTAAGAGGAGGTGCATCTCATCCATATAATACCGGGTGGACTTGCCGCTGCTGCGGTTTGCCGTGACACGCCCCCAGACCTGATCCTGCACAATGAGCATACCGAGTTTCTTCATCTGCTTGCCCAGTTCCTTGATGTCGTAGCAGACGATGCGGTTGTTGACGTTCACATTGGTGCGGTGGTTGAACAGGTTCAGGGAGCCTTTCACATAGATTTCCAGTGCGGTGGCAACGTGGTGGGCTTCCTTCTCGTCCTGCTGAAGCAGGGCGTTGTACAAGTCCTCAAGGATGGGCATATTCTCCGGGCAGGGGTTCGCAAAATATTTGCGGTAGATCAGATGCACACAGCGGTCGATGACGGTTTTCTCCACCGGCAGCAGCCCTTCTTTGCCGCCCACCACCAGTTCACACAAAGAAAGAATAAAGTCAGCTTTCAGGGAAAGCGGATTATCTTCCTCGGAGTAGTTGGCATTGATGTCCATGGGGTTGATGAACTGGGTACTGTTGGGGCTGATTTTGATGACCTGACCCTTCAAACGATTCACCAGCGGCGAGTATTCGCCTTCGGGATCGTTCACAATAATATCATCGTCCGTCACCAGAAACGCATTGGCAATTTCACGCTTTGCCGAGAAACTTTTGCCGGAGCCGGGAGTACCCAGAATCAAGCCATTCGGGTTTTTCAGCTTCTTGCGGTCCACCATGATGAGGTTGTTGGACAGGGCATTCAGACCGTAATACAGGCTTTCTTTGCCGCTTTGGTACAACTCCTGTGTGGTAAACGGAATGAAGATAGCGGTGCTGCTGGTGGTCAGTCCCCGCTGAATTTCGATCTGGCCGTCTGCCAGCGGCAGACTGCTCATCAAGCCCTGCTCCTGCTGAAAATCAAGGCGGCACA
>OOCX01001579.1_pt1 | contig 13764 bp, 13 predicted proteins | sample 1671231 | NCBI WGS metagenome assembly OOCX01 (sample SAMN06348135, study PRJEB24527) | human gut metagenome | biome: human gut; feature: ankylosing spondylitis patient; material: feces | host: Homo sapiens | place: China | collected 2015-10 | reverse complement strand
CGCCTGGAGCAGACGCTCGGCCGCGAGCCGACGCTCTCCGAGCTCTCGGCCGAGACCGGGCTTGAGCCCGAGGAGATCGCAGCCGCCGAGACGGCCACCGGTCCCACAGAGTCCCTGCAGAAGGAGAACGGGGAGACCGGCTTCACGCTCGAGCATACGCTCGGGGACTACGATCAGGAGGAGCGCATGGTCGAATACGCCGCCCTGCGCGAGGCGCTGCGCCAGCTCCCGGAGCGGGAGCGGCAGGTCATCGACCTGCGGTTTTATCACGGCCTGACGCAGCAGCGCGCCGCCGGCATCCTGCATATCTCGCAGGTGCAGGTGTCGCGTCTGGAGCGGCGCGCCGTGGAGCGCCTGCGCGAATGGCTGGCCACCTAGGCAGCCGGAGAACTTCTCCGGCTGCTTTTTCATGGTCGGACTTAACGGCACAAGATATATGGTGATAAAATATGACCTGTTGCATATCTTGTATCGAACCGGAGGACTTGCCCATGTATACCCCCAAAGAAGTTGCGGAGAATTATCTCTCTGCCTGCCGGACTAAGGCAGCGCTGCCGCTGGGCCGGATGTTTCTGCTTGCCTGCATGGCGGGGGCCTTCGTCGCGCTGGCGGGCGTCGCGTCCACGGCTGCGGCGGCCACGGTGGGCAACCCGTCGCTGGCAAAACTCGTCTCCGGCTGCGTTTTTCCGGCCGGCCTCGCCATGGTCATTGTGGCCGGCAGCGAACTGTTCACCGGCAACAACCTCATGATCATGGGCGTTTTGTCGCGCGTGATCTGCACGCGGCAGATGCTCCGTAATTGGTGTGTCGTCTATCTGGGCAATTTCGTGGGCGCGGCGCTCGTTGCGGCGCTCTGCGTGCTGGGGCATGTGTTTTCTGCGTTTGACGGCCGGCTGGCGGCGTCCGTGATCGCCATCGCGCAGGCGAAGGCGACGCTCTCGTTCGGGGATGCGTTTGTGCGCGGCATCCTCTGCAATTTCCTCGTCTGCATCGCCGTGTGGATGGCCAGCGCCGCAAAGTCTGTCCCCGGGAAGATCCTGGCCGTGTTTTTCCCGATCATGACGTTCGTCGTTGCGGGCTTTGAACACAGCGTGGCCAATATGTATTATCTCACGGCGGGTCTGCTGACGGCGGCACAGACCGGTACGGCGGCCGGAGGGCTGACGTGGGGCAGGGCGTTGCTCGGGAATCTGCTGCCGGTCACGCTCGGAAATCTTGTCGGTGGCGTACTTCTGGTGGGCGTGAGTGCGTGGTATCTCTACCTGAAACAGGGAAAAACGGCTGTTAATTCTTAGACGGCATTGTTAATTTGTAGATAACTGGCATCATGCCCAGAAATGACGAGCCAATTTGGTGACGTTCCACAAAACAGAACAACATTTGTTGACGAATTCGCCCGATTGTGCTACTATGATAACCGTTGAGATTTGAATATTTGAATGGATGTATTTCGATTTTTAATACCCATTTGCGCATCTTGAATACCCCTTGAGGGGAGGAGCATCGTTTTGAAAAAGATATATGTTATGATCGGCAACTACGGCAGCGGCAAGAGTGAGCTTGCGCTGAATTTTGCTTTTAAAGCGGCTGAAACCGGAAAGACAGAACTCATTGACCTCGATCTGGTCAATACCTACTTCCGCCTGACTGAGCGCGGCAAGCTCGTGGAGCAGAAAGAGATTCGTCTCATCTCTCCAAACTATGCCTGCTCCGGCGTGGAGACGCTGTCCCTGCCGGCGGAGGTCGCTTCTGCGTTTGCCATGAACTGGGACACCGTTGTGTTTGACGTCGGCGGTGATGCCGTCGGCTCCACGGCACTCGGCCGCTATTATGAGGACTTTCAGGACTTCATGGCCATGGGCCCGGAGCAGCTGGAGGTTTTGAACGTGGTCAACATCCGCCGCCCGCTCGCCGGCACGGTGGAGAAGATCATCGACCTGCAGGAGCAGATGCAGATCCATTCGCACCTGAAGATCACGGGTATGATCAATAACACGAACCTCGCCACCATGACCACGCCGGCGGAGCTGCGCGACGGTTATGAGATGCTGCGCGAGGTCAGTGACCGGACGGGCGTTCCGGTCATGTATACGACCGGCAAGAAGGAGATGCTCGATATCTTCCTTGCCGAGGGCCACGACCCGAAGTATATCGGCAAGCCCGTCGCCATAGACATCATCATGAAGCGCGACTGGGACAGCTATATCCACAGCTTGTCGGAGAAGAAACAGGCGTAACCCGCTCTTGCGGTTTACATAGGCAATTTCGCAAAACAGAACAGAAAAGAGGTAGCAAAAATGGTAAAGGTGACCATCAACGAGAATCTTTGCAAGGGTTGCGGTCTCTGTGTCAGAGCTTGCCCGAAGGGCGTTCTGGCGCTGGCGAAGGACAAACTCAACGCAAAGGGTTATCATCCGTCCGTTGTCGCGAATCCGGAGGCCTGCATCGGCTGCGCTTCCTGCGCGCGCACTTGCCCGGACGTGGTAATCAGCATTGTGAGAGATTAAGGAGGTACATCGAAAATGGCATTGACGCTTATGAAGGGTAGCGAAGCTATCGCTGAGGCTGCGATTCGTGCAGGCGCGCGTTACTTCTTCGGCTATCCGATCACTCCGCAGACGGAGATTCCTGAATATATGTCCGCACGTATGCCCGAAGTCGGCGGCTGCTTCCTGCAGGCCGAGAGCGAAGTTGCGGCTATCAACATGATCTATGGTGCAGCCGGTGCCGGTGCACGTGCGCTGACCTCTTCCTCCAGCCCCGGTGTCAGCCTGAAGCAGGAAGGCATTTCCTACTGCGCAGGCGCGCAGCTGCCGGCTGTCATCCTGAACGTCATGCGCGGCGGCCCCGGCCTCGGCAACATTCAGGCTTCTCAGGGCGACTACTTCCAGGCTGTCAAGGGCGGCGGCAACGGTGACTATCACCTGCTGACCTACGCTCCGGCATCCGTGCAGGAAGCGATCGACATCATGATGTACGCCTTCGACAAGGCTGAGAAGTACCGCATACCGGTCCTCTTCCTCGCCGACGGCATCATCGCGCAGATGATGGAGCCCGTGGAGATGCCCGAGATGGTCGACTACAAGATCGATCCCGAGAAGAAGCCCTGGGCTTGCACCGGCTGGAAACCGGGCGACGATCCGGCCAAGCGCGGCGTCATCAACTCCATCTACATCGATACCGAGACCCTGTCCGTCCACAACGACGAGCTGCAGGCCTGCTATCGCGAGATCACTGCCAACGAGCAGCAGTGGGAAGAGTACAACCTCGAGGGTGCCGAGTATGTCATCACCGCTTTCGGCACGGTTGCGCGTATCGCCAAGTCCGCCATTGCCGAGCTCAAGGAGCAGGGCATCAACGTTGGTCTGGTCCGCCCGATCACCGTCTGGCCGTTCCCGTACGACGCCGTCAAGAAGGCTGCGGAGCAGCCGGGCGTGAAGGCTGTGCTCGATGTCGAGCTGAACGAAGGCCAGATGCTCGAGGACGTCAAGCTCGCCATCAACGGCGCAAAGCCGGTCGACTTCTTCGGCCACCTCGGCAGCCAGATGCCGACCACCGAAGAGATCAAGGCGAAGATTATCAGCATGAAGGAGGGCAAGTAAATGTCTGTTGTTTTTGAAAAGACCAAGCTCCTCACGGACAAGCAGTTCCACTACTGCCCGGGCTGCAACCACGGCATTATCCACCGCCTGGTCGCTGAGGTCATTGATGAGATGAATCTGGATGGCAAGGTCATCGGCGTCGCGCCGGTCGGCTGCTCCGTCTTTGCGTATGATTACTTCAACTGCGATATGTACGAAGCCGCTCACGGCCGTGCACCCGCAGTCGCCACCGGCGCCAAGCGCGTCGTCGGCAAGGACACCCTCGTCTTCACCTACCAGGGCGACGGCGACCTCGCGTCCATCGGCACCGCTGAGATCGTTCACGCTGCGCACCGCGGCGAGAAGATCTCCACGATCTTTGTCAACAACGCGATCTACGGCATGACCGGCGGCCAGATGGCTCCGACCACGCTGGTCGGCCAGAAGACCACCACGAGCCCCTACGGCCGTGATGAGGACTGGTGCGGCGCTCCGCTGAAGGTCTCCGAGATGCTCGCTGAGGTTCCGTGCTCCTACTACATCGAGCGCGTCGCCGTTAACAACACCCCGAACATCGTCAAGGCGAAGAAGGCCATTTCCAAGGCGTTCCATTACCAGATGGAAGGCAAGGGCTTCACGCTGGTCGAAGTCCTGTCCGCCTGCCCGACGAACTGGGGCCTGAGCCCGATCAAGGCGATGGAGTGGCTGGAAGAGAACATGATTCCGTACTACCCGCTCGGCGTTAAGAAGGACAAGGGGGCTGAATAACATGAAGAAAGAATACATTTTTGCTGGCTTTGGCGGTCAGGGCATGCTCCTGATCGGTAAGTTCCTGGCTATGGCCTGCATGCTCGACGGCAAGCACGTCTCCTGGCTGCCCTCTTACGGCCCCGAGATGCGCGGCGGCACGGCCAACTGCACCATTAAGTTCTCCGACAAGGAGATCGCCAGCCCCTGCGCCAAGAAGATCGACATCCTCATGGCCATGAACGCGCCGGCGATCGACAAGTTCGAGAGCAGTCTGCGCCCGGGCGGCCTGCTGCTGGTCAACAGCTCGCTCGTGCACGAGCGCGAATACCGCGACGACATCCAGGTCGTCAAGGTCCCCATGACCGAGATCGCTGCGGAGTATGAGAACCCGAAGGGCGCCAACATCGTCATGATGGGCGCCATGGCCGCCAACTCCGATCTGTTCACGGAGGACGATCTGGAGCGCCTGACCAACGAGTTCTTCGAGAAGAAGGGCAAGATCAACCCGAAAAACAGCCTCTGCTTCCGCGCCGGTACGCAGATTCACTAAGCCGGCGAACTCCACGGGTCTTTGCTCATTATAATTATTTAATCAGCACCCGGGGCGCTGCTCGGCAGCGCCCCGGGAAAATCCCGCTCTGGAGGTGTAAATTTTTTGAATGTCTTCGACGTCATCATCATTCTGGCATATTTTGTCGGCATGATTGTGCTCGGCCTGATCGCAAACAAAAAACAGACCGGCGTGGATGATTATTATCTGGGCGGCCGCTCGATGGGTGCCTTTAAGATCGGCGCGCTCTGGATGGCCGGCTGGATCGGCGGCTCGTCCGTCATCGGCACATCCTCAAACAGTTATTCCATGGGCATCACCGGCGTCTGGTATGTCGGCGCCATCGCCGTCGGCTGCGTGATCTTCGCGCTCGTCATGGCCAAGCCCGTCAAGCGCGCGAGCGAAGTGCTCCGGAACATTACATTCCCCGAGCTGATCTGTGCGCGCTACGACCAGAAAAACAGCACCATGGCCAGCATCACGACCATCCTCGCCATGATCGGCTACACGGCGGCGCAGTTCGTCGCCGGAGCCTCGATCCTGAACGTGCTCACGGGCTGGAACCTGGGCCTGTGCTACATCCTCGCGGCCGTGGTCATCGTGTTCTATGTCTCGACGGGCGGCCTGCTCGCCGTGACGTATACCGACATCGTGCAGATGGCGCTGCTGCTGCTCGGCATTGTCGTCCTGGCGGTGCCGCTGGTCGGCGCGCAGCTGCACAAGATGGGCGCCAACCTCGTCACCGATCTGCCGGCGAGCTTCTTTGACCTCGGTGCCTGGGGCTGGCCGACGATCCTCGCGCTTGGCCTGTCGACCATCATGTCGTTTTTCACGAGCATGGACAGCTACACCCGCTGCATCGCGGCCCGGGATGCCAAAACCGCCCGCACCGGAACGATCTATGCGGCCGTGCTCGTGTTCATCATTGCTGGTGCCAGCACGTTCCTCGGCATGGCCGGCAGGCTCGTTCTGCCCGATCTGCCGTCGTCCAACTACGTCATTGCGGCGCTCGTGGTCGAGCTCTTCCCGCACGGGCTCAAGGGCCTCGTGCTCATCGGCGTGCTCAGCGCCATCATGTCCACGGCGGACATTTCCGTTCTGACCGGCTCGGCCAGCCTGACGAAAGATATTTACCAGCGCTACATAAATCCCAATGTGTCGGAAAAGACGCTCCTGCACGTGGGCCTCGGCGCGTCCCTGCTCGTGGGCGTGCTCGGCGCGGTCTTCGGCTGGTTCACGCAGGATATCATGAACATCCTGCTCATCACGTTCACCATTAACTCGGCCGGCCTGTTCCTGCCGACGCTCGGCGCGTTCTTCTGGAAGAAGTCGTGCTCGGCGGGTGCGTTCGCGTCCATGCTCTCGGCGACGGTCATCGCCGTTGCCTGGTTCATCGGCGGCAAGGTCAGCGCGCTGCCGCTGTTTTCCATCGATGCGCTCTGGCCCAGCTTCGGCGTGTCGGCCATTTTGTATGTCGTCATCTGCCTGACGCACCGTCAGACCCCGGCGGAGCAGGAAAAGGCGGAGAAATTCTACGCGGCCAAGTGAGCCGCAAAGCCCCCATCCCAAGATAGGAGTATTGTCACAATGGAGCAAATGAAGAAGATGCCCCTCGAGGGGATCCGTGTCGTGGAGCTGGCGACGGTCGTTGCCGCCCCGACCGCGTCGCGCGTGCTGTGTGCGTTCGGCGCAGAAGTCATCAAAGTGGAAACCAAGATCGGCGACGAGATGCGCCGCGCCGGTGAGTTCGAGATGGTCGTGTGCGAGGACGATAAAAACCCGCTGTTCACCATCCAGAACAGCGGCAAGCGCCTGACGAGCATCGATCTGAAAAACCCGGACGGCAAGGCCGCCTTCCTCAAGCTGCTCGAGACGGCCGATGTGTTCCTCACGAACGTCCGCCTGCCGTCGCTGGGCCGCCTGGGCCTCGATTACGAGACGCTGCACAAGGCCTACCCCGGCCTCGTGTACGCGCACTTCTCCGGCTTCGGCCCCAAGGGCCCCGACGCTGCCAAGCCCGGTTTTGACAGCACGGCGTTCTGGCTGCGCAGCGGCCCGATGGCCGACTGGCAGGTGCCCGGCTCCTTCCCGTTCACGCCGACCTACGCCTTCGGCGACATGGCCACGAGCTCGGCGTTCCTGTCCGGCATCCTCATGGCCATCATCGGCAAGAAGAGCACCGGCATGGGCACGTTTGTGAGCACGTCGCTGTTCGCCAACGGCATCTGGTGCAACGCCATCGGCGTCGTGTCGCACCAGCCGCAGTTCGGCGGCGAGCGCCCGAACGACCCCCTGCGCCCGGCTGACCCGTTCTGCCATTTCTACGAGTGCAGCGACGGCAAGTGGATCGGCGTGTTCGACAATGAGTACCGCCGCGAGCTGCCGAAGTTTGCAAATCTGTTCGGCATGCCGGAGATCGCCGACGATCCCCGCGCCGCCAGCCTGGAGTCGCTGCACGAGACCGACTTCGTCGTCGAGATCGTCACGCGGCTCAACGCTATCTTCAAGACCAGACCCGTCGCCGAGTGGGAAGCCTTTCTCTCGGAAAACAACGTCTCCTGCGAGCGCATGCGCACCATCCGCGACGTGAGCACCGACGAGCAGGCCATCGCCAACGGCTATATCCAGAAGGTCACTTTCAAGGACGACCTCGAGGTCATGATGCCGTGCCCGCCGATGCAGCTGACGGAATACGCCACGCGCCCCTACACGTCCGCCGGGCGCCTCGGCGCCGATACGGACAGCATTTTCCGCGATCTTGGATATACCGATCCGGAAATCACCGCCATGAAAGCCAGCGGCGCCATTCAGTAAAGAAAAGGAGATCATACTATGAAAATCGTTCTGGCAGAAGTGCCCTATACCAAAGACAGAGACATCAGCGTCGAACAGTCCTGCGTCCCCGAGGGCGCGGAGCTGACCATGGCCGTGTTCGACGAGCACGCCGAAAATAACGACGCGTTCTACGCCGAGATCAAGGACGCCGACATCATCATCGACGGCTACGTCCACTTTGGCAAGAAAGAGATCGACGCCATGGATCACTGCAAGGTCATCTCCTTCCAGTCCACCGGCTACAACGAGGCCGACCTCGACTACGCGAAGGAAAAGGGCATTGCTGTCTGTTCCATCCTTGACTACTGCACGCAGGAGACCGCCGAGAGCGCCATGGCCCTCATGCTCAACCTCCAGCGCGGCATCCGCCAGTATGACCGCAGCGTCCAGCAGGATCACGTCTGGGATTACCAGGTCGTGCCGGGTCTCAAGCGCATCGCCGGTCAGGTCATGGGCATCGCCGGTCTCGGCCGCATCGGCCAGTCCGTCGCCCGCAAGGCGCAGGCGTTCGACATGGAAGTCATTGCCTACGACCCGTTCCTGCCGCCCGCCATCGCCGAGAACCTCGGCGTCAAGCTCGTCGATTTCGACACCCTGCTGGCCGAGTCCGACGTGCTGAGCCTGCACATGAACCTCACCGAGGAGAACTACCACATGTTCAACAAGGAAGCGTTCATGAAGTGCAAGAAGCACCCCATCATCGTCAACGAAGGCCGCGGCCCGCTGATCTGCGACGAGGATCTCGTCTGGGCGCTCGACAACGGCTACATCCGCGGCGCCGCGCTCGACATGGTCGAGAGCGAGGACCCGGACCTGAGCACCTGCCCGCTCGTCGGCCGCGACGATGTGCTGCTCACCCCGCACAGCGGCTACTACTCCGACACCTCCAACTACCTCGTCGCGAAGCTGTCTATGGACAACGCCCTCTACTACGTCAACGGCGAGTACGACAAGGTCAAGGCCATCCGCAACGGCGTCAACGCCTGAGCCATTTTCCCGCTTGCTTCCGCTGGGCTGCCAATTTCCAATTTCTCTTTTTCCACCCTTCTTTCTGTTCTGTTTTTGCGATTTTATCGGACAAATCTTCTCTCCTACCAGCCGTCCAGTGGATTCCCAATATTCCCGTGTTCGCGTCCGGTCTCCGGCGCGGGCACGGGCCTGAAAACCGGCACGTGCCGGGCACCGCGTCAGGTGCCCGGTGCTTTTTTGCGGTTGACAGGGCCCCGGCAGAACAGTAAAATCAAAAGAGCGGGCGGGGGTCCGCCAGAGAAAGAGAACGTTTTTTGATCGCGGAGGTATTTCCAATGGAACCTGCAAAAGTATATTTTTCCGATCTGCGCACGGACGAGGTCAGCACGCTTGAGAAGCTGCACCGGCTCATGAAGGCGGCCGGCTTCGAGCAGATCGACTTCAAGGACAAGTATGTTGCCATCAAGCTCCACTTCGGCGAACCCGGCAATATGGCCTATCTGCGCCCGAACTGGGCGCGCGTCGTGTGCGACTACGTGCGCGAGCTCGGCGGCAAGCCGTTTCTTACCGACTGCAACACGCTCTATGTCGGCGGCCGCGCCAACGCGCTCGACCATCTCGACAGCGCAATGCGCAACGGCTATACGCCCATGACCACCGGCGCGCAGTGCATCATCGCCGACGGGCTCAAGGGGGACGATTACGACCTCGTGCCCATCCGCGGCGGCAAATATCTGCGCGCGGCAAAGATCGGCCGCGCCATCATGGACGCGGATATCTTCATCTCCCTCACGCACGCCAAGGGCCACGTGTCCGCGGGCTTCGGCGGCGCGCTCAAGAACATCGGCATGGGCTGCGGCTCGCGCGCCGGCAAGGAGGAGATGCACAGCTCCGGCAAGCCCGTCGTCGATACGGATAAGTGCATCGGTTGCGGCAAGTGCGTGGAAAACTGTGCGCACAACGGCCCGCACATCGAAAACGGCAAGTGTACCATTCTGAAATATAAGTGCACCGGCTGCGGCCGCTGCATCAACGTCTGCCCGATGCACGCCATCCATGCGGACTATGCGATTGCAAACGAGCTGCTCAACTGCAAGATCGCCGAGTACGCCAAAGCCGTCGTCGACGGCCGTCCGTCGTTCCACATCGCGCTCGCGGTGGACGTGTCGCCCTGCTGCGACTGCCACAATTTCAGCGACGTGCCGATCGTGCCGAATTTGGGCATGTTCGCGTCCTTCGACCCCGTGGCGCTCGACACCGCCTGCGCGGACATGATCAATGCCCAGCCGGTCAACCAGAACAGCGTCATCGCGCACGAGCATGAGCACCCGCACGACCACTTCACGGCCGCGCATCCGGACACCGACTGGCGCGCCGCCGTCGAGCACGGCGAGGCTATCGGTCTCGGCACGACGCACTACGAGCTCGTGACGGTGTGATTCTGCTTTCATGCAAAAGGCTCCCCCATCAGAAGGTGCTAATGAGGGATATGCAAAAAACATATTTTTAACTGGCATTCTTCAAGCGGGTTGCAAAAGAATAATGACCATATCGGGCTTCGTGCCTGGTATGGTCGTTTTCTCTATTGTTGAATATCCAATTTATACTCGTTGTTAAGCGACTTCAAGTATAAAAAGTCTCCGATGCATCCGTTTAAGCGCCGATGACTAATAATCCGTGACGCTCTGGCAGAGGCGGGTGTCCGCGCGGGATTTGCAAGACCGATCGCCGAGGAGATCGCCACCGCGACGGTTATGGGCAGCGGCGCGCTTGCTATGAACAGCTCCGAGCACCCAATCGCACTCATGAACGCGGCGTGCTCCCCCGGCGGCACGACCATCGAGGGCGTGTGCAAGCTACGTGAGCTCGGCTTCGACACCGCCGTGCAGCAGGCGCTCCAGGCGATAATCGACAAGGACTTCTTTTTGGAGACGAACTGACGCGCCTGCCAGTACGGTTGTTGCGGCATCCCGACCGGTGATTGCCGACGAAACAATAAAAAACGGGCGACCATTGGTCGCCCCTACAGTGTTGCCTGTACTTCCGACAATGATTGCATTTTAATGATTTTTTCCGCAGCCCGTCACAGTGCGACAGCAGTTTATTAAAACACCATTGTTCGTGGCGAAACGCCGGTAGCGGCGAGTGACCGACCAGTGGCCGCCCGCATATTCGCGGTTTGTTATTGTCGAGATGACGCAGCTAAACCCACTACCAGTGTTGGTAACGCAATGCCCGCCACGGCGAGTGGCACAATCCCTCCGGCTTGCCGCCATGCGGCAACCCACCTCCCTTTACACAAGGGAGGCAAGGGTGCGTCAATGTGCCTCTGAAAAAATAGCTGAACAGTCACTGGATACCAACGCTAAATAATTGACAAAGTGTATAGTTTCATGATATAAACTATTGATAGAGGACATGGGCGTAAAGTTCAAGACCGGCGTTGAGGTCGGCAAGGATATTTCGCTCGACAAGCTGCGCGAGCAGGGCTTCAAGGCATTCTACCTTGCTGTCGGCGCATCCAAGGGCACCAAGGTCGGCTGCCCCAGCGACGATATGACCGGCGTGTTCACCGGCATCGACTTCCTGCGCGAGGTCAACCTCTTCGAGAAGCCCGCAATAGGCAAGTCCGTTGCCGTTATCGGCGGCGGCAATGTCGTAACGGGTCCGAAGTTTGCTATCGACGCTATCGCGGCAGGCAATGCTCCGGCGGCAGTCGCAAAGCTCGTCACCAAGAAGATTGCAAGAAAGTAAGGAGCCGCTATGCACGAGATCGGAGTTGTCCGCTCAATGGTCAAAACCGTCCTCGATATAGGCGAGCTGTCGCTGGTCATCCCCAAGTATGTTGAGGATATATATCCCGTCGTCGTTGGGGATACATGGCTCAAGGACACAAAGCTTGTGATAAATGTCATTCCCGGCATGACTGAATGCGACGAATGCAACGAGCTGTTCCATGTCATTGAGCACGAGGGCTATTGCCCCAACTGCGGCAGCTTTGAAAAAACCATACTTTCGGGCAAGGATTTTCTCATCCGCGAGATACACATACCCGAAGACTGAAAACATTTGGGCTCCATGTTTACCATGGAGCCCCTCAGCGTACAAAAAGTCAGAGACTTTTTTATACGCTTCAAAAACGCCACATTTTTTGTAAAAATAAATTTTCACAAAAAATCTCGCTGCGCTCGTCAAAAAGCCTGATAAAACTGATCAATCAGTTTTTCAGTCGTTTTTGATGGCTATGATCCAATTGCGAGCGGGGGCTTACCCCCCTCGCGCTCCCCCGCTGTACACTTGTCTTTACGAAACAGCTTGGATTTTTAAACAGGCTGTAGTGCTCCATGTCTACATGGAGCCCATTTTAGAAGTGAAAGGAATGAGGTTATGGAGCTTTATACGAACGCCAGATTCATCTCCTGCGAAAAGGAAAACCGCATTTACACCGCGATGGCGGTAAAGGGCGGTCACATCGTGTGGCTCGGCGAAGAAAGCAGCATCCCTCCGCGCTACGGCAAGGCAAAACGGGTCGATCTCGGCGGCGCGACGGTAACGCCCGCGTTCGGCGACACGCATATGCATTTCGGCTCGCTGTGCGTTTTCGAGAACACATTCTATCTCATGGATGTCAAAAATTTTGCCGAAGCAAAGGCGGCGGTCAGGCGCTATGCCGACAGTCACCGGAAAAACAAGGTGCTCATGGGCTACGGCTGCACCGCGAACACCGTTGCCGAGCATCGGCTGCCCGAAAAGCGCGATCTTGACGACTGGACGGAGCGTCCGCTCATGGTCATGAAGTACGACGGTCATGCTGCCGTGTGCAACAGCGCAATGCTAGCACTGCTGTCGGATAAGGTGAAATCCGATCCCGGCTGCAATACCGAGACCGGATGGCTGTACCAGTCGGCGTTTTATAACGGTGTGAACGAGGCGACGGCGTATATCCCCACGATGGATATTATACGCGGTCTCTCCGGAGGCGCGGAGTACCTTGCGTCGGTCGGCATCGGGCTCGTGCACACCGTTGAGGGCGTGGGCTTTGCAAACGATCTGGATATAGACATGATAAAAATACTCGCGCCCGGCCTGCCGCAGGCGTTCCGCATATTCTTCCAGACCATGGACCTCAAGGCCGTGAAAAAGCACGGCTTCAAGCGCGTCGGCGGCTGCTTCAAGCTTGCCCTCGACGGCTGCTTCGGCTCAGAGGACGCGGCGCTCAAGGAGCCGTACGCGAACGATCCGAACAACTACGGCGTTTTGAATTATCCGCAGGAGCGCGTGAACGAGTTCGCCATCGGCGCAAACCGCGAGGGCTGGCAGATAACCATGCACGCCATAGGCGATGCGGCGGTGGAGCAGTGCATAACGGCATATGAGGCGGCTTATGCCGATAAGCCGTGGGACGATGCGCGCCATGTGATGATCCATGTCTGCCTTGCAAGCGAGGAGCAGCTAAAGCGCGCGGCAAAGATAAAGCTGTGCATAGCCGCGCAGTCGCCGTTTATATATTGGAAGCAGGAGCCGGACGAGTATCTGTGCTCGGTGCTCGGCAGAGAGCGCACTGACAGACTAAACGCGCTGGGAACGATGCACCGCCTCGGACTTGTCGTAGGCGACGGCTCCGACGGACCGTGCACGCGTCCAAAGCCCCTGTACGGTATGGCGTGCTCCGTAAATCATCCCAATCCGGACGAGCGCATATCGCGTCTCGACGCGCTGCGCATGATAACGGCAAATCCCGCGTATATGAGCCATGAGGAGAATAAACGCGGCACGCTTGCACCCGGTATGATTGCCGATTTCGTCGTTCTCGGCGATGATCCGCTCACCGCGGAGGATATAGCGGGCATCGAGGTCAAGGCACTCTATCTGCACGGCAAGAAGCATGTTGCAAAAAAGATAGGCGTCGCCGGACTTCTAGCTCGGGCGATCATAAAACGGATCACCCAAAGAGAATACATATGACAAAAAAGGCTCCCCCATTCGGGGGAGCCTTTTGGCGTTATTGGAGCCCTTCAGTCCAGCAGCGCGAGCGCCTGCAGGACGGCCGCGGCCGAAACGTCGGCCGCATGCTGCTCA